>ENA-UOTX01000400-UOTX01000400.1-compost-metagenome-genome-assembly--contig:-NODE-400-length-47587-cov-16.323911_pt1 | contig 47587 bp, 26 predicted proteins | sample MGYA00238143_ERZ746982 | MGnify/ENA primary metagenome ERZ746982 (study PRJEB28758, sample SAMN06268862) | compost metagenome | isolation source: single cell | place: USA: California, Emeryville, Joint... | reverse complement strand
TTCTGTTGTTTAGTCGTATTGTGCTTCTTCTTGCGCAGACCTCCTGGAATTCCTAACTTGCTGACTTTCTCGATCGTCTTCAATTCGAGTGTTTCAGCACCACGACTCATTGAATGATCATACTCACCCTGTCGCCGCGAAAACATTAGCAAGGGCACTAGAGAATTAAAGTCTTACTCGCAGATCCTCTCCAAAAAGATAATTGGAATCTGGCTGAAGTGTTTTGGAAATTAGATAAAATTTCTCCATCTTGTCCTTGATTTCGGTTTCATTGTCGAAGTCGTGAAGAGTAGAGTTCAAAAGCCTGGTGTCTAGGTCCTGGAGTGATGTATTAACCAGATAGTCCATCAACTCTTGGGCACCACCTGTTGAATTCAAAGAGATTAGAATCGAGATGTTTATTTTGGAATATGTTACATTTCCTAAAGAGAGACTGGCAGGAGCTCAAAAACGCTTTCTCTTGTGTTTTAGTAAGGGTTCTGTTTGCGCTCCAGAGGGCTTTTTCTTTAGTAGTTCTGATCCTCTGGACGAGATCTTGAATTTCTTCTACTTTAAGCTTTTCTTGGCATCTCATGAAGAAAGTCTGAGCGTTTTGTTTGCTGACTTCTGGGTCAACTGCTTTGAAACACAAGCCTCCATTGCTATCGTTGGCATTTTTCTGAGGAAATAGGGTTAATATGAGGTCTCGCAGTCAGTTGGGTATACTTTTCCAGAAGCGGATTCATTTTCGCTGTTAGCGGAAAAATAGTATTTAGGAGTATATGAGAGGCTGTATGGCTTGAAGGAGCTACGCTGGAGGAGAGACTCGATCGAGCAGTAGCTCAGGATGTTTTTTTGGATTTTGGGAAGTTGTTTTACGAAATATGCCATCTCTTTTTAGATTTTAATAAATTTAATTGTGGCTGGACTTTAAAAGAACTTAGCAGTGATACTTCGATTAATTAAATTCCTTTTTCAAGGTTTTGAACCAAGTGATTCAGTATTCAGCAACCCCCTTCATTTAGTTGATTGAGCGGCTCTATCTACTGGAAAGGGGATACTGACACAGAACTGCTCACTTTAAAGGATTCAGAATATAGTTCTTAATAAGTAGAGGCATCTTATGACATTTCATATCATGAAATTACACCAGCTTACGTAAAAAATTGGAAATAAAGGCTCCAGTGTTCTGGAAACACAAGATTAATTCAAGAATGGAGCAAAATTAAAGATTTAGTTGTTTTAGAGGAGCATGATTAATTTAACTAGAGGTATTCTGGTGCTGTCTAATGGCAAGATCCTTATTTAAGGGGTGGGTTTATTACAATAGTTTTAAATTGATACTTAAAGAAATTTCTTCTTTTTCTAAATATTTTGATTCAGTTGCAATCTTAAAACGAAGTTCAGAGGCTGCTTCAGACTCAACATAGAAACGACGACTTCTGGATTTGGCTTCGGAGTGGATACTAGTAACGAGAACTATACTTAAAAAGGAAATTTCATGCTGCCTAACAAATTAGATAGATCGAAAGCAAATACGTATTTGTTTGAAATATGGTGGGCAAACAAACGCTAGGGAAGTAAGGGAAATTCAATAATGCATTCTATTCATTTTCATGTGGGTTATTTGGATGACAGTTGGCTATTTATTTTTCGGAAAGCTTACATTGATGGCAAGAATTGCTTCATGTGAAATGCAAGTAATTCCCTGCACACCGATTAGATTTCCAAGGCGATTAACTATACTGCCAAGAGAATAGAAATGGCAATAGAAAATTAATTGAATAACGTTACAATTCCTTTCGTAATTTAACAACAAATTGCTATATTTCATACACCACTCTCGGTAGTATTATTTTTCAAAGAGTAATGCCTGAATAGTATCATCAAATCGATTAGTCTGTCTGTTGACATTTCACATCTAAAGTGCGATAGCACTCAGAATTTCAATATTCTTCTGCCTAAAAGTTCTCAATAATTTGATTTCTGGAGTTGCAATAATAAAGTAACATAAAAAAAGAACAAAGTCATCAGCCACAACATCGAAATGGGTGCAATTATAGCAAAGCGAAAAAAGCCCATTCACGCAATGACTACTGAACTATTAGGTTGAATTACTTCACTCACAGTAGTAGTCTTACTCTCGCTGTATTAATTTGGTAGATAACACCGGTCAAGATAAGTATGACGAGGACGTTCATGACGCCGCCAACCTCGCAATTGCTATTCAGAAAGAAGATTATACAACAACGCTGGAACTCTTCATTTCTTGCAAAGATCTTCCGAAAATGGACGCATTTTCTTTATCTGATCCAATGGTCATCGTTTACATGGAGCAAGAGTATCTATTTTCTAACTTCCCGTCATCTTGAGCATCTCTCCCCTTTAGTGGAAACACAATAAAACTAGGAAGGACCGAATGCATTCAAGATACCGTGAATCCAAAGTTCGCGAAAACTTTTGTTGTTGCATACAATCCTGAAAAGAAACAAACAGTAAGAAATAGCATTATATACCAGTCCACTAATACCTAATGCAGCTGAAATTTGACGTTTGGGATATCGATGACTTCAAAGATATCGATAACCTTGCCAAACAAGATCCAATCGGCCTTGCAGAGGTGTCTCTTCATGAAATTGTTCTGTCTCCAGGCCAATCAACGACCAGACCCATTGTTTCGAAGAAGTGAAAAATATGAATAACGTGAATTTATGCCTAACATCAAATTTTAGGAAAAGGAAAAAGAACTCAGGAGAAGTGACAGTTAGAGCCTCGGAATACGAACAAGGAACCAGCAAGATTAATTTTTATGTGAGTGCAAAGGGTTTTCGAGCAAAGGGCGAGATTAGTTTCCGAGCAAGTGCTATGGACTCCAAGCGCCAAGTTTTCCCATTTTATTTGTCGGAGCCGAAGCAAGCCGTAAAGAAAAGTCTGGAATGGAATGCATTTTCTGTGAATGCCAATAGAGTGTATGACGATGCAACTAGCATAAAGTTCGAGGTATTTGAGGTTGCCAAAAATGGTCAAACAAGTCCCATTGGGGAGATGGAGAACATTCTCTCGGTTTTTTTGATCCAGTCAGGAAAATATTACAAGGTGATGAAGAATGGAATGATAATGGGCGAATTATTAGTGGAAGCGCGAAAGATTCCACGTCACTCCTTCCTGAGCTATGTTTTTGGAGGAGCACAAATTTCGCTGATGATGTGTGTTGACTTCACGAACTCAAACCGAGATATGAGAGACCGTAACTCATTGCATTACTTCGACGACGAAAGAAGTGAAGAGAGCGAATATGCGAAGGCTATACGCACAGTGGGTGGAATTTTGCAATATTATGACCATGATAATCGGTATCCGCTCTACGGTTTTGGGGCCAAATTACCGCCGTATCAAAATGTGGTGTCACATTGCTTTGCAATGAATGGAAATTTCTTTGACCCTGAAGTGTATACACTCGATGAAGTCATCCAAAGTAAAAATTTCATTCGATTGATCCCAACTTAATTACCATTTTATATAGCTTATAAAGAGACTGTCGGATCGTTTAAATTCCACGGTCCCTCCATTTTCGCTGAGATAGTCAAAATGGGAGCAGAACTGGCCTCTTCTTCAGAAGTCACCTCAGAAAAGTAGTTCTCTTTTTGGGAGATTACTTAATTTGCATTTTCTCTTTAGTCAAAAATACTACGTAGTCGTGATCTTTACTGACGGCAATATCAACGATGTAGATAATACTATCGCAGAGCTTGTAAAGGCAAGTTATTTACCAATATCCTTCATAATCGTTGGGCTGGGTGACGAGGAGTTTTCTACAGTTAAGATGTAATCAGAATATATATAGTGGAGCAAGCTAACGCAACTTCTAGGCTGGATCCTGGTGATGATCTCTTGTTTTCGAAAAATTTAAACATGCAAGCAAAGCGTTCAATCACGCACTTCGTTCCTTTTAGAAAGTTCTGTAATGACCAAAAAGCGATAGCTAGAGAAGTGCTTGCAAAGCTTCCAAAACAGGTGCTTCTTTATTCATACGTGACCTTTGAGAATAACCCTAATCCATTATAATACATATAGTTCTTGAAGTACTTTAAAGATAAAGGCGTCGAACCTAACTCGACCGGAAAAGCTCGGAAGATCACAAACCAAGAATTCATTCAACAGCGAAACCGACCCTTGGAGAAGAAAATACCAGAGATATTAATTCAAAAGAAGGAGCAATTCTATAATAAACTGCTCAAGTTGGAATTCGATCCTGCGGTCGTGAAGCAAATTATTGATGGTTTGCCCGCTCCTGATGTGAACTTGGTAATCGAGATTGCAAATATGAACCAAAAAAACAAGCAAAGCGAAATCAACATCGTTGAGATTCCATTGGAAGGGGACGTGAGTGCGAATCGGTCACGTCCTGAGAATGATGAAGCCATGAAGAAAAAAATCAAAAAGAGAGAATATATCATTGATAGTCAAAAACTCTTCGAGGCGGAAGAGAGAGCTAAGAGATCAAAGCATTATCTGGAAGCTACTCGAGTTCTTATTGAGAACAAGGACAAATATATACTCCAGGCTAAAAGTATTTGAAACTCCAAAAAAAAATTGCTATTAATTTTAATCTTTTTTTCACATAGAGGAGGTGCTTGGTGAAATTAACATTGAGAAAATTAACCCAAAGGTCAAACAGAATCCGAAATGGAAGGTAACGAGCACAGCAGCTGTAACCAAGCTCGGTGAGAATCAAAACGAGCATTTCAAACTACTTACAGCAAACACGATGCAGGTTTCGACTGATGTGGATTACTGCCTTGCATGTGGAAAAAACATAATCGATTGTGTAATCTAAACATTAGTAATATCGTAATAATTAATCAATGGTAGGTATTGATGCCCTGTGGACACGCAGCGAGTTGCCATCAATGTCTCGAAGCCGGGAAGATGAAATGCCTTATCTGCAACGCCACGATAACAAACTACATCTTTTCAAACCCATTGGACCCGAATGCTTGAATAAACCAGCCGTTTGGTCTTTTTGTAGACTTTACTATCAATTTAGTTGTTTTTTTGCTTTTTGTTGTTCTCTCTGTATAGTTTTAAACTCATGTATTCATAATGTCTAGTTTCATACAGCTAGTCAAATTATCAAAAAAAAATATAGAGAAGTTTGTTATTGAAGCAGCTGTACTATATATTCTTCAAAATACCTCCATCTAATTAATCGAAAGCTTCGAGGCTTCAATAGCGCTGAGTTGGATCTTGTGGAAGCTTTCAAGTAAAGTCAAAAGGCGGTATTTATCCAGTATCTTAAATAGTTTTGTAGCTATCATCGTATTCAATTTTGTATTGAGGCTTGATAGCTTCGCAAACGCATGATCCAGGTCTTTCTGTTTCTGTAGATAAGCTTCATAGAGCTCATTGTTCTTCTCAATGAGCACGGCTTTTTCATAGTCATCATCCACCACTCCCTGCTGATCCTAACAACAATAATATTAATACCATATAACCTAAAAAGCATTCTGCTTACCATTTCAACTTCCTCCAAGATCGTGTCAAAGGCTTTCTTCTTCTCCCTCAGGATCAACACTCCTAGTCTCTCGGCTAGCAAATCGATTGCACCATGTTTAGCAATCATCGCAATCTCTTGAGGATTCATCGCGTTTCCAAGAGACAGTAGCAAGTTCTTGCCCCCACTGGCTGTGAATAGCTTCCAGTGGCGGAACGCCTCAACCTTGCGAGTTCGAGCATCGAATTTGTTTGCGTCGTATTTATTCAAAATCATCTTCAAAGTTACCTGTCTCACGCGATCTAATTGCGCTCTTTCTCTTTCCTGCATCTCTCGAGCCATAGGCGAACCAAGCTGCTGATAGTTCAACACCTGCATGCTGCGATCAAAACTTGCTTCAGTATTCATACCCCAACTGGTTTTTCGTGCAAATAGTGCTTCCTTGTTTCTCATTTCATCAGAGAGGAAAGTCCTGCTGAAGTCTTCGTACTTGCTTGCTCTTTCAATCATCCAGAAGGCTCGAGCAAGAGTCAGATCATAGAATTTCTTAGCGAAATAGAATATCTTCTTTGCTTTTATGATCTTAAGTTGAGACATGTGAGCTCCTTCGACATTTACGGAGTATTTCAATCTCCAATATGCGATTTGAACATTGATTTTCGAGCCCAGCGTCAATCGTTCGAGTGATCTCTTGAACCAAGGGTTAATTGATTTGGCGTGATTTCTCCATGTCATCAGTGCATTGTACCGTTGCGCATGTTCGAAAATTCTGTTCAATTCGATCAAGCGGTTAATAGCTTTGATTTTGTCTCGTTGCTTTGAAAGAGCGCAGGCATGAACGATCGCTAGGAAACCTGCTTTTTTATTTCGAGCGACATATTTCGTCATAACAGCATTGAAGTAATCAGTGCTTCGCCTGATATTTCCCTTCCTCCAGAAATCTACGGCTTGCTTGAGAGCAAACCGATGATTTTTTTCGAGATTCTTAAGCATATTAACAAATCTCGCTTTATCGAAATGATGACCAAACAGGCAGAGATTGTGCCAGTGGTTAAATGCATCTCGTACTCCACTCTTCAAGGAATGACGTTGCAAAACCTGAAGAACGACTCGTTGGCGGTTACGCGTGTGCTGATGTTGCTTCAGTTGCCCGAATGCCCATCCAACATTCCTAAAATCAATATGCATGAGCAAATGGGCAATCTGGCCCAGTCGAATCCGTTTTCTGTTTTGTTTCTCAGCTTCAATGAGTAGACTCTTCATCTCTGAAATTAGATTCATCTTTGATTTTTGCTCGCGTCCTTTCGCGACGATTGCCGCTCTCTCATCAATTCGCTTCTCCTCTCGAACCACATCCTGCCAGATCCTCATTGCTCGAATCAATGTACGGTTCTCAAACAGTATCGCGATCTTCGCTGCTTTCGCTGCAGTTTGCGCAGTTTGAACTTCATTCGATACCTGCTCAATCGCCCTTTCGTTCTTCTGGCACCTAAACTGCCAAAGCCTCTTGCTCGCTTGGACTTTCAAAACCAAAGCTAAAAATTTCATTTTCGAAATCGGATCTTTATGATCTTGTCTCTTTGCAAAAATTCGCAGGAAGCTCCATCGCATTTGGTTCTTCAGCACAAAATCTAGCGTAGCGTATATCTGCCAGAGCGCCCTGGCTCTCATCTGGAATACTTTTTGTCGTGTGTAGAATCTAGCCTCGGTATTACTCAACTTCCACTTCCACAAGGCCGTGACGTACGATTTTTGGTAGTCAATGATTGCCATCGACCGGATTTTATGGAAAGCTGTGAGCTTAAGCCCAGAAGAATAATTCATCAATGACTTTTCGAGGACGATGAGGTCATAGAATTTCTTAATCAGGAGTTGGTTGCTCATTCCATGCCAAATTTCGAAAGCTAGCATCATTTTGTTCTTGGCAGTTTCTCCCATTCGACTAAAACAAAGATGCATTAATTGCATTCGGCGCTTATTGTTCAGAAGCGCTCTCCAGCCCTCATTATATTTTTCTCTCGCCAACTTGGCGAGCACGTCTGATAATACGTTTATTTGGTGTCTGAAGACCGAGGCTTCTTCAGAGGCTATCGCTTTCTGTCGAAGTTCTTCTTCTCGTTTCTTGTTACAGGCTAATTGCCACCTCCTGAAGATGTCCCTGAGCCGGTTATTAAAGTGTCTGAATCCTAACAAAAGAACCTTTCGTGACGCTTTGAGTTGCTTGAGATCTAAGAAAGCGTTCGCCAGGCGCACCTTCACGATGTAATCGAGTCTAGTGTAGAGACTGATAGTGTCTCGGACTTTTTTGTCGACCAAATGAACATTTGCGCTTGAAGACAGTGCTCTGAATCCTGATGCAAGCTGACGACGTAGTTTTGCTTCTATCTGTAAGAACGGATAATTTAAGTAGCTTTTCCAAGTAGGACCTGAAAGCAGCTTCAAGAAGGCCACTATTAGTCGCTTTTTGTATATATGAGTCAAAACGTTTAATCCTTGATTGCACTTCTCTGAAAACTGTAAGAAATCAGTGCTCTGTATCTGCCCTTGGACAAATGAGTCAAGCTGGCCTTTCTCTTTCCAACGCTGGAGGGCTTCTTGAAGGACATGTCTTTTCTTATTCTCACAAGCGATTACCACTTTTCCAAAGGTGATCGCCTTCTCGAGAAGCTTTTGTCGCTCAACATAATCTTTCCAACGATTGAACAAAGCTGCTTGTCGCGTCGCCCAATTCGTGTACAATTGCTTCAGTGCAATCTTCCGTCCGTAGTCAAATTTATCGACTTTGCAGATATCATTCATGTGGTTCTTGAGCACGTCTTGTAAGGCATCGAACAAATTTACTATCGCGTGTTTCTCTTGTGTTTGTTTCAAATATAAGGTAGTTCGTCTCCAGGTACAAAATGCAATAAAGAGACTGTCATTTTGAGCAGTTTTCATTCGATAGAAAACGCGTAATCGTTTCTCAGCATACTCCTGGTGTTGGAGTCTGAGCTGCTGAAACGCTTGCGATATTCTCCTGACAAGCAGACGGTTAAACAAAGAGCCGAGGAGGTATCCTCTGAGATTGAGGGTGGAAATGGCCTCTTTCGTGAGCACAGGGTGAGCGTTTGTAACTTGAACGTTGAAAGCGTTTTTAAATATCGCATATGTTGCCTTTCTCCGAGCAATCTCTGACTGAAATTGGGCAGACTGACGCCAGAGGATAAAGGCAAACCTGAAATTATCTTCCGCGTAAACTGCAAGCCTATTGAGCGCTTTTTCTCTAGCTTCTTTCTTTTGAGAGTACTCAGCACGAAGATTATTGAAAGCCCATCTTAAATGATTAAATCTCAATTCTACCAATTTGTCCTCCAGATGATCGGCTGATATTTGCTGGTGGTAAGTTTCTTTTGGCGGAACGAGTTTCCATTTAGCAAATGAGAGATGCATTCTTTGGATCTGCGCATCAAACAACTGAGTAAGGGCAGCACGTTTAGCTCTCCAGTTTTTCCAGTCAGCTACTAGCGTGTCAAACGCTTCGCGCTTATGACGATGAAGAATTTTCGTGTATGGGTCGAGAATCGCTTGGAATCTATCTTGGTTCACCTTCTGGTCTACCTTTTCCTGTAATTGAGCTTTTTCAGACATACCATGCCAGATCAAAAACGCCTCATACAACTTACTTTGCATGGCAGTAACCAGAAGCCTTGTCGCTGTCTGTTTTTTCATCGCATTTTGGGTCGCTTGGTAGATTGGCAAAGTGTTACACTGAACGGCTTGGTTAAGCGTTTCAAAAAGAGAGATAGCTTTGCCGCATAAGTCCGCTTGTGTCAGTATTCTTGCGTTTGTTGCCCATCTTTCAAAGGCAAACCGTTGCCGGTCCTTGGTTACATCGATAATTATCCGAATCGCATTGACTTTGATATTCGCGGCTCGATGCCATTCTTCTTTTAGCTCCTCAAATACAGCCCTCAAGCGTTTGAGTATCAATGACCTAAGTGATACGATCAATCGGCTGCCTGTCTTATGGCTCGTGTAGTCAAGCTTCGGCAACGAGCGCCATTTATTGAAAGCGAAATGAAGTCTTCCGAATTTCGTTTTAGATAATGCGAGTATGAACCGCTTCATCATATCTTTTTCTTTCATATTAGCCTGAAGTGCATTGAAGCCTTCACGCAACAGGTCCTTGATCCTTCTCTCCCCATACGCAAAAACTTTGTGAAAATGCTGCTTACTTTTTTCTGTAAGCACTTGCTGGAGAAGGCGCTTAGCGTGGGAGTTGTTATGCCATTTGATAAAGGCCTCTCGAAGTCGATTTCTGAAGTATAAAGCGAGTTTCTTTGTGGCCAAGAAACGTTTTGTTTTGATGAGATCACGAGCGAGGATGAGATGCGCATTCTGGGAGTACGAGTCTTGCAGCAGTGCAAAAAGGTTTGTGGCATGCCTGTGCTTCTCGTTCAATTTCAGCATCATAGTATTAAGCTTCCAAGTTTTAAATGCTTGATGTCTTGAGTCCAGTGCAGATATAAGTATTCTCCTCATAGTATTCTGTTTAGCAAGCTGGCCTTCATCCCACTGTTCTCTGAGCGCGTTGAAACCGTCTCTGAGGAGGAGGTCCCTAAATCTTTCAAGATGATAGCAGAATTGTCCAAATTTATAATTCCGTCGGATGACTCGAGTGCTCGGAAGACTTTTCCATCTCAAAAACGCTTCATACATTTGGTTGGATTTTCTTCGAACAAGCAGTTTAATAACTCTTTGCCGAGATTTAAATGCAGTTAATCGCCTTTTTAGCAAATTGAAAGCTTCTTGCAACGACCTTCGTTGCATTTTATTAGTAAGCTGAACGAGTTCATCGAAATTGCGTGCATGCTCAGTATTTTGTGCGCTGAGGACCAATTCTTGGGTTTTACCCGCTGTGAACCAGCGCTGTAAAGCCTGTCGAAGCAAATTCTTAGTACGAAGGTCCAAGAGCTGTACAACCCTCCGCTTTTTGGCCATTCGGTAGTCCTTCTGTACAATCACATCGAGGTTATAGTGAAAAACTCTGTTAATAACACCGAAAAAGTCGATTGCTCCTCTGCAAAGCTGTGCGTTTCTTTCAGCTCTTGTAACCTCAATCCATTTGTTCAGTAAAGACTGTTGCCTTGCTGTCGTCATATATACGAGTCTTTTCATCGCCTGTTGTTTCTTTCCGAGAGCTTCTTGCCATAATTCTTTTAACTCATCAAATGCTTCTTGGACTTTTCGTTTTAAAATCGTCTTCAATACAAATTCAAGGGCATTTGTGGATTTCATCTTCTCTTTGTGCTCAGAGATCGTAGATTCTCTCCATTTTCGAAAAGCCTCATAGAGTCTTCCGTGAGAAGCTCTGAATATTCCCAATAGTGCTCTTTTCTTCCCTGCTTGTTCCTTCATATTACGAATTAAAGCCAAGAAGGCTTCTTGTTGACGATGGCGTGTTAGTTCCTGTAAAATTCTGCTCAGAGAAAAAACGCCTTGGATGATTTTGTCATTGTTTATTTTCTCATCGACTTGTTTAAGGTGGGCGAAGTATCTCCATTGGGCAAAAGCATCAGCTAAATTGGACTCTGCAACGAAAAACAATTTCCTATGACCGAAAGTGGATTATTTAATAATTAATTAAAGACAGCCGTCATTACCTGATAGTTTCAGCTTTCTGTAACCGTCGGTGATCGGGAGCAACGATGCAAGCGAAGTTATTACTTCCGACGCATTTTACTACATCAAAAAACCTGAGCGTCACGCGGCATGCTTCGAGATGCTTCGCGAATCTTGAGTATCTTCGCCAGCGATTAAATAACTCCTTTTGCTTGCCCGTCATTGACATGATCAAGCTTCTGATAGCCTCTCTTTTTATTTCATGTTTCTGAAAATGTAGTTCTCTCATTGGTTCGAATCCTCGTCTTAATGCAGTGAGATAGAGTCTGTATAATTTAAGTCCAAGCGCGCTTGTTGCTTGCTGCTCTTTCACACTCGGGAGAGAAAGCAGCCTTTTCCAACGGTAAAACGCTGAATGCAGCTTTCCATGAGACGCATTGAAAAGAGCAAGGAGGACTCGCTTTTTGCTGGAAAATTTACTCGCTTCATCTTTGATTCGATTGAACGCTTCTTGCATCAGATTACGCCTCGCTTTCTTTTCCGTCTCTGCAATTGTCTCTAATGCCTGTCGTTTCGCTTCTTGTATTTCCAGCTGTTTAGCAGATAACCGTTTTGCCTGGGCACGCCATTGCACGAATGCCTGATACAATTTTCCAGAAGAAACCGATACTAATCGCCTTGAGAAAAAAAAAATATATTTCAATTACAAAAATTCAAAGCAATAATAACATTGTTACCTCACAGTCTGTGCTTTTTTCTCTTTTGCAAACAAAGCAGGCTGAAAGAGCCCGCTGAAGTTCAATCGAGCAACATCTGTCGTGACTTCCATGAATCTGATGAGTTTTTGACATCCCTCAATATATTTGAGGTTCTCGGTGTTCCTAGCCCACACGGTAAAGTACCTTTTCGTCTTATCTTGAGTAATAGCCACAATTTTTTGAACGGTATGCTTTCTTAGCTCAGCTGCTGTAAATTGATTTTCTTTGAACCGCTCGAATGCATCTCGAACCGCTCTGAGATAGAGCGATTTGAGGATCTGATCAAGCCTAGTTCCGCCTGAAGCTTGAGAGAGTTTCGTCCTCTTAGCGTATTGAGCCCACTTTCTGAACGCCTGATAGGTCAAGCTTGAATTTACTAATATTAAACGATTGAAAAATCGTTTCACTAAGGTAGCGCGGTCAATTTGACTCCTCCATTTCAGGAAATAGTATCTTAAGCCTGCGGTTGAGTGGAAAATGAACATCTTATTAAGTTTTTCTATGGTTTGCTCCTGTAGTTTCTTAGTCAGAATTTCATGATTTGCTTTTTCCAAGGTCTGGATTCTCCATCGATACAGCGCTGATCTGAGAAAATCTTTCGCATTGAGGTTCAGTAAACTAGACACAGTAACAGTAAGAAAGAGAATCAAAGGATCTAAATGTACTTAAGAGCAGCCTGTCTCTTTTGTTTCATATTTATAGGCTGGAATAGAACGGCAGTGTTTGATGCCAGTAGCGTAGATGATACCTCAAAGAACTCCCTCATAGCTTTATATTGATCAATTGCTAAACGCTCCGTTTGACGATGAGCCCAAATGTTAAAGGATAGTCTGATGTTATGCCGAGCTGCGTGTTCCATAGTTGCAAAAATCTTTTTGAGACTGGCTCTTTGCTGTAGATGGTGACTGTATAGCTTTCTAAATGCATATTGCTTATGAGCGCGTGCGATAGCATTCAATGCAAGGAAGAATGAACGCTGCTTTTCGATTTGCTTGTCAGCGCGGAGATATTTCCATCTTTCAAAACAAATTTGCTTTCTGTTGAAAATCTCGGCATTCAAGCGTCCCAGAACGCTTAGCAGCAGCTTTCGTGCAAGCACTAATCTACGGATCCGGTCAAATCCTTCTTTTACTCTTCTGCGGATCAAGCCTTGAAAACCATAAACAATTTTTTGCCCGCCTTGTCGAACTCTCTCCTGCTGTTGGACGCTTGCAAGAGCCTTGTGGCTTGAAGCGGCAGCCCATTGATAAAACGCTTCTCGCTGTACGTTCGTCAAGTTCGTGAAAATCAACCTAACACAATTTTTTTGCAGTGATATAGCTTCATAATAAGCTATTTTTACTTCAAGCTTTTCTTCGTGTTCTTAGTTTGCTCCTTGGCTGTAAGGAAGATGAGTCTTGCCTGCTGACGACGAACTGAAAGAATGGTATCGAACAGATTCTGAGCTGCAGCAATTGCTTCGCTTTGCTTGCGAGATTGTGAGTGAAGTTGCCAAATTTTGAAGGCCGTTCTTAAAGTGGTTGAACCTCCCATTGCCAGCGCAAATCCAAGCTTTATACGTGCTTTTTCCTTAGAACCCGCATGTGTTTTAAGCCTCAATAAAGCATCTTTCAGTCTCGTTGTTATTAAACTTTTAAATATCGTCAGCAGCTGGTATCCCTGCTCAGTCCTTTCAGGCAATATTAAGATATATTAACTTGAACTCTATTTTTACCTCGTCTGATTTTGAGTTGCCTGCTTAATTTTTGAATTAGTTCGCCAGCGGTAAAAGCTCTCTCTCAACCGTGAGTTAGTCGCAAGTGCCAATAACCTTGATAAGGCACAAACAAATTTCAATTTACAATCTAATAAAATAAATAAGTCATACTTGATTGCTGTGGCTCTGGCAGATTTATCCCTCTTAATTGTAAACCCTGTAAACACTGTACGTAAATGATCGCTTAACGTGCTGAAAAGAATCGTCGCTCCCTTAGACTTCTCATTAGCTTCCAAGAGCTTGCAATTCAATCTCCATCTATCCATTGCGCTCTTCATTAGCCCGTTTCCATGGAAAATTAGACAAAGCAAGGCCTTTATCTTATTCCGTTTGTTCGCAGTTGCAGCTATACGAAGACTAGCAAATGAGCTTCTTATATTCATAGCCATTTTCTTCTTCATCAAAAGGTCCAAGAGGATCATGCCATGGATATTTTTCGCCAATTTAATCTCTTCTTTTCGTTCTTTCTCCTTTTCAGCTCTATAAATGTCTCGAAACGCAGCCATTGCTTTCTTTTTAAACAGTAAGGTCATGACCTTAGTAAAAGATTGTAATCGGATGGCGCCCAGCTCCACTCTCTTCAATTTAAAGAATTTTTTCACTATCGTTTCCAGTTTCCATTTCTCAAACGCACTCTGCATTCTATTCCCTCCTGTAATCACGAGATTCAGCACGGTTTTCTTCGCAATTGCATCTTTCTGCTCTGTTTGTTTGCTTTTCCATCTCCTAAACGCAACTCGAAGGCTTTTCAATACTGATTTCTGAAGTTGCGCGAGAGTCCTGTGAATCAACACTTGTCGTCTCCATCGATTCTTCATCAAGTTGAAAGCATACTCTGTATTGGCTTTCATTATATGTGAAACTAGTCCGCTGAATAACCTTCCTGCTCGAAGCATATTTTCTAGTCTCCGTTGCCTTGCTTCTTCAAGTTTCTTTTTCGAAATCACCGATTTCAGCCTCCATAACGCTGTTTGAGTACTTATACGAGAATGCAACGATAACTTCGCTACTGCTTCTCTAATCGGCCTGCCGTCCGCTTTAATCTTCCAGCGGAGGAACGACCGCGACAAGGAAATTGTTGGCTGGATATTCATTAAAAACATTTTTAGTAATCGTCCTTTCAATCTTTCAGAAGTAATGGCATTCTTATCCAAGGGTTTGGTCAAGCATGCATGCTTCCAGTGACGAAAGCTGTTAGAGAGCCTTTGCATTGCTGATTTCTCAGCAGTTTTGCTAAGGTACTTTAAGATAACGACTCTAAGCTTCTCTCTGGTGCGGATATTCTCACTCTGGATACGTAACTGCAACAAAGCTTGGAGCATACGTAATTGGATTAGTCGTCGCAATTTCGTTACAAAGATATGACATTTGTAGGATTTTGCTGCCAATCTGTCTGTTGCCTGGAACACTTCGTCCATGGGAGCAGGGATTTCTGTGATCTTAACTGGTTTTGTGGGGAGTTTAGCCATGAAAAGTCTCAAAGACGCTGCATTAAAAGACACGTTGCTTTTCCATCGCTGGAAATAGGCTGAAGTTGTCCTTGTACGGTCAAACACGTCATCTAGCACAGTGAGAGCCTTTGCTATTTTCTGGCTGTGAGTGTATTTGGTCTGAAGGGTGTGACGTTGGAGGAGGAAAATGGTAGAGAGAAGAGTTTCTGAAATTTTTTGATCAAGAATTTCGGCTAAATAAACTGCGCCTTCCAATTTTTGGTCACGATCTGTTCTCTTAGTCGATTGCGGATGTTCAAAAGAAGCGCTGATTGATTACATAGTATGATTACATGAGTTAGATGCAGTAATCCTTACTTATTAGAGACTGGTATCTCGATGAAAGGAGGAGGTGCTTTGCGGTTTGAGCCCAACTTTTTGATTTCCTAACAAGACTATTGTTTACTTTGACATTGAATGTTGCAATTACCAAGTACGGCTTGATTTCATTCAAGAGTTTAGTGGCAAGCTGATTTTCGAACTCGCCGGATGCCACGAACTTATTGATAAATGTACTAAATGACAAAGTTGATGTTGTTTGATTCTCTTTTTGGCTTACATCAGATTCTTGAGCTCATATTCTTTAAAATTTGCGAGATAGCCTTGTAACTGTTCCTGCTGAGTCTGATCCTTTGAAGATTAAGTAGAGTTAAGGTCATATTTTGATGGGAATTGCGCTACATAAGCATTAAGAGACTGTTTAGAGAGCAGAGACTGTATTAAGTTCTCGCACTCCTTGTACTGTGTCATTTTGAATCCCTCCTTGAGCTTTGAATTAATTTCTTTTAGATCGATTTTATTTTGAAAACTTATCTTTTACCGATAAAAAGAAGTTAATTTTATTAGAATCGATTGAACCTGTAGCCAACTTTGAGTATTTGAGTTTCGTTTTGGTTGAAAATAGCTAACTTGATGCCTCAAGTAGACTATTCGTCAAGCAACTGGAATTAACGCTTTATGTTGATGACTAAAAGGGCCGATCCTCTCGAAAATGGTCATGCAATAACATTACTTCAATTGATATGATTATCAGAAGTTGCTTCGGATTGGAGGCTTCAAAAGCCTCGAGACCTTATAATGTAAGATATCGTTGACTCATCCTCCCTGAGCTTTGTAAAAAAAAATAAAATACAAACTAATGATTTCTTTTGATTCGAAGCGAAATTAATTAAATTTTACAATACACAGATAGTTTTTGATATCTAATAATATGAACATTGTCAAGGATAACGAAGAGGTAAAGCGTCCAATTCTTACAGTTTAAATGTCTTTTGCGAAGGATAAGGAGAAAGATATTGTTGAAGATAAATTGAAGCGGCTATTTTATGATCCAGATAGCGGTGTTCAGAAGTTTTATCAAGATAATAGGATAATCTTACAGCATTCGGAGATCTGGAAATTGTTTGATCACTTCAAATCGGCTGGAAAACAGCAGCAAGTAACGTTTCAAATCAGGATATATGACTCAATTTTCTAGCTGACAATACTGAAAGAACTTCGACATATATTGGAGCGATGTCCTCAAAATTCGATAATTTTATTAAAAAATGGCGCGCATCTACTCCCAAGCCACAATAAAGGAAGTATTGTCGAATATTTGATTGGACTTGCAGTCGATTACTCGGATTCCGATTCCGAGGTAACAATTTTTCGATTGCTTCGCTAATTCCATTGCCTCAGCTTGCCGAAGAAGCATTACGGACAATCACATCTATTTACAAGAATATCAGCCTAGCTAAGTCCCACTTGACAGTGATCTATCAGAAAATGGCCCAAAGGTTTTATGAGCAAAAAATTAGCACGACTAATTATCGCTTCGCTCTGAAAATCCTTCAAGTATTTTCTTTCTTTGAATCATCGCGGACTAATGCACCAATAACAAATCCAAGGAAATATTTTCAAATCAAATCCCAGGAAGCGACGAGCCTCAGAATTACTTTTACTTCACGGGCGTTAACAGCAGTATCACAGTCAATTGCGAAGGAACGACTACTTGGCAATTTGTCAACGTAATCATCGTGCTTTGATGATCCGCTATTTTTCACATTTTTTTCAACTGATAGGGTTTCGCATTGAGTATTTGGTTTTATTTGGATGAAGCAAACAGTTCTATCGTTCAATTCACCTCCAAAGAGACTAGCAACGAATTTTCTGGATTGCGTGTTCCCAAGCTGTTCACTATCCACAGTCAGGGTCACGGCGGCGTCGAGGGCTACTTTGTGGGGAAACAGCTCTACTTCCGCAATCTCCCTATATCCTACACCGAACCTACTCCAAACAGTAATGGCTCTCTAATCGGCGAGTTTAAGCCAGGACAATGGTATTATCTCGGTCTTGAACATGAGCGTCAGAAAATGTTTGGGAAATCGCATCTTAACGTATTACTATTTCTGTCTTATCAAATCTCTTCAACTTTTTTCCCCTCTTCTAAAAGGTTGTCATAAACCAAGACTTGAAAAAAACGATCAATATTGACTTCCCTAAAATTCCGGAACAGGCTCCTATGACAAAATTTGTCTTTGGTGAGGATATGATAGGACGTATCTCATCAATAATTGTGTTCAAAAATCCTGTCAACCACTTGAAACTGATGGACCTTTATTCCTATTTCAATTACGGAATTCAAATAAACAATCAGCTTAAAACCATCAATCTCTCTATGGATAAGATTCTGGATAAGATATTATTCCTTTACACTCCAATAAGAGCAGGTTATAAGATCTTCAAGATTTGACTGATTATTATTCATTGAAAACTTCAGATGGAAATCAAGTGTACGATGCATTCCACAGATTTGATGGAATTCTTAAAGAATCCAGTGGGTTTCACGTAAAGAATTTCATGAAGCAAAAGATGTGCTTCTTAGGAGGGACTTCAAGCATCCTGCCATTCATCTACTTGCTTCGTAATAACAATGAGCACCAATTTATTTTTTATAACGATATTCAGGTTTCTGTAAAACAGAAGAGAAGGACAGCGGATCGCTTCTAAATGAGATTCTTAAAGTCATATTAGCTATGTTGAAGGGAAAGCCAGACAATCAGGTTGGTATTATTCGCTCTTGAATTTGTTCTGAGATGAACTGTAGTTCGAAGCCGCGAGAACAAATTTCTTTAAGATCGCAGGGCAGCTGCTAACCGAAATAACCTGGAATATCTTTGATGATAACACTCTTGAGCTACTGGCAGAGCTAAAGAACTCTCTTTTCGATCCGAGATTGGTTGAAGAAGTAAGAAGTTGTTCTTCAGTGACTGCTTATCGAAAAATTTTTGCAGTATTTTGCCGATTTTCTATGGAAGACCGAAATTTATGATTACGCCGAGCAGAGTGTTCGTGAGGATATTTTTTCGTTCATTCGAACGATATATATCCAGCGTCCTCTGTACTATAACCACCTCTTCCCAATCTCTAAGATCATGGATATCATCATCGATCGCATTGACACAAGAAATCACTCTGATCCTCAGGAAGCAGAATCAGTTGCTTCCAAAGCTGGACCATTGATCAGTTAATAAATTACCTTTTACATCAGATCTAATCGAATCTGTAAATTTAGAAATAATTGAGGCTGTTCTAACGACCGGCGGCGAAGAGATTGCTGAAGAGATTCTTCCTGTTTTCAGGGCATTCACACTAAAATGCTCTCCAAAACTTCACCTTCTTCTGTTTAGCATGCTAAAAGTACTCATGATCACTGATAAGTTGCCAAATGCTGATGTTGCTTGTTCTTGAAATAGCGAGTGATGATTGATAGATTTCATGATGCCACTTTTCCTGGGAAACGCTACTATAAACTCATGAATGACAATATGATTCATGAAAATCTCCTTTACCTATTTAACACAACAAATAGCTGGGAAATAAAAACAATGTGCTTGAAATTTTTGAATTTCGCATTAACGAATCAGACAAATGTAATAAATTTCTTGCTAATATTATTTAAATATTGCCTGCTATGAATTAACAATAGGAAGTGGTTGAATTTGAGATCTCATGTTTTATTGCAAATCATCTGAAAGAACTGAATGAAGGCGGTGAGATTGGCTTGAAGGGCGATTATCGGGTTGTCTTGCATGATCAAGGCTTTGGTGCCACCATTAACAATGACTATTTTAATCAAGTATCTAACGACGCATTGGGCAAAGCTCAAGAAGCAAAAATCATTGAAATCGATATTGGATCTGTTGAAGACTCTAAATCTACTACAATTGCAGATTTTCACAATGAACTTACAAAAGAAGGAGAAGAGGTCGAGCAGAAATTAGATATTCTAAGCCAAAATCTCAGAGGAAATCGGCGAAAATTTGAATTTTCACAACCAAATCTGATCTCAAAAAAATCTCTGGGTACATCTATTGATCCTATGAGTTCGGAAAATCAAACTGAATCACAATCATCACCGACAAAAACCAATGAAGAAGAGGAAGAAAAGAAGAATGACATGAGAATTCCTGAGGTGCAAGAGGCTTCGTCGCAAGACCAAGGAAAAGAGATAACCCATGGAGAAGAAAAATTCAAGCTACCTAATAAGGGCACAAAAAAGAAAGGGCCTAAGAGAGAATTGTTTATCTTTGGAGGTGAAACAGCATCGACTAATCCAATGAGTGATGGAGACCCTGTGAAGTCCATGAAAATAAAGGATAATCAAGAGGAGCAGGAAACACAATTGGAAAATAAGATAGAAACCAATTCTGGTGATAACCTCTATAGTATCGAAAGTGAAGTGGGGAGATCTACTACCAACAAATTTAAGAAGACAAAATTGAAGTTTGAAGGTTCTGCGCTCAATTTGGATATTGAGGCAATTAATGAGGAATTCGATTTTGGTGGTGAAGAAGGGAGGAAAATTGGACGATCCAACGAAGAAGATTTTTTACAAGAAATCAAGGCATTGGCTGAAGAGTGCGTCTGTTACATGAGTAAGCGAAGATCCAAAGCGAGCTTGTCCGATTAATTTTTGATAAATAGAAGGAGAAAAAGTCCAGGAAGATTTTTACCAGAACAAAATGCCAGATATTCCAATCCAGCAGGTAGTCATGAAATATGTTTTACTTGTGCTATCCTAACTGAACTCACTATGTATAGGAAACAAGCGATTCACCTGAGAATCCTCGAGTGAAAACGAAGAGTAAAAAATTTAAAATATCTTAATTTAATTTATATCATTGAAATTTAGTGATAGAATCATTGAATGAGAACGAATCTAATCCGTTAGATAGTGAGTCACAAGAGAAAATTACTGAGATTCCCAGAAGAGCACAAGCTAATGAGCCAACTCCTGTCGGAGTGGTCAGCACACCCAAGCATTCCCCCGTTTATCAAACACTCAAGTCGCAGCTTGATGGCTCTTCAGAATGCTTTTACCAAGCCATATTAGAATGGTTACTTCATAAACCTCCAGCTGGCTTAGAAGGCTCTTTGATGATCGACGACACGGATCAAATAAGCTCTACCTCAGTGATAGATATCCTCATGGAGTTTTATAATATCAGCGAAGAATTCGAGAAGCAAAAGGTAATTCCCTATTTCATATCGCTAATAAGTTTGCCTACCTGCTTACAAAAATTCTTAGATAATACAAGATATCTACATGCTTGTCAAATGGAACCAAGCAAACAGCCAAAAATTCTTGAAAGTTCCAGAGTTCCATCCTTTTCTACTGGATGTATTACTTCAATACCAAGCTCAAATGGTTGACAAGGAGTTATCTGGAATACCCGCAGCTGTAAAAATTTTTGAGGCGATTTACGATGTTAATCTGTTGTTAGATTTGGGAACTTGGCTGCAAAATTCATACGATGATGCTCAAATATGCTGTTGTGAATGAACCCGATATTCAAAGAAGATTCCATTTCTTGTTCGCTTGGATGGAAGGTAAGAGACGGCGTGAAATCACCAAACAAGACTCTGTCGTGGTAATAAAAACTGCCTTGTACATAGCTGAAAGTCAGCTAGGCTGGAAAAACTGAGCGGTTCCTGATTCGTCATCTTTGGAGCCACCTCGTCGAATCTATTGCGTAATCACCTATTGTTGAGCTTCCACTAAGCATATATATTTGATAGAGATGCTTCTTATACTTCGAGTCCTAGCCTCCAGACTCCATATTGGAGGAATCTTACTTATGCTATCTTTTATACCCAAGAAATAGTTGTCTCCTCCCATGAAGATTCGATTATTCAAGCTGTAAACCGCCAACTTATAGAAAAGAGGCATTCAACCATCGCTCAGTTCTTAATGAGAGTTTCTCGCCAGCAGGACGTCCCATACAGTAAACAAAAACGCATTTTTCAACGCACATGCTTACAATTTGGCCGATAGACTTTAGGTCCAATTTCCAAGGAACAGATTGGTTAGACTGGAAACTTGTTGATAACTTGTTAAGGACTTTGGATTGCTTGTGGCCAGAGTCACAACTTCCGCCTCGCAATACAACAGACCCGAAAGAAATCGATAAAAGAATATCTGATATGTTGGATGTTGTGTACTCTGAGGACCATGCAAAACTCTTGCAAGTAAAAGATTGATAGCCGCTTTTGAAATGAACTGTAATCTTCTCTTTTTATTCTACTAGCTCTTTACTTTTGAGTCCTACTCAACCAACGAAGCGATGCGTGGGTCATTCCTAAAAGTTGTTACGATATTACTTCTTTGCTCTATTGAAGATGCCGCGAAAAATGGGAATGCCACTCGCCTCAACACAGCCTGTGCAAGAGTCGAGCGACTTCTCAAACACAACCTGATCATCTCTGAGAACTGCAGTGATAAAATGCTCGTAACCCACAGTCAGTCTCAGATGCTAGCGATAAACACTTATATAATCTCTTTCCTCTACACCCTCGCGATTTCTGGTTACCCCACCGAGATTACAGCCACGATCCGACAATCAATTCGCAGTATCATGATCTATCTGTTATCGTTAGTCGATTTCCTCAACGCACGGACTGGAGGCTCTTTCAATACCTACGAATCCGTTCGTAAAAAATCCAGCGATCGAATCTCCACAGGCGCCAGCTCAAACTCAATAACCGGTGAAAATGAAACCATCTTCTCGCTAACCACCTTTGATTTCTTACGAAGCATCATCAGCGCGAACCTCTCTGAGCCGATCATTACAATCCCAGAGATTCGACAGCAAAAAAGCAACCAATTTTCAAATATCGACTCTACGATATTCACGAGAGAGTGGATTGACGCGTTCACAGATAATCCAATTGCGAAAGGACTCATGCAGAACTACTTTGGTGAGTCGGTTATGAAGATCAATTCGAAAATTTTCTCTTCGCTACACCAAGCCGCCAGCAAAATTGAACTCGCAAGGGATAGTCTCTTGAAAAAACGGACATCTACAGCAAGGCTTTTAGAGGATACGGTTTATGAAAAGGTAGCAAAGATCCATGAGACTGAGGATAATCGCAAGCATGAAATCACGGCGTTTGATGAAGAGATGATGAGAATAGCGAAGAGCTTGTGGCGAAAAACTTGGAAACGAATGAGAATTTATGCAGGACAGTGGAGACATCCTGCTTTCTGGGACCAGCAAGATGAAAAGTTTCGGGTTCTGGAATGGGATGAAACAAAAGATAATACGATATTCTATCATAAGATGAGTAAGTATGAAACAGAAGCACGAGCCCGACCGTTTTTGAAATTAAAGCTGATTGAGCCGTCCTATGTGGATGAATATTCAAAGGCACTCAGAGAGAAAAAACAGCACAAACAGCTGCTCTCAGTGAATACTGACATATTCCCTGCACTGGGAGTTCAGAATTTATATATCCCTGCTGAGAAGACTTCACCGATGCTTGTTGACAAAGAGAAAAATAAAACATTCAGTTTTAGCAAGACTGGAAAAGGCATTTTCAAGGTAATTTGCTTCTATTAGAGTGAGTTGTATTAATTCCATGATTTTTTTTCCCTCAAGGCTTTCATGAGTGATGAGCAACATCAACAATCAACTGGGAGAAATAGCGATAAAAAAAGGCTTTCAGAACAAAAAATAGCACATGACACTTTTGGAGCTGTGCGGACGACTGTGAAAGATGAAATATTTCTTACGAAAAGAGCGCAATGGATCAAAACGCTGACATCAAGGACTGGGTTTCTGCAGCTGACAACCACCAAACTAGTGTATCTATAACCTTTCCTTTGATCTCTATTGATTATTTGACCTAAATAGATTTATTTTCGACGGACTAACGCAAGGCGCGACCAATGTAGCTTTCCTCGCATTTAAGCTTCAAGATGACAAGAGAATCTTCAAAGAATGGCCACTCGAGAATATCAGAGAGATTCAACGACGTCGATATATAACTCGGAAATCAGCGTTAGAAGTGTTTTTCATTGACGGGTTCTCCGTGCTGTTTAACTTTCCCAACGGTGATCACGAAGAGGTAGTACAGAAGCTAGCCTCAATGAAGAAACCCTCCATACCGAACTTGATTTATCACGGGACTCTTGACCCAAAGAAGATTCTTGAGAAGACTGGGATTACAAAACGGTGGCAGAACTACGAGATCTCGAACTTCGAATATTTAATGGCCCTTAATTCTCTCGCTGGACGGTCTTACAAAGATCTCACGCAATATCATGTTTTCCCATGGATATTGGCTCAATACACACTAGACATTATAAACCTCGACAGTGCATTTAGCTACAGAGATCTTTCGAGTCCAATGGGAGCACTTGGACCTGAGGAGAGGAGAGCAACCTTCCAGAGCAGATACGAAAACTTCGATGTGTTCAGCTCAACACCGAAATTTCACTTCGGCAGCCACTACTCCAGCCCTGCGATAGTCCTCCAGTATTTAGTTCGGCTATATCCTTATGCTGATGGAGCGAAAGAGCTTCAGGGCGGAAGATTCGACCTTGCTGATCGACTGTTCTTCTCTATCGAGGAAAGCTATCACGCTGCTACAGAAGAGATCTCTGATGTAAGGGAGCTCGTTCCGGAATTCTTCTTCCTCCCAAATTTCCTATGCAATCAAGACAGACTCGACTACGGCTTAACACAGAACGGACAGAGAGTCAATCACGTGTTATTGCCGAGATGGAGCAAAAATGATCCGTATCTTTTCGTGACTGTGTTGCGGCTCGCATTAGAGTCAGATATCGTTTCAAAAAACCTACATAGCTGGATTGATTTGATTTTTGGCTACAAGCAGAGAGGGAAAGAAGCCGAGAAAGCGCTCAATACGTTCTATCATCTCACTTATGAGGATATGGTCGACTTGGATAAGATTACCGATCCTGGACTCCGTGCTGCGACTGAAACTCAGATAATTCATTTCGGACAAACTCCTTCACAGCTTTTCGTGCGCCCACATCCACAGAGACTCAGCAAAGAAAGTTTGTTTGCTTATAAGAAGATAGCAGACCCTACCGCAGATATCCATTTGTATAGACCGACAAGCAAGAAGAAGGTGCCTGTGATCAGTGAGTTCAATACTATTTTCAGTGTGTATGGAAGATCCTTGATAAAACTGCGATTTGCTAGCAAAGACAAATTAATTGGAGTGAGAAGGGATGGCACATTTACCTATTTCCGTTGGGGAAGCACCGATAATAGTACAGCACCAACAACAAATGTTCCCTTCAGCTGCGGCGTTGATAAGGAAAAAACTGTGCAACTTGAAAAAGTTAAAAGTAAGTTCATTTGGTTGTTAGCCGCTAAATAGTAATAATTAATAGATGAAGTCTGTGATGGACTTGATCGATCATTGGAGGTGATGAACTATCCTTTGGTGCTTCTAGACAATGGCAAGTTGATGGTCTGTGGCGGTTTCTGGGATGGGAGAATGTTTTTACTAGCCACCGATAATGATCATATTTTAGAGACATACTACAACCATACTGAAACAGTCTCTGCTTTAGCGGTCGATAAGGACGAAACTTATCTAGTTACCGGTAATATCCAGTGACTTCTTTATTGTATTAGCGAGAATGATCATAGGATCGAAGTGTGGAGAGTGCTTCTTATGGAAAATTACGACTGAGTTGAGACTCTCGTTGAAATTCCAATTCTATGATCATGAAGGCATGGTAATTATTTTTCAATATTACCTTGCTTTAATTATTTTAAAAACTCTAAAAGGTCTCCAGCGCTTTTGTGTCAAGCGAGCTAATTCATTTCGCTTCGAGTGGACATGATGGGCGAATCAACATTTACAATCTGCACACAGGAAATCTTCTTAGAGTGATTTTCCATCCGCAAGGTCTCCCAATAGAAAATGTAAACTATTGAAGTTAATTTCAAAGGCAATTCTGATTTGATCCTTGATGTAGGTTCTGCTAACTTCAAGTCCTCTGGCTGCAGTGATATTCTCTTCGGTTGGAGACAGGCAGTTGTACTCGTACTCAGTGAATGGCCAGCTTCTTGAAGTTATCAAAGAAGAATCGTCTCATTGCGTTTCCCCTGTGATACTCAAAGATCTGAATAAAATTGAATGCCTAGCTTACGGAACCTTGAAAGGAGAGCTATGTATTCGAGAACTTCCTTATTTGACTCTGCGTAAGAAATTTCCTGCTTCAGAAGCGCCGGTACTGTCATTACTGGTCTCTCCTGACCAGCGCTTCCTACTCTGTGGATGCGGAGACGGCGAGATATCTGTCCTAACAGACCCGAACTATTCGCCAATCACCTCTAACAGTTTAACAATCAATACGTCTCCTGGTCAAACTGGAACATCTTCAGCTGGTCGGCTGAGTAGTCCATCTATTCAACCGAAGATTGATACTTCTCCCTAAAAAGACGTGGCAGACAAAATTACATTTTTCTTTTTGGGTGGGAAGACAATTTTTCGCTATTAAGTTCGTATATTCCCTTTCAATAATTGGGTTTTGATCTCTACATATTTTATCTTCCAGATGAACTTTGCAGTCATATTCTTGCGCTCTTCAACATTTATCAAATTGAAACGTTATTTTTCGGACTCAATAGAGAAGTGATACACAATATAAAGTAACACCCAAAAAAAAGTTACAGCTTATTTTAATAAACGCACTTAAAGTGCAGACGATGGTCAAACTCCCATCTTCGATGTGACTTAATAAAGAAATCCCTCCCACAGATGAAATCTCTTGCGGGATTTTCATCCGAAAAAGAATAGAAAATATCATCCCCAACTTTATTATTGATGTGAATAAACGCGACATGTTCTTTCTATAAATTAGCTCTCTGCGAGGTTTAGAAATTTAGAGTCATAGAAAATATTGAACTTTCGCATTATTATTTAATAACTTCAAAAAAAAAAAGTTTTGGAATTTGGAATTTGAAATTTGAAATGCTCAGACAAATCTCTGTCAAATATTCAGGATACTAACTCTCCGGTCTCAAAACAAAATAGATTATGTATGAGCTGCACAATCAGTTAAATACCTTAATTTATTGTTAATTCCACCACATCTCCTGCTCTTCTTGCTTGACATCAGTCCGACTACTCTATTCCTGTTCTAATAAAATCAAGAATTTTGAGATTGCACTACCGTCGCATGAATTTGTGTCTTTAGATTTTCTTTTTAAGCCAAAATAACAGTTCTTTCTCCATCACCAAGTCTCATTGCATACTCAAAGACCTTTGAGGTCTTCTAATTCAAATCTCTTTTAGAGTAATTTCTGTTTTTCATTTTCAATCCTCACATGATCTGGGTGGGTTTTTAGGCAAGTAAAGACGATTCAATAATCTGTAATAATCTGGCATCGAAGAATAAACCTGATCTATATATAAACAAATTATCAACTACTTGGATTTAAAATTGCATGAAACATCACCAACAACAGCAATCACGAAATGCGCAGCAGTCCCGTCAAAACGATGCAAAGGAGCAAAACCCGTCTTTTCTCGCAAAACATTTGCACAAAATAATTCTTGGAGTCATCATATTGATCATCTTACTGATCGTATTTGGAATATTAACAGCCATCTACTCAATCCTACACCTGCTCTTCCCATCATACATTTCACTTTGTGTAAGACACAAACCCCTTTATTTACACCTAATTTATTGATTCCTAGGTTGTTATTTTTTGTCTCCATAGAATGATATACTTAGTTTGCCGAAATTTGGCATTTCCTGGGTCAAGCTGGCTTTGGAAAAGGAACATTGAGTTCCATTTCGCAAAGTAACGCTTCATTCCATCCTGACGTAAAGTTTGCCTGGTTCTATTTAGAGAAATAGCTGCTCGAGGAAGAGAAAAGATCGCATTGTTAGAATCACTGATAGAATATCTGCTTGTAGATAGTCCGACGAAGAGCTGGGATTCTCATATGGATATAATTGAAATCAGAAGGATGGTCTCATCACTTTGCCACATATTCATGCAGCAGCAGCTTCAGCGAACGCTAAGCAATAGACAAAGACAGCTGGCTAGTAACTTTGAGGGTCTGCAAAGAGCTCTCAAAAATGCGAATATAGTCAAGAAAGCGATGTTATCGGCAGATGTTGTACCTTTTTGGACTATTTTGAAACAAAAACTTGACCTTACGAAGTCATACGGTACTGAGTGAGATGAATTTGTTTTGGCTTATTTGCAATAGAGGATGATGTTACGCTATATTTCGAGAATAAGCTTAATGTACCGGAGTTATTGCAGTATTGTAGGGTTATCAAAGCTGAATTCGACGACATCATCGAGAAGAAGAGCTGCTTCAAATCGATTTATCGATGGATGACCAACGATAAACTCGGATCCATCGATCAGGTTGAGCTTGCTCTTGCTTCGTGGCATATTTATTGTTCGATTGTTAGATTCGAGTGGAGCTAGAAACTCGATATGATGGAAAGAACATACAAATCAGATCTGAGAGAGGAGTGGTTTTAGATGGGTAAATATATTGACCAACTTCTGAGAGTTCAAGCTAATTTATTAATTTTTTTCAACAGTATGCTATTACTTGCTAAATCCAGCAATGAGGAACAGGAGACAAACCGAACGTCGATACCGCAGCCATCAGAGCAAGTAACTTCAAGCAGAATCGGTCCGATTGAGGAATCTATCGATATTATGAATGCACGGTCAAAGGGGAGCGCTAAAGGAGACGACTCAGCGAGAAGCAGGATGAGTGACCCGACAATTGTGCTTTGTAATCCTAACGCAGGAATATACGAATTTATGTATTATGAGGTAAAAGAGTTGCCACTCATTGCATTATGAATAATATCAATTGATGGCTCTTAGTGCGAATGGATAGACTTTTACATCAATAGAGGTCTGAATGTATTTGTGTGGAACTATCGTGGCTATGGCAGGAGCACCGGCTCACCTTCTCCAAAGGTAAATGCCAAATTCCGTGAGATAAGCCCATAATTCATTGGTTGCTCAGACACTCAAAAAGGACGGTGAGGCTGTTATCAATCACCTCAGAACTGAGCTTGGTGTGAAGAAAATCGGTGTTCACGGTGGATCCATGGGCGGATTCGTCGCATGCCATCTTGCTCGCTATTGCAATCTTGATTACGCTTGCGTCGACAGAACTTTCTCCTCTTTGGTTAACGTTGCCAGGTACTCCTTCGGGAGAGCGCTAAGCCACCTTTTCAGCATTATCACTCGTTGGAACGATGACACGAGCGAGAATTTCATACAAGCCCCTTGCTTCAAAGTCGTTACTTTCGATCCTAAAGACGAGGTCATCCAACTTCAAGCTTCATTACGCTACTCGATCACCAAGCGAGTTATTGAGCGAATTCTTGGGATCGAGTCAGGAGGAAAGACTTCTCTTAATTTTTTGCGCGTATATACCCAGCCTTACCAAATATTTTACACAACTGTCTTTATTTTCCCCTAGAAACTCTTTAATTCAGGTTATAACAACCTCCAAGAACAAAGAAACCCCGATGAATACAATGAACTGCTCAATTCGTCTCAAACTGAAGCAATTTTCCATTCGTTACGAAGGGTGTCGGAGGTCTTTGTGGAAATGTCCAAATCACAGCAGATGCCTGGCAAGAGACACCGCAAAGTCTTCACAAATGACCACGCGATCAAGAATACGATTCAGCTGAACAAATACCCAGGCCAAGAGGATAAGAATATTGTGTCTAAAGTCAGTCTTGATAGTTCTCTCAATCTTTCCGCGATCGAGAAAGATATAGGAGAGGTAGAAGAAACGGTCATTAACGCTGTACGACCTTCTCTCAAGAAGAAAATTGTGAGAAACAGCAGAGAGAATCTTGATGACAGCATAACATTTGCGAAAGGGAAAAGAATAATGGATGAAAGCATTCATATCGATAAGCTAATCATCCCTTTCGACAAGATAGAGCAGCCGGCCACGAATCCAGTTATTGCAGCAGATACAAAAACTGCATCCTATCTCAATCTGCTTACTGATGAAGAAAAAAGCTCTGAAAGCCTCCAAAAACTCACATATAAGGTAACTTTTCCGGAAAATTTACGTATTTAACCCGTTGAGTAGTTATTTTCGTTATTCGGGAGTCTTGAAGCTGGCGGAATTTACCTTGTGGACGTATTTACTTCAAACAACAGTTTTGAATGCTTCAAGGTAAAAAATATATGAATTCCTTCGCATTGATGATTCTAACAACTGACTTTTAGGAGTTCCTTGTGAGTCTTGAAATCTGGGGGTCTTATTTCCCTTTAAGACAAATCCCATCAGCTCCGCATTTAGAAATCGAGTTTTTCCATAAACAAGCTTTGGTACGATAAGTTCTGTTTCATTAACCCTAAAGCGCTATTTAAAACCTTCTAGTACCGCGTCAGAGAGTTTATCAGAAGACTTGACAGTGTCATATCGTCTCATAAGAAGCAGCATAATACGCTGCCTCTAGAGGCAAAGGTATGAGGAATTTCTAAATTATATTCCGTATTAATCGAATCGGTTCAATTAGATTCTGGAAGACTTGCAAGTCGTTTCAAGCGTCCTTCCAGGAGTTTACGATAAATTATTGATCGCGTACAACAAACATTTCAATAAGGAAGAAGAGTCGAAAGAGTCAAACACAAGTTCAGGAGCTGACTCCACTCATATCGACAGACCGCAAAGTTTCCTCCCTCCGACAAGGAGCAGTTCTGTCTCGCTCGAGATAAATAATGGAGGTTTCCTCAATTTCCAGACTTTGGGGCATTTGCTTCCTTTGTCCTGCGGACATAACGGCTCGCTGAATAAAACTGAAGCAGCCGTGTATGAGCACTATTTTAGGCTGTCTGGCTTTGCGCCCACTAAGTAAACTAGTGTTGTTGGGAACGTGTTGTTTAGGAATTAGCGCAGTAATTGATTCACGTTGTTAAAACATGTAATAGAAGTTTTTTATTAGCCGCTCGCTGATATATGTTTATTCTTATTTCCTCCTCAATGAAAATTCAATACTTACGGTCCTTAAGCACCCCAGCTACATATAATTTGATTTGCTAAGGAGTTGGATAGATAGATTCTTTGCTCTCACAACATTATTAGAACTAAGAATTTCAGTTTTGATCTATTAATGGCTTATTTAACGCAAACAAGATTCAAAGTGTAGCCCAAATGTGATGAGAAATAAAGTAATATCAATATGCATGGCCTTTATGTCGATTATTCAATACATGAAACTACTATTTGCCCATTCCGAATTTCTCCTCAGCCGACACAACCGCAGTAAATGGTACAACATCGTTATCAATCACAAACGCCTTGAACTCATCAAACACAGTCTCTATCGTGATTTCTCTCTTTGGATCATCTCTCAAATCATTGTAGAATGGAGTATGGAGCTAAAGTAAGTTAATGTATTAGATGGATGCTATTCAAGGGAGGGAGTAATACCAGATCCTTTGTAAAGTTTCCTTTCATTCCGTATGCTTCATCAAATGGTTTAATCAAAGATTCCATATCCTTGAACCTGCAGTGTGTTCTTCCTCCATTCTTCTCCTTGAAGTACTTCAAGTATTCTTGTTTTTTGCTGGTGAGTCGACGGTTCTTGCGGATAGAATCCGAGTATTTGTAGAAGAAATCGTCCTTAAACTTCTCTTGGTTATACTTTGGATTATTGCGCATCAAATATTGAGCTAGGAAGAGACATGGATTGAACCGTTCTCTAACTTCCTCATGAATATTCTCATCTATGAAGTTTAAATTGCAATCAAAATGGCCTTGCTATGTGCTTACTCTCTTTCATCAATTTTTCAACCTCACGTGACAAGTCTTCGAGTCCAGGAACCAATACTGGGAATAATTTATCGATTAAATAGAGATCAAGCTCTTCTTCGTCTTTTTTGAACTCTTTGGAGGATGGTTGATGTTCAAGGAGGTAAGGGCTAAAATACCTGTGTGCTTAATGAAGTCGTTAAGATCGAATAGCTCGCCGGTGAAAGCTCCGACGTTTTCCATGAAATCTTCTTTGGTCATCATCTCCGTGCAAGTAAATTAAATTTCTTTTATTTCCTAACAAGTTACATTTAATCAAGAGCATTATCGACTATGTATCTTGGAGCAAGAAAAACTGAACGATCACGATGAAGATCTGAGTTCATCATGTGCGAATGGAATTTTCAATTGAGCTAATAAGATTAGAGTAGGGATTTTCAGACAAGAAAAGCTCTTGATTTTCCGAAATAATAGAGTTAACGGAAATATCCTTGATGAATAATTTGTCATGATATACTCAATTTTAGTTGAAAGTAGGGCTTTGAAACTCCAAAATTGAGAATTTATTAACATTATGAGAGGTAAGCTGAAAGAATGGGAGTTTCTTCAACATCGAAATAAGATTATGATAGAGTCGCCAACTTCCTTATCTTCCAAAGAAGAAATAAAAATGCATACTCTCGTTGAACAATGAGCTCTTCAACGTAGTAGACTGAGCGTATTGCTTGTAAAATATAAAAAAGGAAAATTATTCGCGAATCCTTCTAGAGACTACCAAGCAGATAATTCAGAAAATTTTTTCGATACTCATAGTCGATGCTGGTCGATGGATTGCCTGCCAATCTAATGTTGACTAGAAAAAAAAGCCAAATAAAAATGAATATGAAAGTTGCTACATTCGCTATTTTGAAGGAATGATTTCAAGAAAATTTTTGTAAATAAAATCAAATTTTTGCTGGCAAGAATGACAATGCAACCCATCTGTTCAGGATTTGTTCATCATGTCTCATTTTTCTCTTAGATCTTATTGAATGACAAAGAATAAATAAAAATTTACTAAAACAGGTTCAACCTCACAAAAGATTTGCTCTATTTTCAATAGTTAGAGTTCAGATTTCACCTCTGAATTAAAAATTTGGAAATCAATAAAAACCAAGATAGGCAATCCTAATCTTAATGAATACGGCGCTCCGTAGAGCTTTAGTTGTCCCATCTAAGAACCAGAACCTTCTTTTCTTCGTCAATCATCAATCATTCTCCGGTTTCAATCGCCGACCTGGACTTAAGTAACCACATCACCGCACAAATAAATGCCTCATCAATTATTCGTTTTCAGAACCAGCAGCGCAGCCTCAGAGCTATTTGATGAAGACGAGGATATTAACTTTGAAGAATTGAAAAAAGACATCAAGCAGCATTACAAGGCAAACTTTAAAGACATCAAGTTGGAGACAGGTAAGCTTATTTCAGAGAATTAGCTCTCAGAGATGACCACTCACTTCTTAGAAAAGCTCATTGTAAGCTACGAGAAAGGAATGGAGATGGTCGGCACTGACCTGGAAACCCAGCAACTCAAGATCAAAAACGAGAAGCTCCAAGAGGCCACTCGCAAGCATTTTTCAGATATCCCATTGAAAGAGTTTATGAACCGCTCAAAAAAACTTTCCGAATCATTGAGACTGAAGACTGCCTGGAGTCCTTACGATAAACCAGATGCCTATCAGAACACCTTTGATTACGAAAAATTTGAGGGAAATCAAGTCAGAATGGAAGATTTCGAACATGACCCAGATGACAACGGTGAATACGATGGAAAGAGCTTGGAAGAGTTCATCAAAAAGAAAACAAATGCTCCAGAGGAAACTATTGAAGCAGTAACAGGTGGTGAAGAGGCAGAACAGAATCGGGAGGATGTGCTCACTGAGAGAGCTGAGCGCCTTTTAGATTTCGGACAGGATCCTGCTACCATAAGGTGGGATAAACTCTACCCAGGTGAGGTTGAAGATGGCTCTGGAGACAGCGAGCCTTGGCCTCTGATAGTTCATCCAAAGCTATCTCCAGAAGCAAAAGACGAGATTTACAAACTGCATTTGCAAGGCTGGTCTGTTCGTGACCTTTCCGTGAGATTCGGTATTATGCCAAGAAGAGTAAAAGCTATCATTTGGATGACCCAGACGTTTTATGACGAATACCTGCCAAGGATGTCGATTGAAGATGTCAGAACACTTGCAAGAGTGATGCCTCAATTTTACCGCAATACTGTGGATTACGGACTCGATTTGCAGTATATGTCGGAGGCAAAGCAAGGTGTTCCATTGAAACGATTCAGTTTGAAGCCTGAAGATCTGTTCCCTACGAAGGAGCAGGCTGAGAAGATGGAGAAACTCTTGCAAACGCAGAGAAGGAAGAAATGGGACATGGTCACTGAAGGTTTCGTTGGAAGAGGCAGCAAAGGTTATTTCGTCAAGAGCTGGCATGTTTATAGAGGACACGGCTCTGAAAGAGTGAATAAGAAATTCAAAGAAGTTATTCAGCATTCAGACAGACCTTACTTGCTGCCAAAGAAGGTTCGACAGGCACTTGAACAAGGCAAAGGACCAAGACTCGCGGCTCTCGGATGGGGAATTAAATAAGTGTTCCTTAGATTTTTATGTACAAAAGCTGTTTTCATTCATGAAGAAAAGTTATAACTAAGAGATTGATAGGACTGAAAAAAACTCGTAAAAAGTTTTGCAATAAACTACTAGCTGCTTGTTGGTTATATTAAGTCGAAAGAAAGCCTCAATGAAAATAAAATAGTCTTGAGATCTGAAAAACTGAAAAAAAGTCATTGGCTATTTGAGTAAAAAAGCTTTTCAGTTGGAGTTAGTTTCGCTGGCTCTCATTTCCTATTAAGTGAGTTGTGAACGTTTGTCGAGTCTTTCCTAAATTTAAGCTCATAATAGAATTCACGAATTCTACATTATTTCTGAAGCAATGTATAGTTGAGTTGAGATTCATGAAGAAAGGTCTTTTATCATGGGATAAACAATTGACTAGACTATGACACTATGGTTACAACAATCACATGTAATTTCAACATCGTCTTATCCGAGTAGACCATCGCTCCTTGAAAGTGGATTTATGAGGATGTCTTACCTTTTTTGAGATTAACGCATGTTTCTCCGTCACAGTATGGCGCAGATTTCGTAAATTTGCAGCCGCATAAATCAATATGGTCAACCTTCTCTTCGATCGTAAATCTCAATGGGATAAACTTCGAACCTTTATGTGATCCATCACAAAATGGCTAAATAGCAATTGAATGATTTAACTATCGATGATAGGCGTATTGCATTATACCTGACTCAAGCTCTGTCCGCAGGCGCACCATCGATACTTCTTTTCTGAAATTTTCAAGTCTGACACCTGGAAAAACGGATTACTAGGAGCAACCCATGCAATTTACTCTGTAGGGGCCGAGTTGAGGTGATACTGGAATTGGGATTTCCTCATCGGTAAGCCCTGGTACGATGTTTTTATGTTTCGCATTGACAATAGGAACGTCTTTTATGGCCTCAAGAGATTTATCTTTTAATTTGAGGTTTTCTTCACCTTTCTTCTGAACTGCAGGAGTTTCTGAAGCAAATCGTGCGATTTGAGTGTTGAACAATCTGGTTGCCGATTGGTTGAAGATAATTTTTTTCAACATTACGTTCCTCTTTTAAGATACTCTTTATTTCAAAACCACTTTAGCTTTTTATTAAGCAATATCACAGATTAAAACCGAAGTAAACAACGTTCAAATTCTCTTGCTTCTCTTGCTTCTCAATGAATGATTTTATTGTGTTACAATGTACTGAATGAAAATTCCTGTTGTTGAAGGGTTTCCTTTATGGGCCTTTTTGGGAAAGCAACGAGATACATAGCTCATTTGATTAATTGAGCATTACAGTTAAATCCAGATGTTTTTGAACATAGTGGCTATAAGGAATTGAAATATGAAGAAAATTTTTGTGCTAAGTTTGTTAATTTTTCGAAAAGTTTTTGGTTAGGTGTGAGCGCCATGTCAAAGAGTTTTATTTAATATGTATGTATTTTTTCCCCGTTGCCTTTTTTTCTCTCTCTTTCTGCCGATGCGAGTCCGAGTACATGGTCTATGCAATCCTCACAAACACCTACTACTGCTTGAAGCACCTTTGTAATGAATAATAAAGTGACTATGACCCTGATCTATTTTTTCTTCTTTTGTTTTATGATTCTGGATGTTTTCATCATTAATTATTCGACTAGTTCCATTCAGAGGTTATAATCTTCTTCATTGTTTTTTCCATTATTGACATTCATACATGTTGAATGAATTAAAAACGTTAGGGAGCGTTGGAGGAATTAGATCCGATCAAATGGCTGATAGCAGCTATCGATTCATGATCAAGCCACCATTAACGATTTTGAGAGCCATCTTCGATATATATATATGCTCCATATTATGAGTAGCATCACCACAAAGTTTATTTCCAAATGAAGTTGATAATTCTAAATTTTCTTTTGTTTTGTCTTCAAATAAATCAAAAAGGAGCAATTTCTAGTTAATATGTGAGTGAATTAGAGTTGTTGAGCCTCGAAATACTGATAATGAGTTTGTACTTTTAATTCTTCTAAATATCGTCAATCAGTCAATCATGTTACTCTTCGGAGCAAGAAATAATCCCAAACCTACCAATTAATTCTGAATAAAATTCACCGTAGGTTTTCTTCTCCAAAGTGCCGAATTTTTGTTTTAGTCGTACGTTTCCTCGTTTTTGCATTTCCACTCTTTTAGCAAACATAGTGTGCCAGCGCTTATGTACTGTACGATTTTTTGCTTTTCTGTCATTATCAACACAATTATATGCTTCTTTATGAGTGCCATCATGTATGAGTATACACATTGCACTTGCTGTTTCTCACTAGTAGCCGATACACCTTAGAAAGTTACAAAACAATTGAGCACTATAAGCAGTAATGGAGTACTGCGATTTCTGCTACCAAGTGACGAATACGTTGTGACGGATATTCTTGAAAATCATCACAAGTTGCCTCCTCAGGGATTATTATCTATGGCACAAAGAAATCCTACAAGAATATGAGACCTTTTAGGCTTTTTATTTTTTCAGTGATCATAAGGAAATATATTCTTCCTATTATCATTCAGAGCGGAAGGGGACGAAATTCTTACAGAATACAGCACAGGATCTTCTTTCACGCTATATATAAGGTTCGTAGATTCCAGTTTCAAACAACTACTGAATTTTTACTGTCTAACAGATTCGAATAAGCGAAAAGTGTAATATACGTATAACGCAAAACTGAACTGGTTGGTGATTCAGTCTGAGTAATTGGTTCTTCGATAATGCGCAATCACAGGCTAGGAAATTTACTATCATGAGACGCATGTATTGAGGTCAGGAATTCTTTCAAGATGAAGATTTTTTTTTTAGTACTTAGCCTTATGGCCTTAGGAAGCTCGAAAGTTTTTATCAGAAATGAACCTTCCAACAAAAAAATTGATGAAATATGTCATATATAATTTCGAAAAATTTGATTTGCTTGTTTTTGAATAAAGATTGTTGCCAGAAGAGAGAGAGGGGAGAAAAAAATGTAAATAAAAACCTTATTAATATCATGCTGAGAGATTCTCACCTGTTCATTTAATTCAGAAAATTATACTTTATAACTTGATAAGGAAGAGAATATTCTTTGAGGGAAATAGGCCCAACTGCAATTTCGAAATAACTTGGTCAAACGAAAATGAAGTCAATATAGAAATAATTATCACTTAGTGAAAAGGGGGCAAAAAAGATGTTTCACCTTCCTGAGCCAAAAAATTGTTTGCTTTCAATGTTTTGTCAAGGGGTCATCCACTTTATCAGGAATCTCGATATTTCGACCTCTCAGATATTAATACCTAGCATTGGAAAAGTTCGAAACTGATGTAGACTTTCTAGTATGATCCCCTGTTATTATTCTTCTATTATGTAAATATGGTTATTCAAAACGTATTTTCTTTTGATATTTATCAAAATCACTTCACCTATTTCCAGACTCTCTTCACGGTTGATGAGTAATCGATGCGAATGACAGGTATCCGCTTTAGATAAATATGTAACCACCTAGTTTTTTAACATTTCAACTACAATGTCCCCAAAATTTTTTGTTTCATAATTTTATATCTCATCATTAGATTTTTTCTGGCTGAAGTCTTTTCTCATCTGCGCTGTTTTGAACTCGACTATTATTCTTCGCGTATCTTTAATGGAGGCAGCTGTGGCCAATTCTGATGTCTCTACAGAAGAATTGCAATAGCCTCGAGTTGGCAACTAGATTTTTTCACTTCCACTGCCTCGTTAATTACTATGAAAGTTCTGACTAATTTGATCACAAAATCTCATTAAATATTATCTAACCTAGAAGAGTCAAAGGACTATTATTGTATTATATGCATTAATTGTGAGAGTTGAAGCATAGATATGGATGAGGTATTTCATATTATTATTCTGTATTAAGATGAAGAACAAAGTCAAAATATAATCACAAACTTAATCATCAACTCTTAATAACCATAATAATAATCATAATCAGCAGTTATATCCACTCTATGCTTTTCTCTTCCATGGCATGCAGATTCTTGGGCAGCTATCGCCGGTATCAATGCTCACCACGTTTGGATCTTGGCATTCCCGGCATCTGGTTGTTCGTTTCTTAGTCTCGCATTTTCCGTCCTTATAGCATACGCAGCTGTGCCAGCGCTTATATCCGTTGCAACTCCTTGGTTTTCTGTCTTTCTCGAGGCAAGTATAAGCATCTCTGCCAGTGCAGTCACGTGTAAGTGTAGCGCCTGTAATTGCAAAGAATACAAACAATAAAAAGACAATTATCTTCATTTTTTCCCTCTTCTACTCTGTGATTTTCTTTTATTATAATATCTGTGTTTTTTAGAGCAATAATAAATATTCGATTAAATCTTCGATAGTATAAAATAATTTGGCGCTAATAATCAGTGAGTGAGTACTTTGATTTCTTCTTAAGTTGTAACGTATCTCTTGAAGAATCATTTTCGTTGAATTGCCTGTTTCAATTTACAAGAGCAATATGATTTGTTGAATTTTTGTCGTAATCAAAGAAGATGAATGTTTTTCAAAGATTATTTGAAGAGAGAAGAAGAGGAGAGAGAGCGAATGGATATCAAAAACAGGGTACAATGTGGTTCGAAAGATTGATAGTCCAATGTGATATTTATTTATTTTTTTTGGATGCTTACTGGTTGTCTCGATTCGAACTTTCGAAATAGGCAAAAGTTTCATTCCTGGATACATCAAATGTCAAGCGTTATGCTGCGAGATTCATACCTCGGAAATAGAGTGCCATGCGGCAATGATTGCAATATGAAGGTTTTCAAAGTTGATATGATTAAATGCTTCAGCTTCCAGCGAGAATTCCTTCTAAGAGGAATCACATCACTGAAGAAGCAAAATTATATCCGACTCGTTAGAAGAAAAGAAAACCTATCAGCTCTATAGCGGCTACCTGTTTTAGGTCAACTTGCTAGATGCTTTGACCATCAATTAACTTCTATTTTATCCTTGTGGTTTTCTTTATGCAATTGTTTCTCTTTCCTGAATTTGAAGACCATCGCTTTAGCTCTTCTTCGAATAAATCAGCCTTTAAGAATTCTCCGCTTAGACTTAAGTACCATCAGCGGATTCGATCTATAAAATAACAAAGTTCCTGATGAGAGGAAGAATATATAGAAAAAAAAGAGTTTGAGAAATTAGTATCATGATTAAAATGAACCTATTCTCTTATGTATGAGTTGAAACACGATTTTGAAAACAATGATAGCCAACTAACGAGAGTTCCGTTTCAGTCGAGGAGTGATCTCATGTTTCTCAGCAGAATGATATCGTTTTTTTCTCTAGTCAGCTCTCATTCCCTGTAGATCCATTAGTACTCGAATTGTAGCCTAATGAGGTTGATGCCAAAGTACTTTCATCATACAAAACCTTGTACCTGGTTTCCAGGTAAAACAATCTCAATAACTATTTACATTTTTCTCTCTTAAGCCAACTCAAGAAATTGTTTGAAACTTAATCATTAATTGTGATTTAAGCATCGATATAAATGAGTTTGTATTCTTCCCTTCTAATAGATAACTTTATTCTCTCTCATGACAACGAAGAATAAAGGCTAAAATATCTTCACAAACTCAAAAATAAACTCTCAGTAATAATATATCATAATAATAACCGGCAGTTAACTAACGCTTATGCCTTTCTCTTCCATGGCATGCAGATTCTTGGGCAGCTATCGCCGGTATCAATGCTTACTACATCTGGGTTCTGGCATTCTTGACATCTGGTCGTTCGTTTCTTAGTCTCGCATCTCCCATCTTTGTAACAGACACAGTTGTGCCAGCGTTTATATCCATGACATTTTTTTGGTTCTCTATCTTTATCGAGACAAGTATAAGCATCTCTGCCAGTGCAATCACGTGTAAGTGTTGCACTCGCAAGTGCAAAGAATACAAACAATAAAAAGACAATTATTTTCATTTTTTCCCCTTTCTTTTATAATATTATCTGCAATTATCAAGGCGAAAAATAAATAGTCAATCCAATCTTCGAAAGTATAAATAATTCGGCGCTGTATCTAAGATTTTTTCTTTTAAATTTTAGAACTTACTGTAACGTATCTCTTGAGGGATCATTTTCATTAATTTGTTATGCTACAAACCGAAAGGGCATGAAACTGCTTGCATTGTGAAGTAGTCATGATCATGGAGGAAGCAAATTTTTTTATCAAGCTTGTTCTCTTAGAAAAGGTTATTTAATGCTAGTAGGCAGCAACATGAAATGCTTTTCTAATTATTGATAAGAAAGGCTAGACTTCAATTTCGAATATTTACTGATAACTTTCAAATTTTCGAAAATAGGCAAGAGTTTTAATTTTGGTTAGCAGCGAAGTAGGCTAACTTGGGAAAATGATACGGCAAAAATCCCTTTGTGGTTGAAATAGCAAAGCTTTATGAGCATTAACCTATAATGAAGATTTCATCATGAGATTACGCAAATAGCCTCAGATCTTCGGGAAGAATTCAGTTGACAAGGCGAGAAAAACAAATTCATAACTAAGTTGAATCAACAACATAATTCAATTCGAAAAATTCGATTCGTTGGTTTTTTAGTGTAAGAATTTGCAGCTAAATAACAGATCACTTGAATGAAAAGCAAAACAATTTCGATCGTATAATACTAAAGAACTAACGAAATCATATACTGTTCGTGGGATGGGAAGGAAATCCCTATTATCCTGTCGTGACACTGATTTAGAAAGCCTTATTAATACCTGTACTCAATTGTTGAGCTGACTTTCTCAACGAATATAAGAATGTCTTCAGTTCACTTTCGAGAGCAATACACTTGTAGAAATTTAGAAATAGATTCAAAGGGAGTGAAATTAATTTCAAGAGATAGTTCAAAAAGAAATTTAGGCTTGAAATCATGCAAAGATGCTATCTTGAATAAAATCAAATGTTATCCCAGGTCAGTTTCGATATGCATCAATCTTCTATATCTTCCTCGTGCCTGAATTCAATTCATACACCAATTGTGGGATTTTTTCATTATTTAATTCTATTTCATTGTAATTCCGATACGCTTTTGCTCATGAAAAAAATGGAGAAACTAGCTGATGTGCATAATCCAACATACAAAGCTAGTTGAATGGTCCGATTAATTTGCTTATTCCTGTTATCATTGTTAATTTTGTTCTTCATTTCGAATAATTTTTCTATTTTTATGCTCTCTCTTAAGCGAAAAATAATTATTGCAAGCAAATCCTATACCATGTTTCTACTCTCAGAAACTACGACGTTAGCAATTCCCAGCTTGGTTTCAATAGTTGGCAGAGGATTTAAATAAGAAGTTTAGATTGACGCTGATTTATGTAAATCATGGTTGCTGCAGCATGATACAACCAAAAAAAACAAAACAGACAATAATGGTTGATATAAGATAGCCAAAGAAAGGACGTCCTTTATGTGTGTGTTTCGATTAACTGAGTTAAATCTAGTTTTGTCTTTGTCGTTCTCTATTAGAGTTACCCTTTCACTTTTCTTTGGTATCTAAAAATAACGGAGAAGATAATATTGGATTATTAATTAATTGTGATGGTTGAATCATATGAATGAGTTTGCGTTTTAGATTAAACCTTTAGGCATATATATATATGTTCATGCCATATTATGAGAAAAATAGTTAAAATATAGTCACAAACTCAAGAATAATCAACTCTTAATAATGAATTAAATTCACTCTTATGCCTTTCTCTTCCATGGCATGCAGATTCTTGGGCAGCTATCGCCGGTATCAATGCTTACTACATCTGGGTTCTGGCATTCTTGGCATCTGGTCGTTCGTTTCTTAGTCTCGCATTTTCCATTCTTGTAGCAGACGCAGCTGTGCCAGCGTTTATATCCAGAGCATTTCTTTGGTTCTCTGTCCTTATCGAGGCAAGTATAGGCGTCTTTGCCAGTGCAATCACGGGTAAGTGTAGCACTCGCAAGCGCAGCAAACACAAATAATAAAAAGACAATTATCTTCATCTCTCCCCTTTATCTTCTTCTTGATTTTCTGTTATAATATCTGGTTTTATCAGAGAGTCATAAATAGTCGATCGAATATTCGAAAGCACAAAATAATCTGTCGCTAAGAATCAGTGAGTGAGTATATCTCTCTTCGATTACTGAAAAATCGTTATAAATTTTTTCGATGCTAATTATAGATTAATCGAAAAGGAAACAAATGTTATGTTGATTATCGTTTCAGCTAATTCTGGCAAATACACAAGCTGCTAAGACACAAAAAGCCTATGCACGGGACGCTTACAATCAGTATTTTTTAGTAGATAGGACTGTGAAAGTGAATGAGTGAAGCCTCTGATTTAATCTCAAGAAAAGCTTTAGGAAGAAAGAAACGCACATTTATCAATCAAGTCAAATGAATTTTCGAATTCGAGTAATTCGATTTACCGTTTTGGAAATTAAAGATTTTGCCAGCAAGGTGACAACTATGAAGATTGAAATCAGATGAGAGTATCCATAAGATTCTTCACAGGTGCAAACAGCTTTGTATTAGAGAGGCAATAAAAAAAAAATTATTGAGGATGAGTCGGATTCTTTTGGTTAGTTTGGGAGAGATTCCTGCTTGCAGGCTTCTTAGTGAAGGTGTGAAAATTAACGTTACATCAAAATTTTGAGACCTTAAACAAGAGGCTAGTTTGTCACTATTGAGCTATCCTTTGAGAGGAAAAATTTACACTCTCAAGCAATGAGTGTGTGTTCATCAAATGGGTTAGAAAAGTGTCCATATCCCTACTTTCGTTATAAAGGCAATTTTGTTTTAGCCTGAAATAATTTTCATCATTTGGAGCAAAAATAATTGAATAAATCAATTACTATTTCACCACATGGGAGAGCTACATCAACAACTCTAACTGAGATCAATTATTCGTTATAAAGATGAGAAATATCCAATGATTGAAGATACTATTTTCGAGTAATCTCGGAAACAGTCGAGGGCCAACTATTAATTGATAAAATTATCAGCAAGCATTTCTTCCAATGCTCATTATTCTTTCTCAAATCAGAGGACAGCAGGCGTTACTTGTTTTAATCGTTGCGACGTCTCCCGTGCCGACACTGAAGTTTGTTGCTGCTGATGAATTTTTCTGCAGTTGATTCCATTGTAGGATCTTGAATATTATTTCGCACACAAATTTTTATTTAGTTTGTTCGGAAATGATCACTTAAATTTTTGATAGAGCAAGAAATTATTTAGCAAGTTCAACAAATCAGCAATGCCCCGCGAAATCGTTAGCGGAAATGATGTGGCACAAATAATGGAATGCTTTAACTGAAATAGGCATTGACTAAATAAGTTTTTTCATCAGAAAACGCAGTTCTGATTTCTAATTCCGAATTATATAAACTATATAAACTTGCTAGAAAAAAGACCATAAACATTGATAAAATCCATCAAAAGATGGACAAGATTATCATATAATAGTATGGATTGTTTTCAAAATTCTATTATCATATCACATTCGAGCTACACCGTGCCCGCACAGAATCAAAAGGTTGGCACCTCTTTACAGGAACTAGCTGCTATTAATTCTTCGAGTGGCAACTCATCCATAGGTAAATTTTAATTAAGAAGATATCTTGCTAATTGATTAAAGGTGCTGAGACCTGAACTCGTCCTTCTTCCAGTAGCAAACCAATAGATTTGGTAATTTTGAAGGAGCTCTGTCTGACAGTTAGCGAGATGTATCAGTCTAGACTAAAAAAGGATTTGATAGCTAAGAAGGAAATTGTCAATGTTGGAAACATTTGGGAAGTCTTCCCAAGAGATCAGAGACTATGTGATAAATTCGTATCACTAAGCTCACATCATGCCAAACGCTGCAAATTTTGTCATGAAAATCTGAAAAAGCTTTATCCGGCGTTGGTCAGAGAAGTGCATGGATCGAAATTTTTCAGTTCCCAAAGACCCGACGCAGATATTGAAGAGTTCTCAAGCATATGGTCGGAAAGTGGATGAATAATTGTCTATGGGTTGAGTTACTTACTGTGGAAAATGGGTTATTAGATGAATGTGTTTAATTGTTAACAGTTGCGAAAAATTCCAATGTTTGTTAATGAAAATGTCTTGAATCTTAGAAAACAGTGTTTCTTTACATACCAATAATGCCAATAGTGAATATTTATTTGTCGATAGCAGCTATAATTCGAAAATTGATTCGCCTCCATAAACAAAAAGGCCACTAAATTAATCAGCACGGTGTCATGCAATTCGAAGTTGATACTCGGATAAAGAGTTTTCAATCTAGTTTTCTCTTTCGGACTTGGATGATAATTTTGATCAAGAGTTAGTTAATTGAAACCTTTTGTTTCTTAATTTTGACTTTGCAGATTCATTGTATAAGCTTAAGCGAGAAAGAGAGAGACTTGCTCAAGAAATAATATTAGTAGATCAAAGCAAGTTTTTCTTTTGAAATACGATCGATTGTGAAGAAAACAGCAAAGCAATGAAGTGCTAAGATCAACATTTGAAGATCGTTTGAATGGAAGTATTAGGGCTGTTACATTCCTTATTCTTTTGTTCTTGTAGACTAACAGGTCCTCTATATATTATGTTGACTATTATTGTCGTATTAAATAACGCATCCTGAGCCAGTTTGATTATAATTAGCAAACCAGCCAGAATAACTAACTTTATTTCTGAGTTTGAAGATGAGAAAAATTTTAATCGTTTCGGTCTTGCTCCTCGGAACCATTGTGGCTGTGCAAAGCCAAAACTCGCCTCAAGGTACATTTATCAAGAGATGTCCAACTGACTTTATCTCAGAATCCTTCACCGACGTGTTGAAAAACCACGAAGATAGATTCCTATCTCTCAGCGAAGCTTATACGGCAATGCTGAGAGTAGCTTTAAAGCAGAGAAAACAGAGTGCCAGTCTTCAGGAGATTTTAGACCTTTTGGCAAGAGGTCAAACCATATGCCAGATCTTCGGAGAAACGGATGTAATTCGTGGAAAAAAATGCAATAAATGTCTTGAAAATCCGAGAAGAAATCCAACTCTGGTCAGAGTTGTGCTTGAATCTCAAAATCTCTTAGATTCAAACACTAATATTTTCTTAAACAGAATTAAGGAGTGGTTAGATCAGTGTCTGAATCAGTGAAAAATTACTGAGTAATTGCATCATATTTGAAAGAGTGGCACGATCCATCTTCAATGTCTGTCGTAAAGATTTCTCCTCGAATTAGTCTGTGAAATTCAAATTAAAAACTGTGAAATCATATCCAAGCTAAGAATATCTTTTTAGAATGAATGCATTTTGCTCTTCTAAATTGTAATATTTACTCATCTACATTAGAAACAAGTAGGAATCTAATCCTTGAGGAAGCTAGGTCAAACCTGAAGAAGTGGTTATAAATACTCTCATTGTATAAGAAGATTTCTCAAATCGTAGAGAGATCCTGATTTTCTCAACAGCAAGCATCAGTCCCAGGCTTTGAAAAGTTCCTCTGCTCTCCTAATTGAACCCAAAAGATAGCAGGAAGATTTTTCAAAATTTGATATAAAATCGAATTTTGTTGGCTAACAGATCGGAAAAGTTTTAAATAATTATTGTCTTCAAATGATGAGGGCTTCATTTCATCTGACAAGTTAAAGAAGTAAAATCTATGAAATGATGTTTTGTTTTTCTGTTGATTTGGATTAAACCGCCTACAAAGGAAGGCACCCTAATATATATCCCCTTTCCATTCGCTTAGCATTTGACTCTGAATATAAATTGGCTCTCTTTATAAAGGAGACTTTTAAATCATTATTGATATCTCTTTCATTGTATGTTGTATGCAAGTATGATAGGTTTGTTTGGATTAAACTCTGAAAATTGTAAAAAAGCTCTATAGTTATTATTTTAATTGAGTTGTGACTCTCTCTTTTTTTTGGAGAGATTTTAAAACTATGAGTTAGTTTTTTATCCTGGAGCAATTTTGACTGCGAATCGATGTATGAAACCTGTCATAAGTACAAGAAGATGCCTTTTTTAAGTGTCTCTGCGAGTTGCCACTCGAATAATTGATAGCAGCTAGCCTCTATAAAGAGCCACCAACTCTTGATAAATGTACCTTGAGGCCTTTTGTGGCTTTGCCCAGCCACAATGGTTCCAAGGAGCAAGATCGAGATGATGAGAATTTCATTCATTATCAAGCGAATAACTTGGATGATAGATAATTTTGAGCAAGAGTTACCTAATTGAAACATTTTGTTTCTTAATTTTGACTTTGCAGATTCATTATATAAGATTAAGCAGAAAGAGAGAGGCTTGCTCAGGAAATAATATTGTCGATTGATGCATGTTATTTTGTTTTTGTTTTTCTTTTGAAATACGTTCCATTGTGAAGGAAATAGCAAAGCAATGAAAGATCAACTTTGAAATAATTTTTGAATGGAATTATGGAATTTGTTGTATTCTTCATTCTTGTGTTCTTGTAGACTAATAGGTACCCCATATTTAGAAATTTTATGTTGACTATTATTGTCGTATTATTGTCGTATTATCGTCCTGCCAGAATAACTAACTTTATTTCTGAGTTTAAAGATGAGAAAAACTTTAATCGTTTCGGTCTTGCTCTTCGGAACCATTGTGGCTGTGCAAAGCCACAAAAGGCCTCAAGGTACATTTATCAAGAGATGTCCAACTGACTTTATCTAAGAATCATTTTCAATAAGCAGCAAAACGAGTGAAACATACCAAGATAAATTCCTATCTCTCAGCGAGAGTTATAAAGCAAAGCTGAGAGTAGCTTTAAAGAGCGCGAGTTATAAGGCAAATCAGAGAGTACCGTTAAAGGAGAGGGGGCCGAGCTCCAATCTTCAGGAGATTTTAGACCTTTTGCCAAGAAGTCCAGCCATATGCCAGGAATTTAGAGGAAAGGATGAAATTCTTCTCAAAAGTTGCAATAAATGCCTTGAAGATCCGAGAAGAAATCCAGCTCTGGTCAGAGTTGTGGCTGGATCTCAGCAACTCTTATACACGACTTCTGGCCCAAGCACTGAAATCTTCTTAAACAAGATCAAAGAGTGGTTATATCAGTGTCTGAAACCGTGAAAAATTAACTGAGTAGTTGCATCAAATTTGAAAGAATAGCACTTCTTAGAGTGTCTATTGTAAAGATCTTTCTTCGAATTAGTTTTTGAAATTCAAATTAAAAACTGTGAAATCATATCCAAGCTAAGAATATCTTTTTGGAGTACATCTCGCTATCCCGAATTGTAATATTTACTCATTTACATTCGAATTAAGTAGGAAATGCTAATCATAGGAGAAGCTAGCTCAAATTGAAGTTGTGATTATAGAGGCTCTAATTTTATTAAAAAATATCTCAATAGGCAAAGGGACCTTAATTTTTCAACAGCGCACCTCAGTGGGGAACTCCTCTACTCTTTTCATTGAATGTTCAAAAAAGCTTCGGAAGATGCTTGAAAATTGATATAAAATCAAATGTTGTTGGCTAACAGATTGGAATAGACCAAAAAATATTATATTCATTCCAATAATGAACATACGACTTCATTTGAAAGGGCAATGAAGTAAAACCTGTAAGATAATACTTTTCTGGTGATTGGGATTAAAAAAACCGATAAAGGATGCACTAGATTTAAGATACCCTTTCCATTCGCATAACTTTTGATTCTGAATCGAATTTGGCCTTCTGTCTAAAGAGTACTTTAAGTTATTAGAGAGCGTATTTATTTCGCTTTCGTTGTGTGCAAGTGTGATAGTTGTTTGGATTAAACGCTGAAAATTGTAAAGAAGCCGATATTGTTATTAGTTTAATTG
>ENA-UOTX01000399-UOTX01000399.1-compost-metagenome-genome-assembly--contig:-NODE-399-length-47714-cov-13.481999_pt1 | contig 47714 bp, 40 predicted proteins | sample MGYA00238143_ERZ746982 | MGnify/ENA primary metagenome ERZ746982 (study PRJEB28758, sample SAMN06268862) | compost metagenome | isolation source: single cell | place: USA: California, Emeryville, Joint... | reverse complement strand
TAGAGTCCCTCTGATCCTTTAAACCACATGAAATTCATTACGTCATAATTTCCATAGAATATAATATTCGAAGTACCCTCATGTCTCCTTGAACAAAGCATGAGCTCAACATTATTCATATCAGGAAACAGATATTTTCCTGAGCCAAAATCTGAAAAGTAAATTCGGCTCATACCAGTCCCATTTATCCATATTCTGCCAGAACAATAGCCAACTTCAAATTCGGAAGGCTGAGCTTGAACTATTTCTACAATAACTCGATTCCAGGCATCTATTAGTTTGGGAACGTTGGATCATGTGAATTTAGAAAATAAATTAGAGATTACTGTTAGTGAGAGTGCCTGCTGATGCGACTATTAGTTTCCATCCAGGTAAATTCTGGTAAATATAAATTCCACCATCTTCTGCCAACTCAACTCTTAAAGCTATGGCAAGATTTACGCTGTTTCCGAAAGCAAAGAGTGTCTGCGGGTACGTTCCACCACTGATCGGAAAGATATCAAAAGCGACAACCGTTCGATTTGCATTCATCTCATTCAATGGCTATTTTAAATGAGTATTGGTTCTGCATTGCACCGTATTCCAAGGTCCGAATGTAAGATCATAGTCTGTATCAGAAGAGCTCAGACCTTATAGTTACATAAAATTAATTTAGTCAAAATTTACTTGAGTGATTAATTCAAATACCAATATTCCTGTAGCAGAGCTCGTGGTCGAAGGAGTATAAACATCAATGGGTATTGTTTGCCCTCTATTGGTAAAGGAGTCTGCAGCAAAATGAAATGCGTGCAATTTGCCTATTATTTCGTTGAAAAATCATGAGTTACCAAATAAACAAATTTTTACTGTCTGGATTCATTAGTGCTAAATTGATCATCATATCTTCATTGTAGGGGACATAATCCGTGTATACTCTCACATACTGCATTTTGCAATTGCAATGGTAGGTATCAGTCAATTCTTTTGTCCACATAACAGTCGCAACTGAAGTCAGGGAATAGAAGGCTCCCTTATCCGAATTCCGGGTCTTATATTCGGATATAACAGAATAGCTGTTTTCTAATCTATATCGGAATCCATATTGTATTCTTGCTGAAACGTCAGTACCAAGTGCGACAAAAGTCCAGCTATTTAATGGAAACATAGCTTCAGCATTGGCCTAACCAAGTATTATTGCAGTGAATCAATTTTATTTGAAGGATAATTACACCCTCCCATGGCGTTCAATAATAATTCTCATTGGTTGTAGTTGCGGATATGAAAATGCCGTTAACATCTCGTTTCAAACGCCATCCAGAAATTCTACCAATACCAAGGTCCTTTCTATATTTCCAAAGTTATAATGATCGAAAAAAGATAGAGATACGTTGTATCGAGTGTAATTCGCACATATGATCCCCAATCATTCCAAGAAGTTTGATAAATCCATGCACTCCATGTGTATTGATTGGTACTTAAGAAAGTGGGTGCGAGTTCAGCAAGTGTTGCGCTTGATTGCTGTCCGCTATCTGAAGCTGTTTCTTGAAGATAGAAAATTTGGACAGCTGTGCTGCTAATACCGAAATGAGAATGTTACTTTAGAGTTCGTTTATTTGTTACTACTTTGTGCGACAAGCACAAGAGCTAGTATCATTGTATCATTCTCTGAGTAAAGAGTCGCATCGAGTTAAGCGCAGGAAAGTATTTTCGGGAAAAGTGCAACCAAGTAGAGAGGAAGGATGATTATTTAAATCTTACCTCAAGTTAATTGTTTAATTAGTTCTTTAAAAAAGAGTTTAAATGAGGTGTAAATTATACCGATATACACTACTGAAGACCGGATTTGGATCAGGCGGTCATAAGAAAATAAAATAATAAAGTGCTTTATCTGATTTTGAATTGACCAATAACAATTTGCTGAAAGGTTATCGGGTGAATTCACCTGACATTCAGGTCAGTAGGAGGAGGGACACTCAATACCATAATGATGAAAATCAAATTAAAAGGGATACTGAAAGAGCGTGAACTGAGATAGCTAACTTGAAATTAAAGATGGTATTCGGAGGTGATACTTCCATGAATGAAGGAAATTGCTGGAAAGTGCGAATTAGCTGTAAATTTCAAAGGCCAGCGCCGAAGTGCTGCCTGGCGGAATAATAGCGAAGCTACTCGCTGCAAACACTCTCAATTTATTTTAAATCAACAACGAGTGCAATTATTAATTAGGGTGAATTTAATATTTTGAGAAAATCCGGATCAATGGATCTTCTTCACTAACCGATATTCACTTAAAATGATTTAGAGGAAGATCGATACACATTTCCCGATATTAATCGAAATATTTAACCTTATATCGTCTTTTAATGTATCTCAGATACGATTTATTATATTTCTAATAGAATTAGAGTTCTTCAGCTTAGTTTTACCGTTTTGAGGCGGTATCAAATCATAATTGAACCTTTTCACCTCATATGAAAAGAAATATCCAAATCAGCTCGTTAATTCAAAGATATTTGAGACTCAAATTGAAAAATAATGCGATCGAGAGTCCATTGAAGCTTCATTAGAGCAGCATTTATAGTTTAGCTTCCTTTCGTGACTGCCTACTTTTATCAAGAGGTATTGACTTTGAATTTCTGCTAATTAAAGCATTTACAGCGATATCTTAATAAATCCTTGACAATTAGGAATATTTAAAAAGCAATAAATGGCTTTCGGAAAGAACAAAAGAATCTCCAAGAAAGGTAAGGGAGGCAAGAAGAAAGTTGCCGACCCAATGACCAAGAAGGAATGGTACGACATCAAGGCCCCAAATCCTTTCGATAGAAGAATCGTTGGCAAAACTCTCTGCACAAGAACTACCGGCACAAGTACTTCCCACAACTTCGTTAGGACTCCTCTTTACTAATCCATTTCTCAGAAATCGCTAGTGACAGACTTAGAGGCAGAGTCTTCGAAGTCTCCCTCGCTGATTTGAACCAGAAATCTGAGCAACTCGCATGGTAATGCACCAAATACGCATACAAGTTCATAATTTTCTTACAGGAGAAAGATGAAACTCTGTGTTGAAGATATCCAAGGCAGAAACTGCATGACCAACTTCCACGGCATGGATATGACCAGAGACAAGCTCTGCCAATTCATTAGAAAATGGCAAAACATCATCGAAGCCAACTGTGAGGTTAAGACCCAAGATGGTTATGTCCTTAGAATTTTCTGCATCGCCTTCACCGCAAGAGTCCCTGAGAAACAACTCAAGAAGACTTCATACGCCCAAATGTCTCAAATTAAGGCTATCAGAAAGAAGATGGTTGAAATCATCACCAAGGAAGCCTCTTCCGTCAACCTTACCGAACTCGTCAGAAAGTTCGTCACTGAATACATCGGTGAACAAATCAAGAAGGCTGTCCAATTCATCTACCCAGTCAACAACGTCACCATCAGAAAGGTCAAGACCCTTAAGAAGCCTAAATTCGATGGTAATCTATTTAATTGAATGATAAGTCTAATCTATTTGTTTAGTTGCCAAATTGAACGAACTCTACAAGGAAACCGCCGCCCCAACTGGCAAGACCATCAGCGGAGCAACCAAATTCGACGATCCTGAAACTAAGAACCTTTTGGACAAGTAAGTTTGAGGACTTCATGGATTCTGGTTCGTGTTGAGAGTAACGAAAACCGAAGTAGCTGAGGTGTTTTCTGACGAAATGTATGAGAAAGCTACTTTTTGTAGGTTTTCGTAAATACCCTTCATTGTTTTTCATATTTAGCTTCCATATTCTCGCATCATAAAAAATCAGAAATAAAAGAATAGTTAACCCTGTCTAGCTAGGCCGAGGAGGTGTTTAATGAATTTCCCGAGCTAATTTAGTGTTTATTAAAGCTCGAAATTAAAAAAAAAATAAAATAAAAAAAAAAACAAAAACTAAAAACCTAAAAACTTAAATTCACATTTTTAGAAATGCCATTGCCAAGCAAGGAGCTTGGCCGCATTGAAAGCCAGCAAACCGCTTGGTAATTATAAAAAAAACAAATGCACTCAAGGTTTTCTACCAAAAAAATCATAATTGTCAAGAATATAAAATTCTCCTCTCCATTATACTAAAAAAAATCTGACAGCATGAAATGTTTTCTTGTCTGTCTTCATTATTATTTTTCATATGGACTAAGCAAGGCGAAATGCTATTTAATATTGAGTGATCCTGTGAGAATATGTGATGATGTTATATCAGATTTATTTCTTTTAACTCTATCGATATTATTATTTTATATAGTTCCTTTATTAAATCGGGGATTTATGGAGAAAGTTCAGTACTCACGCGCAGCCTCTGGTGTTGCGGACGATAACACGCAAGGAGGTGCCGCTCCGAGGAGAAAAATGGCGGAAGCTGACGGTTCGCTGGTTACAGCGACGATGCTTGAGACGACAAATATAAACATCCAGAACCCAGAGCACTCAAGAGTTAGTTATCTTTTTCATTATCATCCCTGATATACTATCGAATTCTAGATAGCCACAGCGATTTTGAGGAAGAAGCCGACGATGAAAACCAAAAACGAGCTGATTTTCCTCCAAGAGGCTTTCCATGGCATTGATTTTTTTGAAAGAATGAGAGCCGAGCTCAAACCAGAGGATTTTCTGCTTCTTATGAGACAACTCAAGTTCGAGACCGTCGAAGCTGGAGAAGCGCTGTTTAACGTGGGTAAGGCTTTCTTCAGGACCAGCTTTCTCAAAGGTGCTATTTGTAATCATAGGTGATTGGGGTGAGCATTTCTATATCATAATATCTGGCGCAGTCTACATTCTGCTGAAAAAGCACCAAGAGATTGCGAAGGAGTCAGACCAACAAAAAACTCAGGAAAATGCCAAAGATAAGGAAAAAAACGCTAATGGTGATGCAGATGAAAAGCGAGTTTTTACAGATGGAATGAGCGATGAGGAAAAGCTACAAATCATCATGAATTTATATCCAGGATATTTTCTTGGAAGGATTATGCAGACAGGATCATCATTCGGAGAAATCGCCTTGCAAAATAGAACGAGAAGGTGCTTTTACTGAAAATTCGCACAGTTTCTATAATTTTCGATATTAAACACTATAGAACGGCCACTGTGGTGTGTAAAGAACGCACTGTGTTCGGGACGCTTAATCGAGAAGACTACAACAGAATATTATGTACTATTTCCGTTTCATTTGGTCGATTAATTTTGTAATAGTCAGAATTTATAAAAGCAGAGATGAGGAAAACCTCGAGTTCCTGAGGACGTTTAATTTATTCGCTCACTTACCGAACTCTCGATTGAACGAGATCTACCTTCAACTCCAAAAGAAAACTTTTATGAAGAATTACGTCTTCTATAAGGAAGGTCAAAAGGCTGATAATATTTATTTTATCATTTCCGGAGAAATCGAGGTATCCAATCCAATCGTCAGGAGAATCTGACGCAAATTTTTCATAGTTGTCTAAAGCGATCCAAATTGGAGAGACTTCAGAATCAGAGGAGCCAGAAGACCCTTCTTCGAGGCAACTTATGAGGAAACTGTTTATGCGTAATTCTGACCATCACTCAAAGGTGAAGAGAGTCCGAGTAAGAGGCATGATTGAAAAATTCAATGCTAATTTTTTTCAATAAAAAGTATGCTCTTTTGCTCAGAGGAACCTACTTTGGAATGGAAGAGCTCTTTACACAGACGCCTAGAACGAGCACTGCTGTCGTATGCTCTTCAAACTGTGAAGTGTTCACTATATCTCACGAGGTAACTGCGAAGGATTGTCCACATGACTGATCTCAGTGTATATTATCATTAGGTGTTCAAAAGGCTTGTCACTGATCATGAACTTATTAAAACCGCAAAGCAAAATATTGAAAAGAGGTCCTGGATGGTTAATCGCATGTCCTCTAACGTAGCCAAAGTCGATGAAGTTTTCTCAAAGGATGTCACTACTCCTACTTACAGCCCCCAAGTCAAAACATCCACTCCAAAATCCATGGACGCTTTTTCATCTTCCAAAGAAACGGTTACTACTCCAGCCAAAACTCGAGAAAAAACCATCTTCACTACCACGGAGGCAGCAGGATTTCTGCGTTCGATATACATTCACCCCACTCCTGAAGAATCAACGAGGAAAAAACTGACCATTAAAGCGGTGAGCTCAGATCCTAGGAGCCTCCTTTCTCCTGGTGGCATTAACAACCAGAAGAACTTTAACTTTCCTCAGAAGCAGGAGGAAATCCGCCCGCTTTCACGAAAACTTAGAACGCAAAATATTTCAATGAAAGGGCTACCTATCCGCTTGATAAAGAGCAACCCAGAAACTTTTGGGGAAAAACTGAAAGAAGAAGCAGAGAAATCCAAAGAAAGAGCTCAGAAAAACCGATTTTCTCGGCAGCGCTTGCAAACAGCGCCTATGAAACGAGCGAGCCCAGGCTCTATCAAGGAGCTCGAGCACGCTTTTCCAGAAGATCCATATAAGTCACCGCGTGCCAGGTCACATAAATCAATAGATTTATCGACTTTCCCAGCGCTAAGGCACGATGACTCGCCGAAGCCCTCGATAAAGAGTCCCATCAATAAAGACACATTGATACATCAGCAGAGAACGCGCCCAGCGACTTTTCAAAATATACCTACTTCACCGAAAGCGGGCCAGCTGGGCCTGGAGAATGAGAACGATAAGCAATTTACGACAATATGCAAAGCGCTGAAAATAGATAAATTATTTACAAAAGAGCGAGGTACTATCGGAAATGCGGTCTCGCACGCTCGATCGAACTCTTTCCATTATTTGTTCAATCAAGAGTCATCGTATATGCATAAGAGTCCGAATAAGGAGAAGTCTGAAGTCCCGATGTCATTAGGGACATTTATTTACAATAATGGCTTTGCTAAAATTCAGTCTCCAAAATCCACGAAAGCGGCCTATCTTCTGGATGGCAGGTTCACTCAATTTCTGACAGCTAAGAAACAATAACGCACTTTGTGTATTTGAGTGAAGTTGTGTTGAAAATTAATATATTCTAAAGCTTATCAAATTTTTTTGATGTTGCGAATTTGAAAAATTCTTGTTAATACTTGTTATTGAGTATAAAAAATTAATGATAAGAAAAGTGTATGAATCGTGTATATCACATCTATTGATGATGATGAACTGAGTGAACTCGCAAACAAATGCCTTGCGTTTTTAATCTTGAGTCGTATAGGAACTTTCTATCTTAGGTAGAGCTGAGAACGAATAAACAAAATGTTACATTTAGGCCTTGTCTTGAAGTTGCATTGAATACGTTCGCATAATTAGGGAGTCGTTGGGCGCTCTCAAAAGAGCCACATATGCAGGCTAGCTGGAATTCACAACAGAATATTTTCAAATTTCATTTTTTAAAAAATGGAAACAGTTTAACGGACATTAAGACGAAGAAAAGAAGTGAATAAAACGAAATAATCAATCAACGGAGTTTTCGTGTTTCGCTGAAAGATCTCGATAGCCAACGATAACAGCATGAATACTGAAAGGTATTGTAGCAGCATCATCTTGGACTGCTCATCTCAAATTTTCTGATCTATTTATTCTATTTAATCATTCAGATCAACAGGTTGCGGCTCAATATACCCCATGATAATGAAAATTGCCTCCTTTGTCGCGATCCCAGACCTAATCATGGAAATTGTCCGCAATCTCTAGAGAGAATGAACTTTTAATATCATCACACAATTCTAGAGCGTCATCTTGAAATTATTTAGCTTCTCAGTCGACCGAGAGAGAAATAGTCCTTGACTATGACAGAGACTCGTTGTTTAGCTTCACCTTTCCTTGCTTGATTGGAAAAACGCATTTTCGGCGATTTATCTCAGTACTGAATGAGACAGTATAAAATCTTCTGGAAAGAAAATCTGTGAATTTTATAAAAGCAGAACAATTTAACAGAAAGCCACTTTTCCCACTTTAAAGCTTCAGACCCTCATCTTATCCCATCCGGTTTCCATAATTGATTGACCCAAAGCTAAAAATTTGTGGATTTCCCTTAAAATAATAAGAAATGCGGTTTCATCCAGCAATCTGGAAATAACTCACAAAAATTCTTAAACGAACTTAAATAATTAATTCATTTGCTTGAATTTCACTGAATGCATTACAAATTAAATTAAATAAAAGTCAAAAAGCGAAATGGACAACACAGTCTCTCATGACGTTCTTCCCACCACAAACCAATCCTACATTGAAAAAGAACACTACAAGATAATCCAAACCAAATCTAAAATCTATTTGAAAGGAAGAATTATCATCGGGTAACATAACACCCTCGTCAGCCTGTTTAACGCTTTTTTCCACCTCAAAAGATCAAGACTCAAGCGCCTGTTCCTCACCATTTTACTTGTTAATGTTCCTACTATTATTTTTCTACCTATCATCGCAGGGGTAACTCAATTCATTTCTGTTCCTCCTTAACCTGCAATGGGCATTAGGACTTTATCATCAAGTACAATAACCCTGCAGTTCTAATCGTTGGAATTCTACTTCTCGTGCTATCGAACATACTTATGTTTTTGACCTTGTGCACCGATCCTGGGATTATTCCGAAAATTGTATCGTTTTCTCTTGTCAGAAAATTCTAATAATTCGTCTGATGCAGTCAGAGAAAGTGGTTCCAGAGAAAGGATTAGAAGATATTCCATACAAACAGATTTTTGGAAAAGTGTTGGCTGACTACACGCTAAATGGTCACTTTCACCGAGGGAAATATTGTTATACGTGTAAGGTCTCTGAGGTAGTATTAAATTATAATTGCTGATCGCAGGTGGCATCTTCAGACCTCTTAGAACGGTTCATTGTCATCTATGCGACAATTGCGTGGAAAGATTCGATCACCATTGCCCTTGGCTAGGATGCTGCATCGGCAAAAGAAATTACAGGTTAAATCTAATTTTCACACTCTGAATTAATATGATTCTGCTTTGTCTAACGATAGATACTACTATTGGTTCATTATCACATTGTCTGCATTGGATATATTCAGTTTCGCCGTCTCGTTAGTCGAGATAGTCCAAGTATTCAATGTAAAACTAGAGTACTGAGACTTGGCTTATATAATTTACAATAACAGAATAGAGAGATTCAGACCCATTTCATCCTCAGATGCACCTATAGCATATTCATGGTGGCTTATTGTGCAATAGTGAGCAACAACTTTGTATTTCCTTGCTAATGTATCCCTAGGCTTCAATACTCGTGGTCGGGTTGTTCGGTTATCACACCTACCTCATGTTTACAAATCAAACAACAAACGAAGAACTCAAAAACGCCTGGAAAATACTGCCTGGAAACCCATTAGCATAGTAACTACACTAGAGTTGTTGATATAATTAACATGCGCGTTGATAGTAAAAAGAATATACTGAAGAACTTTTGTGGAATCGCAAATCTGCGTCATCGTAGAAGCTTTTTGGGCCTCAGGAAATTGATTTTGATCATACAGGAAGCTGAGGTTTGCAAAAGCTTCAATTTCTTTGTTAAGCTAACTTTTTTGTTTTCTTATAATTAGCTTCGACCCCGATCCGATTCCATTGATCAGAAAGTAGATGATAGAGCAACAAATCCAGCTATCACCGAAAGAGAGAAGCATCCAGTGCCGGGTTCCGATATAACTCCACATAAACATCATACTGATGCAGGTAACACCTTCAAAACTTGTCCCAATTAATAATGAATAAGGAACCGACAATGAATGTGGATCAAAACCACATACTCCCGTTAAAATATTGGATGCGAAAGTCATAACCATTAAGCAAAAGGAAACGCCGAAAACGAACTCGCCACACAAAGATGAGCCTGATAATTGCTTTGCAATTGACCCGTCGCTTAATTGCCTCGGAACCACCAGAGATGAGATGTTACAAGGAACTGTAGCAAGCAGTATCATGGATGTAAAGACGCAAAGCACGGTTGCGTTTGTGAATTAATGTTGGAATACTTACACAATAGTGGCAATCCAATTGTTTTTGAATAAAAAATGTAAAGATTTTTTATTTGTTTGTCAACTTATTCCCACAAATTTTTTTATCAGAAGCAGTACCTACGATTTATCTTTGAGTTTCACGATGTAATTCATTATTATTTTATATCTGCAATGATGTTTTAATCAATGATGTGTGTCTTGTCTTGCTCAATTACTTTAACTGAAGCGTCATAACTGCTTTATTGCATGTGAGAAAGGAAAGCACATTTCAATTAGGCAGGCAAAAAAGTTTCCAAGGCAACCGACGTTAATGGCGTCGGGGATTGTCTAGAAAATTTTATACAGGCCAATAAAAAAGATAATAATATGATAATAATATATAGATATTTCTATCCTTTGAATATGGATGGATTCTATGCCAAAAGCTTATTTAGAGAGCATGCATCAAAATATAATGCAAAGATCTTTGCTTTGAAATAATAATATCGAGCGAACAAGTCCAAAGGCAGTTTTAGAATCAAAACCTGCCCGCGCGCTCAAGGAATTTTAACGATAAATAACTTATCGCAAGTCGGAGAGAAAAGATTTTTCTTCGACTTTCTTCGGAGCTCGCTTCTCAATATCATTTAACTTCCAAAATCTCAGGGTTTCATCGGCTGCGGCTGAGACTATGGTGCTTGCGTCCGGGCTCATCGCCATGTGCAAGACTCTGTTCTCATGGCCCTTGAATTCGCCGACGACTTCAAGCGATGGGTATTTACGAATGCTGATTTGGTTCTGAGAAAATCCATGTGAAGATATCAATTCCTTCTCAATTTGATTCCAAAGAAGCGCGCAGACTTGGCTTTCAGTGTCGATCGAGCTCAGCAGCGTACCAGTATCTGTGTTCCATAACTTGATGCACTTATCATTGGTTCCTCCGCCAGACGCGATCAGTCTGCTCTGCCATGGGCACCAAGCCAATGCTTTGACAGCGGCTCTATGATCTCGCAATACGAATTTCGGGCTTTTCAGTTGCGTGGCTTCCCAAATCATGAGAGTGTTATCGTTGCTTCCCGAGGCTAATTGATCGCCTTCTGGAGACCACTTAAGTCCACAGATCTCTTGAGTATGAATCCCTTCGATTTTCTCGACCAAACTGTTTTGGACTCTCACATCGTGATGAATAAGACAATTATCTCGCCCGCCGCTGCTTAGAATATATTGGTTCCAAGACAAGGCAGCCACTCGGTTCGTATGTCCTCTTAGATTGCGCACAGGTGCCATTTTTTGGGCGTCCCAGAGTTGGATGAGCGAATTATTAAAACCAACGGCCAAATGATTGCCTTTTTGGATCCATGAAACTGAAGTCACGACGTTATCAGGCTCAGGGCTTGAGAGCAATTGCTCGATTTGGCTGTTCGCAGCATTCCATAGGTATACGCTTGTTCCAAGACTGACCGCAAGGACGTTATTGCTGCCCCAATCGAGCAAGTTCAGATAATAATCGTCAACGAACTCTGGCGCATCGAGTATTTTCTCAGGGATTTGTGATAAAAAGCGCTTTTGTTTGGTTGTCGAGATAGTTTTCGAGAGTTTGGATTGAATATATTGTATCTGATCAAGGATTGAGAGATTTTCATCCTCTCGTTGACGATAAATAAGCACTTTTGAGGATTTTTGAGAAGGGATATCCCGAGAAGCGTCGCTTCCGAATGATGGATACAAAATGCTTTCTGAAATATATCGGTTATAGTTCGTTGGCTCGCTGGCTTGAGATGAAGAGTCTTGTGTTGAGAGGAAGTAGCTGCTGAGCGTCATGTTTTGGTTTTTTCTTGTTGGAATGAATCTGTCGCCCTGCTTGAGGATTAGATGGAAGAAAGAGACGTTGGCTTACGTGATGTTTGTTCTTCTTTTTGGCGGCCTTGAAATTATTGCCATATTCGAGGTCTGATTCGTCTAGAGGATAGGTAAATATAGTGAGGAGAGGTGAGTGCTTTACTTATTCTTAGGTCGAAGGAGCTGCATGGTCCGCTGGATTCAGAAGTAGTTTCGAGGAAAGTGGAGTGTTGCATTAATTTTCCGAAGTTTTTGCTCGCTAAGAAATTTTTGAATATAAGAAATTAATCCGTTAATCGGGAGATTTATATCCGTGTTGCGAACCACCGGAAACTGTCAATAGTTCGAACCTTAACGAATGCTCAAATTAGGCCTCCGTCCTTTAAAACTTAGAGAACGTATGCAGTTGTTATTGATCCATTGACTGCTAAAGCACTCTCTACCAATGCGATTCAAAAGCTTATGGGCTCAGAGCAACGAAAATGCATGCGATTTCTGATATTATGCTTCTCTGACTTTACTGTGGAATAGACAGTACTAATATCCATTTGATCGAAGAAACCTAAGTTTATACATCACAAATAGAGGATTGGTCATAGTATAGAATCACAACATCTATACATCGAAAAGCGAGTTGATTAATGGTTCATTGATTCCAAAAAGCAAAAGACCATCGGGACTATTCTCTCAGGAAAAATATACATTTTGGTTGAAATGCGATGGATTATATGTGTATCTACGAAGATTATATGGGCCATCTTTGAAAGTTGATGCCGAACTGATTATTTCAGTTTAAGTAATTCATTTAAATAATAAAGGCTAATCTCAGAACTAGTCGCTTATGGCAATGTTCTAGCTCCATATCAAAAAAGCATGTACTAATGAGGTCAGTCACTCTAATCTCGAAGACAGACTTCAATTTATCGACAGAGAGAATTCGTTACCTTATTATGAGTACAATCCGTGAAGAAATTGAAATTGAAAAACTATTGAAGAAATTTGAGAAAATACTTGTGAGCCTATCACACTAAAAAATTCTTGATTAATATATCACGGTTGGATGCATTATCGCTCTGCTCAATTGAAAATATTGAGTGGAAAATTTCTTTGATGATGAAATTATCAAAAGCTATTATATTTATGCAACAATGATGCTGTGATTAAATCATAGTATTGTACGCGACATTTATAATGACTTGGCTTTGCCTCTTTTCCTTCGGTTGATCTGGTTAATTTTTTTAAGATTTTTGCTTTTGGTTTAATCTTCAATTATAATTATTTTTTCATCTCAATTGTGAAAAGCAATTTTGAAATTTTATCTGCCAAATTTTTTCACGCTCCCAGGTACAGAAAATTTTATAAGATTGACTTTTGCAGTATCGGTAATCGTATCTGTAGGATTTCTCAAAATAATTGATTTTGAGTTCTGGTAACTAAGGCATTATGGTTCTTGTTTGTTGGAAAAAAATCTATTGTAATTGGTAAGTAAAAGTTTTTACTCAATTGAAAATCTGATTGTAAGGGTAATTTCTAATCCACTTAAAGTCCGTTTGCATTCCAGGCATGTAGAAGAGTATCTAATGACTACCTCGATTCGTAAAAATTCGTAGTATAATAATAAGAAAGCAAAAAGAAATAAATTAATTAAGTTGCCAAAAAAGAAACAAAAATAAGACAAGGAGTATGGATTTGAGGACTGCTATTTATTAGTCTAATAAATGTGAATTAATGAATGTGGTTTAACGACTGCTCTTGATTACTATTGAAAGAATTTAGAATGTCAATATACTAATCGTTTATAAAAATTTGAATCCTTGTAGTATATTAGAGGTAATATTAACTAATAAAACAGTAATAGCAAGTGTTTATTTCACAGCATATTCTAAGTGGCATAATAACCATGTGTGTTTTCCCCTTCCTCTCTTTCTCTTCAATCGTTGACGAATTAAATTGCTATAATTCTGTGTGAGATATGTTTATCGAATTCGGTTAAACCCCTTGTCAAACACTTGTTTGAAAAAAGTCATAGTCAAAACCACTTTTATTAATTCAAGCATCTAGTCTAGTCATTGCGAAATTGCGAATCACAATTTGTTCCAAATAAGCAAAAAAAGTCGATTGTGAAAGATTTCAGCAAGCTCATTTATAAAGAAGCCACCCTCTGAATGATTATGAAGTCAATTTAGTGTTGTTATATAAAATGTGTTTCAAAAATCGTTGAGCCAGCTGAACTCTTCAAATTAAAAATAGGAAAAATGGTTGGATATCTTCCTGAATGAAAAACTTGATCTAAACTTAAGTCATTTGAACCCTTTCACAGATGAACTAGCAATTAAGTCCAATGATTTGTTTTATAAGGGGAAAACATATCTTTTCCAGCTCGTTCTATTAAATTTCGATTCTCTTGTTTTATCCTCTCCTAGTTTTCAAGTGAATATTACTGCACAAAAACTGACTGATAATTCTTACTGTTTCTTGTTTGAAGTTCTCTAAGTAACGTAGAAATTCATCGTTTTCTTGCTTCTGCTGTGACACAGTCCAAGTTATATTCCGAGGAAGTAAGTCAATCTGATTTCTCGGCCTCTCCACTGATGGCTTTCGTTGTAAATTTTCAATGTTATCTTTCTGATAGTAGCTTCGTTGATGTCCCAAATCAGAGTCATTGAAATTATTGCTCCTCTCAAAGTTTTCCATTAGAACCTTGACACTTTCATGCTTTCCAATATTTTCTGGGGGTGTATCCTTTTGATCATTCATCCAACTTCGCCCATCTAAACTTTCGTTTTGCTGGTCATTGTGATGAGAGTACAGCTCATAATTGAATTTTCTATCCTCTTCTCGGAAAGAATAGGGGACGTGCTCATTATTCGGGTTATATTTGGGTTCCCTTTGCTTCGATGGTGAGGTCATAGCGAACTTTGTAACTGGATGAAAATTTAAATAATCATTGATTTTATTGAGTTTTGAGATTGTAATGTCAGCCTATTGCAATAGTAAGCACAACTGTTCATGGCTACAATAATTACAATATCATAATCTCGGAATAAAATAACTCCTTCCTCTATTCGTTGTCTCACCTCGTTCACGAAAGACGTTAAAAGTTGCTGATTCTCTTTCAAATGTCGGACTTCTTTCTTTAAAGCTTGAATTTCCTTAGTTTTTTCTTCGAGTCTCGAGAATAGATTCTATTGCCAAAGAGCATTTTAATAGTCGATTTCAAGACAACTTACTGAAAATTCTTGATGCATCTTATATTGGAACTGAGAATCCATAGCTTTCTCTCTACCATTTTCTTCTTCTCTTCCGCCAAATGATAATCTTTCCGAATTCAATCGAAAACTCGGTGTTATTTCCGTGACTTGATGAGATGATTCATTTTGTGAAAAATTTGGTGGTTTCCTATCGAGTATAAATCAGAGATTTAGACCTCTATATACAGCTCACCTCTCACTCCATAAATGATCATGTGAGCGACGCCTAGAGCTCTGAGCCGGTGAAGCCCTTAAGGAGGCTGCCCTTCCTTTTTTGGGGCTATTCCAAGTTGCCTTGGACACATTTTCCTGTCTATACTTATTCTCAAGAAATATACCATTATCTTCGATTCGCGGAGTAAAAAAATTATTACAATGAGCTGTTTGTTCAAAATAGGGAGAGGACCATCAGCAGGAAGCTTATCAAACGGCTCTCCAAGATGGCCGCTCCACATCATGTCAAGTAATAACGCCGCATAGTCATTTCGATTTCGCTTCCAAGCCACATTCATCGTTATTTCACACAGTTTTTTAGTCCAGTGCTCAATTTTGACTTTATCATGTCTGCTCATATCATCATAGCACTTCTCAACTTCCTTCATGATCTCGATGAACTGTTCATCGAGCCTTTCAGCAACACTTCTGTCCTTTTGATTCGGTTGAGCCGACAATCTCATCTTATTATCTATTTGTTTTGAAATTTATACGTTTACTAACACGCGAAATTAATTTTTTGGGGTTTTTATCATACCATCAAGGCAAGGCCTCAATACAAATGACTCAAGCGAGAAAAATTATATGAGGGAAAGCGACATTTCCATTCAACATAACACTCGACAATACATAATTACTCTCTCATTATCCATTCAAATCAATCTATTTTTCTTATGCATATGCAACACTCTCTCACTCTCTCCTTAGACTTTCAGAATTTGAAGGGTCTTTCCAAAGCAGACAGCAAGCCAGTCAGTTTGCAAATTGGACCAGTTCAAGCTTGTAATTTCTGCATCAGCTTTATATTCAAGCAAAGGATCATCGACTTCCATGGACTTCACATCCGAAATATCCCAAATCAGCGCCTGTGAGTCATCGCCGACTGAGCAGAGATGGTGTCTCGATTGTGGGGCCCAAGCAATAGCATTCACGCAGTTTTTGTGGCTTCTGAGTTTAGCATATTCCCTTAAAGGCGCTCTTACATCAAGAATAGTAATATAATCCTGCTCCATTCCAAACACAGCGAGGAGATTCGGGTCAACCTTATTCCAAGCAAGTCTCAGCAGAGGAAGACTGTTCTCGGTTTCATATAACACAGTCGAATGCTCAAGGTTTCTCAAATCGAACTGTCTAGCGCTTCCGTCAGCGCCGACTGAAGCAAAGATGTTCTGATCCATGGAAAAACTGATGTCGTAGACTTCCTTATCGTGAGCGATGAGTTGAGTGTACACGACGCCTTTGTTGATGTCCCAGATTGTGCAAGTCGTATCGATACTCGCGGTTCCGATCAAATTCAGGTTTACTGGGTTCCAATCAAACGAGGTAAGCGGTGCAGAGAACTCGATTTGTTTATTGTTCACGAGATCCTTCTTTAATTCGATTTTATTGTTATCATCATTGACTTGCCATATTTTGAGCGATTCGCCAGAAGTTGCAAAGATGTCAGGGAAGCTCTCGCTTAAATCGGGAATCCACATGAGTTTGGTGGGAGGGTATTTGTGCGGGACCTCGGCTTTAACCACAAATTGCTCCATCTTGTCGTTGAGCTGAATAATTTCGATTTTGTTTTCAATGTCGTCAGAACAGCTGCCGATTCCCAGGCGGAATTTGTAGCTTGGACGTGAAGAAAAAGCCATTGCATAAATGAACTCATCTGCAACGTAAGTGAAGACTTGGGCTTCACCCGCGGGCATTTCCTGATCCTTTGATACTTCTTGTAGGTCTTGTTCGGAAGTTTGTACTTGAGGCAGAGGAGATCCTGGTTTTGGAGAGTCCTTCTTAGAGCCGTTGGCCTTGCTATTTTTGCCGGCGTCAGCTTCGTTCATACTGATGGAATTTGCTTATTTATCGAGAAGATCTAAAAATTATTAATTTGCTTTTATTCAAGTATGATAGATAGCTCCAGCAAAAGTTCCCGGGAAGTGATTTCTCAGAAACAGAAAATTTAAAAGTGGGTTTAAAATAGGACTGGAAATTTGCAGCAAGTGTCAGAAAAAGTGTATTTCTCGCTCTATTTGGCATTCAGAGAGTATGAGAATCGTGTCTGGGTCCGTGGAAAAGTGGTTTGATGCTGAACCTGTATTTTCCTTAGCATGATTTTATAATAGCAATATACATCATTAGTCGTGGTCTAGAAACGGGGTAGCAAATAAGCTAATACTTGGAAAATGGAGCAGTTGGGATAATATACAGCTGATTGAGAAAATGAGAACATTGCAAAATACTAATTTAGTCCGTCATGCAAATCTTTGAGCATGGTATTTTTTAAAAGCTTAAACCATTTTCATTACGAGACGAAATATTGCATATTTTGCATATCCAATAAATACCTACTAGCCTTTGAGGAGAAAATAGCCTAAAGAGCTTTCTTTTTGTCCTTATGGTGAAATGATCCATGACAACATTTCAAAGCTAGGAGAGCCTTTCTGAACAATGCTTCCACAGAAGTGTAGAACAGAGGATAAATTTTATTGGACTTGCAAATTAGAAACAGGTTTGCAAGAAATTATTGCTGAAAAAAAATGTGCAATTACGAAAAAATTACCCTATTTCGATCTCGGAGTCGATGATTCGGGATATAAAACTAAAAAAAAAAATATCATATATGAATAGGGCTTTGCACAATAAAGAAATATATTAATTTTCACCAAGAATCAACTAAAAACGGGGTTTATTTAAGATTTATCACAAGCTAAAAGAAAAAAAAATTGGAGTTAAGGGATTTGTTAGAATCACCCTCAAGAGAACAATCACATCTCGTTCAATGTTATGTTTCGTGTTGAGGCTCCATGGATCAATCCCAATTAGAAGCGAAAAAAAATTTACTTGTTACGGTTTTAATTGCTCATTGCAATGAGTCTAATAATTCTTATAGTCTGGAAGGTATTGAGGAAATTGATTTCCAGCTTGATTTTGGTACTCATAGTTTACATTCTGAGCATATTGGTTCGTTTCCATCGGAATGAAGGTGGGGTATGTCTGCGTGCTTGGTTGGAAGCTTGTAAACCCAGGGAATGAATTCCAATTTTGAGAGGTGTTCATCATTGGCGCGTTGAACACTGGCTGCATGAAGCGAGTATCTACCTTGGAAACGAAAGGAGCAGCAGAAAATTGATTATATTGCTGCTGTTGCTGCTGTAAAAACTTTTGAGAATAATCGACGGTTCCTGTGGTATTCACCCCTTGGAAGGACTGAGAGGATTTTTTAAGTGTCAGCTTTTTCTTATTCCCGCTGGTAAGTGGACTCGCATTCGTCTCAATCATATTATTATAGATCTCATCATTGGGATCATTATCAGAGTCAGATGAATATTTCTCCATGTTCTGCTGTTTCTTTCTATGTGAGTCTTGAGCTTGGACTCTTTGATTTGAGGTCGGGACACGGAGATTCTTCGAGTTTAAGGGCTTTTCGAATTGAGATAAATCGAACTTGGCGGTCTTTTTGCAGTCCTCGACGAAGCTGGTCCACTTGGCTCGGTATTTTGCGGAATGAATCCTCTCGAGTTGTCTCAGAATGGCAATCAAAAGAGATTTTTTGTCGTGTTCTTCAGCGACGGAATAAATTTTCAGAAGCACAAAATTCCCATATTTATTCGTCATGAGGTCTAAGAGTCTATCGCTTCGAGCAATAACTTCGACGAATTTCTTTCGGTGCTCCTATAATCGGCAATTGGATTTTTTAAAAACTAATATTTAACAAAAAATATTACGGAAGTAGAGGTCTCCAAGCATTTTTCAATGACGTTTGATGAATATTTTTGGTTGCAAAATTGCGTTGCTTTCGGTATGAGCTTATCCCAGATTTCTTTGTTCTCGTCACTGTAGACCTATATTTCAGCAGAAAAATTATAGAAACTAGCCAATGCAACTCTTACGTCAAATGCATGCTGGATTGCATAGTTTCCATAAGCATTTTGGATAAGCTCTTCTAGATAACGCGCAATTAATTGAATAATGAGTCGTTTTCTGTCCTGATCTTTCTCCAGTCTTGTTATTAGCGATTTGAGCTAGGATTAGAAAAGTAATAAGTTCGAATGTGCTGAGTAGATCAGATACCACACAAAGGCCGTGAATATGCTGCGCGATTTCAAGAAAATAGCAGACGACCACGTTGAACACAAAGATGATTCTGGGCATAGAAAACGTTGTAACTAGCTTCTGAATAAAATGTGTTCCATAAGCATCCTTGCAGAGCTCAAAGACAGAATCCTGGAGACTTTGCTCGATTAATCTCTCCTCTTCATCTCCTTTTACCAGTGCGAGGATCGATTGCAGTGAGTGAGTTCCCTTCTTGTGCTTAGCTACGGCCGGAATTGAAGGAGCGATCTATATATTCAAGCTTTAACCCAATAATAAAGTAACAAATAGCTTACAGTTTTTAGAAGGAAAAGTCTTTTCTCAGGAGAGCAATGCTGCAAAAGTTTCAATAGCATGCAGTTTGAGTATGGATCCAGCATGATATTGCTCAAATGAGGAGTCACCTCATTAATAATTATTTCTAATTCAAGAGGGGAGGCTCTTGGGATAAAATTCTCTATCATTCTAGTAATAGAATCACATTCATGTTACACACGTAAAATTGAAATTTGAATACTTGCTCTTAGAGGGGTTCTCTGCCAATTCATCTAATTGCCCGATGAAATCTTCTAATTTCCACTGCTGAGCGTTCAGCGAGCTATCTCGAGGATCTTCGCTCTCATAGTTCGGAAGAAACGAGAGTGATTTTGGAAAATCTCGGCTTCTAATCTGTGAACTATTTTTCGTCGATTCATCGATATCCGCAAGGGAATTTGATATATCCATCTTTTCAGCAGCCTGGGGATCATGCATATCGTTTGAATTCGCCTTGTTCAATGTCAGAGCGCTTGGAGTTTGCGTTTGAATCGCATAGGAGGAAAATTGCGAGAATTGTGTTGAGCCTCGGTTAAGGAAGCTTGCTTCCGTCAAACTGCTCGGACTGAACGATGAGAAGCTTAAAATATTTTTGCTTTTGTTCGTCATTGGACTTTCTATCGACGTGAACGTTCTTCCTCTGTCTCCATTCTCTAGCAGTAGATGATCTTCAAAATTAATAGGAATAGCAGTATCCTAAAGTACATTAAATTACGATATTACAACTTCAGGCTTTAAGTATAGCATTGTATACCTTCATATTTGGATTTTTTTTGCGTTGGTTTCTAACAACTGGAGAATTCGCAAGATCAAATTCTTCATCCTCATCGATCCTTATGTTGCTAAGACTGCTACTTGTTGTTACCTTTCGAGTCTCTACTCTTGCCTGTATATATAGACATAATTAAATGACTACTTATTCCCTCTAAGGAGAGTCTTTACCTTTTTTGTGTTAGGAATGATAACCTTAATGTACTTTATCATAGCAATCCTGTTTCTTGTGTGATCTCCTGTGTTCGACGCTTCAAACCATGGAAGTTTGATGTTCAGAGAATTTATAAGCTCTTGGTTCGGATCGATCAAAGAACTAATCCCGATGTTAATTTGGTATCCATTATTCAGCTACAAAACACATTAAAGTCCTTGCAACATGAGAACTATTGTTACGTATGCTATCTCGTAATTCTTTGGATTAGTATCGGCGCCAGATAATATGGAAGAAATGTTTGCTGAGAACTCAAGTATTATAGAATCCTAAAATCGTTCTCACGTCGGTATGAGCCATACGAACAACTAGTTACCTCGATCACCTGGGGGATTCCAATCACCATTTTGATGATAAATTCAGGAACTGAGATTAAATACAAGTTTGGTTCATATAGGCAAGGCGCGTTTTTCTCCAAATCATAAAAAAACGCAAAATTGCCCTGCATTGTTGATAATTAAGTAATATTAACTCTCTGAAACTATTGCATATGCTTACCGCCACAGTGTCTTCCAGTGCGAATGCATATTTCTCTAATTTGAACAACATTGTGCCGCCTATCGGATGCGTACTCTCCAACGAAACCAGCATGATTTTCTTATCAGAGCGAACTAAAGTCGCGATTTCGTTCTGGGGATGCGTATCGCACGGTGCTATCTTAGCCTCAGGCAGCTCAGAAAGCGAACGGATCCTCCATGTCGAGGTCGCTGAGGACTTGTAATAGCAGTCAAAGTGCGTGAGATAGTGTCTTTTTGTTGCCTTTGAATAGTAGGCAGAAACATTTTGATAATTGCTCTTTTTAAGGTCAATGTCTGCATTATTTTAATATAATAAATACAACGTAGCACAATTTCTGGATTACATTTCACGCAGAGTGGGCAATAGGGGTTGTAGTTATTGGAGATTGAGTTGATTGCCTGCCCTATCCTCTCTACCAGACTGATATCTTCATTAATTTGCACATTATAGATCGGCGCTTGAGATACTCCCTTTAAACTGGCTTTTCTCGCTAAAAAAAGTTTTTCAGGCTATTTTTGCAAAGTTTATGAGATAAATGAACTACTTTGAGCATTCTGCGAGGATGCAGAGATCCCAGAGGTGTAGGAGTAGTCAGAATAGAAAGAATTTGCTGACAATCCGGAATGGGAGTCTAAAAATGGAGTTTAGATAAGCAATCAAGAACAGCAAGAATCCAAAAGTGAGGCGTGATTATAGAGTAGAACTAACGAGATAAGTACCATTTGGACTCAACTGCCGTTTTTTTACTGAGATCGCCTGATAAAACATCTCTTTTCCTTCAGATGGGCCTGGAAACCCCATTTCATGACCTGAATTAGGTGGGTGATCCTCTAATCATTTCAAAATGCATTCATTATTAGCCTTCGCATTGAGTGCAATGTTACGGAAAATTTGTCTAATGTGTTCCGGCACTTCAGGAAACAAGTCGTCATCATTAGAGTAATCATCATACGCCTTGTTCTCCTCCTCTCCATCTTTGTCGCTAGTCTCGCTGTCTTCTTCCGGTCCTTGCTTTTTTTGAAACTGAGGCTCTTCCAGATTCTGATGAGATCCAAGTATAATTTTACTTATTGGTTCTCTTCCTCCTGAAGGCCTTTTTGAAAATTGGAACATGAGTGCTGATATGGGCTGAGTGTACTTTTCAATATCGGCAAATGAGAATGGTTTCATGAAGACAAGAAAGGGAAGCGCGATCAATTAATTTGAATCAATTCTTTTTGGAATTCTATTTATTTTCAGTAGCGTTGCGCTGAATTTAGCAATTTAATCGAATAAAGTTCCATATATAAGCTGTCAATTTGATAAATTATTCTGATCTATTGAGGTTATTGGTTTATATTATTCTGGATCTTTGCTCTATTTTTATGAAATTGGCTTGGGACAGTGAAAAAGTGATATTCGCTGTCCCGATAAATTTATTGACGAATTCGTAATTTTGAATCGATTTCTTTAGCTGTCAGTCTTAATGAAAATGCATTATTAACTTCATTTGCGTTGTAACAACCTTTTTTGCTTTCATTGGGCAATATACTCTTCAAATAAATCTTAATCAGAAGCTGCTTTCTGAGCACGCTTTATACTAATGAGGCTAAACGATTTCTTGGCCAGGTCTAATTGTCAGAAGGGTTCATAAACTGAGAGAACTCAGAGTTTTTAGATAATATACCATGGAAAAATAACTTAATATCGAAACTTCTGGATGTCATACAAGAGGAGCTCTGTTGTTTTCAATTGATAATGAACTAAGGTTAATTACAGCAATGGAACTACATGAATCAAATAGAGCCATCCACGAAAAATGAACACGTGTCTTTTGTTTTGAAAATATGCTGAGTAAATGAGGAACATCATCGATGAATGGAAGAGAGATATTGGTTATTAGCCTTTTTGCATTTTCTTTCAGTTTGCTACTATTCTCGAGCTCAAAGCGTGAGTAGCAGTCGAGTGAGCTTTGGCAGTTCATTGTAGACAAGACTTCATAAGCCTCTGATTTCAAAACCTTTTTTTAAAGAAGTTTATCGAAGTTTATTGAGAGTCGAAACCAGTGAACTTATTTACTGGAATTTTATTATATTGAGGTGTTATTTTCGGTCGGATCCTTGAGGATTCATCGGTAGGTTTCGATCCATGTGTTCAGAGCCTTTGATTTGGATTGATTTTCTTCTTGGTCATTTGGCTCTTCGTTTGAATGGCGCTTCCACTTGAAACAGGTTTCAACGCTCGAGCGTTTTGAAAGGAAGAAAATTCTTCCCTCGTTATTTTCGAATTAACTGTTAGTAAAATATTAATATTCAATAAAATCAAGAACACCTAATCCAGAAGATTCCCAAAAATTCTCATTGGTTGAAGGAATCAAAGTGAGAACGGAAACGTAGTATTGCTCTACTTGTCGTCTTTAGAGGCTCTTTTGAATCGATATTGACTCTTGCTAGCGCATTTCACATCAGTATTATTTTAAATCAGAAGAAGCAAGGCTTGGTTTTAGTTTTCTATTGGTATGCTGGATCATTTGTTAGGATTTCTGAAATTCACCTACTAGAGTTGCACAAGAAACGCAAGACGTAATGAATTAATGCTTGACTGATAATGCCTCCTGGCTTCCACGATTTTTTTTAAGAGATTTAGTTTATGATTGACCTTCACAACCATTTTGTATTAATTTCTTGTCTTTTTGGAGGCCTATTGTCATGTGTTACAAAACAAGCTTCTTCCAGGAGTTATCATGTTTGACATAGCTTGAAGAACGCTTGAGATTTGATAATCTCCTAATTACCTTTAACAAAAGGTCCAATCTTTTATCTCCCCAGTCTACATTCCATTATGAAAGTAGATACCCAAGTGTTAGAGAACTGAAACGTGCTGTGAATGATAAAACATTATCTTTGCTTTGAAATTGCAGCATTGATATCCAATTACAACTGATGATAATGCTAAGTACATAGAATAGCAATCACAGACACATTTATTGAAAAAAAAGGAAGGCTATCTTCTCCTTTGACAAAAACTCATTAGCTGGCAAAACTAATATGGCTCCATCTTGCTTACATATATTACATTAGGAAGAGATCTAACGACAATTATTAGTATCAACCAATACAAAAGAGAAAATTACTTCGAAACTTGGTATTGTATAAGCGAATACTGCTTGTTTGATACCAATTTATGAGCTAGTTGCGTGCTTTTATTGCTATTCAAGATTCCGATTCCATCCTTGAAAAATTTAAGATGAGTCATGCTGAGTATGCTTGGCAATTACGCGAAAAGGAAGAGACACTGGCTGTCTGGAGCATGTAAACTTGAAACTGATCACCCCAAAATTGTTTGTTACATCAGTAATATATGCCGATACTAACCATTACACCACTGCTGAAGCAAATCATATATTAGTAAGTTCTTACTTCTTTCAAGATGCTGAGAAGCCTCCTGTGTTCTTATCATTTCTGTGCTCAGCAAACCATTGAACGATTCTCTCTTTGGAGTAGTTTTGCTTACCAAACCTGCCTTTACCTAGAGACAATTTACATTTCAGAATTTTAACGCGAAGAATTTCTGGTAGATACTGTTGTTTTAACATCCCTCACAGGTTTCTGATTCATCATTTGCCCTCGTGTAATCGAATTTGACCTCGAAAACTCTGATTCTCTGCTATTTTCATCCACTTCTTCTATCTCATCATCCAACTCCTCGATTTCCGCATGCTCTTCCTTAATTTCCGATTGAGGGGCATTAAATCGAAGGAATTCCTAAGCGAAAAATTGTCTTTAAGAACTCTACATCATCCATCCATCATACATAATTTCTTTTTTGAGGACGGACTTGGTTACTGGTCTGACTTGCACTGATTTTAAGACCGATTTTGGGTGCGTTCTTCTGGTTTTTCTTGGTCATTTTTTTGGATTCTGCTGCCTTTATGTACATTTTCATGGGATGAATCTCCCGAAACTCTCGATTTTGCATTCCTTCAAAGCTCTGCCTCCTAGTGCCCCTTTCAGCTATTCCTAATTCTGAAAACTTTTCGACCGCTTTGGGGTTTTCAGTTTATTGTGCCTGAATTGAGGAAAACTTACTTCTTTTTTCATCTTCCTCTGTTTTGAATGTATCATTCCCTCCGAGGTTATTCGTAGCCGAATCAGGATAATAGTTGTTGGAGTACATCCCAGGCAAAGGAGAGTAGTTCTCACTAATTACGTTGTTTGACATGGCTTTGCGTTCCATCTTGGCTAATGCATCTTCCCAATCGTAGATCGCGTCTTCAGCGTTCTTCTGATCGTGGATATCGAGCTTCTTGAGGTTTTCTAGTATGCCGGTTGGGGGGTCTTGATAAGGGGTTTTGCGAGCTTGTATCTCGTTTTGACGGATTTTGAATTCATCTTTCAGAATTAGTGCTTAAGGCGATAAGGCTGGGGATGTTACCTTGAGGGAATGTATCGTGTTGGAAAATCTTGAGTGATTTGAGGGTGTAGCGCTCTTCTTGTGAGAGAGTTAGATTCCGTTGAGCTCTTTCCTGCATGTCATACCAAGTCTAATTTATTTTACTATTTTACAGTGCGCGCAGATATCTGCTCGTTGGAAGTTTGCTGATTATCTCAGAAAATAGAAATTCGAAACTCTTACAATTAGTTTATATGAATACATAGAAATAAGATAGCTAAGCAGCCTGTCAGAGGTTTATTCTGGGCACTCTTAGGTATTGTGAGCTCTATGAGTCTCTATTTCATTAAATTCACAGACTCGGGATCATTAAAATCTTGAGAATTTCGCGCGTAATTTTTAAAAAATTTACAAGGATTTGGAAAAAAGAAAATGTAGATTGAAAATCCTAATGGGAAGCAAGGTATTAAAAAAAGGTCACTAAGAGACAGACAGACTAAAATTGATGAGCTTTTCTTTCATTGCTTGGTTTGCAAGATTAATCTTCTGGCATGGCATTTCCGTTCAGCAAATGATGATAAATGGACTTTACTGGGGCCTTTCTTTGTTTCTAGAGTGTAAGAGCCGCTCTCTTCCTACCATTTTTGTTAAAACTCCATGGAATTGCCTAGTAGCGAAATAAACCTTCAACGTTTTACCCACAACAGTTCAACCACCGTTTTACTCTCGCTCTTCAAGGCTGCATGGACTGATTTCTCCTTGAATAGCTAGCGCCCGCCTAAGCTTATTGAAAAGAGCATTTTTTCACTGTTGGTTTATTGCTATTTGAAGATGTCAATTTTGCTCCGATCCAGGTATAATCAAAGTGTCACATCATTCACACATAATGGCCATTTGAAAAGGAGCCTATAAAGCATTGATGCTTACGAAGTTTGAAGTTTGGTCATCACTAATACATTTTCCAAATACTCTTATTCTCAAAGTGAATTTAAAAAATATGTCTCTGGATACTGTTGCACTCCTTCATTTGCCTGCAAAAAATACTTCACTCCTCTTTTCACGAATTGTTGTTAGGTCGGAATCAGAAAGAGCAATTTGACAGTGAAGTCTGCTTGCGCTTTGAGTGAATGAAATGAATTAATTAAATTAAAAAACATAAAACCTTGTCAACACACTCCAGATCTAAATTAAATTATTGGAGCTATCATAAAAAAACTAAAACGACAGCAATTGAGCGATGAGTGTCTGGGAATCTGCTCCGGCGTACTCTATAGGAGGAAAATCAAAAGGTGCGCCTCAACAACGTTCTTTATGTAACATCATTTGCTTAGATGGGATGCCAAGAGATAATAAACCAGGACCAGGAGCTTACGACCCCAAAGACCCGACTGAGACCAGTCCAGGGTGGAAGTAAGCATGATGTGCGCAATGACATCAATAATCAATGTCAATAACTAGAATGGGAACCTCACCTCGAGGGCTTAAACACAAATCTGACACTCCTGGACCTGGAGCCTATGAATCCAAGCTTTATACAGTAAATTCACCTAAATTGTTGAAAAATGGTGCGAGCCATGTGTTTGAAACAGAGGGATGACTTGAAATATAGCATGCGACCTAAATTTGAAGAGAAAGATAAAAAAGCTTTTTTACCCGGCCCAGGAGCATATGATGTCACAAATACTTCGATGAAATACGCTGCACCTCCCGCATATAGGTGAAAAGAACTGTCTTGAGAAATCGTGAAACCTTTTTCTTAGTCTTGGAGCAAGAAATAGCGTTGAAAAAGTCAATGCACTTCCAGGACCCGGTCAGTATGAAGTAGATACGTCGAAAATACAGAGAGGAACACCGGCTTATACTCTCGGGTCTCGATTAGAAGCGCAAAATCGATCCGCCGAGCTTCCTGGCCCGGGAGCTTATGATGATAAACCCGACGTTCTTTATAAGTATTCGAGTCCGAATACCAAGTAGATAGTTCTTTTGAGTGCGCAATGTCTCAAATATATAGATTTGGAACTGAGAAGAGAGATGGTTTCATTCCGAAGAAAGAGATTCCTGCTCCAGGAACTTATGAAATAAAAGGTTCTTTTGAAACAGGGAAAGGATACTCGATGCTCGCAAGAACCGGACAAGGTGCCTTAGGCAACTCCAGTAATCTGCCTGGACCTGGGGCTTATCAACTTAACGAGAGCATCGTTGTGAAAAATTCTCCAGCCTGGAAGTAAACCTCTTGAAATATTGAGAGTGCAGCATTCCATCTTTCTCTTTTAGACTAGGGATAAAACCTAAGGATACTAGCTTGGACCGATTAAAAAATCTGCCCGGACCTGGTGCTTATAACACTACGCTTAGTCATTTGCGAGGGTCTCCCGGATGGAAGTATGCCACATATGAGATTTGTCCCATTCTGAATTTGTATTGACTGTAGAATGAATGGAAGCCCCAGAATGAATAACAAAATTAAACAAACAATCCCAGGCCCTGGAAGCTACGAAATGAAATCGACTATAGCCGCAGAAGGACCAAAGGTATTCTTGTGATAAAGTGAATAAAGCTAATTTCCATTTAGTACTCACTACGAGGTAAGGAAGACCAAAAAATCCGGAATTCCAATCCTGGCCCAGGCGCTTATGATCCGGCTACTAATTTTGTCAATAGAAAAGACCCAACATTCAAGTATTTCATTTGAGATTTTGAACTGTTCTCAGTTTGTTTTTTTTTTTGCAATTTGCTCAGGCTGGGGAAAGAAAGCCGAGATACCGCCAAAATCGATAAAGATAAGCCGGGTCCAGGCCAGTATGACCTTAAGAGCAATAAGTCGGGACCAGCCTATGGGTAGATGCTCAACGTCGTTCAGATTTAAACATTATACTTAGATTCGGCTCAGAAGCTCGAAACAAATTCAAACCAAAAGCAGGTCCCTCACCGGGAATGTATGACATCCCCTCAAGTATAGGACATGTACCAGCGTATGCGATGAGAGGACGAAAGCTTAAAGATACTCTTTAAACTTTTTCACCTTACACCATTCGCAGTTTCCCTATTATCATTTCTTCGTCGACGCAGGGAAAGTTTATCAGAATATCGTTTACTTATTTAGTCTCAAATTACAATTCTTATTAGAGTTAAAATCATCCCCCTTGGGAAATCGTTGCATTTTTATCTCTGTCATCAGATATATAAAACTATTGTGCAACTTTCTATTTGATATTTTAGCAAGTTAACGAAAAATGTTTGTTTTAATGGGATACCTCGGAAACTGAATTAAGATTCCGTTGTATACGCTGAATCTTATTCAAACCATGTGAAATGCCGGTTAGAATTAAGATTGTTCAAAAAAAATAATTCACAACGAAACTATCAGACAAAATGAAATCACGCAGGATATACTAGATTACATTGCAGTTTTTTTAGAAGAAAATCTCTCACAGATACTCCTACACAAAAAAGAGAAAATGAACTAACTAATAATCTAAATATGCTTCCTTCGTTAGTGTCCTTTCTAACTCAGACGAGTCTATCATCGTCAGGGCTTTTTTAGGTCTTTCCACGCATTTTTCTCGAAGTTTTCGCTTCGTTTCATGATGAAGTCCATAAACTATTGCATTAAACAGTCCCATTATTCTGTACAAGAATCCACTTGCCAACAGCAATGGTCTAATTGATCTCTCTGATGAAACTTCAATTATCAATCCAATCATTCCGGGAATCCCACAAATCGCTAATATCAAAGGATAAGGCAAAAACTGAATCAAAACCCCTTTTAAATGAGAAATCTGCACATGTTCTGCTCGCGCAATTTGATAGAGTTTCCTGAAAACAAGGCCATAAAAGATGAAAATCAACACCAAGCAGATCAGTAACGGGAAATATTGAATCGCAAGAGTGACGAGCGCACTTCTCTGCATGTTTAGTTTTATGTTCACCCCACATCCACCATATTTGGACATGCCGTAGACCTTTGATGCAGTTGGGATCACCGAAATTATGAACGATATTGTAATAGCAATGATGAGATGCCTCGTAAAGTATTGCTCGACGTCTTTTTTGAAGAGGTTTACCACTAAGTAGGTGTTGATAGCGAACGATAGCGTCCAATAAAAGGACATAATCGAGGCAAATTCTACGAAGAAGCTAAGCACAGAGCAGTAAACTTGTGAATCTTCATTAACTTTGGCTGTTCGTGACCAGATTGTCATGATAGCAAACACAAGATCGGAGCAGAGCAACATATTGATGTAACTTGAGAATTTCGTTTTAACTTTAAGCCATCTGATCAGAATAAGAGTGATGGTAGTTCCCAGAATAGTCAAACCGCAAGCGATACACATGAGAGTAATGTTAAGAGTATTGCTTTTTTCTGGCATGACTTCTAAAGTAGACTCTGAGTTTAATTATTTATTAACTATGAAGTTTTTAAACTTTGATACCGGTATAAATTAAACCATACAGATTATAAAACTTCCTGCAATGGAATTATTAATGAATTTATAAATTGCACGTTATCAGATCTGAGTAAGTGCTTAGATTTGTTGAAAACTTTTATAAATGTTTCTTATGGATTGAATATCTATTTTGGAGCGAAGACTTTTATTGAGATCGTTGGGCTTTGATTATTTAATGAATAGTGATTTTTCAGCCTTAATTTTTCTACGTTATCGCTACCGCGATAAATCTTTGCTAGAAAATGAATTTTGTTAACTGTCTGTTGTTTGATAGATCTTATAACGAAAAAGCTTGCAGCTCAACAATTAGGTGGAATAAGATGAATGGAATCTTACCTTGAAACAAAAACAACGAGAAAAAAGTACTATGAATGGCAACCACCTTAGAAAGCGAAAAGTGAGACTAAAAAGAGTGCAACGAAAGCCAAAATAGTTGAAAGAGCGTTTGCTCCGAGACCGCTAAGTTGTCCTTGAAGTTTCGCGAGGTATCCAGCATAGGTCATAGAGTTGTCTTTATCGACATCAGTCCAGCCAATCCACATAGTTCCATTGACATCCTCGTAGTAACTAACAGGACCCTGAATGGATCCAAGATTAACTGCAGTCGAATTTGTGGTACCATTGCCGTAAAAAGTTCCAAATAGATGGGCATAGACATCAGAGGTTGATGCCTTGAAAGTTCCAACAAGGGTGTATCCAGTGGTTAACATCCATCCATCAGAAGCTGTTGCGCCACCAGCATTTGTAGTGACTTCGGTGTAATGGAGACCAGAGCTAGTGGCAGTAGTAGTGTCATTGAGGAAATTCCAAATTGGGAGATTGTATGTATTTGCGTCGGTCTGATTAACGCAAGCGACAGCGATACCATAGGTGTAATTGGAAGCCCAAACACGGAGAGGTGTATAAGTTTTGGCTTCGTTAGTGGCTGTTACGTCAGAAACGAGGACTGAGAATGCGCCGCCTGATGTAGTGCTGAGAGATTTCGAAGTCTTTGAATGATAGATAACTGGGGGAGTTGCTGAGGTATCTTTGTAAACGACGTAAAGATAGGTTGCGTTGACCCAGTTGTCGCCACCTTCCATGACGTTGGCGACTGCGCCAGTGGTAGTTGTGGAAACTGAGAGGGCTATTGGGTTGGTCCAGTAGAGAGATCCGTCGGGATAGATACCTCCAAGGTAAATAGTATGAGCGTAAGTGTATGAAGTATCACAACTGCGGAAGTTCTGACTTCTTTGTTGTAGGTGAAGAAGAAAGCACCAGAGCCAATGACATACCAGATGTTTCCAAGTAGAAAAGAAGTTGTTGTGCATCCAGTTCCAGACGTAACATCAGCAGTTGTGGTGATGGCTGTTGGAATGGCAGATGAACTCACAATATTAACATAAGCTTGCTCATTACATGGCAAGGTAGCCAGGACTGATAGCATGTTTCAAGTCTGCTGATGGAGTAGTAGATGCGAGAGCATCATCCTTGATCACTGAGGCCATTGTGGTGTCATTGCCCCAACCGACAATTGTAGGATTCAATGTTCTCTTGTGGATTTTGTCAAGCTTCCGAGCTGTACCCGTACCGGAAAAAGTGATACTCCAAACGTAAGCTGTGTCATTAGAAGCGCCAGGACCGAAGAACACATTTTCAGGAGCAACACCATTATAAATTGCATCAGTTTGATTTGCTGCTGAGTAAACTTTTGTTGCTGAGCTGTTCAAAGATGAGGATGCAATGGAATCTTTCTGAGATGTCGTAGTGACGCCGTAGCAAACACTGGTGCAAAAGCTCAATACTAACAGCAGTAAGAAATAAGTCTTCATTTATTTTAATTTTTAGTTTATATAGCAAATCTGATTTCAGCAGTTATATATCCACAAATTAGGAACGTTAAACATCTCAATGTGAAAAAGGCCAGTTCGAACTTAAATTTATAATACGGATCTTTTGGTAATAATATCCGTCTGACGCGTTATTTGAGCAATACGACTCAGCATGCTTAAAATTTCAGTTCTATAAGGATAGACTCTATTTCAAAACGGAAATCAAAGCCGTGAAAGGACGATTTTGACCTCGTTGCTCCTTTATTCAAGGAAAGTGGAGACAATTTCTTTCAGTTTTTTTTTTCTAAAATAGTATCAAACGTGAATCATTGCTGAAAGTAACGGAAAACTAACCTTTCAGCGGTAATTCTCGTTCTTTTAATGAAAACTAGCAAAACATAACGAATGCTGTGAAAAAGAACAACCCTTTTCTTTTTGGTGGTTACCATTTCTAAAAATAGAAAAAAAAAAATTGGCGGAAGCTCTAATAGGCAAAGAAATAACAAGCCGAAATCATAATGGTATAAAGATGAAGATATAGAATTTTAGAATGAATTTACGGTTGGTTCGAGTGAGAGTTAGGACGATAATAGCAAGATCAACCTTGTGAATGCAGAATCAGCAATGCAGGATGGGGAATAATGACCAATAATAGGTTATTCAGAAGAAGTGAGTTGAGAATAGGAGGTCATATCATATTCTGATTCCGCATAAACCAGAACTTTAAGTCGAGAACAATTCTATTTCTCTGGTTGTTTCGATTCTACGGCTTCGAGTTTCTAAATAGAAAGAAGTCCTTCTCGTGATTTTCTGCTCTGATTAGTTATGAGAGATTAGAAAAACCGAACTTTAGTCCTTCACCGTCGAAACCCAGAGAACAATTTAATGATCGTGAGAAAATGTATTTGACCTTCGTTAAAAGTGTTATGGAGTATGCATCCGCACTATAGGTTTGTCGCCTTTGCTAGCTGCGCCCAAAAAATTGCGAACTTCTTCGAAAATCTTCTCAAAAGCACTAAACATACTCATTTACTGCTCAGATGATCGGATGAGAATCTCTTCGAAGGAGCAATTAAAATATAAGCTCACACAATAAAAAGTGCCTCGGAAAATGGTAAATCACTTCATATACCGTTTTCTAACCATCGAACACATAAAGGAAAGCCCACAAAACCGCTCCATGTCTCCAGAGAAACAATCCAGAGACTCCTATGGAGAATCTGAAGAAAGACTACTTGAATCGAAGCTCCAAAGGAAAAAGGCCGAAGAAGATGCCAAACTTTTAGCAAACCGAATCGCTTTGCTCAGACTCGAGGAGCAGAAAGCCTTAAAGAAAGTCGAAGAAACACGAAAGAAAGCCAAGGAAATCCTCAAACTCAAGCAGAGAAACGCTGAGGCTCAAAGATTGAAAGACGAAGTCTTTCACATCGTGATAGCAAACGCCTAACCAATCTCTTTGCAATTAGATGCTGAAACGGAAGAAGGAAGAAGAGGCACAACTTGCTCTTCAGAACCAGCAACTAAGAGAGCAGATCAAAACCAACCAAGAGAATGCTCGAAGCCGTATGATGGCCAAGCTCAAAGAGGAAGTAAGTGCGGTGAAGCAGACTATTAAAGTAGGATCTCTTGGTTATCTACGAAGTATTATAAATCATAAATGTTCTATAGGAGACAAAAGAGCTTGCAAATGCGAATAGAGATGAAGAAATGATACGAAACGCAAAGATGGTTCTAAAAATACGCAATGAGGAAAAAGAATTAGAAGAGAACAAGAAAAAACAACTCGTAAGCTATCTGGTTAAAGGGTTATAGGGCTGATCATCTGGGTCCATGTTAGGAAGAGAAAAAGGAACTTGCGAGAAAAAATTACGAAGAGAGAATAAAGCTTGAGCTGGCGATCAAGCAACAAAAAGAGGTAATACAAAGTCCTATCAGCCAGGTTATTGACTCTTGCTAACAGGAAGAAATCGCTGAGCTGGAGAAGCTGGAAATGGATTTGATTGAAAAGCTCCAAACCACAAGAACTTTGCAAAAGCAAGCGTTCGAAGACCTCGAAAAAGCGCTTAATTCGCCTTCTAAACTAAATAGAGAATATACCGAGTAAATTTGTTTGAGTTGCTAGCGTAGACAGGGAAAATTGCTGTGCTTATATAAATATATACATACATACTTAGATTCATCAGTTTTGGTTCACAGTTTATTTATGATATGATACGATGAAATTCAAAAAACACTAAAGCCTAATCATCCGTTCCTCTATATCAACTACATTGAGTGGGCTACTCCTTAAATGAGTTTCAGTTTCGAGGTAATTAAGGGTGTATAGAAATAATTGTGGATACAAAAATACCATAAATCATTAATAATCTAAACAAATTAATAAGTAATGTCGACACTTAGCTACTATTTAAAAACATAATCAAACTTTTCCTCATTAAAAATAAAACACTGCCTCAGTTCGAAGCAATTGTTAATGATTTTTAAAATATATAATATCTACAAATAAACTCCGGAAATTTTTCTGAAAAATAACTCCGACTTGTCATTAGGGTTATTAAGGTAAAAATAGTTGAGTAATTATTGGCGGTAGTATCGTCAATTATTTGTTCGCATGGCACCTGTTGCAGACTTTTCTGAAGGAGTAGTTCAGGTTTTTGCACTTTGAACAAATCCAATCAGACTTTTTGCCTTTCTTTGAATTCAATTGGGAATTAATTGGATGTCTAGGCTTATGATCATAGCCATAGTCTTCGATAAACGGCAATGAGATGGTCTTCCTCGTTGGTGGATTCAGTAGGTATTCGTGAGGTAGCATTATATTATTCTGTTCTTGAATTGAATTAATTGGTGATAATTTAGTTTTTTCCTTTTCATTGGTTTCTTCTTCCTTTTGTAAAAAGTTTTCGATCTCCTGGAAGTAGTTAACATCGTTGAGGTCGGTGCTTTCACCAGATTTGAAATGAGGAGAGATTTCAATGGCTTCTTCTTCAACGTACGATAAATTTCGTTTGAAGCTGAGCCTGGTTTCTGGGGCCTGGATAGTGAGGTCGTTGGAACCAGACGTCTCGGCCCCAAATACTCTTCTAAGTAAAGGAGAGATGGAGGGCAGTTGCTGATCTGGTGATTTATAAGGAGGGAAGAACTTGTTATTAGACCCATATTTTTTGTTAGTCGACTCTTCTTCAGCTAAACCGATCCGAGGAGGCGTGATCAAGAGCGCACTTTCAAAACCAAAATTTGATGGGTTTCTCAAGGTTTTCGGTTTGGTTGGCTCAGTGATCTGGACATCCAACAGATCAGCAAACCCGAGGCCAGGTGGAGCATCAAGAGAGCCGCTTTTCGATGATTTATCGCCAGAATGAGGCGATTCGTCTCTGGTTAAGTGATGGATATTTGTGACGTCTTTTAGAGGCTGGCGTTCTGTGGATGTGGTTGTATTATCTGACATTAGCTGGAAATTTTGAAGATGATTTTGTTTCTTGGTCTGTAAACCACAGCGATTGCATTCCGCCCTGAATGAGAAGTTGAGGTTGTTGCAGAGGAGGCAGATCCAATCACCTGCTCGGACAGAGTTGCCATTAGATTTCTTTTGCGCCTTTCCTTTATTCTTTACTTTTGAAGGGAGATTCGATGGTTTTTGATTGGTTTCTGTTGCAGAATATGAGTCTGCTAAATCACGGGTCACCTGCTGGCTGCGGTGGATATTCTCTTTGTTGTGGATCTCGAATTTGTCCATGATCGACTTATATATTATAACTATTATTCAAAGATTTGCTATTTAAATTCAAAGTTTTAACGATTTCTTTATATTGCGTTTTGTTAGTTCCTTTTAACATTGGAATCAAATTTGAATCGATCTGTTTCGACAATGACATGAAAGAGATACGGAATTTTGGAAAGAGAATAACAAGGAGAGACACGAAAGGATGATACAATGGAGTTACAAGAACCTCAGTGGGCTGAAAAAATTGTTTGTTGAAAATATCGAGGATGAGATGGCCTTTAGAACAGTTCGTTGTAGCTTTAGAAGATAGGAATTTTGATTTTAAGAGCTACGATTCCTCAAGAAGACTGACTGTGATGTCTCTTGTTTATAAATGCTGAGGATTAATTACATGAATAAATTTCTGAATTTGTAAGTGTTTTTGAATCTTGTTATCAATATTGCAATTAAAAGGCAAAAGGATAATTGCGGGAACTGTGAAGCAGATTTTTTTTTTGAAAGAGTTTATTTACAGGAATTGAAAATATAGAAATTGGTCACATGTCAACCTGGACTAAATAAAATACTATATCTATTATCACAGGGGAAAGAGAAGGCAAATATTGCTCACTTTTTACCCAAAAGTCATTCATCAAATATCGATCAGGTTTAGTTGAGTCATTGTTTTAAACTGCCACCTTCATTCGTATTTTTTTGGGTTGAATACCATACCTTGCAGAGGTCACACTGGATAGATTGCCCAATTCACGATCATTTCTGAGGTGAATTCTGCTATCTTCGCTGAGAGCATCCTTTTGAGCTTGTTTTTGTTTTTGTTTCTGCTCCTCGAATTTTTTCGCTCTTCTCACTCTAAAGAACTCAACAATCCTGACAACAATGTGAAAAAGGATGATCGCAATATTAACTACAACAGCAGTCCAACTCAACCCGAGCCTCACCTGGTACGAACCAGAGCTCTCTAGAAGATACATCGCAAGAAATAGTACGCTTATGATGATAAACCCGATTTCTGTTCCGATCACAATTATTTTCGTAGCAGCAGTCTTAAAAACTTTTTTTGGAAGCGAGAGTACGATCGTAATCATAATATTCAATGTGATCAAAATACTGAGTTGAGCTATCGTCCATTTTCTCAGGAGTTCCAAGACGAGCATTATTATAAGATTTGATTGTAACGTCAAATATGTCATTATTCGTCCCAGGTAAGTTTTGCTGCGATACTCTTGGCAGAGAAAAGTAATCAATCCGAATAGTGGCCTAATGGGTTTCAATTTAACTTTGTTTCTCCTATGATAGAAGCTGACACATATTGTTAGAATCAAAATGAAGCCCAGTAGGATAGTATATAAGATAGCAAATGCAAAGCTGATTTGCTGATATACTCCATTAGTCTGGGTGAAAGCATAATTGTGGATGAGAGAGGAACAAAGATACTCGTATCGAGCAACCAGTAGGGTAATGATAACGCCTCTTTTGAATGAATGAGCCAGGATAGTCAACATCTTTTTGATTGCAGAATTTTCATTTTTGAAGCACTTCGAGGCGAATGTGGCAAAAATGCAGAGAGTTAAACTCACGCAAGTGGAGAAAACGATGCCACCATAGTTGTCAAGAAAGACTTTGCTGAAAGAATATTTGAAGTAGTCATTGAAGATAATGTTGCCTTGAGAGTCTGTCATAAATAACCCATCGTCGATAGTTGAGATAAGTTGGTGATCGACTTGGCTATTGTTAGGATTTGGAAGCGTATTGAAGACATTGGGCAAGCCGAATTGCCCCAAATCAGTGTAGTTGTAAAAAACATTCAGAGGTGTAAGATAGTTGACATTAACCACCTTCATAAAATTAATTCGAGCCATTACTTGTAAAATTCTCATCAATTGAGTGCTCGCTCCTTTACTTTGGAGATAAGCAAGTACTGCAGAGATTGCTGTGCTAATAAAGACGGCCTGAGAGGTGCTGCCAACTACAGCTGCTGCTTGAGCCACTGCGGAGTCATTGAAAATAGGGGCTGTGGAATTTGTAGGAGATATCATGAAAGGAGTTTTTGAATTCAAATTGAATAGGTCAAAAGATAGCCAAAGGGATCGATCTTCATTGCTCTCTGTGTATGAGAGGAAATTCAGCTGATAAGAGCTGGGAGTAAGTTTAGTTAAAGCGAAACTCACCTCTGACATGTCTGTGCTGAGAGTATTATTGGAAGAATCCAAAATTTGATAAAGTTTGATCTCCATCAAAGAATTCTCAAGATCCAATGGAGTATCGAAGCTGAGAAGATAAAGTTGAGGTGGCTCTTGCAATTCAAATTTGATGATTTGGACCGTGGTTTTGGAATGGCAAGTCTGATCGGTATCATTGGCATAATATCCAAGAGTGTTGTTGCATGGAGTACAGGAGCTGTTTGCGATTAGTAAATAGAACCCCTCGTAGCAGCTGGTGCAGCTCGTTGCTCCATCATTGCATGATTTACAAGTTGAATTGCATTGAAGGCATTGAGACCCCGAGACGAAATACCCATCTACGTTGCAGCTGACACAAGAGCTATTCGAAGAGAGGAGATATTTTCCAGGATAGCAACTCATACACTGCGTTGCTGCCGTCCCAATACATTTTTGACAACTGGAGTCGCAATTGACACACCAAGGCTCAACCAGTAATAAACCGTCTGATACGCAAGGGTCACACATCCCATTCTCCTCCTTCTATTTAAAAGGGATAAAAAAGAGTTAATGTGGGAGTCAATTGGTTATGATAAATTTACGAAATAGCCTCCATAATGGCATTCTAAAATGAAATTCAGTTATCAGAACAAAATCACAATGCGATAAATTACTTTGGCACGATTTCGTGCCTTCATGAGGAGCGTAGCCGGCTGGACAGCTGACCAAGCAATCCTTGTCTACGAGATAGTACCCGGTATTGCATTGTAAGCATGCTTTCTCAAGTGGATTGATGAAGCCCATAAGAAGGCAATTTGTAACTATGAAATTAAAAGCATGCAAGCCTAGCTGATAGTCATTTACCTGGATCCGGAACATAGAGTCCCTCCGACCCTTTGAACCAAATGAAATTCATCAAATCATAATTCCCAGGATATACAGGCTCTCCGACGTTATTTCTTTTAGCGCAAAGATTGATTTCTACGTTATTCATGTCCCAGAACAGATAACGTCCGAGGCCAAAATTGGCAAAGTAATTTCGATCCGAGGGAACTCCATTTAGCCATATCCTACTAGAACAATAGCCAACTCCAAATTCAGACGGTTGAGCTTGAACCATTTCTATAATCACTCGATTCCATGCATCTATAATTTTATGAGTAGTTTAAAGCACAATGACAAGAGTATTTGTTTACTAGTCGTGAGAGTATTTGTTGTTTCGATGATCAAGTCCCAAACGGACGAGGTATCACGAAAATGCCCGACACGTATCTGACGGGATACTAACTGAACTGTAAGAACTGCATTAAGATTTGCGCTGTTTTGAAAAGCGAAGAGAATCTGTAAGCCGTTTGGAGGAATAGGATAGATATCAAACGCAATAATCATCCCATGAGCATTTTGCTCTCCAGTTGGTAATGTCAGGACTGTATCGGCTCTGCATTGTACAGTATTCCAAGGTCCAAGAGTAGGATCATAATCCGTATTAGAAGAACTCACACCTTGGAGTGAAATAAAGTAATTTCGTAAATATTTGTTCAAGAGAAGTGAAATATCTAATCTTCCTGTGGTCGTACTCGTAGTAGTAGGAGTATACACATCCACAAGTATTGTTTGTCCAGCGTTGATAGTTGAATGCGCAGCAAAATGAAATACGTATAGTTTGCCTATTATTTCGTTAAAAACTCATGAGTTGCCACATAAATTAATTGCTACTTGAAGGGTTCATTAGTGCTAAACTGATCATCATATCTTCATTGTAGGGGATGTAATCCGTGTATACTCTCACATACTGCATTTTGCAATAGCAATCCTGCAGATGCCCGTCGTGTGTCCACTGAAAAGTAGCTGCTGATGTCATCGTATAAAAATTTCCTGACGTTGGAGTCCGAGTTTTAAACACCTTCGTAACAGAATAACTAGCTCCCAGTACATATCGGAACCCATATTGTATGCCTGCAGAAGCATCAACACCTTGAGCAACAAAAATCCAGGTGTTCAATAAAATATATGTGTCAGCAGACGCCTAATAAAATTAAATTACGTAACTTCAGAAGAATTACCCCTTCCCATGGAGACCAATCATTATTGTCTGTGCCTGTTTGAGAACCAGTAAAGATCATATCTCGATCCTGCCTCATATGGCTTCCTGCGATTCTTCCGATGCCTAAACCTTCGCTAAATTGCAATTTTATGAGTTTATTTGAAAGGAAAACGTGCTGTACCTGGTATCGAGTGCAATTCTGAAAATTCTTCCCCAATCAAGCCAACCAGTTTTGTAAAACCAAGCACTCCATGCATATTGGTTGCTGCTCACAAAAGATGGTATTTTAGAAGTGATTGTCGCGCTAGGAATCACAGCAGGATTTGATTCTATCAGAGTTTCTTGAAGTAAAATGATTTCGACGGTTGCTCTGACGACTTCAATCAAAAAATCATTTGGTGATGAGGAAGTTATCAGCTTTTTACCTCTGAGAGCAAGAATCAAAGCTAAAACTGAGATTTGCATGGTTTTGCCGACTTTGAGTTTGAGTTACAATTAACTGGCAATTATAGATTCGACTCATTACAGAAGTAATATAGAAACGGAATAACCTTTCTTCAAGTTCTGATAAAAATTTCTTTTCGAATCGAAAGACAAATGTGCTGGTATGAGATATGAAATCCTCTTATAAGGTTTCTGCACAAAAAATTAGAGTCGAATTCCCAACATTAACTTAAGCATTTTTCATCGTTTTGGAGCAACAAAAAAAAAGATCATTTTTACACGACCATGGTGCACGTTGAATTCAAGTTGATATGTCTATGGATAACTTCGAAATTGAACCTACAAGTTTACTATATCAGATAGTCAAGAATCTCATTATCATCAATTATTAATTTTGCTTCTTTAAGCATTTATCGGCATTCAGAGCCAACAGAATGAGATCAACTCTGACAAGAGCATGTGAAAGGCGAGTGGCTTTCGATCACCAGCCCACAAATTGATTTTATGTTATTACTATCTGTGTCGTACTTTTGCTTGTGATCTTCAACTGAAGAGAAAATTAATTTGATTACTCATCGAGAGACTAGGTGCTCAATGAAACATTGCCTTCCGCTATAGATTCCAAATTTTTTTCAATTTACACTCGAGTTTCAAGGCGGCAAATAAGACGATTAAGCACAAGTAAAAGTGAGAGATCTAAAGTTCCACCTGTAAAATGACCTCTTTGTTGCAAAGTTTGATGAGATTTTACGCTTCGAATTGTATCATTAGATCGATTTTTGCCAATCACAGACTTCATTATCATTTCATCCTCAAATTTACGAGTATTTTGGGCTGAATTTGGCTATCCTAGTTAATTACACTTAAGTGTGCTAGTTTTCGTTTCAGCGAGCTTCGACGAACCAACAAAAATCTTTTGTAAGATAAATAAAACTCTATTCCCTTTTGTCTTTCCTTCTCCAGAGGAAATGAAACTCAAAGTCTCAGAATTTGCATTATGAATTTTCTTTCTGTTTAGGTATATATCAAAGAGACTATGATTTTGAATCTGCGCTTATGGCTTGAATTAACGGGAAAACAAGCTGCTACTCATAAATTCGAAATAGCTGTGAATTATTATATCAATTACTATTTATTTTGTTGTGAACTTTATGGAAAAGCTTCCTTCCCTAAACGATTCATTTAGTGACCTTTTGTGCTGATAAGAAAAAATTGCTGGTTGTTAGATTTGAACGGAATGTTTTGATGATTATTTCAAGTGTCTGATGGTGTCGTTTACATTTCGGGATCTATTCCAGGAACAGTTGGGATCCGCAATATCTGAAATATTAAATTTGGCGTGTCCTCGAGTCTGAATTCGGCTATTTTCGTTGGCTCGCTTTTGTGATAATCCTTTCTTTTGTTTCCCTTCCTCTTGTTTTTTCTTCCTTCTCGATCGAAAGAATTCGACAATTTTGACACCAATTTGAAAGAGTACAATCGCAACATTTACTCCAGCAGCAGTCCAACTCAGTCCGAGCCCCACTTGGTATAAATTCGAATTTTCAAGAGCGTACAACACAAGAAATAAGATGCTGATAATGATAAACCCTATTTCTGTGCCGATCACAACTATCTTATTTGCAGCCGTCTTGAATACATTTTTGGGAAGTGCGAATAAGATAGTAATCACATTCAATACTATCAAAGCACCTAGTTGGGCAATCACCCACTTCCTCAGAAGTTCTAGCACGAGTATTATGATAAAATTTGATAGCAAAGTCCAGAATGCCATTACTCGCCCGAAATAGGATTTACTGCGATACTCTTGACAGAGAAGAGCGACCACGCTAAGTAGTGGCCGAATAGGTTTCAGTTTGATCTTGTTCTTCCCATGATAGAAACTGGCACAGATTGCCAAAATCAAAATGAAGACCATTAGAATTGTATATAAAATAGCGAATCCAGAACTAATTTGTTGATATGCCCCATGAGTAGGAATGAAAGCATAATTGAGGATGAGAGCTAAACAGAGATAGGAGTACCGAGAAACGAGTAACGTCATGAGAACACTTTTCTCGAATGATTGAGCTGCTGTCATCAGGATCTTTTTGACTTTGGAATTTTTATTTTTTAAGCATTTGCAGGCAACTTTCACGAATAGGTAGAGTATCAAGGTGTTACAAGTGGAGAAAACGATCCCACCATAGTTGTCAAGAAAGACTTGGCTAAAGGAGTGTCTGAAATAGTCATTGAATATAATGTAGCCTTGGGAATCTGTCTTAAACGTTGAGTCGGTTGATGCTTGGCTGTTGTTGAAACCAGGTATTTTGTTGAAAACGTTGGGCATACCAAATTGCCCTAAATCAGTATAGTCGTAGAAAGTAGCCAAAGGTGAAAGATAGTTGATATTGATTAGTTTCATAAAATTAATCCGAGCCATAATTTGCAGAATTCGCATCAACTGAGTGCTAGCTCCTTTAGATTGAAGGTAAACAAGGGCAGCCGAAGCTGCTGTACCTATAGCTATGGCCTGAGAGGTAGTTCCAACTGTAGCTGCTGCTTGAGCAGTCGAAGAATCTGTGAAAATTGGAGCTGTAGAATTTGAAGGGGATATGATGTAGGAATTGCTCGAATTCGAATTGAACTGGTCAAAAGATAGCAGAAGAGAACGATCTTCACTGCTCTCCGTGTATGAGATAAAAGTTAGCTGATACGAGCTGGAAGTAAGTTTGGTCAAAGTGAAACTCATTTCTGACATGTTGGTGTTGCGAAGATTTTCAGAGTCCGAAATTTGATAGAGTTTGATCTCTGCCAAAGAACTCTCAAGGTCCAAAGAAGTGTCGAAGCTGAGAAGATAGATTAGAGGAGCATCCTGCAACTCAAACTTAAGTATTTGGACTGTAGTTCTTTTTGAGTAGCAGATCTGATCAGTCTCGTTGGCGTAGTACCCTGGAATGTTTTTGCATGGAGTGCAGGAGTCGTTTGTGGTGAGCAAGTAAAATCCCTTGTAACAACTGATGCAACTCGTCGCAGTTCCGTCATTGCATAATTTGCAAGTCGAATTGCACTGGAGGCACTGAGTCCCCGAAATAAAGTAGCCGTCTACGTCACAACTGACACAAGAGCTATTCGAAGAGAGGAGATATTTTCCAGAGTGGCAACTGGTGCACTGAGTTGCTGCCGTCCCTGTACATTTTCGGCAACTAGAATCGCAAGTGACACACCAAGGATCAACCACAGATAAGCTGTCTGACACACAAGGGTCACAGATACCGTCCTCTTTCTATTTAAGAGAGTCAAAGAGTAAATTTGAAGTGAATTTGTGATTGTAGGTTTACAAAATATCCTCCATAATGACATTCTAGAATGAAATTAGATTATGAGAATAAAATCGTAATGTGATAGTTACTTTGACAGGATTTCGTATCTTCATGAGGAACGTAGCTGACTGGACAGCTTGCTAGGCACTCCTTATCTAAGAGATAGTAGCCGGTATCGCATTGTAGACATGCTGTTTGACGTGGATTGATGAAACCCATGAGAACACAATTGGTAACTATTGAATTAATATAGGGCGAAATAATGATTAGCAAGCAAGCCTAGAGGACCATTTTTTACTTGGATTTGGGACATAGAGTCCCTCCGACCCTTTGAACCAAATGAAATTCATCAAATCATAATTTCCAGTGTAAACAGGGTTTGTTTGGCCTGGCCTTCGCCTTGCACAAAGATTGATTTCTACGTTGTCTCTGTCATGGAACAGATATAATCCGGTGGCAAAATCAGCAAAGTAAGCTCGAGGTGAGGGAACTCCATTTATCCATATTCTGACAGAGCAATAGCCAACTTCAAATTCAGACGGCTGAGCCTGAACCACTTCTATAATCACTCGATTCCACGTATCTATGTATTTTAATCAAGTGATTCAAATTACCACAAAAAGATTATTTGCTTACTGTTTATGAGAGTATTCGCTGATTTGACTACTGACTGCCACGCAACATTATACCGCAATACATCCACCAAAAAAGTAGATGTGATCTCAACTGTAAAACTTACAGCAAGATTCACGTTGTTTTGGAAAGAGAATATGGTTTGTGAGCTTGTCCCGCTAAAAGGATAGATGTCAAAAGCAACAACCACCCCATGAGCGTTCATCTCTGCTGTAGGTAATACGAAGAGTTTACTAGTTCTGCATTGCAATATATTCCAAGGTCCAAGAGCTGGATCGTCTGTGGTATCAGAAGAACTTTGGCCTTATTGTTGAATAAAATTGTTTCAGTAAACTTTTTCGAATGAAGTAGAATACCTAATTCTCCTGTTGTCGCACTTGTAGAAGTAGGAGTATACACATCGACAGGTGTTGTTTGTCCGTTATTGGTTAAGGAGTCTGTCGCAAAATGGAATACATACAATTTGCCTATTATATCACAAAAAAATGTGAGTTGCCCAAGACAGTAATTATACTGGAAGGGTTCATTAATGCCAAACTAATCATCATATCTTGATTATAGGGAACAAAGTCAGTGTAAAGTCGCACATATCGCATCTTGCAGTTACAATGTGATAGAAAAACATAATTTGTCCAAATGATGCTGGCGGCTGAAGTGAGCGCGTGAAAGGTTCCTGAAGATGGATTTCGAGTCTTGAAAACGGTCGTGGGTGTTACAGCAGAGTTACTTCCCAACATATATCTAAATCCATATTGAGTATTTGCTGAAACATCAGTACCCTGAGCAAGAAAGACCCAAGTATTTAATGGCAACAGTGCGCTGGCTGGAGACTAAAACAGTTTTCAAAGTTATGCATAAGGAAATTTTAGACATGTTTACTGGTGCTTCAAATTTCCAAGCGAAGCTAGTCTCTGTTGTTGTTGAAGAAAGAAAGACTTCGTCGTTGTTCATTTCCAAGCTGCTCCCAGCAATTCTTCCAAGTCCCGTATTTGTGCTAAATTTCAATTTTCAGAGCTTATCGAAAGAATGTTGATACGATGTATTGAGTGAAATTCTAAAATAGCTCTCCCAGTCGCTTGACCAAGAAGTCTTGTGAATCCACGCACTCCATGCATATTGATTTGCGTTTGTGAAAGTTGATGAGAGAGAAGTCATTGTTGCACTCGGATACACTGCAGTTTGGGAAACTATCTCTTCTTCTTGAAGATAAAAGATTTGAACGGTGGAACTAACAACTTTAGATACAGTATCATCTTGATGCAAAGCTCATTAGTTTTTTACCTCTCAAAGCGATAAGTAGAGCAAAAACTACGCTGCGAAGGAAGATAAGATTTAAATTTCTGGACATGGAGTTTGAGTTGTGAATGCAAATTTACTTTTTCGACGTAATAGCGTGTTAAATTAATAAAGTATGATTGTCAATTGCATTCATTCATGCACTCTTGAGTCCTAATTTCGAATTTTACAGCTCATGTCTGAGAATGAATTTCAACAACCTCGGACAAGCCATGACCATAATGGCGGTAAATTGTTTAATAATTGCATTGACTCTTCTTTATAAGGGAAGAAAATTCGATATGAATTGTTGTTTAAACAGACTTGACAGATAAACACAAAATGATATATCGAAAATTTTATCAAAACTACCAAATTTCTGCGAGCATCCGGAAACCACTTATTTTTCATCGAAATTGCTCAATATTCTGATCCTATAATAGCAATACATTTTCTTCGTCTCTGTTTGGCTGTCACTCTCATCAGTTTTAGGCTCCAATAGGGTTTTGGATCAACCAGAACTCATAAAAATCTGAGTTAATCAGCTGAATATAGGTATTTGTGAGTTCTCATCCCTACTCTTTGTTTTATTTAAAATTTTAAATGTTGGAACTGAACTTCTTAATCTATAAATTATAACAGGTAAAGAAATAAGATTTCAATAAAACCGAACGGCTTGACTCTATAAGTAGCAACTTTTGACTTTGAACCAAAAAAAATAAATTAACGTCTAAATTCCAAAAATTGAAAGAGATATTGACAGAACGTACTTCGAGAAAAGCTTTCGATAAGAACCCTACTAGCTCTTCTGAAAGAAAACAGAGGTGACGAGTGTATACTGTTTTGCATGTTGTAATTCCAAGTAAAAGCTTTTTAAAACCAACTAGGCAGGCTTCTCAGGCGTCTATCTCTCTATGTTATGTCATAATTTATCACGATTGATGTTATTTGAAGACTTCGAGTGGCTACTCAGAGTTTTGGGATATATTGCTACAGGAAATTTGTAAATGAAGAATGATTCAGAATGTTGCTGATGCAGCTCATCAATTCACCCCTTTTGCATTGTTATTTGGAGTTGAAATTATTAACCATTAATGTAGAAATTTATGTATTTGTGGCTTTTTTCTACATGAAGAGAAATGACTACAGGGAATTTCTGCCCAAATAAGATGGCCTAGGCATCCATGGGCTGTATTTGAAAAAGACTCAATCGAAAAGTTTATAAAACATTCAAAGTTCATCTGCTGAAAAATTTTGCGATTTGAATCCGACAAAATTATGATGCTGTGTTTTCGTTTAGCTCATACTTAGGCAATGAGCGAGAATTACCCAAATAAAAATTACAGCTCTTGTGGCAAATATGGCAGGGTTCCATCCTCCTCAATCTTTCCTCTGGAGAAGAAAGACGCAAGCAAGCACAAGCCTCCAAGTTCGCTTAATGAACTATATCCTCATTTGCCGAAAAATTGTGTATGATTAGTCGAAACCATATGCCTATCGACTTGGATTCGAATGAAATGAATTGTTACTCAAGGATCTGAAGCTGATATGAAATTTGAATGAAAAATCATTTATAGTTCAATATAATTGGTAGCTGGTTTTATGAAAACTAATGCACAGGAAATTCATTTTGTGATATTTTGGGTTGAAAAGTAAGAAAGATAGATCTCAGAACTACATGTAATTTATTTGTCTATTATTTCAAGTTTCTTCTGATACCATGCATTCTTCGTAATCCTTTCTAAAAAGGGTAAAATCCACCCTAATTGAGATACCGCTCAATCCGGAAGACAGTGCAGTCTAATAACAATAATAAGATTTGAGATCGTTTCAATCGTGCTTCTCTGCTTTATGTATGAATTTGATTGAAAGTCTGCATTTCCAATAGCTTGTTATAGAAGATTGGACTCTATTCTCTTTAGTCTTTCCTTCTCCAAAAGAAATGAAATTAAAAAAGTCTCAGAATTTACTATATTAATTATATTTTCTGTAAGCTATCAATCTAGGAGACTATGATCCTAATTCTACGCTTTATGGCAACTTATAAATTTGAAATCAACGTTAATTATTACATGAATTACAATTCAACTTGTCGATTTCTTGATGAAAGTTTCTTCTAATAAAAATCCTTTAGTGATCTTTTGCTTTGATAAGAAAATAAGAAAAAACTGCTGTTTGTTAGATTCGAACGAAATTTATTTGCTGATTATTTCAAGTGTCTGACGGTGTCGTTTACATTTAGCGACCTATTCCAGGAACTGTTGCGATCCGTTCTATCTGAGATATCAAATCTGTGTCGTCTTCGAAGCCGAATTCGGTAATCCTCTTTGGCCCGCTTTTGTGATAATTCTAGTTTGTGTTTTCGTTCCTCTTGCTTTTTCTCCCTTCTCA
>ENA-UOTX01000398-UOTX01000398.1-compost-metagenome-genome-assembly--contig:-NODE-398-length-47745-cov-7.416128_pt1 | contig 47745 bp, 31 predicted proteins | sample MGYA00238143_ERZ746982 | MGnify/ENA primary metagenome ERZ746982 (study PRJEB28758, sample SAMN06268862) | compost metagenome | isolation source: single cell | place: USA: California, Emeryville, Joint... | reverse complement strand
TCAGTGCGTCATCATTTGAATTAATTTTGGAATTCTTGGCAAAAATCTGGAAAGGAAGAGGTTTCTTCACTCAAACGTGAGTTTTGTGTGAAATATGCTCGGAAAATACTATTTATCGGCACGAATGAGTGTTCTTGCTCCAAAATGATAGGAGAAAGGGTGTGGTTGTTTTCTTGAGCACAGAATTCAAAGCGTTTTAAAATTAGAATTTAGGTACTTTTCCTCAGTTAAATTTAAGAAAAAAAAGGAACTAAGGATTAGATTGGATGAGAAAATTCTAATTTTGTGATCCAATATTTTGATCCCAGAATTTCTATACAAAATTATTTTACATCAGACACAGAAATGAGATTATTCTTCATATAGAAAGAAAATGTTCGCTTTTTATCTACAAAGAATCTGTGAGAGTGTTTAAGTATACTCAAAAGATGAAAAAGTTGTTTTATTTCAGCAAAAATCGGTTGTAAGAAGCTCATCAGCTGTTCCAATACGCGCTGGTCGTCAACGGAGTCAAGTTGCATCGGTCATCAGCCGTCAGATCAAACGCCTTTAGAATTAAGACGAACGTGCAATCTAGTTTCAAGAAATACGATTTAGTCTCGAAGAAGGCTGAGAAATCTGGTCACTTAGAGAGAGCTGAGGAAATACACAGCAGTTGGGTAAATTTGAGACGCTTATTTATTTGTTCCAAAGAAAATCGGTGGAATATGAGGTAAGCTAGGAGAGGGAACGTTTAATACTGCAAGCTATTATTTAGAATTTAGAAGATGTCATTTGGCTCTCTCTTTGTTATGTGGTTATGAAAATAGTCCTTGAGAATAACATAGCAGATTGACCAAGATGCTAAGACAAGTGTAGAATATGGTGTCAAAGAATTTGCTGCAAGTTGAGATTATATTCTGCATATCGTTACAAAAAGAGAACAAAAATTTGGTAGCTTTCTTGGCCTTTTATTGCAGTGAATTATTTCAATTGGACTTCTGATGGCACACATAAAATTTTGTTAGCCTGTTATTCCGGTAAAACTATTTCTTTTATGAGCAATCTCGATTTTGGAAAAGGATGGAGGGAATTATTGGGAAACACAGAGCTAATAGCACAAAAGTCAGTATAGAAATGATTTTAACAGAGTTTCTTCAAAGCATAATCTGTTTTGAAAAATCTTTTGAAATCATAAATGAGAGAATATACAAGGTTATCAGCTGTTGAATATCTCTTTCGTGATGAGGTCAGTGACACAATGTTTTTTTCAATTTCATCAAATGATTGGCCAGTCCAAACTTTCCTCCACATGTAATTAATGTGCCTAAATAATATCTCTTCCTTAGTGAGAAGCTAGTTCCAACGGTATTTTTTAGATTTATTTCCTACATCAATTAGAGTCGCTTTGTCATTTCTCAAATTTTCTCTTGAAAATTACATAAATCGATAAAATTGATGCAACGCCGGCAATAGGAGTTAATAAATAATTTTTTAATTGATGATACATTAACAAACACGATATCTTTTTTTATTCTCACTAGGTCCATGTTTTTCTCCATCAATCAGCAGATCCCACATTTTTTCCCCTTCTACCTTTGTGAGTCAAGAGCACCGATGCTATACCTGACCTTACTTTCCTCTATATTTCTTAACAAAAAGATAGCTTTCTTTCAGAAACTATCACCCAACGTAGAACTAATCCCAAGATTTTTCTTTCACAGCTCCTACTTTCATTCCAAGCATAGAGATTAAGGTCCGCTTTCGACTAAACTTTTCATATGAGTGCATTATCCAATTTTCTAGCCGCTTTAATTGTCTATCTTGTTCTCTACTTAAAGAAGAGCCCCAAAAATGAGTTATCAAACCGGCTACTTACACATCAGACTAAAAGTATCAAATTAAACAATTGATAGCTCATTTCTGAGAATCTAATTGTCTTAATTTTAGCTTGCATTTAGCTGACACGAAAGCACTGCTTGATTTTAATATTTTATATTTAAGCAACAGAGCAAACCCTATCACCAAAATGATGAAGGACCCGAAAAAGGATGTTAAAGTCACCGACAAGCAGCCCAAGCAGAAAGAAAATGTCGGTTCCTTGCTCAAGCTGTTCCAGTCCGAGCTTTTTACACTGGATATGTGTCTTCAATATTTGAACAAGAAGAACGAACCTGGCATTCATGACTATCTCGTTAATAAATTATACCATTACCCTGATCGGCAAATCAGTTTCTACATTCCTGAACTCTGCTATCTCCTTATCAAACGTGAATCATCATCTCTAGAACGATATTTACTTGACAAATGCACAAAAACGCTTGAACTATTTTTAAAGGTTTCCTTCTACTTTCTCTCCTCCATCATATCTAACCCAAATTCAGATTTTCTGGTGCCTGAAGGCCTATGGCGAGTCTGTAAGGAAAAATAAAAAGCAGTACGAGCATGTGGAGGACTTATTGATCGTATGAATACTAATTATTGAATGCATGAGTCAATTATCCATAGAAAGCAGAACAAGCTATGGTCAATGCAAATGTCGACGGCAGTTTGAAACCAAAAATCGATCCTGTTACTCGAGAAATCCCTGATAGCGAGATCTTAAGTACTACTAAGCACATATTGACAGAACTAATGCCGAGGTAGAAATGCAAGAGTACTCTCTTCAGAAGAAACTCAGATCAGAATACCTAAATATGACTCAAAAATTCACAAATATTTTGGTCTCTGTGTCTTTGACTCTCAAAAAGTTCCCCGATTCCGAGCGAAAGAAGGAAGTTAGAAGATACCTTGAGCGGTTGAACAAGTGGATGTATAACCTGAGGAAAAAAAGCCAAAAAGAAAAGTAATTACTCTCTTCCCGGTTTCTCATGTAGACTTGTTGATTTTGTATAGAGATCAGAAGAGATATCTTGAAGGAATTCGATTCCCTTTCACTTGTGAAGACGGTGACAATTCTACTATGGTATATAATCTTCAAGATAGTTGTTTCCCTAATTAACCACGCCTTAGATCGTTAGAATTGTTGAAGAAGAAGTCACTTGCTTCAACACGAAGAAGAGAGTGCCTTACAGAGTCGTTTTCGAAACGATAGAGTAATTTAATTGATTGAAAATTCGTTGGATTGAGGAAAATGTTATTAGTCCAAAAGATTTTGATACATATCAAGAAGGAAAGAAGGAACAGAGGAATTCTACCGTCCGTGACGACGCTTCGACTGACACAGAGGTCGACAACATTGATGACTTGGTCGCTGAACTTGGAGCCTCAAACCCACATCACGAGCATGATCTATTGCAGGATAAAAAGAATAAATATAATGACATCGTTGCCTATCAAAAGCTTCTGCAGGAAGAAGAAGCCAAGTTGAAAGACAAAGGAAATCTTAAAACTCTGGAAATTGGAGATAAATTCACTCCTCAAAGCAATGGCGCGCAATCAAAACAAATTCAGGAAGAATCAAAAACTAGAGCTACACCTCAAAAACTCGTTCTGAAAGACCGACAAAGCTTGGAAAGATTCAATTCGAAATTTCCTATTGACTCCAAAAGATTAACAAGAAGAAGAAGCGTTGATTATCAAAGCAGCAATGAAACATTGGTTGAACGTCGTTATCACGATGATCTAGCCGTGCTTAAACTCTCAGATTATATAACAACTCTAGAGCTCTTCAAGATTTGGTATGGGAAAATCCATGAAAAGAGCAAAGTGGATGACCTCCTTCAGAAATTATATGCGATCAAGAAGGATTTAGAATTTAACTATGTCCCTCTAATGGAGACGAAGAGTCCTGAGCCCAAAGAAATTCAAGTCATTAAGCTTGGTGTGTGGGGTGAGCTGTGGGAATCGAAAAAAGAGACAATTCGTGAGAGATCGCCGTTCGGTCACTTCCCTTCGTACAAGCTCAGACAGTTTATGGTCAAAGGAGGAGATGATTTGAGACAAGAGGTTCTGTGTATGCAATTGATCTATAAATTCAACAGTATCTGGAGAAACGCGGGTCTCTCTCTCAAACTTCGACCGTATGATATCATCGTGTCTTCAGAAGATTCGGGATTTTTAGGTAATTGGCTTAAACGATACGAAAATAATTGAATCTTGTTTTAAAATCTAGAGTTCGTGCATAATTCGATGTCTATTGACGGACTAAAGAAAAAAACGCCAAACTACAAGGGATTGAAGCAATTTTACATGGATAACTTTGGCTATGACTTCGAAGAAGCTCAGAAGAATTTTATTGATAGCTTTGCTGGATATTGCTTGGTCTGCTATTTCCTCCAGATCAAAGACAGGTAGCTGCTCTTTACTGATCACAATTTATTGAAGTAACTCCTTCTCTCTCAAAGGCATAACGGAAATATCCTCATCGACGCTCAAGGGTATTTAGTGCATATCGATTTCGGCTTCATCCTGTCTATTTCACCTGGTGGTATCAACTTTGAGAGCGCTCCTTTCAAGTTCACACCGGTAATCGAATTTTTCTAAGGAGCTTTGGTTGGCTAAAAGAATTTGTTTTTATCTATTAGGAATACATGGAGCTGATAGGAGGGCTTGATTCGGATATGTATCAGTACTACAAAATGCTTATGGTTAAAGGTGTGATGGAGCTGAGAAAGCACGTTGATGATATCGTGTATCCATTGAGCATTATGAAGCACGAATCAGATCTGCCTTGTTTCGAGAACTTTGATGAGCAAGTGTTTAGAGACAGATTCAAAGAACGATATACAGACAAAGAGGTGACAGATTTTTTAGCGTATTATCCATTGAATTTGCTTACTTTCTAGGTAATAAACTACGTCGAGAAGCTTATTGATAGCAGCTATGACAGTTGGCGAACTCATCAATACGATAAGTTCCAGAAAATGACCAATGGAATCCTCCCTTAGTATTTTTTTAGCGAGAATTTGCTTATAGCACTCGAGATTAGAGAGTCCATTCTAAATTTGAATAAAATTACATGGGTTAGATACATTGACTATAATCAAACGCTGTTATTCTACAAATGAATACTTCTAAGCTTGAACCTGACCAAAAGATAATCTTATTTTTAAACCGAAACTCACTCCGCTCTGTTGCTAAGAACTACTTGCATGAGCTAAACTTAATTTCATTATCCATCTCTTTGAGGGTATAAAGATTTTTTGTTTTTGTAAATACACGCTTTATGAGACATTAGAAAACGATATCTTGTCTGTCCTGGCGAAATCTACGAACTCAACAAATTTCTAAAATTTGCCTTTTCTTTCCTGCTTACTGACTGACTCATGACTTTAAACCCATTGATCGCTGAAGGAGCACTGTAGTTTGGAGCTGCTTTGAGGCTGTGTATGTTGTACATGGGAGGCCTCAAGCTAAGTAACGTTAATAATAGGTGTTATAGCGAGATTTCTATTATCGGTTGCCGGCTATTTCTTTCTTTCGAGATTCAAAACAGTAATTCGACTCGAAATTAATTTCCTTTCTAACTTCTAAATTTGATCGTTAATCTACTGGCGTTCAAGTAAGAAAAAATGGTGTTTATCGTTAGATAAAATCGTCAACAAAAGTCTGAAAGCCCATCAATGACAAAGGGTCAAAACTTATTTTGGACCAGGTTCTGGGCCAACTCTCCCATGGTGATCCTCTGCGCCCTCGCCCTGTTCATTTATTCTACCTACATGATGGTACAGATCTCTTTTAGATTTAAATGAAATCAAAAATTTCTATGGTAATAGATCTATGTCTTAAAGCTTGTGAGTAAAACCTACGAGTACGTAACAATTGATCCAGGTTACCATATCGGAGCTATTCCGCCGACCGTGATAAACACGATGAAGATGATGACACGCGTTTCTAATAGATTTGTTAACTGGGTGCAGATAAGATATGATTCGATGTCAGAAATGCAGGAAAAAGGGATAATCTATCTCGTTATCAGTCATATAGCATTCACACTGTTTATCATATCGGCTATTAGAGCAATAAGAACGCATCCCGGCAAAGTCCCAGCGGTAATATATTATTGCCATAATTCTTTATGAGCTCATTCTCCTGAAAGGATTGGCATTCGAAAACAGAAGAGACGATAAAGAACGTCATTGAAACAGAGAAAAGAGTCTTGCGGAATATCCATAAATCTGTCATAAAGAGAAAGCAAGAAATTTTTCAAAGTAATTCGCAGAACGTCATAATTGAGGCTTCGATATCGCAGGAGAATGACTTTTTGATTTCGCCAGCGACCGCCACAGCGAAGGACCTGATCGTGACTCCTGAATTGAATAGCCAAGATGCTGAGTCAGCAGTTCTCAAAGTTCCAAAAAAGTCTGAGAGTAACGAGTCACCTGAAACGGCGGATGATGAGGACAAACTCGAGGAGGAGATAGATAGCTATTATCTGAAAACGCAGATTCAAAAACTCGAGATGCATGACAGGTTATTTACAGCTGAAAAATTGAATGAAATGGCAGTATTAAGCGCGCTTAAGCGCGAGAAAAAACGCTTCTGTACGCATTGTCAGAAATTTAAGGTGATTAATCCATGCCATTGAGATATGTTTTGTTAAAACTATTATTTTCTAGCCTGAGAGGACACATCATTGCTCGCAGTGCGGAATCTGTGTTTTGCGAATGGATCATCATTGTCCTTGGATAAACAACTGCATCGGCTTCTATAACTACAAATATTTCTTCACGATGGTGTTCTGGGCAAGTAAGTAACCCTGTTGAAGAGTCTTCCTGCTAATATATTTTTGAAAAACAATAAAGATGTCAGTTTGATGTTCATTTCTGTTACGTATGCAGAAGCGGTTGTCGACTCATTGTTCAACACGAAGGTAATTAGTTGTACAGGAGAGAAGATAGTTTTCATTGTCTAATTAGATGAATTGGTTTTTGGCTTATCTTACAATTCTGAGCTACATGCTGACGGTCGTGTTGAGCGTTATCCTCGTCTTCTTTAACTGCTTCCATTTTTGGTAAAGCAGTATTTGACATTTGAGCGTGCTTTATCGTTTATAATAGGCTCTGTTGTACGGGAAAAACGACGCTTGAATTCTGCGAAAAGAAACTGAAGGTGGGATACGATGCGGGACTATTAGAGAATCTTCGGAGAGCGCTAGGAAGGTATTATTTCACTTGGATCTTCCCAATAGGTATATAAGCAAGTATATTTTTGATTCTCACTAACTTTGGTTTTTATAAAATAGCACCGAACCTCGACGGAGAAGGATTGATCTTTTAAATAATAAAAATGTGCTAATTAAGTAAGAGTTATTAACAATCTACTATTTTGTCAATGAGTATATCCTCAGCCATTGTTATTTTATAGCTTCTCCCTGCTCGCTTCGGATTATTTATTTTGCATTTGTGAGGACTGCATTTAATCTTATTTCTTTGTAATAATGACAATCAAAGCTGCGTGTATACCTCAGATTTTATGCAGACTGAGCAGAGGTATATTATGACCCTGATTGTAGTAAAATATCTTCTGAGCCAAGCAAAATAAAGCAACTGTTCTGGTGATGAAGTTTTTTTGTTTGAGCTGAAAGACAATATTCTTAATCGAATATCCGCACGAGTCGCAGTGGAGCCCATTGAAATTATTAAAAGGACCCTCGAATGTCATTTTATCTTTGTCAGTGAAGGATTGGCGATCAAAATTCCGTTTCTCGAAAATAATATTTCTAAATAAATAAATCTAGAATGTATTTTGCGACAAATTTTTGTATTTAATCAGTATCAACATCCAACGCCGTTCTATTTAACTAATGTGAACATCTCAAGCACCTATCCTTTACGACTATTTAAGCTTATGTTATAATTTTTCAAAATTATTAGAAGAAAAATAGTTTTACACAAATCAGTTCCATTCCGTTTCATGAAGACATTCATATTCTTTGCAGTTCTTATAGCAACAGGCTGTTGCCTCGAAGGTATGGATAATTTTGAGGTCGAGTCATATCTCGGGCTTTGGTACGAAATAGCACACATTCCACAGTGGTATGAACTGGGACGAGTATGCTCGCAATTTAACTATTCTCTCAACGCTGATGGGTCAGTTCGCAGCGTGAATGCGTACAAAAGCAAAACGACTGACGAGAAGTTTAGTATCATGGAACAAGAGGTCACTAAAAAAGATAAACCATACAAACTCCTTCTAAAGCTGCCGGATTTAGATTTCTCTGAAGAATTCTGGGTTCTAAAGACAGATTATAAAACATACTCTGTTGCTGTAATTCCGGACGTCACTTCGCTTTGGTTTTTCGCAAGAACCCCAACAATCAACGAGACTCTTTATACGTCCCTTGTAGACTTTGCAAAATCGAAAAATCTTCCAGTTGAGAAACTAGAAAACTCTACACAGACTTGTGGAGCTTTCCTATAGGAGATTTATTACATGATTCTTTGCTCAATAATCAGATGCTTATAATTATCATGTTGAGAGTTCGATAGATAGAAAAATCCTATATCTACGTTTACTTACGGTTTTCTGGAAATTTGTTAAAATCCTTAATGAGAATACTCGTTATTGATGAGAACTAAGATGGAGTTTTGATGAAGATTGTTTCTAAAATAAAAAATTACTCTCTATTGAGATTCTCCTTTATCCATGTTAAAACCTAAATTTATTTCCTCTGAACATACAAAGCAGCCAACTTGCTTGCTGTTGAAATCACTGATGTCACTTTGACAAGAGGGAAGTTGATAAAAAATCATCCGTACCGAAGTCTTCTCACTAGTTATGCTGATTCCACTGTTCGGATTCTTCGACAGAATCTGAGAAGTAATAGTAAACTGAAGCGATCTAAAATTCAAGCATGATCTGATGGTCCAAAAAAAATTATTAAATTTGAAAATATTTTTTCTTCATCAAATCAGTGCCAATTGCTGGCTTGATCTTTCAAATTTTCCAATAAACTGTTTTTCAGTACAACAGTGCAGAATCGTCATTATTGAAGGAAATTGTTTCTGTGCCTACATTCCAAAAAAAAGAAAAAATTGCTACATCATTCAGATTTTATGAAAGCCTTAATATTTCTTGCAGTTCTTGTTACAATTGCATGTTGCCAAAATCAGACTCTTGAAGGCATGGACAATTTTGATACTCAACAATTCCTTGGGCACTGGTATGAGGTAGCACATCTTCCACAACCAAACGAGAAAGACATCGTATGCACGCAAGCCAATTATTCTCTCAATGCTGATGGAACGTTGAAGGCCGTGAATGCTTTCAAAAATAAGACTTCTGACACTAACTTTACTATAACGGAAATGGTTGCTACTGCGGGGAAGAAACCATCCGAACTCAACGCAAAATACCCCAACACCCCTCAGCCTGTTCCGTATTGGGTTGCTAAAACGGATTACAAAACATATGCTGTGTTTATAATGCCAAAACTTCCCGCTCTTTGGATCTTTGCAAGAACTCCAACTCTCGAAGAGAACACATATAAAGAGCTGATTGACTTTGGAAAGGCAAGCAACTACCCAATGGAGAAACTTGTCAATGTAACACAAACTTGTGGATCGTTCATTTAGCTTAACTAGTGTAAACTTCAAAGTCTACATATTATCTCCTTGAATCCATAATGGGTTAACAAATCTCAACAACTCAAGAATCACTAATTAATTATTTCTGTTTAGGATCTTCTGGTACGCGGATTACCGTGGATAATCAGTAAGATTACTTTAGTATCCGAAAATTATTAAATAGCAACCACAGTCTCTCGTGCTTCAGCTTTGGTATAACTTTATTAACTAAATTATTATGAGAGTCACGTTAGGTTCTTCAAAACAATAAGTGGTGTTTGAAATTATCTAGCCAGTGAAATGTTGTTGTGAATGAATACTATCCTTTTCGACTTCAGGGAAACATTCAGTACCCCTGCATTTACTAAAGGTTTATGAACAATAATCATCGGTCGACAGGTTCTTAAAGCAGGAAAATTGCTGTAGTCGAAGAGCTATCATGGAAAAAACCAAAAAAATACAATATGCTAATTATCATTTGACAACATTCAGTTTCGATATCCAGACTCTAAGGTTTCAAAAAAAAAAATAGATATCTCATCGCATTGGGCTTTGTGAAAATCCTCCTACTTCTCTTGCAAGGCGATCTATTATCTCTCGTGTGCTGGAAGATTGCTTCCTCATAGAGACTCTAGGAGTAACGTCAATTTTAGGCTCACTCTCTCTCCATGGCTGCTCCTTTTTCAATTGTTTAATGGATTTTTGGGTGCTTCTCCGAGGCGTTTGAAAAGTATGGATCAAAAATTCGTCGAAAGACAAGAAATCCTCATCCATTACATATTCTTCTGGAGACTCTGCTTCATCGGATGGCTCCTCGAAAGGCTTCTTCTCAATTTTACGCAAAAATAATTCCACAATTCTGTCAAATTTGATGCGATCTGAGCGGCTCTGAAATTCATTTTTTTAAATCTTATGTGATGTGATTAGTGTTAATTTGTTACCATATTCTCCACATAGGTTCTCACAACTTCTTCGTCCTTGGGCTGGAGATTTCTTTCCTTTAAGATGTTATTTATCCTGCTGATACTATTCAATTTCTCCAATTCGAACAACTCTTCCTCAAGTTTATTTCTCTCTTCAAGTAGCCTAACGAAATCAGCATCGAGTTCCTCACGCTCAGATTGTATTTCTTTTTCTGGAGATGAAATATTCGAACCATAATCTTTTTCATAAAGGTCTTTGTTTTTCAGTTGCACGACCATTTCTCTTTTGTTTTCAATAATAGGATTGTTAGCTGCTGGTCTTTCACTATATAAGTGCTCAAAATCGATCATTTACGTGTTTGTGATTACTTTTTTTTGGGCTTTCTGTCTTCCACGGTCAGGCTTTCTTGCAAATTGTGTCCGGTACGTAAAGCAGTACTCAATTGCCAGGGTTTTGTGCTAAGGTTTTTTGTTTCTCTAGCTCTCAGATTAGTTGTAACTGGCTCGGATACTGTGTGAACGTTTTTAGCTTCATCTGTCCTTTCAATAGCTAAAGAATAAATCATTTTGCTGAATACCTATTTTTTACTAAAAGAAAATTCGTCTGGTCTGGTCTCTTGCTTTATCTCTAATGGAGAAGAGAGAGAGTCCATCGCAGTTTCCTCGTTTCTTTTCGGCTCTACGTTTTGATCAATCCGATTTGATATTGTGGCAATGTTTTCTTTGGATATTTGAATGGAGTGACCTTCATTATTGCTTCTGGAGAGACTCAGGTCTTCTTTCTTGATAGAATTTTCAACTTCCTGTGCTCCTCTCTGCTCTAAGTTTTGAATAATTTGCTCCTTTTGGTTTTTTTCAAGTGTTGGTGGCTGAGAAATCTTGAGTTTATCTTTGCTTTTCGGCTTTTTTGGATCAGATTTTGTCTGGTTATTGGCAGAGTAGAGGATTTTTTCGAGACGTTCATAATGTTCCCGAGAGTAATTTGGAGGATCTTGATAATAAAACTTCTTGATAGCTGTTTTCGCTTTTGCCGTGCCCTATTTCACCATTTCACGAAAACAGATCATTTTTTTGAACTACAACTTGAGTGATACCTGAACAAACTCCTTATATTTATCCTTGATGGTTTTATTGCTGAAAAAACTCATCTCTCACTTATCCAATCGCACCTGCAATTAAAATAAATAAATCATATCAAACCGTCAACTCAATATTATTGCTCTAGGTTCAAACTTCACTCATGACAGATTTTTTTCATTATCATAGCAGTCCAAAGAGTATTTCGCCATTATTCATATAAAATACATAATCCTAAAGACATTGGACGAATTCTCTTTAAAAATTGAGTTAATCAAATGCACAAGAAGGAATAACTAAGCTGATTTTCAATAGGTTCATTCATTTACAATTAATTATCAATTGATTCATTTTTCAGGAGATTCTTTCTCATCGATCTCTATTTTTGACGTCGGCGTTGCTTCCACCAGTTCAATTTCTTGCAGAGCCAATTTGTCTTGCTTGTCTTTATCAAGCGTAAGACAATAAATTCCAACCATAATCAACAGCAGTCCGAAGTACCAAGCAACTTGAAAAGGCTCTTTGAAATAAAAAAACGAGATCACTCCCTATCCAATAATAAATATCTATCAAAGAACCACCTCATCTTACATTCATAAAGAACGATATCGAAAGGCTCAGCACCTTTGCCACGGTAGCTCCATTCCTCTTAAGCGAATTGATGAAGAACTTCAACATCAAGCTGTTCATATATAATGTGATGATGAAGAGGATTCCTCGAATCACAATTTCTATATATTTACTTCCCTTTATTAAGCTCTCGTTTTAAGGAGTCAAAAAGCGATGATTTTACGTAAAAGAATGGATCAATTTTTGATCGTAATCCGCCAAAATCGTGGGAGAAGGAATGTTTTCCTTTGGAATGTTTCAATTACCTAAACTAGTAAGGAATTACCAAGCAATGAGGCGATCGATCCAAAAAATCCCGAAAGGAATGGATGGATGCAAGCATGGAAGACACGATGAGTAGCGCGTTCATTATTTTGTTTGTATTTGGTTGGACTCGTTCCGTCGCTGGTGGATTCTTGAGACTTGGCCATAGGTTTAGTTTCTGATTTGACATCAACTTCCATTGCGAAATAATTTGCTTTTGAAGCTATTGTGGTTGTAGTCGTCGGTCTCAGAGATGAAATATTATTGATTAAGAGAGGGAGAGATGTTCATAAACAATAAAAAAGATTGGAGTTCATAGGATCCAGTAAATTGTTGTGGGAAGAGCTTTCTAATTTTGAATTCCAAAATTCGTTTTCAACATGAATTCAAGGCGGTAAATCACAACAAGTAGTTTTTACTGCAGCAAAGCTTAAAGTTCTAATTTCTTAATTTGAAACTAACTCTCTATCCTGTCGGATGCTTCTAGCAGAGATGAAAGGACATCTTTCTCTCAGTTTGTCGTTCGTAGCTACAAAAAATGGGTTGTTGATTCAATCTCTTTTCATCTTATAAATATTGTTAGTTTTCTTGGTCACTTGCTGTGGTAAAATTAGATAGAGGGGATCTGAGTGTCTTATAGCCTAAACATTGTCCAATAAGGGTTGAGCTTGAGATAACGATGACAGTTACAAGAAGCGCATTATGATCAATCGATAACTCATTTGTAACATGAAGTTTGGCTTACGAGAAAAAGAAGCGCATCCACAAAGGTTGAACAGGATTATGGTGGCCTTTAATTGTCTAAAATTTGCTACTATATGTTTAATTCGGATTTCGTCAAATAGACTAAAGTAGCACCATAATTTAGATTGCCCTCATTTTGAGAATTCAGGTAACATTTTTATTTTTGAAGATGGGGCGTATAAAATTACATTACAAAAATCATGATTCCTAACCGACAAATTTCTCTCAAATACATGATTTATTATGAATTCGGCTCCCTAGATGCTAAGGGCCGATCCAATTAATTGAACAAAGGGAGTGGAAGCCTCCATGCTTCTTTTTTTTATAAAAAGTCCTCTACAAGGCAAACCGATACGCTACACCCCTAAAGGCATATTTACGACTACGTCGTTCACTGAGGATCTTGCAGTTATTGGATCTACAAAAGTTTTTATTAGAATGCTTTCAAAAAATCTTTTGTTACTGCTATTAGTTTGCGACGCATGTGTTTCTGCTTTGAGAGTATCATATACAATCGCTTTGAATTCCCTATATGCCTCAGCAGTACAATAGATCGCAACGACGTAATAAATCACGCTCAACGCTGGAACAACCACCCGAAGTAATGACGATAGGTTCCACGCTTTGAGAGGATCGTTTCCTACTTGTACAAGGAATCCAAAGAAAAAGAAAGTCATCAAGAGATTGCAAAGATTCATGAAAGCTGTAATCGCGCATAAACAGCTATTCAGCTGATTGACCGCGAGATCCGTTGTCAACGCACACAAAACATCAAGAAGTGCTTGCGGAATGCTAATAACCGCTTTGGGTATGGCCAAGATAATTTGCAGATATTTGATCTTGGATAATATACTACATAGAGCTCGCGCTCTATGAGTTGTTGGTGGAATCTGCTCTTCTAAACACTCCATTGATAAATTCCCAAGTTTATTCAATTAATTAATTTGACAGCACTTTCTTCGGGCAAAGATGGATATCTTTCGTCTAATTACTAAGATAACCCCCCTTTACGCCTTCTTTCCATTGGAGGTCAACAATATGTGTATATTTAGAGACGATAGGCTAGGATTCATTTGAAAAAATGTGGTTTTAAGGTGTTTTGAGCTTATAACTTTGGACTAAGAGTGCAGAGACAATTACAAAGCTACGAGGGGTCTTTTACATACTTTTTCTCTCTTACAATTCAAATACAACATCGCATAAACGTATGCAACAAAAGACACTCCCTCGAAAATCTCTCTCGAGAAAGTTTTTTTATGAGACGAGGGCGGAGGCGGTGGCAGAGTCGCTATATTGGGAAGAAAAAGTTAATTAATGTATCAAACAAGATAATGCATACTATCTCCAGTTTGGTGGGAGCTTCTTAGAGGTTCTGTAGTATCTAGCGAGTCTGTGGATTCTGGATTCGATCAAAATAAGTCTGAATTTGGAATCCTTGTCCTTTCTGAACTTTTCCAAGTGCTTTCTAACAGAAACGGCCTTCTTGATGAGGTTATAAAGATCCTCAGGGATTTCAGGGGCAGCACCTTGAAGGTGAAGAGGTTAGAACGAATTTCTTTGAGGATGAGAGTTAATTACCATTCTTCTTCAAAATTCTCAAAATTTTTCTGCCAGTTAAGAATCTGACTTGTGGAATGGCGTGTTGATCTCTGAGGATGACACCAATTTGAGATGGTGACAAACCTGTTGGAATAAAGGGTGTTCAGGAGAGTTGGAGAGGTGTTTGATAATACCTTTCTTGGCGAGCTTAATAATGAGCTCAACAACGGCAGCAGGGGTGATTGTGGTCCATTTTGGTGGTTTTCTTCTGAAAGGGAGGGCGGAGCCCGAAATACCCTTACCTTGAGAATGCATACGTCCCATTTTATTACTCTTGTCTTTTAAGATGGATACTATTCAGAAACAATCCTCTTTTATTGTCTAATGCGAGGTTTATAATTAAACCGATTCAACTCGCAAAAATCCTTTTTGGAATTTGCGTGATAATCACTTACCTTCAAGAATTCGTGCTTTCTCAAAAAATCTCATAGGCTCATAACAGCGATTTATACCTGTTCCTTTCTTCAAAAAAGACAGTAACAAGAAGCTCTGTGTATTAATTTCTGAAGAGATATATATTAAATATATATATAACATTTCTCTGTCTGTCTCTCTACAATGACTTTTTCTAATTTACCCTTCAACTAGTGAGTTAATGAGTTGACTGTAAATACCTTGCTATTTAATTGCTATCGATATATCATAAATTTGATGAATGGTCAAAATTCTCATACAATTTTTCTCTCTGAGGGGTTTAACAACCTGAAAGACAAAGCAGCTGGTTTTGCCTATTCTTTGTTTGGGTGTAGAAATTTAACAATAATTAAATGTAATGCGGCAAAATTGAATTTTTTTATCAATGGGAATAGCATTTTATTACTATGCGCAACAAACAAACAGCATAGCATGTATGTAATTACCTAATGCAGGTGTCTATATTGCACACTCTAAACTTGACTAAATTGTTTAACTCTCAGCTTGTAAAAGATTTGCTTTAACAGCCTCGCTTTATAATCCATTTCATCCGTCCCTTTTTGATAATAAAAAAGAACTTCTTTCAGTTTGTCATGATACATGTTGTAAAATTCAGTATTTTTCGCATCGCCAACCGACATCTGCAGAAACATATTCGATATAATACACAGAGTTATCCCCCACAAAGGCTCACCATTCGGAAGAGGCAAGATTGGCATGGTCGAATGATCAAATCCTGGCTCGAAAATCGAATACGCTCTCTCACGGAGAGGCTGAGATAACGCATTCAATACGTCTATTGGCAAATGCGTGTGAACATGCTTTCTGAAATCGCCCTTTTTCGCATCAAGAAAATGTTTGAATGGCACCCAAAAGCAATCAGATAACTCACTTTGGTTAATGATAGGCTTCACATCCTTGCTGTCAAAGCAAAAGAAAACGTTTGCTGTCAGCCATACCTGAAAGGACTCTCTGTTGTATACAAAAAAATTGCGAGGAAGCTTTCCCATATACGCGAAGTTCGGTTGAGTCAAATCCACCGTAATCTCCTCCATAGTTTCTCTAACAGCAGCTTCAAAATCGCTCTCGTTTTCTTCACACCTCCCTCCCGGTAATGCGATTTGCCCACTGTGCCGATCGCGTGGATTGTTTGCTCTTTTGATGAATAGGATGTCAAATAGGTTTGCATTTACATCAAAGCCGTTGTTAATGTAATTATTGAAAAGGTGTTCGTTTTCAAAGAAAGTACTTGGTTGATTAGTTTTATCCAGCCAAATTTGTGGTGATCCGCGGACAACGTCAGGATTGATGCGCCAGATTATAGCAACAGAGTTCTGTCGGACAGTTGTAGAGCCATAGTGTAGATTCGATGACGCTTTGCGAGTTTTGTCTACGAGAGATTTTACAAGTTTGTATTGGTTTGACATAGTTCTCTGCGAAACAAGATATTATTTATTTAGATGTTAATTGATTCGATTAAAAACTTGTTTCTCAATGAAAACTTGGACTTGATTCATGAGAATGACAAAATCATTTTTTTTTGTTGAAATGACATTGAGGTATAAAGAATCTCAGAGGATAAAATTTGAGAGACTATTAATGATTTGACTATATAGGAGCTACAAATATATCAATTTAGATATTATTTCCTTGATCATTAGAGAGAGAGCCTCGAGTATAATATTGAGGCGGGTAGAAGACCGGGTTGTACCATCCGCCCTTTGATTTATACATTTCCTCGACGAAGAAAATTACTTTAGGGATCGCATATACTACTGCAGCAAAGACGATCACTCTTGTAATTCTAACATCATGAGATAAGATAATTTAGCTGAAGTTTTTAACCCAAATGTTGTTACCTGTACTTCCAGCCTAAGATGCCAACGTACTGAAGCGCCGCGAATAAAAGTCCACTTAAAAGTACTAAAAATCATCGAGTTAAGATCCATTGTTGAGAAAGCGTTTACTCGCGCCAGACATGATCAATCCTTCCTTTTTCAGCTGATAGTCATACTAAAACGGTTGCGGATTAGATCAAAAGGAAAGTTTGCTATTCTTTTACGCCATCTGCCCACCATCTGTCGTGATAGCTCCAGGGAACATCTTGAAGTACGCAGTAGACATAGCCCGAAAGGCACAATAGATACAGCACCTATTGAAATAACACCTTACTGCCCGTAATCAATATTTTCTTATACACAAGACCCAACGAGCCATAAGTAAGGATGCGAAATGAATCGCCTGAGTTTAATGTATAGCACAATAACCGCAATACAGAGTATGGGTATGAGTCCGATAAGATAAAGCGTTCGGTGAGTTGTTTCTTGCTGCACGACCTAATCAAAGCGAATACTCTCTAGAATTAAGCTGAAGAATCGATTTACATATCTATCGACGCGTTGGTTGACATAATTGAGTATTCTATGCGTATCGACAGTCGTTGAGGAATAAGGAATATCAAGTAACCACGCTCTTCGATATGCTTCTCTACGCAAAGAGAGAGTAACTGCTTCTGCGCTCGAGGTGATAAAGCATTACCTCAATTCATCATCACGCTCTCTTGCCATACTAGGAACGCTCACGAGGAGTGCAGGTTTCTTCCATAACCTCCACTAAACAGCAGTCTTTAGTAAAGTTGGTAGAGAGTTATTTCTTACCTCTCCAAAGATCCAGCTCCATGTAGGATCATCACGTGAGTAAATCACTCCAAAAAACACTGACCTTTTCACACTTTTCTCTATTTTCTGTGGGTAGTGAGCATTCGCATTCTTATAAGCTGCGGCAGCTTGCTTAAAGTATTCGTATGTTTGACTGGAGATGCAAAATCATCACAAAGTTTGATTTAGGTCCTTGTTTTTACTCGCAAAGTTCGCAATCCTCATGTTTAGTTAGCAGAAGAACGACGTCATATGGGCGAGGCTCATGTAGCAAGTAATCCCTACATTCTGCAGATGAGAATCAGCTGTTAGATCCAACAGATTACATGTAGAGATCTGGATTAAATTCGATAATTGAATCTTTAGACTCCATCATCAATTTCCTAAGATATTGAGCTTTCTGAGTTCCTTCTGGGGTCGCCTGAGAGTTGATAAGATAGGCTACATACGTATCATTACATTAGACACCGCCAGAGCAACTGCGAATAGTAAAAGAAGTTTTATTGCCGTCATATCTTTATTGAAAAAAAATCCAATTCAAATGATTTCACTCTTTAAAATTAGAAGAGATCTTTCGAAAACGTATCAACTAATATGTGAGATTTTGAGCTGGCTGAGAATGCAACATTATAGAATCGTTTGAGAAAAGTCTGATCTTTACACGACTTGTGAGTGAAAGTCAGTTTCTTTTTATACATACCAAGATTAAATTGTTTTAACTCATTAACAGGTCTGATCCTAATCCAGATCAGTAGAATTGAAGACTGAATTTTCTTCATTGAGGTTGCAAAAGAATGCCTCAATTTGAGTTAATAAGCTTGTTGACAAATCAACTCCATCTGCAATACTCTAAAGTTTATGAAATCAATTAAGGAAACTCTAGCTCTTTACTAAATTGTTTTTCACTAAAACAATAACTTGAATCTCATGGACAGGAAAGGAATTAGCTTCAAAAAGAAGCCTCTATTCGATGAAAGTAGCTATCGCTTAAGCTTCTACAAGATGGTGTTGGAAGTCCAGCCACTATTCCAGCAACTTTCAGACGAAATTGTAAGCGAATCTCAGAAAGATCGGGGGTCCTCCACAGAATCTGACGAAACGCCGTCTGTTATGAAAAAACTTAAGGAGCACATTGCCAAGAAGTATAGTGATCAGCTCTCCGCTGATATCAACCTCTTTAAACGCTCAAACCCTAAGCAATCAGACAATAATGAGTTGAAAAAGATATTTGAGGCAATAAAGAAGCTAAGCGATCTTTCTCAAAGCGTTGATGACACAACTGAGCTTCTTGATTCTGACATTACTGCTGAGTTGAAAGAAAAACTTCTGGAATTGATGCAAGAATATTACTATCTCGTCAATTTACCCTCTTCACTAGACGATTTCCGATCTTGCCTCAACATCGACGATAAAGCATTAATCCAACGGCTTTCAAAAGACCCTTCCCACCCTACTTTATTCGACACCGTGTATTTCGAAAATCGTTTTCAAAAAATCTCCAGAGAAAGCACACTAAAACAAATCTTGAGGGCGAATCGAAAACCTCTCAAAAACTGGAACAACTTTGGCATGCTTTCTCAAGCAGTTGAGTCAAAACTGCTTGATGAGAGCTTCTTCTCAAACTCTAGTGATGCAGAGTTCGAGATTATGAAGAGTTTCTTAACCGACAGTGCTTCAACCATAATTGGTGAACTATGCATCGAGTTTGAGAAATATTTTGAAGAAGCCGTGCGGGAAGACCTAATTAAGCACGGGACTTTTCAGCGCAAATTGCAGGAAGAAGTTCCAGAATTAGTTGACAGGATGAAACTTTCGAAGGATGAAAAGAAATTTTCCGAGATTTCTAAATTTAATGAAAGCCGTATGAATGCATATATGAGTACTAGTAGCATTAATGAATATGAAGGCTATATGGAGGTCTATGTGACCAATAACGCACAAAACGCAGTTCAAGTATTAGAAAAAATGAGCATGGAGAGTGAAGATCGTTTGGAGAGGGTCCTTCAGGAGGCGAGAATGAAAGCGATGAGAAACATTATATTCACAGCTCTCCCAAAGTTTATCAATGAAATTTCACCTTCGAGACTCAGGCAGCGAATCTTTGAGTTGGTCGGCCAGAGCTCCCAGCTCCAAAATATTTTGAAGGAGGCCGGACTTGAGCCTATCAAAAGCAATGCGGATCACAAGGATAATGTAGAGCCAGGCTCTAATAGTAACGAAATTGCGCTGCAGATAAATGGTGAAAATCTGAAAGGTGAGAATATTAAAACTCAGAGTAACACAACTGTTCCTGTGATAAAGGGTAATGCATCAGCATCCAACATCGTTAAAAAAACATCAGTTTCCAGTACGAATGGAAATGTAGATTTAGAGCAGCCCAGCAGACAGCAGCCATCCGGAAAACCACCAAAGTGCAGAATTATATTTCTAAGTTGTTTGGTCTTTATGGGATGTACAATTTTCATCTTTAGCGATTGGAAAAAAAGAGGATCTGGATGCATGAAACTTCTGGAACGGTGGCTATGCCGAATATTCGGGAAAGGCCCGAAAAATTTGCTGACGAACAAAAGAAATGATTAAAAGTGACTGTCTTTCTCATCGTAAATTTCATCACCATAAAACGTTTGAAAATTCTGGATATTTAGAAATTGAATAAAATGAATTAAAAACAATAAACAAACTGAAGATTACAGGGCGTTCTTAAGCGATGAAATGTGACAGCTTCTTTGGTCATTGTAACGGATTTCATAGCATATCGTATGGAAATCTACGATTTAAATATAAATTCAATAATATAGATGAGAATAGCCCATAGAGAATTCCACGAAAAGCGAATTGGTAGCAATTAACACTATTTTATCTATAGCCATACTCATAGTGAGCAAAATCGCATAGATCTCTAACAACAGTATATTATTATTACAGTCCTTGCAAAATGTCCAGCTGTCATTAATAAAACGGGCTATTCGTAACTTTAAACTTTATTTCAAAAAAACTCTCCGAATAAAAATGGAATCTAAAAGCAATTTTAAGAAAATGGCCAGCAACACCGAAATCGTTGGAGAAAGCGAGCAGCTTAAGAAAGAGCTTGCGGAGAAACTCAACAGCATCCAAGGACTTGTAGCTCAGATGAAGAGCTTAGACATCCATCCAAATAAATCCGAAAATGAGTACTTTTTTCTCTTCTTAAAATTTGACTTCCTCTTTCTCTTTAGAAAACTTAAGGAACCGTTCAATAAAATGCTGAAAGGATCATTGCTAGAGCTACTCGCTGGAGTTAAGGTAACGAATTCAACGAAAACTCTGTGATTTGAGATGTGATATATTTAGAATGCGCTCAGAGGGCTAACCATATTGAATCTATTTGTGCTGAATAACTCTTTGAATCTGGCAAAAACGATTGATGTTCTCACGACGTACTTCGAAGCGATCTTCGGGTCAGATTCGTTCTCAATCATTTCAACTGCGTTGCAGTTGCACCATATTTTCTGTTCTATCAATCGATGGGACATTTCAGAGGTTGGCTATTCTTTCTAATTTATCTGAAGTTCATGGTGATAATAGAACCAAGTGAAAACCATCCTTGTTGAAGAGTTTGAGAGACAATTCGCGACGAAGAGCGATTATACATGGATAGACCTCTCGAAAACGAGTCTTCTGAGGACCTTTTTCTTGAGTCGAAGCAAGCCATCGGAAAATTTGCTTTGCTTGAGGTTTTTTACTGAGAGCAAGGATAAATTCTTCATTCTGTTAAATATACCGAAAGAAAATGCGCTATTAGCAAAGTAATCATTTTGTTACATACAATGCATAGATATTAATTTGTTTAGAGTTGCCACAGATGCGGAATTGTTTGAGCATTTCCACGGTGTGTTAGAGTTCGCTGCGAAGCTTGTTTCGATGATATCCGACGAAAAATTCTCTGATGAGTACATTTTTTCATTTTTTTTTTTCAGCTGACAATCACAAAGAGGTAAAAATCAGATTCTCATCACACTGGAATCGTTGAAGATCGACTACTTGAATCTCTTGCGAAGCACGTTCATTGAGCACTTACAGATGTCTCTATACACAAATTATCAAGCAGATATGTATTTATCCTCAAACAGCTCAGCTGTGTTTGAAACTTATCTTTTTCATGAAGAGAAGTCAAGGTTTCAGAAGAAAACCTATTTCCAACTGGCCCGAAAGGCAAAAAACTTGTTGATGTAATCAGAACCAGCAGCGTCTCTGGGAATAATTTCTTAAACAACTATAGGGGAAGAAGAAGATCGGTATCAACATTTGCTCGACGTCCAAGATAGATCTCTCCAACAATTTCTTTGAAGATTTAACTTCCCTCGCTTTTGAAGTAGACATATATTACCCCCTTCTTGCGTTTATCTAATCTGCAACGAAATTAGATTTCTGCGTTGTGGGCTGAAGTAAACAGGTATCAGAAGAAGGAGAACGACAAACTCCTGAACGGGTTTATGAGGAAGCACGAGGCGATGGATAACTCCATGTTTGTGCTTGAATTCGACAAGGATTACTATCTCTCTCAACAAAGCATCCCAGTTCCACATGAATTAGAGTAAATATTAAATTGCAAGCTATCCTTTCCTAACTCAATGTACTTTTCTTAGAGGCATCGTGTGCATCAATAATTTCCTCACGATTCGGACGAGTCTCTCGTTTAAAATCTTATTCCGTAACACGAAACTTGTCTCCACGATCACCCAAGCCCTAGAAGACTTCACGCATTCTGCTAAATTAATTTCGACGATCCACATCGAAATTGACGGGTTCTCTTGTCAGCTGATCATGACAAAAAGCGAGCATAAAAAGAACAAAATCAAAGGCTTCACAATCCTGATACCCTTCAAGAAATCTGACCTGTCGGAATGCCCGAATGCCTATGACATCATGCTTGAGCAAGCGAAAAGAGCCTTTGGTCATGACAGCCACAAAGACCATTTTGACCTAGTGAAAAAAAGAATCAGGAGCTACATTGTCCTCAAAAAGCTAATTGACCACAGCAACGATCAGCTCTTCACAAAGCAGGTAATTGTTCCGTTGCTAACTCACCATATTAATGTTGATGATAAGGAAATTTCGGTTATGAGAAATAGCATTACCGCTGAGTATCTTCCAGAGAAAGAAACCGAAATTCCTACTCTTGCACAAGGAATGACCTTGGGGTAACTAAATATTAAACTAGTGAGTGTAAGAAGGTTTCTTATCAATGAATAGGTCAAAAACACTAGGGAACTCAGAAATGAGCGGCTTAATTAAAGATCTAAAGGGGAAAAATAGGCTGGATAGCCTTGATCTAGCTGAAAGAAGTCCTACCGTCAAATTCATGAAGCAAAATAGCGGCATCAGAGAGAAGCCGGTAACAAAGCTTGATGAGAAACATGAGTTCGACCCAGCATGCTTGATTACCTTTGACGACGACGAAGAGAAAATGTCGAAATGGACATTTGACTGTACGAAGATTCAAAGCGAACTCGAAAAATCTCGGCTTATTTGGTTCATGCTCGCTTCTACGGGATATATGCAGAAAAATCCGATTGACACTAAGCAACTTTGCTCGTTTATTACTGATATTAGAAAAGGCTATGACGGCAAAAGGAAAAATCCATTCCATAATTTTGAACACGGCATCACAGGTTTAGCCCTTCCTTTAAAACTAGGATTAATCTTTCTATGAACTAGTGACTCATGGTACCTACTATTTGATAAAACATGCTGGATTTGGTCAGCATTTTACAGATCTCGTCAATTTCTCGATGGTTTTGAGCGCTTTTTGTCATGACGTCGATCATACCGGAAGGACCAATGCTTTTGAGGTTGCCAAACAGTCAAAATTAGCAATCCGCTACAATGACAGATCGGTATGATTGACCTATAAGGAATTTCATTAAATCCGATTGCTAGGTGCTGGAACAACACCATGCAGCTTATGCTTTCAAAACGATGCTGAAACCTGAAAATAATATATTGAAAAAATTGGACCCGAAGGATTCAGCTGATGTGAGGAAAATGATGATATCCTGCATCCTCGCCACGGATATGAGAGTCCATTTCGAACAAATAAAATCTATCCAAGCCTTGGACCAACAATTGAGAGATGATATTCCTGAAGACGATTTCGATTTGCGTATGAGCAATCATAGTAAGGCTAGAACTCAAATGATCTTTTTTCAAACGTTCTTCTAACAATTAAAACAGAATGGACTGATGATGACATCAAGATGGTGACAGGGTTTATTGTACATTGCGCTGATTTGTGTGCTCCGACAATGGATTTTGAGATCGCCTTCCTTTGGTCAAAGAGAGTCAATGAAGAGTTCACTAACCAGGTAAGGTTTCGAAGAAAAACAGAGAAATGAGTTATATTATATTCATACTTAGGTAAAAGAAGAGGAGGCTTTGGGACTCCCGATCACTGGATATATGAAAGGGCTAGATACGCCAGTTATAATGGCGAAAAACGAATTATCGTTTATTAAATTTGTGATTAAACCGCTGTGGGAATGCATGGCGACATTTTCACATGGAGGCGCTAACGTGGCAGTGGAAAACGTGAATACAAATTTGCAGAAGTGGGAAGAATATCTGAAAAAACATGAAGCTGAAGCCAACAATTAGAGGCGATTATAAATGGCTCACTTCATAGACCATCTTAAGCTCAAATATATGTGTTAAAGTCCTAAATAATTTTATTGAGATCCATTGCCTTACTTCTTAACACACCTCTCACTATTGTTTTCAAAACCTCTAACAGCTACCTACAGAACTGAAATTATTGTTCAATATAAAATAAAGAAAGATCGTATTGAAAAGAAAGAAATAGCCGACAGTGAAACTATATAATGTACTATGCATGCTGAATAATGAAAAAAAAAATTATTACAAATTAACAAAACAATATCAAAATATAAATATAAAAAGTAAATAAATCATATGCAAATGCAAAGGAGTAAGATTGCCACACTAATTCATTGTACCCTTTCAGGCTTTAAGCCTGATACCATTACCAGTTACCATTTACCATATACCAGAACGTTGAAAATTTGGATTGATTTACTCACATACCGTACCCAATTTAGAAGAAAGGAGAAAGAAAGAAATCTTACTTGAATGCTGGTGCAGTTTTTCTTGCAAATTTATCGTTTATCTCATAAACACCTGGTCCAGGTGTGTCGTGAGCAGATTTTCTGTCCCCTCTGCCGTTTGGTTTGCTGTCAGGTTTGCCAGTTATACTGAATCCAGTCGTCGTTGACAAATAGGTTTTCACCTCGTATTTCCCTTTTTTCATCAGAACACATTATCGATTTTGTTACTCACAGCCTGGTTACCTGGTCCGGGAGTCTTATCTGTCCTGTAGAGCTCGTCTCTCGTTGAATTGCCAAAACTATTCATCAGTGTAAGATTTCCCGATCGCATCTTAAATTAGTTATATACCTAAATTTTGGCGCATAATGGGGCATCGCAGACATTATTCTCTCCTGGTTCGTGCCCTTAGGAGCGTCATCAGGATTGAAGTAGTGATTAGGAGCTGGTGTGTCTCCTCCTGTTTGATACAAAGGAGGGCGCGTGGAAGAACCAATCCTGTGATTTTACCATTGATGTCATTATTACCACAAATAAGAGGCTTACTTAACAGCTCTTTTGTCATGGGAAGTCATTCCTTCAGAATTAGAAACATCATAGGCGCCAGGTCCAGGAGCATCGTGACCGGGTCTGAAGAGACTGCTCTCAGTCTTGTATCCAAAGACAAATGCTGGAGGTTTATGGGTGGGTTTCTCTGGATGATACGTCGCTGGGGTTGGTCCCTTCAGATTGCTCATCTTAAAGTCGATGATTCTTGTTTTGACTGTATCTTTATGTTTATCTGGCTTCATCATAGCTCCTGTTCCAACTGAATACGCAGGCCCGCTCCTCTTTCTGCCGTGGATGTAGGTTTGAGCAATGTAACTATTTGGTTTGATTTTCGCATCCTGTAATCCGAAACCTTCAGTGTAAGTTCCAGGGCCGGGAGTCGATGAAGAGTCATAAAATTGTCTTCCTGGCTTTCCTCCAGAGAATCTGTGGATTATATTCGAGGTAAGGAAGATAGCACGTGAAGGAGGTTACGTGTAGGAAGGAGCGATTTTTTTAATGGTGAGATTTTCTTTGATTTCGTAGGTGGCGGGCGCTGGTGTTTGAGTATATGTCAGTCCTCGAATATCATCGCCTAATTGAAAGAATCGATTGACTGCTGAGAATTAGTGGTGTGAAAAGGTACCTCGATTAGCTTGTCCAATGGAATAGGCTGGTGAGTTAAGCATTTAGCTCGGAGAAGGTTGATTATATTTGGAAACGTTAGCTTTTTGGAAAGTAACTTTTTTTGTTTATAAATTAAAGTTGATGAATTAAGATAATGTAACTCAGTCAAAGTAATATCAAAAACCCGCAGAATAACATGCAAAAGATAGAATTCATGAAATTCAACCTAAAAGCAACAAATCTATTCATGATGGAAAGAAAGGAGAGGACACTGACAAAAATAGAGCCAAAATCTGCACGCATACCTGAGACTAGCTGCTAGCAGACATGGCTTTGAAAAGTCTCTCATGAAAAGAATTTTAACACATTTGGTAATGATTCTAAGTGGTTGCTGCAACAAAATGCTTATTGAACTTACATTAGATTATTGAATAATCAAACCCCAGGGTTCATCCGGCACAATCAGAGGTCTTGATTTTTCTTCAAGGTGATACATTTAACAAAATGCTTTGTTTTTCTAACGATCTTTGCGCTATTTTTCCTTAAGTTATTACTTCAAGCACTCGATCTGTGTTTGATAGTTAGTTATTTGTATTCTTCTTTAAAAGTAAATCTGTTGAGATATAATTTGTTCTCCTGGATGCATAAAATTGTGTGATAGCTTTAGAGATTGAAGGAATAATAAAAATGAAAGTGAAAACAGCACTTGTAGCCAGCTGGATACATATATTACATGAAACCAAACTTCATCAAAATAATTTGGTGTGACCAAGCCCAAAACGATGGTGTATCATATTGATTCAGTGGGGGTAGTACACTCGTTATGGAAGAGCAGTTGGAATCACGCAAACAAAATTCTATATCAGAAGGTCTATCACATTTCCTCAAATCGAAAAATTAGAAACAATGAGTGTATCCGGTGTTAGTTCAATGGAAGAAAATACACATCGCTAAGCCCGAGGCACTACGATCTGGGCAAGAAGTGCTCCTACATTCCAAAAACACAAAACTAAATCTAGTTCGCTCTCTGGAAGATGGGCCAGCCAAGCTATCCCTGATAGCGCCACATGGGAGTGCCCCTCATTTTTTCCAAGCACAAAATCTGTGGAGCGAACGTTAGATCAAAAGTTTTTTTAGCAAATCTCTCCCCAAAACCCTAAAACCTAACCTCGAGTTAAACCTAGCTTTCAAGTAACTTTTTGTTTCCGCAAGAAGCATCTCGGAATGGGTCGACAGATCGGGTTCTTCATTTCTTTCGTATTCCTGATAGATATGTTCATAGCTCTAAGTAAAAACGAGAAGTTTTATCCATTTATTACCCTGTGACCTATGCAATGGCTATCAGTGAAGTGTATTTGCTACGTATGTTCACCTGAAAATAAAGTGATAAAACATCATTGTAAAGTGAAAATAGAAAAAATGTTTGCTTTCATATCGAATTTAGTGCTATTTTTTCCGAAAGTTATTGAGTCATTCACTGAATCTGTGCTTGATAATTAGATATTTGCTTTCCTCTGTGCAATGCAATTCGTTAAGACATAATTTGTACTTCAGATTTATGAAATTATGTGATAAATTTGGAGATTGAAGTGATGATCGAAATGAAGACGATAAAGATCAGTCAGCTGGAGACATTTAGTACAGCATTTACTTACTTAGAATCGAATCAAAATTCACCAAAATATTTTGTTGCAACCAAGCACGAAAAGTTGTTGTTCATATTGATCTCGCAAATATCGTGGAAAAAAAGTTCTTTATGGAAGAGCAGCCACCATCAAAAAAAATCAAAATTCTAAATCAGCAGGACTGACTCAAAGTCAGACTTTGAAAAGCAACTAATCCAGTCAGAATATAATTTCTAAACTAGTTATCCGAAGGAAAGTCTACTACCCAGATAATTAAATCAATGCAGAAATACATTGCTACCTAAGCGTGCGGATAAACTTTAGATCTAGAAGCATTTGCCAGTTTGCTACCTTGAGAAACAAGAACATGATCTACAATATTCCTAACAGGACCACTTGAGGTGGGTATCAATAAAGGCTCCTGAGACATGTCATGAAGCTTGTAAGCATCCTCTCGTCTCAGTGAATTACTTGCTCCTTGCTCCAATACGTTCGAATCCTGGAGAACACTCCGATCAATTGCACTTCTTTCTATCGTGCTTCTATCTATCACAGGCCTATCAAATGTGAGTGTACTTTTCATGTATCCTCTTCTACTCGTTCTTGTAGTTCGATTCAACATTGAGGGGTATTGAGGTCGTGGCTGAAGGTCCTTTTGTTTATTAAGCAAAAAATCTAGGTCTTCTTCACTAAAATAGTGCCGCTTAAACCGCTCTTTTGCCTCATATTCAGCTCTGATAATTTTATCCAGGGCTGAATCAAGGATCTGTTTATCAATCACTGACGATTTCACGTTATAAATCTTCATAATCTCTTGATTGAACTGCCTCATCTGCCTTGTCATTCGGTCATCGTTATTTTCTTTTCCACCAAACAGTCTTGCCCTTATTCGTTTTGCCTTCTGTCTGAAAAACTGTCGTATTTTGCCTGGATGAGTGTCTTTGAGAAGACTCGTGATTAAAGTAAATCTTCTTGTCGGACTGCTGTCTTGTCTTCTCAGTTGGGGACCTCGCGATGGTTCTCTCTTCGTATTTATCGGAGATAAACCGGCTGCAAACGTTGATAACGGCCTTGGTCTTAAGACCGCTCCTGGAGTATGGGAGCGCACCATATCATTATTCGAGACTGAATTTGCTTCTCCCCTAGCACTGAAATCTGAGAAGCTTGATTCCTTTTGTTTTCCTGGTGAAACAGCACCAGAATCCTTATGTTGTGGAGAAAAAGCTGACCACTTGCGAGTTGGAGTAGGCGAGACGGAATCTTTATCTTGAGGAGAAAAAACCGATATTTTGAGATTTGGAGTAGCATCTGATCCTCTGCGATTTGGAGTAGCATCTGATCCTCTGCGATTTGGGGTATCAGCACCTGATCCCCTTGGAGTAGAAGAGCCTGATCCTCGATGGAGGAAAGAGAAAGACTGTCCGAGAGAAAAAGAGCCGAATTTGCTTTTTACCGATTGGAGGAAACCCTTTTTATTTTTCTTCATGTGATCAACAAGGATGAGAGTTGGGATTCTTGATGGGGATTGCGGCACTAAGGAATCCATTTCTTGGTCATGATCCAATATTCTCTGTATTTTCATACAAGTGGTTCTGTGTAACTTCATTTTTTCCAAAATTGAATGGTAATACAACTGCAAAGTCTTTCTTTCCGAATGAACAACGGATATCGATCCAGCGCATTGCGTTCCCATTAATGCCGTCATTTTTCCTTGTAACTTCGCATCAGCTTCTGCTCTTATTCCCACAAAGCTGTATAGACCTCTTTTTTTACGAATAAACTGCCAAAGATGCTGGAAGCTCCAAATCGCAATACTGATACCGAATGCTACTAACCATGTGTACCAGAGCCCCACAACATCTTGTATTCGCAGATATCCCACTCCAAACTCTGCTTTACTCTCACAACTCTGGGCAGTATTGGATGCAAAGTACTCGTCTATCCATTCTTGCTGTGTCTTGTTGCTGAAAGCCATGACCAAGCCATGATTAATCAGCTCTTCATCCGCACTGTCCACGTTAGAATGCATCATGAAGGCAAGGTCGTATTTATTGAAATTCTTGAGGGCCGGATAGAAATTGCATTGGGTATATGCTACAAACTCAACAATTGGATCATCGTAGGCGACATATGTGAGCTTTTTTGTGTAAATGTAGTCGATAAGGTCTGAAGTATAAGAGATGTTCCAGGGAACTTCTCCCCAATATGCGTTCACTGATTGAATAACAACTGTGTATGTATCAAACGCATACAGACGGCGTCCTGCAAGTGAATATACATCTGTTATTCCCCCGAAACTGTTGTCTTCATTAAGGAGATTGGTTGTAAACGCGACATACACCGTCATTATGACCAGCAACAAGACTTTCAATGAGAGGCCAATCAGTCTGGATGCATTCGTCAAAAAAACGATATCGTCTACTTTGAAAATGTTGCCTAGTCCATTGAACATGTAGTTGATGACTGAAAACGGCCGAGATTCGTAAAATTACATAATAATTCCGACTAATAAAGGAAGAAATATCACCAGCGCTATAGATTCGACTGCAAACGTCCTCAAGTAAAAAGTCGCTTCTGGCTGATAGTAGTAGAGTACTGAGATACCGGTAGATATTGTAGGCTGAGAAAATCTGTATCCTGCGTTCATTCGATCGATTGTTATTGTGATTCCCGAGGTAGCTCCAAAAAGTCCAGGACGCACTGGACTTTCTGCTAGTGCTACGAAAATATCGTCCCAAGTTGTGCAGTTAAAGTAGTAGTCCTGACCTTCGGTCCAGCCAATGCTCGCGAAAACGTGTCGCATGACGCTGATTTCTATTCCATTGAAGTGAGCAGGATTAGTCGAGTCGTCGTAAGTACAGTTAGTGATAGGATCGTAAGGGCTTACAAGGATTTCTCGTTTTATCGAAAGCGATAAGTTGAGCAATAACAGCAGAACGAGAGAAAAAAAAAATCTTCTATGCATTAGAAATTGCTGCTTTGTACGTTTGAAATTTTATTTTACTTCTATTAAAAGATTTGAAGTTGTATGATGAGAATTAATTTCAAGACCTTCAGATAATAATTTAAAAATTCGATTAAATGAATTATTTTGAGTAAATGATCACCTTTGATTTAGTTTATAATCAGGCAGAATTTTAAAAATTTTGTTCTTTGAATGTGAAATTCTTTTTGGTCGCTTCTCAACGAGAATGCTCAACCTTCTCTACAATGAGTTTACCTAAGGCCTACGCTTGTGAAATTTTCTTTTCCGGCTTACTTTGATGGCAATACATCATCTCTCGTTAATAAATTAATCTGCTTGCACGTTGGTTAAAAAGAATTTTTTGATTGGTTAATTATTTTGAAAAAGCACTTTAAATTTAATGGGAGAAAATTTTTTATTTGGATGGAATACGAGCTATATGAACTATTAAGAACACTTACGAATTGCCATTATTTTGCAGCTTCCGAAGAGTTTCGATGATAAATTTAGCATTGAAGGCAGTTTAAGTATGTAGCTGAGATCTTTCCAGCTTGTTCAAGCAACCATATCAATAATGAAGTAGTTTCATATTTCATAAAGATTGAACACCTCAGATTTAGGAGCTCGGGAATAATTTATCAAATGCTAACACCGGCTACAGCACGTTTACCTTTCTGGGCATAAAAAAAATAGTTTCAAATGCGCGCCACTTTCGATGTGACTTCTCTGAGGAGAAAGAACATGTTTTATGGTGTTTCTAATAGATTCTCGAGAACATGGAATCAACATTGGCGAAGGGGAAGCCTCAAAACGGCCTTGATTCTCTACTTATTTGATGGATTGGCAGTTAGATTGTCAAAATTCGTGTGTGTATTATGCTCTTTTACATGTTCCTGATATTCATTAATTCCTGCTTTCTTTATGAATTTAACTCAAAGTTATACTTGTTTATTCTGACCTGGGTGTTGGTTCTGTTTCTTTCGTAAGAGGTCAATGTCTTGTTAGCGAAAGTAGTCAGTCTTGAGCCGCTTTTTCGATTCTTGCTTCGTTCACGTGATCTTCTCCCTTGACTGAATAAAGACTCTGCTTATCTATCACAGAAGATTCCGGTTTATAAATTTTCATGTATTTTTTATTGATTGATTGAGACAAGTGTTTCAACTCTTTCGTTGGTTGAATATCGTTTTTTTTTCTCATAGGAATAAGAGTTTCTGAGCAATATTTCCTTTTTAAGTAACAAAGCGCAGGGTATCTTGCCCTTAGTGCAATTTCCAGAAGATTTAATAAAGTAGCGATGTAAGACAATTTTCTCGAACTCTATAATTATGACCACAAAATAAAAATGAAAAAATTGAAAAATTGAACAATTTCTGTTCCAGAAAAACGACAGAGTCCGAAACAGAAGGTTCCTTGCCATTCAGACATAAAGAATGAACTGTTTTCTTGAAATATTAGCATGGTATCCTATATAAAGCTCCTAACTTTAACTGATACGATTAAACATCTGTAGTCAGGGTTTTTTCTTATTAAGAAATTTATTAATTTTGTAAACGAGGGCAATAGTATGCCAATTGTTTGAGCAGAACGATCATTTAAACGATTTCCTTGAAGTCTAAAATGCAAAATGATGAAATGAAAGATTGCTTAGGGTCAATGGTTCGGAATATCATAACTAGGGATTGAAGGCCACATATTCAAATAGTTTATCATATTATCTGTATCTTCTTTTGGAGATAATGCTTTACAATTCAATATCAATGTCATTATTTCGATAAATAGATCAGATTATATTATAGATTTGGAGATACTCACCACACACAATCAGAGCTCTCTTGAAAGTGTAATAAAATATTAAACTTATATATCCTTTTACCCCTTCTGCATTCTCCTTCACAATTAATTTGCTATTCAGATGAAGTAATAATAAGCAGAATATCAGCATTCACCGTAATTTTCTGATGACGCATTGACTTCATTTCTGTAAGATTCCTCATGCTTGATTGATCCCTCATACCTGAGAGTAACTTCAGGATTAGGAATATAAAGCGAAGACAGGTCTGCACATTCAATCTCTGATTTCTCTGCATCTTTTTGGGAAGTCTCATCATAGTTCTGACAATGGCTTTCATGGTCATCCAAACTCCTATCATGATTACCACCAGAGATACTCTCATTTCCACGTTTCGAGTCCTCTCCAAGGGATCGACTGAACTGATTTTCATCAGCTTTGTCTTTCTCACTAGTTATATGGGAAGCCTGCTCCTCATATTGCATTATCTGCGATTTCTTTTCATCAATTTCAGCTGGAGACTCTTCTTGTTCTTCCGCATGTAACTCGCCGTCTTCTGGAAGTTCTCCTTTTTCTATCTCCATTCCTTCATCCCTGGGTGACATTTGCTCTGATTCTAGCTTCTCTATTTCAACGCTCTTCATTTCCTGAGGTGACCCAATTTCTTTAACAGTTTCCTTTATAGGAACTCCACGACGATGTCCTGGATTCTCTCCAAGCTTCAGATTTTCATCCTGTTTCGTCGGAAAAGAGGTCCCCTCTTCAACAGTAATTAGCGTCCTCGGCGTCATCACTTCACCCTCAGGAGGTTTACACACTTCTCTCCCGGACTCTATCGTAATTGTATCAAGTACTAAATTTCTCTTCGCTCTAATCTTCGCCTTAATTTTCGCGATTATAGGCTTTAGCTTCTGTTTATAGACCCCAATGATGTTCAAAAGCAGTGCTCCAACCAAAATTACGTTCGATATCGAAATCAAGACCAAACAGATGATCTGCACCCAAGTTGGGGTCTGCAGTGTGTACACTAGCAAGAACAGAGTAAACAAATACACCTTAATCGACCATCTTTCAATTTTGAATATTCCTCCTTGAACGTAAGGATCCCCTTGATTCAGCAACAAGAAATAAAGATAGAAAATTACCACGAGAGTTAGTCCTTGGAAGGCCGTATCAGCGAAAAGGAGAGAGTTGGCCATATAAATCAATGATTTTAGGAACATCATCACCACTCCCCAATAGAACCTCTCATTTTTGAAGTCCCGGTAGAACATACCTGCACCTAAGATGATCAGCTTATGGGACCTTAGTTTTTTTCTGTTTTTCCAGAGGATATAAAAGATCACTGCAGGCAGTAGCACGGCCCAGGCCATTAACCCTGGAAGGATAGTGACATTCCTAAACCGGTTATAATCTTCTGTTCCGCACTGGACATTCCTGTTGCCCACCATCCAGGTCTGTCCGCTGTAGGAATCTAAACTAGAACAAGAGAGATATCTTATCATCACACCAATGATATTAGCATGTTCAGAGATAATCATACCAACTGTCATAAATAGTAACCACTTTTTGAAAACAGAGGCGTTTCTTTTTTTGTTAAATATGTAGCGGATGAGGACAACCAGCATCACTATGAAGAATTTGGCAGCCGGAGAAAGGATCACGAGGAAAGACTCGATCTTCATGATATCTTCTACTGGTCTTCCTGATTTGAGGATCAAGCAGCTGAGCGTGAAGAAAACGGTTTGGTATTGCGAACCAGCCGCGTTTTCGAATTCAAAGTATTGGTAAAGGTCCAGGTTAAGCGACATGATGATCGTAATCAACTGGGTTACAGTTGTTAGCAAACGAATGAAGGGTCCTGCACTGTTTCTATCGTTGTTGAAACCATTATTATATAATTTTTCATTTTCCTTCAAGTAAACTCTGAAGGAAAACACTTGGAGGACAATGTTGATGACAAAATAAAAGAAACCTCTCACAACCAAAAGACTGTAATCCGGACACAAGTTGCATCTGAACCCATCACCAGCCTTTGTCAAGAAGCCGTTTTCCACGTCGCATTGCTTGCAGAGGATGCCAGTAAACCCTTCGGAGCAGGTGTTCTCACCAAGGCATCGGTTATCAGTTGTATCATTGCAAGGAAGCACTATGAGTGAATCTGTGCTGTTTCTCCAGTATCCGCTCCAAACGTTCTGTATCACTCCTTTGCGGCAGGTGGCACCGTTGGGACACGACACACAGGACCCGTTCAAAGCGTAAAGTCCATCATTGCAAAATATACATTTTTGCGTCTCAGTACTATAAATTTCTCCTTTCGTGCAGTTTCTGAACTCTATTAGGAACCACGTGCTCACGGTGAATCTCTCTGATTGGTAGACCATATTCGCGCTTTTTATCTCTCCTGGTTTCCCGGAAAGTGAAATCGCTTGGTCATTCACAGTGCAAACTCCTGCAGAACAGTTATTAATGGTATACCTCACAGGATCTTGATTTGGAGTTAAGTAGAAGTAAAATTTCAGAATTCCGGGCGTTTCATCAAATACGCTTTGACGGCTGTTTTGGGTTTGAGATGCTAAGCTCACGCTCATTGCGATGCCTCCTAGCGTGTGCGATGTGACATTTCTAAGCAAGAACGAGTAGTAGGTATCATTCGAAGTTGTTTGTAGGACGCGACGAAGGAAATTGGTGTTAGAAACTAATGTACTGCTGTTTTTCTCCAGTGCTTCGTAAACAATTGGAGAACTTTCGGTATTGGTAGAAAAGTGGAGTGTCGAGGGTCCGAATGAGACATCAGAGAGACTTATTTGGCTTCCACTGCCTGTATAACAGTTAGATATTACTACATTCGGTTCATTTTCCACATATATGTAGTTTCCACCAAAGACTGCCTTTGTGCCATCAAACATAGAGCTATAGAGACTTAGGGATGTGGTGTTCAGCCAGATAGCGCCTCCTCTGTCTGAGGCGCTGAGGCTTTGAAATGTCGAGTTCGTGACTGATACTGTCACTGCTGCTGCCGCAGTGCTTCCAATCAGCAAGGCGGGACCTCTTTCACTTGAAATGTTTGAGAATGTTGCTAATGAGATTTCTACAAAAGGATCAGCTTCTAATTTCCTTCTTTCATCCGACTTCAGCCGTCTTCTGCTTGAGACAGTCGAAGACGCTGTGGAAGCTAAATAGAACGCGTTAGATGAATCTCCTTTCGCTATAATATTCTGAAAAGTCGTTTCGGTGACCGCACCTTGAACTGAAACCTCGTCAGAATATATCACTCTCAAGATGTTCGTATTTGACGTATTCAGTACCAAGTCGCTAAAGACGCATTGGTTGAGTTCAAAGCTAATTGAATCGAATTCGAAGATCGAGCCTTGAGTGAAATTAACTTTTTCAATCGTTAAGTAAGCAACCGAGATTTTCGCATGTGGAAATTCAACGTTAGGTGAATTTCTCCCTTTGATAAGAGTGAAATTTGAGTATAGGATGTCAGAGTCTCTGCGAGAATTTGGAGTGTAACCATATGTGGAATAAAAAGGACCTACAGGCCCCCACGTGTTTATGGAAAAGTACGGAATCTTGGGGTAGACCGCCATGAAAAATGGAAAAGCTGGCTCGGTGTGATATGAAGATAAACTCAACTCCAATTGAATATTTGAATCTTCAATCCTGAGCAAGCATCCGCTAACATCATCGCCGAGGGAAACGGAATCCAACAGAAGCGTAGTTTCTATAGTCGAATCTTCGAGAGGGAGGGCATTTTCAAATAAGAAAACATTTGCATACAATCCTTTGGGTTGATCATCTCCTCCCGCGTAGTTTATCACATTAGCATACACCGAGAAATAGTCAAGCGTTACAGAAGATAGGTGGACCACTCCGCCATCGGAAGCTACATAGCAGTCTTCATACATATTGAAGTCAAGGTAAAGAGCAATAGTAACATTTGTGATTAATATTGCACTTCCTTTAGCAGCATGGAAATTTGTAAACACGTTACTGCTCAAATCGAAACTAGCTGTTGCAACATTTTCTTCCTCATGTGTAATTACTCTAAGCAGAGCTTCAGAATTACCAATCAATCGAATATCAGAAAATTGATTGCCTGTCAAGACTATTTTAGGAGTATCAATCACGATAGCACCGGGTTCACCGCTGCAAGTCAAGTTACTGAAATAGTTTGATCCAAATTGAATACCATTTGTATAGAATCTCACAAGAGGGATCCCAGCAGCAACACTTATATTCATAATTGAATTGTAACCAAACATTATGTTGTTACTCCTGCTGGCACTAGTGCTGTAAGAGATTGAGAGAAGCGAGGCGTCGACAGAATAAAATCTCGTGTATTCTGAAGAAATGAAAGAGATTGAATTTCCTTCGATCATAACTACTGTTGGAGTCCCGGGCCTATTATTCATTCGTGGTGACGCGATGCTCATACGTAACAAATTGGCAGGAAGATCAATTTTATCGCTGCTACGGAACGTCAAATTCTGGAACGTGTTTTGAGACACGGTTATTACATAGTTCAGAGTGGTAGCCTCAAAAGCAATGGCAGCTCTTGTAAGAACAGAGTTAGTGATCGTATTTTTATTAATTTTGAACACATTAACATACTGTGTGTCCACATGAATCACACCGACATTCTTCAATAAATCAAAGACATTCTCGATGAGGGCTCCTCGTCGCTCTCCTCGCAATTCTGTAATGTAGAAAACAACTCCCTCACCTTGGATATTACTAAATGTATTTAGAGAAGCCTCAACGCGAGAAATAACAGAAAATTTGATGAGAGTGCATCCTGTAGGTTGAATGAGCTGAAAATTTTCAAATGTATTGTTGAGCAGCAAAGTTCCGCTGGTTACCATTTCGAAATTTTCGATGAGGATCAAATTTGCTGCTTGGATTTGGAAGTCGCTGAATGTGTTATATTCGAATCGGTACTCATGGAAAATATCACAGTAATTGACATCGTTGACCCACATGCTAAACGCAGAGGCTAGCCTGGAACTTAAGGCTATTAATACATCTCCGGTTTCAAAAGTAAATAAGAATCTATCTGTTTCACTCACCACTGCGGTTCCCCACGACCACAAGGTTCTCGTCACGGTCATGTTCTGCGCAGTAAAAATGTGGTCTCCTGCTTTAAAAAACAATGAATCATCTGAGATATTAAACTGTTGAAAATTATTATTGAGAATATAAACCAGCGGGTTCGTTAGAATGATGTAATTGGACCCTGCTGCAAGAGTCTCATTCGTAAACGTGCTGTAGATAAGAAGACTAAGCCTTGATAACCTGAGGACGTTGATTTTGTTAGCCGGATTGCTAGGACTAATGCCCAATGATTTTTCAGGAGGAAGTGTCCCGTTGACGCCGCCTCCTGTCCCTGGGCCGACGGGGGTGAACTCCTCGCCGTTTTCGAAATTGAGGTAGCTATCCCATACATCATCGGAGACTTTTTCGGCGAGGAGCGTGCTTAACCAATACACATTGTTTTGGAAAGTGGAATATTTAATGTAGTTGGAAACGTAGCCGTGACTTGCGAGTATCAAGTATGTTTGATTAAGAGTGCAATCGGACATGGTCATCGTATCAATATTGAGCGAGTAGCCATCGTTTGAGATAAACGTGTGCCATGAGTCCTCTGAGATCACAAAGTCTCCCAACATCGAGTTGTTGGTGACAGCAAGATTAGTAAATTTGAGTTTTTCTGGCTCGATGTGAGTCGGAAACGCCCTCGAAAACAGAAAGGTGAAGATGAAGACAGGGCAATTGTTGATCAAACTATTGGAGGTAGTCACACTATCGAAAGTGTGCGTTCTCTGCCCATCATACACATTGAATGGGTCGATGTCATACTGTATTTGAGGCTTATACTCGAAAATCGTACAGCCGATCAGGCTTGATTGGTCAATTGTGAGATTGGTAACTGATAATAACAGTATAGGGTTGTCGCTTGCTTGTGTAGCTGTCGTAATCTCAAAAAGCTTGAAATAATCTCGATTTGATTTGATCGTTGCGCCGCTGAGGCTGAATCCGGTGATGTTGACAACTCCTGATGAGATTGCATCTGTAATCGAAATGTAAAAGAAGTAAAATCTCACATAAGCAGTGCCGTAAATTTCATTATCGATCAAAGAGATCGATGTTTGCCATTGAATCTCCATGAAGTCCAGATTGAAATTTTGAAGTGTCAAATTTGTGATATTCTCGAGATTACACATGATAAACTCTGTTTGGAACCCTGTTGTCGTGTTGAGGACGACGCTTTCGAAACTCCACTCAGAAAGAGTCAAGTTAGTGATATTCGCAATTGAAAAGACATTTCCTGAATTTTGAATTAGGGGGTTTCCTTCCATAGTCAGAGTTGAAAGACTCGCTTCCGAAACGTTGAATATTTCGAGAACAGCGGGTAGATAGTAATATAGGCTGCTTGAAACTCCTGCTATTGTCGATCCTGTTAGCTGGAAACTGGTAGTTCCCTCTTGGGAAGATCGGAAGGAGAGCATTGGCGCAAGCACGTAGGTAAAGAAATTGGGAGTGTCATCGGGATATTGAGGCAAAAATATCTCGAGACCTGTGACTGTTGCATCCGTGACAAATTTAGCTTCAAAGCCTGAGCAAACCGAACCGTTTATGAGCAAGGAGGCTATCGTCAATGAATCGATCCCTGTAAGCTGGATACCTCTCGAGCTTAAACTGTTGGAGGTGTCTATATTCAAAGAGGCACCAAGATTTGCAACGGTTCCACTGTAAATGATTTCCTCTCCAGAAAGGCAGCTGTCTTCAATTGTCCATTTGGATAATGATCCAAAATTAACAGCATTTTGAAAAGGAAGGCAAGTGTAAGAGACTCCATTATCCAAGATCGTTGTTCGTTTCACGACGAGGTTGATGTTTTTAAAACCGATTTGATAGAAATCAGTGAAGCTGTACTGAACAGCACCATCAGCACCGATTAAATCAAAGATAATAGCTGGAATGGCGCTACAATCATCCAGACCATTCAGAGTGGTTGCGCTGGTGTATTCAAAGAATAGTGACGCATTTGAGCCAGAGAGCAGAGTATTACTTAGATTGAATCTGTTGTAGGTGGGATCATCATTGGGGCTTGTGCTTGGAGGCTGGAATGAAATAGTGAAACTTGTGTCGCCTGAGGGAAGACTGCTAAATTGATTTAATGCATCATCGATCGAGCAAAATGGGTCTGTAATAGATCCGTCTCCGTTGTGACTGCATTCTGGATTGTACTTTATGTAGACTTGCATACTCTTGGATGCGAAGAAGAGAGCTACAAACATAAATATCCATAGATAGAAAGCCGTAATGGCTCCTTTTTGGAAAGTATTAAAGAAACAAGGCATCTTCAAATTTCTAAAATTAATATGTAAATGAGATTAATTAGGAACCAAAAATCTGTTTTAGCTTGCAAAATTAAAGAGGATAACTTACTCTCAAGTTAGTATTTGAGAATCAATTTTATTATGAATCTATTTTAATACCCACCTGTGATAAAGTGAAGATTTTCCTCGTAAGCCTCATGAAATCGGATGAGAGAGCAAACAAGATGCTGAAATGTTACTATTTATCTGAATGAAACTTTAAATTCTCTCTTTTACACTTCATTGAGAGACAATCCTCTACAATTTAGATCTATTCGTATTTTTATGAAAGAGTGTGAACATCTGGCCTTTATAATTGCTTAGAGCTCAAATATTTTTCATAATTTGACGATATTTTTGAAAAAATAAAGGAAAAGTTCGATAATAGCAGAACATCAGCTAGAAGAAAAAAAATACCACAATTAAGAACAATTTAGATAGGAACTGTATGATAATTGGCTGCAAGGTTAGGTTAGGCCCTTGAAATCAAATAGAGTCGACTAAGGACGGAAAAGAAGTGGAGAAATATGTTTATTTTGTTTTTCACTTAGAAAGTATTATCACACAGATTCTTAGAAAAGCAACTCTGTCGCCTTGCTATATTTAGCTTAATGAAGATGAGATATTCTATTTCAAATGGCTTGAGAGTAGTTGCACCAATTGAAATTGGCAAGAAGATATTGAAACAAAATTTTGTATATCATCAACAAAAGAAGTCTCTAGACCAATTTCAGCTGAAATAGGCAAACTATTCATTGGATTCTCTTTGTTCTATTTCAAAATTTTTAACTCAAGCACAACCCTCATACCTGAGAAAATTATTATATGTTCGATTTTCTATTAAAGTTTGTGAGATTTGACCTAAGCAAGTTCATTGTGAAATAGGACGCCTTTCTTCAATAGCGAAATCAGAGACAAAAAGTGGCGATCAAAAGGAACAGTTCAAGTGCTCATTCAAAATTGGCATCTCAATCAATTATACCTGAATGAGTTTCCAAAATTCTTCACTAAACTCTCATTAGGATACTAAAGTCACTACAGGACAGGCAATCTGGTCTTTTATCTTTTCAAGAGGATATTTTTCCTTTCAAAGCGGGTAGATTCGAGTTAAGGATTTTAATTTATTTAATGAATTATTGGGATCCCAGTTGCACTTTCGTATGCTAATAAAGCGATCTACTCCTAAACCTGACCGACTCACCTTTGCAAAGTCAGCTATCTAACGTTCGATACCTGCAAGTAGCCCAGATAAGCATGAAGGGATCTGCTCTGAGTGTATTAGTAAGTCTAAACTGTTCCAGATCTTTGCATTTTGGAATAGAAATGGAATTAATTTGTTGACGTCCTCTAAAACCTGCAATGAATCAACTCCAGGCTTAAGTCCCTCATATCTCCCGAAAATTCAGGGAAAACTGAACGAATTTTCATTTACTTTTGAATTCTCTGAGGCGTCATCTCAGGGCTTCACCTTGAATCTTCGAATAAATTAGAAAGTGGGTTCTTTTCGAGTATTTAACCAGTAGCAACTTGGTTTTGAGAAGACTGATCGACAATATATATATAAGAAAAAACCTATAGATCCTTGCTTACAGAATGAATTTTTATCGCTTACAATAGCCTAATTCCTGAATAACTCAACTCAACAGGCGTCTAATGGACACCGAGGGATGAATCCCTACAGAGCACATATTTTTCATATATCTCTTCTTCTTCGAAAGCAGGGTTAATTAAAGTACGAATCACTCCTAAGTTAATAACCGCCTCTTTTGCTATTCAAACGATTTAAGAGAGTTAAATTCAAGAACCCATTTCTTAGAATTTGCTCACTCCAAGTAGTTTTAGAGGGAGGCTTTTCTATGCAAACTCTATGGACCTACCTGCCTGCTCTACATAATAGTTAGTAATTAATCAATATTGATAAGATTTCTTCACAAAATACCCATTTTTCATTCCGTAATTACAGTAATTAGTACGTAAACAAAGACATTCTTTGCTTTTTTTGATAGATTCCAGTACAATTATGTTCAAATAAACGTATTCCTGTTCCATTTTGTTCCTTTTGCTAAAATATCCTATGAAAAACCGAAATTGGCAACCATCTAATAGCGATGAAGAGAGAGTTATTGGACAAAACCTTGATTTCCTGTGCTAAGATACCTTGAACATACAGACCCCTAATCCATTTTTCTTTTTTTTTGCTTGCTTGGAATTCGAGAAGAAAAAATCTCCAATTCGAATCCAATTTAACAAAATAATCAACTTTTTTGTTTTTTTCGCTACCAAATCCATACGGTTATCCATAGAGGACCTCTCTCTCTTATTATAATGAGGAATATCATGATAATTTCTTTTCATCTGCTTGGGATGCCCGTTTTGATACTGAATAGTCATGGTAAAATTAGGATTCTCGAAAATGCATTGCTTTCATTTTTTTCAATTCCATTTTGATACCCCTCATATTGTGTTGATTTTCCTTCCATGCTGATCGATAAATCGCCTTTCTATCTTCATTTTTGGCAAAGATCAGCTTCCGTTGGATCAGAGGTTCATGACCTTCGTAAATTTATTTCTCACCGGCTGAATCCGTTAAGATTTTTGGGCAAGTGACATCGAAAACTAGTTTTTCGCATTCTTATTTATCCTTTGTAGACGCCAATAGGCCCTAAAAAACCAACATTTCTTGGATATTCAAGCTCATTATTAACTGATATACCTTCCAGAGGCTGGAAACAGCCGTCTGATGGAGAAAAATTGAAATCGAAAAAATATTGAGAAATTTGATATCTTGAATGGCACGATCTTGTGCTCAAAGTTACATCAAAAATGATCTACACAACTTGAACTCTCAGAAAATCTATATTTGGGCTAAAACACACGTGTGAGCACTGCCCCGCAAAAAAAATCTGGATCTAAAATTCACACGTCAATTCGAGCAAAATTAGCTTCTTAACCACTTTAAATACACCGTTTTTGCTAAGGTAAATCAATTCAAAATTAAAATCGTTAAAACACAAATAACTCAGACTCAGCACTCCAAAACAAAAATGCAAGCTCCAACTTTAAAATACAAAGGACCATTCGCTAAACTCGAAGGCGAAACCCTCGTTTCCGAATACGAATACTCATACTGCGACGTTCAGACTGCCGCTGATGGCACCTCAGAGGTCAAGCTCAACAGAAACAAATACGTTTTTAAGACTGAGACTAAAGTTCCAAAGACTGGTATCATGCTTGTCGGTCTCGGCGGAAACAACGGAACCACCGTTGTTGCTGGTATCCTCGCTAACAAGCACAAAATCACCTGGAACACCAAGTTGGGAACCCACAAGCCAAATTTCTACGGCTCAATCACCCAAGCCTCAGTCACCAAGATCGGCTTCAACGGCAGCCAAGAAGTCTTTGCTCCATTGAAGGACGTCCTCCCTCTTGTCAACCCAGAGGAGTTGGTCGTCAGCGGCTGGGATATCAGCAAGGTTAACCTCGCTGATGCCATGAGAAGAGCCCAAGTCCTTGACTACGACCTCCAGAACAACCTCGCCCCTTACATGAAAGAGATCGTTCCTCTTCCAGCCATCTACTACAAGGATTTCATCGCTGCCAACCAAGAAACAAGAGCTGACCACATCCTTGAAGGCGACGACAAGGAAAAGCACTTGAACCAAATCAGAAAGGACATCAACGACTTCAAGAAGGCCAACGGTCTTGACAAAGTCCTTGTCCTCTGGACTGCCAACACTGAAAGAAACTGTGAAGTTACTCCAGGAGTTCACGACACCGCTGAGAACCTCCTCAACGCCATTAAGAACAGCCATCCTGAAATCTCCCCTTCAACTGTCTACGCCACTGCTTGCGTCCTTGAAGGTGTCAGCTTCATCAACGGAAGCCCTCAAAACACCTTGGTTGACGGTCTCCTCGAGCTCGCCACCAAGAAGGGAGTGTTTGTTGTCGGTGACGACTTCAAATCCGGCCAAACCAAGTTCAAAACCGTCTTGACTGATTTCCTCATTGGAGCCGGTATCAAGCCAATCTCCATTGTCAGCTACAACCATCTCGGTAACAACGACGGAAAGAATCTCAGCTCCCAAGCCCAATTCAGATCCAAGGAAATCTCCAAGAGTGGCTGTGTTGATGATATGATTAAATCAAACAACGTCCTCTACGAAAAAGACGAAGAAATCGACCACGTCGTCGTTATTAAATACGTCCCAACCGCCGGCGACTCTAAGAAGGCTATTGATGAATATCAATCAGAAATCTTCCTTGGAGGCAAACAAATCATGTCGATTTACAACGTCTGCGAAGATTCCCTCTTGGCTGCCCCTCTCATTCTTGATCTTTTGCTTTTGACCGAGCTCTTTGAGCGTATCACTTACCAAGATGAACAATCCAAGACTTTCATCAGATTCGACACCGTTCTTAGTATTTTAGGATATCTTTGCAAGGCACCAAAGACCAGACCTGATGTTCCATTGATTAACTCATTGAACAGACAGAGAAACGCCATTGAAAATCTCTTCAAGGTCTGCGCTGGTCTTCCAATTGATGACAATATGCTTTTACAATTTAAGAAACCTGTTCAATATGCCTAAGTTTCAGGATGTTTGTTTGATGTTTTGCTGAATCTTTCAGTTGGCTGTATGTGAATCTTTATTTTTAGGAGTTTTATCTGCTTTGATAAAATTCAACAAAGTCATTCCAAAATAAAATTCTCTCTTTAGTTTTAATTAGAGTGAATTCAAAATGTTAATAGTTGGTTCTCTCTCTTATGAGGTCAACAGATTTTGATACAGTTTAATTCAACAATTAGCAACTTAAATAGTTTCTTCAGGAATCCTTGAGTCGAAAGGTAACACGAGTCATCATTTATTGATCTATCTCATCGAAAAATAATATTATATATATATCTTATCACAGCAATGCAGGGATGCATAAGATAGAAAAGGTTCGATTGACAACATCAAGTTCCTCTTAAATTGCTTTATTTTAGGTTTAACAATTCAACAGTTCTATCCCATAGCTTCTTCCCGGTTTCATCATCAAATGCAACAGGATTTGCCAGTTTCCTGATTTTGCAATCTGCATAATAATTACCTCCGCTGAGTTTTTCATGGTCCTCCAGGGCACAATATATCGTCGTCTGAGCTCCTTTTCCTGTGGTTTTGGCAAAAAATAGCAAAATCGGATATGTCAGGAAAATAATCGCCTTGATCCAAAACTTTTTGAAGATGTTTCTCTGAAACTCGCTGTTCGCAACACCGGGATGAAGAGAAACAGCTTTAACTCCCCTCTGCTCATATCTTTTGTTGAACTCATTCGCATAGATAACCTGAGCGAGTTTGCTTTGGCCATAAGGGACAGTCCAATTATAATTTTTTGTCGACATCATGTCATCCCAGTTAATTCGCTGATGCTTTTGGATGATTGCTGAGACGTTGACTATGCGGCTAGGTGCCGATTTTAGGAGGTAATCTGTGAGGAGATGAGTAAGCAAAAAATGCCCAAGATAGTTCACTTGAAATACCATTTCGAAACCATCGGAGGTTACTGTTCTCTCGGCCATCGATAGCCCTGCGTTGTTGATAAGGATGTCGAGGCGGTTATATTTCGATTTGAAGGTATCTACGAATTCCCGGACTGATTTCAAGCTGGCGAGATCGAGTTTGATGAACTCGATTTGAGCGCTTTTTACTTTTCGTCTTATTTCAGCAAGAGCTGGTTCAGCTCGAGACGGGTCTCGGGTTGCCATGATTACCGAGGCACCTAGTTCAGCCATTCTGAGAGCTGTATAAAATCCGATACCGCAATTGGAGCCTGTGACGATCACGACTTTGCCAGTCAGATTTTTGGAAATTTTACAACTTGGACCGTTGAAGTATAACTTTAACAAGACTGCTGCCCCAAACAGTGCTCCCATTAGACACCAAGATTGCAGACTTAGCATTTTCTAAAGGAATATTCGATCTTCAAAAAATATCCAAATTCTAACAGGATTAAATTTAATTTCTAAAGGCAATCAACTATTAAGAATTGTTTGTATGTGTGTGTGTCGCTCAATCCGTTCCTTCTTCGAAACACGTAAAGAACTAATATTTCTTTTTAGCAGTTTCATGGCGTCAAGCCTTTCTCTCAAAAAAATTTCACTGGTTATCAAATATTCTTACACAATTCATAAACAAACTTCTAATTTATTACTCGTTCTATACAATCTATCCATCACGTCTTATAATGTCTTCAAGGTCAGACAAAAACTTACTAGAGCCGAGCCCTTTCTCAGCATACACGAGATAAATTTGTTTCAGTTCATGCACTTTATGAGCTCCAGAGAAATTTAAGACGCAGCGCTCCAATCTATTCAATGCAGGTTCGATACTGCTCACCCCATATTGCTCTTTCAACGGAGCAAGCAGCTCCAACATAAGAAAAACGTTTTCTATCCTTTTAAATTTTACGTCCTGTGCTCTGCTAATCGTATTTACAGCGTATTTTAGCTCCTCTTCAGTGTAGTTGTAACCGCTGTTGATCAAACAAATCATCACTTTCAAAGTCCCTTCAAAACTCGTTGTAATCTCTTTCGCTCGCATTTTATCAAAAAGCCCAGAGAATAATTCGTTCTTGCTCGGAATGCCGACCCTGAAGAGATTTTCAATTTTATGAAGAGCGTTCGGAGTGAGCTCGCTAACCTCCTTTTGGGGTATCAAAGCTGAAGCAATGAAAGAATTGGCAGTTGTTAGCTCTTTCGCAAGGAGAGAGTCTCGACTCAATGTCATGATAATGCTTGAAAGCGCAAGACTCTCGTTCTCGTTTAACTCTGGAACTTTTGAGATTCTTTCAATAACATTCTTCAGTGATTCTGCGGCTTCAGGGTCTTCTTTCCTCAAGGCATCCATTGCTAGGACAGCAATGGCAGAAACTTCATTTCCTTCCTTCGATGCGATTTCTTTTAACCCTCTTTCGTATTCGAGTAATTGGTTGACTCCCACTCCGCTCTCTCGTACTAAGAATGATAGGCTTACAGCATACGACCAGTCAATCGGCGCTTGCATCGGGATCTCCTGAGCTGTTTGAAGTAACTTATTTGCTATTTTTTCACTGAAGCAGTTCGTTTGCTCCATCACCTGAGCGTAGTTATAGATATTTTCAATGTTCATAAACTCTGTTGGGACCCCGGATTCAAGGATCTTTTCTGCAGTTGCTTTGGCGAGCTGAGAACTCCTATAATGAGAGAGAGAGTATTTGTTAAATATTTTGAACAAGTTTGTGGAAGCAGGTTTCGCATAGCCTTTTATTATCATCTCCTCCAAGCGGACTGTTGTGCTTTCGTCAAAATATCCTACTGGAACGTTGCTGAGGAGCTGATATGCAAGTGAAGGAGTCAGGTTGGCTTTATGAGACTCATAAACGAGCTTGTCGAGAAAAGCTGGATAATTATCGATGTACTGAGTCAGCTCAGACTCACCGACGAGTTTTTTAAACGAAAGGAGCTCTCTGAAATTAAATTGGCTCACTGCTTGAGAGAACTGCTTTACTAGACCAATCACTGTGTCTCTGTCTATCAGTTTATTGTAATAAAGGAGATTAGCGAAGTACAAAATCGCTGAGTAATTATGGGTCCTGGTTCGTTTATTCGTCGCTCCATGTATTTGAATCGCTTTCCCATCAGAGCTAACATCAGCTGTTATTTTCGAGATAATTGAAGGAACAGCAGCTGTCTTTTTTATGTTCTCTATTATTTTTTGATCAATGCTTTCTTTGCGTTTGGCAACGGCGTAAATCGTGTCGAGATTTCCTTTGCCAGCGATAAAATTGGTAAATTCAGACTCGAGATACTTCTCAAGAGCTGACTCATCTTGAAGGTGTATCAGGAAACGAGTCGCAATTTCGTGAGCTTCTGCTGGAGAACTGGCAAGGGAAAGATACTCGGATTTGCCTGTGAGGGTAGCTGACGCGAATTGG
>ENA-UOTX01000397-UOTX01000397.1-compost-metagenome-genome-assembly--contig:-NODE-397-length-47797-cov-11.130176_pt1 | contig 47797 bp, 30 predicted proteins | sample MGYA00238143_ERZ746982 | MGnify/ENA primary metagenome ERZ746982 (study PRJEB28758, sample SAMN06268862) | compost metagenome | isolation source: single cell | place: USA: California, Emeryville, Joint... | reverse complement strand
GTGTTTTATGTTAATCACCTGTAAAATACAACAATTTTCGAATCGAAAAGACAAGATTAGTGGTTATCTCGTTCAATATGCATATCTGAAGTAATCAACGCACTAAACATCTCATGCAAAACTATTTTCCAGATGATATATGTAGAAATTATTATGGAATTAAAAGTATTTCAGAGGGAGTATATATATATCTATGGGTCCATTTGATATTTGTTGCGGTAACTTACCAAAAATCGTTTCGAAGAGGACAACCCAAGAGACTAGATGTCACAATTTAATGTATATTTTTCTTCAGTCAAGAGCGGAGGAGACATATAATTCAGGGTTCCGAGGATAGTATGCTTTCTTTCGACAGTTTTCTCTTCTTCAATGATAAAGTTCGCCAAACCTTAGTCTCCTAAGACTGCTCGGCCATCTTAAATGAGAAAATTAGTTGGCTTGATGTCACGATGTATGATTATGTGCTTATGCCCTCGCGACGTAATTTAGTTCACGAATGCACTTTCCTTTTATCCTTTGCATAACACATGTTCCGTTCGCTCCTTCTCTCGAGGAAGTAAGCGACAATCTATCTCAGGTTTTTCCTCTCTGTTTTTTCACTCGAAAATCTTTATGTTTCATCCTAAAATCGGTTTTATTTTCCAAAATAAATTCGCATCAATAAATCAAACCAAGAATAAGGAATGAATCTTACTCAAGTGAAAGCAAGACAATTCCAAGCAGGAAGCCGTCCTCAAAGTGCTGGAATTACAACTGCAGAAATTCGAAATTTTAAGTCCATCGTTCACACCCAACACAGAAACGAATTCCCAAACAAATACAACATGAGAAATTTTTACCCTCAAGACCTTGAAGGCGTCATCACTCAGTTAATCACAGACAAACACGGTACAGAACCGAGAACTAAGGCAAAAAGACGCCTTATGGAGCATATGAAAGGCGAACTCGAGAAGAACTCTGAGCCTCGACCATTTTATTATGCAGATAGGAATGAAATAATCAGCATGAACGAGTTTTTTAAAGCTTATAAATACTCTGAAATTCAGCGCATAAACACTGAAAAGCAGCTGCTTCGAGAGCGTCTTGAAAACAATCGAAAGAAAATCGATGAGGTGTGCAAATCCCCTCCAAGATCTCAGTCGAGTTCTCCAAAGCAGAAAAGATCTCCCATGAGTTCACCGCAACAGTCTCTCAATAGCACATCTGAAAATTTTTTCAAATTGAAAAAATCTCGTCCAACGTCCTCAAATCAGAATCCCTCTCAGCTGACCCAAGAGACCACCTTAATGCAGGAAAGTGAAGAGCTCATGAGAGTGTCAGGCAATTTATTGAAAATCTCCCCCACACGTGTTAGTTCCCTGCGAACTAGCGACCAAACGGTTAAATTACAGATCACTGAGGGAGTTGATCTGATGCCCAACACACTTAAAGAACTTGATCCTCAACAGAAACACTTTGCGCTCTCGGAATCTAATGTAGCTCATCAGCAAAAGGCTGTTAGAACGCAAAATCCGCTCGGAGACCCTGAAGATGGTCTCAATTTTCAAAATGCTGTCATCAGGACACTCAGACCCAGAAGCGCATCGACTATGCCGCGTTCGAGCTCGCAGAAAGGGTTGAATACGCAGCCTAAGTTCACGACAAAAGAAATTTATCGCCACTTAGCGTTCGTAACTGTCATGCCGAGAAAATTAAAGAAGAACCTTAGTGCAGGCCAAATCGAGCAACATTACGTTGGAATCTTCCGTAACCCAATGGCTTTGGAGAAATCCATCGATCGAAAAAGCCGGATGAATAGCCAGTCACATATGGCTGATTCTCAAGCCGATTTGATTTCTGAGAGTCTTGTTCCTCATTATATGAAGAGCACAAGATCCTCAAGGCCTCTCCCGAGGAGAAGCCCAGATACCAGCGCTATCAGGCCCACCAGCAGCGGCAATATAAAAGGGCTATTGGTGAGCCCTACAAATCGAAGCGTTATACAGACAACTTCTAAGCAAGAGGATGAGCAATATACGAAGTTGGTAAAAAAGAATATCGATGCGAATGTGAAGCATATCGATCTCCTATTGAAGCAGGGGAAGAATATGAGAAGGCCTATAGGTGAAACGGGTCGATCTCAGTCGTCAGATCGGCAAAGGGAAGGCGTGAAGAAATTTAATAGTGAGCTGACGAATCGAATTCCGTTAAGGAAAGACGTTGAGAAGAAATACAATATTCATACTATCGTGCACAGGTATCGAGATTTATCGAACAGAATGAAACAGATGAAGTCCGTTCTCGGGGACAAAACACAGAATAGCACGACTCAGATAGCTTATGACAATTTTAAGTACGTTGATTATTATCATCGTTAGGTTAGCTTAGTGCTTCTCTCGATTTAGTAGAATTTATTCCAAGATTTCTTTATCCAGTTAGTGACGTTTGTCAATAATGGTTCAATTCGAAGTAGTTGACTTGTATTCAAATGCATCCTATTTAATTTCAATTAGTCGATCTCGATTCGAGTTAATTTACAGCGCGTTTTTGTAGTATGTTGTAGCAATCCTAAAGACGGTCTCAGATGTATTGCCAGATTAAGGTTTTTACCAAGAACGGAAACTTGTCTTGATAATTTGGTAGTTAATTTCCGGCTACAACCAATCGAAAACAATCCATTGAAGGTGCCATGGATGTGATAGCTAAAATTCATAAATTTAGTGCTGCACCTAGAAATTGTACAAAAAGCTTCAGATTGCAAGGTCAAGAACTTAGTAGTTATCAAAAAGGAAAATGAGTCGCTAAAGCTAAAGTACATTTAATGTTTGATATTTCTATAGGATTTTTCATAATCGATCCAATCTAAGTGTAGTTCCCTCTGATCTACTCTGAGTTCTTTCAGAGTTGGAGTTATTTTGGTTATTTTTCTCTACTTTTCGTGGTATCCAAAGAAGTTTAAAGTGCAAAAGCATCTCAGCAGAATTTAGATAGATTTTCTAATCTGATATCTTTTTAGTTCCTTCCTCTCCAGAAGAGCGTCATTAACTCTTTTTTATCGTCCTACATCGTTCTTACGAGCTTAGAAGCTTGACTTGCTGAATTTACGTTTCTTTAAAATTACTTTAATTAGTATTTGAAAGTCTTTCCGAAGGTATTTTTCTTAAATTTCGAAGCCAAAATTAAAAAATTCAAATTCCAGAATCAAATTCAATTCATAAAGGTAATTTTAGAGCGTTATGGCGTCCAAACTCCACTCAAAATACAAGAAGCAACCCAATAAATGGTAAACAGTATGACAACAATGGAGTATCATAGAATGAGAGTCTTAACGAATGATCGTGAGCGATTTTTTGATAACATTCCTACCTTTCAAAAATAAAGATGAATAAAAATTTAACTAATAACCAAAAACATGTGTAATATTTGAAGCTGGAGCTCTAAAACTATCAATTCAAAGTCTCACTAATATGTGAACTAATAATTATATTCTCTTTCTTTTTCGTCGCAACGCAGAGACCATTACTCCAATCATCCTTCTTTGCGAACGACTCAGATGAGCAGTTAGTACTTACACTAGCTAGCTTAACTAGAGGCAGCTTGCAAGAGATTTGCGGACTGTTTTCATTCTCTTCTCCGAGATCCTCTTCTTCAGCTGTGGAGTACCTCGAGAGCAAAACTGGCGCGAATTCAATTCTATCTTGATCTTCACGCTCCAATTGCTTCTGTCTCAGAATCATTTCTCTGAGAGCATTTATTCCAACGACGTCTTCTTCAGAAACGTCGAGATTTGGTCCTTCTTTTTTAACTTTTTTAGAAACTAATGGTTCTAACTCCTCAGGCTCGACGAGACCGCGAGGCTTGAGTTTAAAAATGAGATCGAGCTTCTGATCAACTGACAGCGATGCTGACTTTTCGGCACGTGCGCTGATTCGAGAGCTCACTCTCTGTGGAACTTTTTTTGTCTCTTGTGCCTTCCTTGTCTGAGATCTTCGGGTCATTGGCTTAGTTTCTTTGGTGTTTGAAACTTTTGGAGCCGCTTCAGCAACGGAATTCGTTGTGTCAGTTGATTTAGGAGTAGACTGGTTTAGTAATACTGCTTGTTGCATTAACATATTAGAAAGTAGTTGAGATTGAAATAAGTTGGAAGCATCTGGAAGGAAAAAAGGTTGTTGCATCCGTGGTGATAAGATACTATGGGTTGACAGGGCGGGATTTAGCAAAAAGGAATTGGCTGCTAATAGATTAGCTTGGCTTGAGAGTAGAATCTGAGAGAGTTTGGATTCCAAACTTCCATCAGTAGGTTGGCAAGCTGGAAATTCGGGTTTTTTTTCCACGTTAATTGGCTTTGGCTTGTAAAGTTTTGGGAATGAGCTTTCCATTTTTCTAACCCGTTAAATTGAATATAGATTATAAATTGTTAGGAATATTTTTGAATCGGATCTGATTCTCATTCCCAAATAGGTATTTCATTCTATTTCAGCATTAATTGAATATACTGAAAAAGAGTTAGGAAATTAATCGTACGGAAAATTTATTTATTTTTTAATCGCTTTTATTCGAATCCCATTTATTCGAGATTATCCCATACAGCGCTATGCAGTTAACGCCCGGTCGATAGGGTCAACGTCAGAAAATAGCTATTTCCCTCTCGTCTCCTAAAGCAAGACCCATGTTTAACTTCAAAGTCTTCTATGGAAGATTCTAGAGAGCTTTTAACTAACAAGAGACAATTTGATAGCACTTGGACCGAGGAAAATGAAAATATGGCTACTTCGCATATTAAACTCAAAAACCTTTCCATTTAAGCTTTTTCAAGCCTTAGTCGAGGAGGAAAGCAAAGCATAGATGAAAAACCCTGGGAAGCAGAATTGGCCAATGAATGGTCAAAATCCTCGATTCTGTTGGTATTGTTGAGTAATAACAGGCTTTTCTCTCAGATACTGTCTTCAGTGCAGCGGCAAGAAGGCTCATCTGGTAAATACCTTTGCTTGAGGCTGCATGAAGCGTTTTCTGGTGAGTTCAAGAGCAGGTACATTCTAATATTTAAAAATGAATAAAATTTTAAATGGACAAATCTGGGTTGATTCTCTCATCAGAACGCGAATGAATGGCGTATTTCGGTCAAGCCAACTCGCACTAGTGGTTATTAGGCTCTCTAGATCGATTGGCTCGAGAGCTATAAATTTCCTAATTATTAGAGCCGCTCTTTTCTCTACGAATTAAGCCAGTTAATTGACCGGTAATCTGATTTAAATGGCCTCTTCTGAGATCTTAAAATAAGTTTTATCCAACAAGAACCTTTGGGCATTTAGCCACTGGTCTATTTTTCAGACCAGATTTCAAGCATAAGACGAAGACCAGATCCTATAGGCTTGATTTACTAGCTCCCGTTCCTAATGACGGCTCAGAGCCGTATGAAATAATTTGATTTAACTGGTTTATCCGTAGGTGTACTGAACATCCAATAATTCATCTGATAAGGACACTTTTGCATGGAAATAGCTCGATCCTCCAGAGAAATTGTAGCTTCTCCTACTGTTGGTATAAAGCCTCTGGATTTCGGAATTCCGAGTCAAAATCTGGCATTTGATGATAAGGTTGAGATTGAAATGAAAGATTAAACTACTTCAACCTAAGCCATGGTGACCAAAGAGATTGTTTTGACAGAGAGGCGAGTTTAGTTAAGAAAATTGATCTTAATTTATCTGGAAACATGAAAAGAGAATATAAACCACGATTACCCAACACTAAGTTCTGTTTATTAGTATTTCGATCGTTGATGGGAAATCGTCAATCAAACAAGATTATAAATTATCAAAACAAATTCGAGAGCTGAAATGAGCACAATCCTCTAAGCTATTGAGGAAACATAATTACTTTGACCAAGAAGTTCGATCAATTCTTCACAACCGCCGTTGACTCACTATTTTCCATTTTTGCATTTATTTCCATTCCTCTGCCTGAGATTCCTTATTCATTCACTAGTTCTCTCATTATGAAAGCATGATTCTACGGTGTTTAACAAATATGAAGTATCTACTTCAGCTCGCTTTCATTATTCATTAAGTAATCATTCAAATATAAAGTTTTCTCCCTTTTCCCATCATGGTATGCACAGGACAGGAATATATATGATTAGTCAATCCACTCAAATTCTGAGCTTACATGGAGTAGATTTTCTAACGATTTATTTCCCGATGACCTTTAGAAAATTTTCAAATAGCTCTCCATGCAAAATTCCTTATATAGAAGCCTCTCGATATCAAGTCGTCAAATGTAAATTATAAAAAAGCAACAATAATATCAAAGTATATCGGCTGTATTAGATAAATATGCATATCCTATTTACGATCGCTTATTGCAAAATACACCTCAATGAAGCTACTAATAAAGTCACGCGTTCTGCTAAGAAGCAGAAAATATTATTCATTCAAATTACGGCTTATAAGAGAGCTCAGACACAGCATAATCTGCTGCAACGATTGAGCATACATCAACTCCAGCTTCGGAAGATCAGAACGAAGAAGTTCTATTCTTTTCTTGCACTCCTCTACCGAAATTTGTGGCTTGGCGCTCTCTTGCCCTTCTTCCTGTTTTATTTGTATTAATGGTAGTCCTGATTGCCTGAAATACTGATTGAACATCAAAGCATTCAAGACCTGCTGTTGAATTTGACCATTTTCTTCCAACTTGACCTGCTCTTTTGCGGATTTTTGAGTTTCCTCCTCAAACGCTTCAGCCTTTATCTGTAGGTCGCTTTCAGGTAATTCTTCTTTGACCTCTCCTCTTTGAAAAGAAGACATTTCCAACTCAAATTGGTCTTCTAATTTGCGCATACTGTTATTCAACTCAGAGAGCTCCTGCTGCTCTTGCTCCTTTAATAAAGCTTCTGAGTCCATGCTTGTTTTTGAGGGCATCATCATATCCTCATAGGATCTATCAGATGCTTTTTGGAGGCAAATAGAGTTCTTATTCTCGTTCTTTTGGGAATCAAATAAATTTTTATCACCTGGACCAAAGCCCTTACGTCTGTATTCGTTCATTATTTGCATGAGTTGATTGACTTTTTTCGTGACGATTTTACGCTTGTATTGCCAATTTTTAAGCCCGCTTTCTTCCGCTTCAGGCAGTCTTTCTCCTCTTCTGCTGGTTAGGAGGTGTTTAAACCTCTGGTTAAATCTATTCTTGATCATCACTTGTGATCTTTGAGGAAAATACTTCGCGATTTGACTCCATTTACTTCCAAACTCATGAAACGCTTGCAACAACTTCTGATCTTCTTCCAACGTCCAAGGCTGAGAGACGATACCTGGATGAAGCTTATTCATGTATCTCTCTCTAATCTGCTTCCCTGATCGCATTCCTCCAACGCATTTGGCTATCTTCTTCCAATCACACCCATATGTTTCTACTCATTGTAGAATGACTTGGTCCTCTTCTTCACTCCATGGGCAATAATTTCTAGAAGTGCGTCTAATCAGCCCATTTTCCTTGGAAATCTTCTTTGAGCTCGAGAATAACTGATTTTTCATGCGAGTTTTGTCGGGATCTATGCTAGCCTTTCCGGTGGCTTCTTTCTCAGAAGTCGCACATTCTCCTCTCATTTCTTGGCTGACAGAAAAATTTGAGAATTTTTGAGGGGTCTCATCTGCGGTTTTTGCGTTACTGGCAAGAATTGTGTGAATGAAGGCAGCATTTTCTATAAAATTTGCAGATCTTTCTAGATTATTGTCTTTGGCGTGAAAGTTTGAAGCCAAACGATCGATTGTATAGACAGGCTTATTACTAAGCATGTAGTCGCGGTGAGGAGTATTTAAATTTTGAGTTTGCTCAGAGAACCCATAATTTTTGAATATATTCTTAGAAGCAGTACTTGTCATTAATCAGAATATAGTTTGTATAATTATCAAAAACCCAGAATTCAAAATGGGTTCATGTTTATTTTATTTTTGAGATTCGTTTTTTTAAGTTTTATTAAGTCGTTGATCTGATGATTTAAAAACAAATAGAGGAGAAACATTGACGCTTATAACCTCATGCTGTCGCTTGGTTCATTGCTGAGCTCAAATGGAAATATTGTCGGCTCTGTGAAAATTTTCGAATTGAGATATGGAAAAATGTGAGATTTAATTTCAATTATCAATAATTTTTTTAAATTAGTAATGGTTAAAAATACCTCATGATACCGGGTGTTAATTTCAGCTTGTAGCACCTAATTGGCGAAACTCAGGGAGTATTCCGACAAAGAGAGCGTGAAGCGATCTACAAAACATCACAATCTGGGGAGCTACTGTGGATGGGCGTTGAAAGTATTGAATTTGTTAATTCCTTGGTAAATGAAGAAATTAGCTTATGAACGATAGTGATGAGGAGGACTCCTCAGAAGTGCTTTTTCAATATTGTTGAATGAACCAGATTCGAGTTAGGGCCATGGTAGATTTCAGAAAATAGCGATTCAATTGATCCTTAATATCATTGCATAGCGAATGCTATCATTGTCATTGTCTAAGAAAGTTCTCCAAAAGGAATATATGGAGGAGTTTTTGTGCTAGCTGTGAAATAATTGGATTAGTTAAGTTAGAAAAACTGATATCTATCTTTGGCCCAAACAACCGTCTAAAAAAGAGAAGAGCTATAAGTTATTTTCTCTCTGCAAGATTAAAATATGAATCCACTTGATTCGAAAATGGTTAATGAACTTTTGCTATTTTTCAATTACGTAATAATTGAGCAGAAAGAAGGAAAGGAATGTATAACATCCCATAGGAACACAAATATCCTCATCCTGCATGATTATACTAAAAATGTTCTTTAACATTTCAAAAGTAAATGGCTTTTCTATCTGTCCGTCAAATCCAGCCATTACACTACCTTTTCTCTCAATTTCACTCACCAGATACGTTGGACAACTCACATTGGTTTTCTTCATGATCTCTCTTATCACCACGCACGCCTCAAACCCATTCATTATGGGCATCTCACAGTACAGAAAAACCGTGTGAATATCAGCAAGATTATTTTTAACTATTTCTACCGCCTCTTCCCCATTCCTCGCTGGGAGAAACTCCATCTCTAGCTGCCTTGCAAAGCTTTTCATGACGTCAAGGTTAAAAAAATCATCATCAGCAACTAACATCTTCTTTTTTTATTATTCATCTTTTCAGTCTCGAGATCCCCTCGTACCGGGTGTTCGATTCCTATACTTTCTAAAGTAGCAACCAGTGTCTTGAAGTCACAAGGCTTTGCAAGAAATCGATCAGCCTGGATCAGTCCGACTGGATCCGTGCACTCCTTGATTTCTTTCTCAATCGCATTGCCACTGATAATTACGATTTTAGTAGGAGAGTACAGCATTAGCCGTTCGAACCGTCTTATTTCAAGAATCGCGTCTTTCCCTTTCATGACAGGCATTTCGAGATCCATGGTAATGAGATCAAAGAAGTTCGGTCCTCTGTCTTTAAAGATTTCAACTCCTTCTTTCCCGTTCGAGGCGATTTCAATCTCTTGAAAACCGCATTTTTTTAGCATTTCGGCGTTGATATTTTGATTAATTGGAAAATCCTCGACCACTAGCGCTCTCAGAGGACCATTTGTAGGTTGAATTGAGGTGTTGCTAGTTATTTTATGCGGAGAAATGCTTGCCCTTGCCGCAGAGACAAGAGGCACGCATGAAGCGGGTATGCTAACCGTAAAACAGCTCCCAATCCCTTCTTTGCTGTCCAGTAGGATGCTACCTCTGTGAAAGCTCGCAATCATCTTCGATATCCATAACCCCAATCCTAATCCCAGCCTTTTGAGCTCGCTTTTATCATTGACTTGAGCGAATTTATCAAAAATCATATTCTGATTCTCTTTTTTTATTCCGCTTCCTGTATCAGTCACCTTGATGATGAGACTCCCTTTCTCTTCAGCAATAACCTTTCTTAATTTTTCTGAATAATCCTTCTGTTGTATACCACCCATCGGCTTATAAGGAGTATCTAGCACCGTTTCATATTCAGTTGTCAAGGCAGCAGTGGCTTCTCCCTCAGGTTTCCACCCGAAATAGAGCTTTATTGAACCTCTCAGCGTAAATTTAATCGCATTACCCACGAGATTGAAAATCACTTGCGTCATTCTCTCAGGATCAAAAGCAACACAATTTGAAAATGACTAGGATATTTCAATCAGCGGAAGAACCCATGAATGAGATCCTTGCAAATTGTTGAAACATCCTCAATGAACGCCTTCATGTCAACCGGGATTACTGATAAATGCATGTCTGTAGCTGAATGCCCCCATTTCTTTGAATCTAGAATAGTGATTATGATATTCTTCAAGATCTTCGTGCAAGTGAAAACTTTATTAGCCACCTGTCTTGCATTTAATGGCAACTCCATATCCGCTAACACTTGAAGATTTCCGACAAGTCCATTTAGAGAGTTTCGCATCTCATGAGAGAAACTGAGGATAAATTCCTCTCGAGAGTTTAAAGCTTCTTGGAGCTTCTCGTTCGAAATTTTGAGAGCCTCGTTCTGTTCAGAGGTTTTCTTCTTCAGAGCGGCCCATTTCAGGTACATTTTCTCTTGAAGGTAGCTTTTGGCCAATACCTGGATAAACACATTCAAAAAAATTCTCATCATAGATGCAATTGATCTCTGCACGACACCATCGAGGTCTTCTCTCGGAGTTGTCAATCTTGGTTAGAGGTCAAACCAAATAAAATAACTGGTCAGACAAAAAAATATTGATAAGGAGGTTCAAGACATTCCTACGGAATACAGCAAGATCAAACCTTATAAAGGAAAAAAGTAAACTTCAAAATGTATCAGGAGACCTGAAATACATAAGCCATGATGTAATGATTATGAAAAAGAGATAGTAGTGTATGGTCTTGTAAGTTTTCATCCAAACAAGGAGGACAAGTATAATTATAGAGACCATCGCCCAGAGCATCCTCTCGATTATGAAGTTTCAGAAAATAATGCCGAAAAGAGTTGCAGGAAATGTACTGCTGGCAAGTTCGCAAATCATATACAAATTTCTGAATTTTTTGTCGAGATACGGAAGATGTTCTTTGAGTTCCTTCGGCGACTTGCAGATAGGATTTCTATGAGCCCACATTTTGTGTTTCGTCGTGAGTTGAGTTTAGTTATTGACAATTAAAATAAGCTATGCTTCTTATAATTCCTTCATTTTACTGAAATCTTGAAAATAGGGGTTTTGATATTTGATTTCTGGGAAATATAAGGAGTTTATCAGAGTTGTTGATAATGTTGCCGGGTGACATTATGTAGTTTCCTGGTTTATTAGCCTGAGATGCATTACGACTGAAATTAAAGAACTAATTGAGCAAAATTCCTGACTTGAAAAACGGCATATAAGGGCAATTCAATACTAATAATAATATTATCTAAACTGCTGGTATACCCAAAATTACTATATGTGTTGAGAAAAGGGAGGAGAAAAATATGAACTAACATAGCAATCAAAAGATAAGCATAGCTATCTTTGAAAATTCTTTTGTTTTACGGATTGACTTATACCAAATCAAATTGCCTTTTTAAGATATTCATGTGGTAGTAAAAAAGAGGCAATAGCCTTCATCCACAATTAGAAGCTATATAGAGTTCGTATCATCCAGAAGATCATAATCTAATGTGAATGTTAACTTAGATTGTGTTACCATGCAAGCCTGTTGTAATTATTGGATTGGAAGTCAAGATAAATATTCCTCCTTTAAAGATAGGCCAAGCAGGCAGATACAGACAAGATCAACAAGCTTCTTTCCAGAAACTTGCCGGAGAGAATATTTTCATTTAAAATTCTACAATAGATTTCACTCTACCTTTGTTAAAGTTGAGAAATTTTCGTTTTGATTCTTTTTTTTCTTCGTTAGAAAGGTCGCAAATTCTGTCACAAAAACTGAATAATGAGGTTTATGAAAGATTTTATAATATTGTGTGAAGATGATAATAATACTGAAGAATTACAGGAAATTCGTTCTTAGAATAGTTTATTAAAGAGAAATGAATCTATTGAATTAGATAAGAAAAAATATCACTAATTCGCAACATAATTATCTTTCATTTTAAAAAAATTTCGAATGTATCTTCAAAAAATGCTGACATTCGCAAAGCACCTCGATCACTGCGGGTTCTATATTATTAATTAAGGACTTTATCCAGAGATCTCGTTTTGAAGCTTAGATTTTATTCTTCTTCGAACGAGATGCCAGATTTGGGTCCTTGAATCAGAAAGCAAATTATCGGGGGACGTCAAAGACCTAAATTGATTCTTGATTTTGTCAGCAAATTATAAAGTTTACCTGATTATCACTCTCAGCTAGTTGACCTTGAAAATAATCAATAAAATCATCTAATTCTTGGTCTTTCCCCAGAACCAAATTCATCTGCTCACAGTGAACTCTCTTGTATGGGAATTCGTTTTTGCACACCTCTTGTGTGTTTAATGGCGTTCGACTCAAGCTGTCTTCTATTTTAGAGTTGACTGAAGCCAAAATATTTGGATTGGCCCCAAACTGACGGATAATGGCCATTTTCTCGAGGTTAGTTATTCCGGTCCTAGCAAGGTCTTTGAATATATCTATTTTTTTGGAGCAAATATTACTGTGTCGTCCGATAGTACGAGAGGAGTTTTTCCTTTGTTCTCTGTGCTTGAATCATCCTTAATTGCATTTCATGCAGCGCTTTCTTTGCCTCTTGAATTTTAGCTTTCAAATTCTCATTCTAATTCGAAAAATCCTTCAGAAATCCGAGTTATCATAAGACTACCTGTATTATTAAATTATAGAAAAGGTCGTTTCTGCTGGAGTTGCACTCAACTCCATTTGACGTTTCGTTCTCTTTGCGTGTTGAGGAGCTCTCGAATAAAAAGTCATTTTTAAAGGGATGAGAGGAGTTGGTCCTACGGATCACTTTGACAAGAGTGTCTCTATAAAAGGTGAGAACTGTGCTAGCTTATTTTTTTGAAAATACTATTACCTTCTGTTACGTTGGAAATAAGGGTGATTATAGATCAATACACCTCCTGTAGACTTCATTTTGGAGAAATCATACATATTCAGCTATGATACAAAGATTTCCAATGGACATCATTGACCTGGAATTTACTTGTCGTATAAATGAACACAACTTCCCGTGCTGGAAAAGCTTAGGAAGTACTTGACTCGCGAACTGGTCGGGATTCTTGATCACAATAGCTGTTCCAGCCTCGTTCCAGCTGATAAATTCACTAGATTCCCCCGACTAAAGGAAGTAATTATCTCAAAATTGTCATTATGAAGAACAAACCTCCAAAAGATCGAAGGTTTTGAGCAAGAACTTAGGTATTGGCTGGCCTGAAGCTACTGAAGCCTTCTGAATTTTAGATTTTAGAGAAGACGCCTCGCATTCCATTTTTATCAAACAATCTTCCGATGGAATTTATTTTGTTGGCAATACTCGGATAATAATAACCCAATTAAATAAATCTCTAACCCTCCGTTTCGAGTCATCAATCAAAAACTCATGCTACGTCAAATTTTCGAGGAAAAATGAAATTTACACATAATTAAAAACCTAATAACTTGCAGTTTCGGTCTTATTCAGATCCACCATTTGTGTTCTTGTGTTTTCGAAAGATTATTAAAATTACGAAATTAGATGATAATCATATCTGGTGTTAGCACCTTCAGAAATTCTCTAAGTTGATCCCTGATTCAAAGGAGAGAGAATGTGACTGAGAAAATAACGTCATTTCATTATTTGTCTGGGCATCTCTAACAAAAAAATAAATTTCCTTTTAATTCTTAATATTGACTAATTTTATGTAATGAATATGAATGAGAGCAAAGCAATTAATCAAAATCAGCAAGTATATGAGATTTATCAAAATTCGCTGTTGACCATATTCGCACATTTTGACTTTTGAACATGAATTGCGGAACAGATTATTCGTAGGAAGTGAGTGCTGGTTCTTGAAAAGAGTTCTGTATCATGTTATTCAGACTGAGGTCTTGGTAATATTTCTGCATAGTGTTTGTTTTCGCAGCATCTCAAGGCTAGATAACCCTTTCCCCCAATGATTCTCGGGTCAATGACGACTTTTTGAGCTCTTTTTTTTCAACTTTACCATAACTGTTTGAGCTTCACCGAATTTTCTCTGACATAAATTTTAGGTATTAATTCAATTTAATCAAAATAGCACAAAATAGCAAAACGATACTGCAAATGAAGATAAAAGAAAATTCAAAGCTCCAACACCCAAATTCTAGTCGCTTTTGCCATTCGAACATTATAGGAGCTCTCTCTTGTTCTCTTATGAATGAAACGACCCTATTTTCTCCGAAATCTCACTATTCACATTAAAGCAACCTAATTTGAAGCAGAAAGATTGAATAATGGAATATAAAATGAAATTTGGAGGAGCAAAAGATCAAATTAGGTCCTATAGTTTCAACAAGATCACAATTTCATCGAGAATTACGCTATTCGTAGACTCTATTCATTTTAACGAAGAAGTAATCTATTCGCTCATTTGATACAGAAAGAACACGCAGCACACTGCATTGAAAACTGCGAAAAGAACGGGCCACTCTTGCATTAATTGTTAGAATCGAGAAACCTCCATGCATTTGGTCGACAATGACAGAAGTGGTCACATCTTTCAAAAATCAAGGAGGTTCTTAGGATAATTGTTGATGAGTGAATGAAGGAGCACAGTTGTGGAGATTTTTTATCAACTGCTACGCTATTTTTCTTAGACTAACCGATTCTTCAGAGAACATAGAACGCAATGTTTCCGATATATATTTATTAGGTATGTGCATTCCAATAGAATTGTCCCAGATTCTGGCTGACTATTCAGACGGAGAGTTTTCGGTCTTTCATAAATGCAAAGCAAAGCAGAGCAATCTAGATAATCCAATTTATTGAGTTTTACTGAAAAATTCTCTTTCACAAAAGCAGATGGCTTGAAATTGAAAAATTGATCGAGAGATAGAGTCGTTTGGGGGAACAAAGGATGTATTTTCATTTTTCATGAATGATGAGAGTGCGGCTGTGGGACAACTGCGCAACCCCCTCGTATCCAACTTCGTAATTTCATAGAGGTGTCCAGTTAATCTAATGATTGATAACTGCTATGATATGGGAAATTAGTTATCCTGTATAAGCAAGATAAGACCAAAATTCCGCAGAGAAGACCATCGGATCTACCAATCAAATTACTTCGACTGTTATATTACATTGAGCCTGAATTGGAATCATCATGTTTAGATGCATTGTTAATCTTCTGTTTATGAAGTAAAGTGAGTGGCTACGTTTGTTATAATAAATACGACTTCCAACTGTTGGAGAACCGCTTTTAAGACCCTATCCATAATGAGCTAAAACTATTACCCTTATGTTTCAAAATAAACAACAAAAGCCCTAATAAATTTGAAAACGCACTCCACTTCCTTAGAGGTTGTTGTTATATATTTCCTGCACAATGAAGACTTAAATTCACGGCGCTATCCTTGAAAATACGCGCCTTAGGTTTTGTTCGTTAGTAAAATATTTGCATGAAACAAATCCTTGAATCGTTTTCTTCCATCTCTCAATCCCCAAAAAAACTCCCGCATATTCACATTGTAGTGACGGCTCGTGCCTGTCCCATCGAGGACTTCGATGAGACTATCGGCGGATCTTTATTTCATGCGATTGCAAAGATTCTCCATTCACGAGAATTTATGCCTGATATGAATATGAATAATCCATAATATTTTGTAGAAGCCCACCTGAACACATTCCATAAGGCACCGCTTCGCATGGGAAGAAATCCTTGAGACTAAACGCATTGTGTGATCTCGGTTTTAGGAAGGTTATGCAATCCTTCCGATGAGGGTAATAAATTTAATAAGGAAAATAACAAAATTCTTCCAAACATTCTGCAGCGAATAGAAATTTCTTCACACCCACGATTAATCCGGTTTAGCGTCATAAATAATCATTTCTGTTTCTATTTCCCATGTGACTAGATTGAACTGCTAATAAACTTCAAAAAGTGGGTACATTTATTTTTCTTAGTATCAGGAGCCCTGAGAATCTACTGTTAATTCTTCGCGAGAAAGGTATGAGTGCATATTCTATGCTCGAAATAAAATACAAATCGAACTTTTCTTTAAAGAAAAAAAAATAGTTGAAAAGTTTCAACTCCATAAAATCCCAAATGAATATTACGACTTCATCAGATTACATTGACTTATTGAATAAGACCAACAATCCTCTTTTATTTGCTCGGACAACTGTAAAACATGAACATTGCGTAATAAGTCAAAGGAGCCGCAATATCAGAGGTGAATATGGAGAAATTCATTTAGGAAAATTTCCTAAATCACAATTTCTGGTATTTCATTCCACAGAAAAACTATTTCTTCTCATTAGATAATATAAGCCCTAGGAACAACTCGAACCTGCCATCGATTGTTCATTTAAATATTTATATTGAATTGGATAATCCTGAATTCATTATTAACAGTAAAATTTTAAGAATAGGGCTAAAGCAATTTATTTCCATATTCAGGTCTTGGTCCAGTTTTCAGGGCTTTTGATTTACTTTAAACGAAGGAAGCTTTAGAAATGGTTCTATCACAATTAATGAATGTATCTATAATTGTTCGAATAAAATTATTTTGAAATTATTGAGAAATTGACAGTGAATTTTTTAACTTTCAGAAATATTTCCGTGAATAAACCCTCATCCAATCCGGGCTTTTCTTTAAATTTGAAAATTCACCAGTAATGAGTTGATCACTTATGAATTCCAAAATACCCTTCAAAATTCCTCATTTTCCAAACTCTGTAGCCTCGCTGTTGGCTTCTTCCATCATGTGAGTCCTGGTTTTGGAGTGATCTCTTTCAAAAGCCAAAAACCGAAATTTGTTCTCATTTATTTTAAGTGAAGAATTGACTAAGTACACTAATTAAATTGAAATCCAGAATAAAAAAATTTACGTGAATAGAATTAATCCATTATAGAAAATAGAAGCTTCGTAATTCAATTCCTTTCTACTAGCTAATGTTCTCTCTATAAATGCTGCAGTGGAATATAATTTTACTAAAACAATCTTAATTACAATTTTCTTACCGAATGGAAGCCCCTTCCTTGAGAGAAAAGCTCCTTAAAAGCCGAAGTCTTTGGCATCGAACAAGCGACGCTGGATTCTTAGTGGACCTATACGAAACTCTCGATGTATTTATTTATTTAACAAAATCTGAAGGCTAACCGATTTTGCTTAGAGTCCAGATACTGAAGACATAATGACCTGGAGTGAGGATGGAAAAGTAATACTCATCGACAAATCTCATGAAATCGAGGAGAGACTGTTGATGTACTTTGAAAATTGCCAGACAACTTCAAAATTTTTCGAAAAGGTATGTTACAACTCAGCATTGAGAAATATCTTACCTTTATCATCGAATAGTTTTCCAAGCATCAATTTGTCAGGATAGTCGATAATAAATATAACGCGGAATATGCTTTCAAACATAGCTGTTATTCTCGAGACAATAGGCCTGAGTTCGAGAGTTGGAGTGAGATTAAAGCGAAAAAATCGAGAAGGAAGTTGAAACAATGTAAAAAACAACAAGCTGCCGAAAGCACGGAAGGTGACAGCAGCAAAAGTCTCAAGAAGATTAAAATTTCTCAAACTCAAGTAAACGATTTGGTTGAACGCTGAGCTAATTTAAATCTAATAGGGAATCACCTATCGTCCAATCCATTGGCAGAGTCTCGATGAAAGTCAGAGAAGTCTCTTAGAATTGCTGACGCAGCAAGAAAATTACCATCTATTTCGCGGTTTTCATTCATTTAACATGTAAATAACCTCTCTCTTATCAGGAAACTAAATCTCATTTTCAGGTTGATTCAAAAGTTCTTCATGCAAATTAAGTTACAACAACAAATGGAACAACTCTTGGATTAAAGACGTCTTACTCTTCTCTTGACTGCTTTTTTATAAGTTCAAGGAGGAGATTTTTAATTTTTCTCTGTTCTTTTATTTTTTATTGCTATGAATGATTTTTATTTAAAATGCATATGTTTCTTCATCAAAGAAGTACCGGAGATGTACAAATTTTTGAGTACAGATCAAATGAATGTTCTGTTGATATTTTTACTAAGCAAGTAGAAATGCATTTCTGTCTGCTTTTTTTTGGTTTTTTTTTGTATATAGAAGCCACTTTCCTCAATTTAACACAGCAAGCGATCCCAGCTGCAAATTATCCACATCTTAGAGACTCGCCATTACTATTTTTTCGCTATTTTTCGTTCATTATAGGTTAATGAGTAAGGTGCATCCATGCGTCTTAATACCAACCTCTTTAACGATGTAATCTCAATTGACGTACAGCTGTGTGTGCTTGGGTGAAACAATATTGACATTGGATTTAGAGCCCCGATTAATGCTTTGACTCTATAAGGGATATATAGAGTTAAATTCGATCTAGATCGAGGGTTAGATACCTTCTTCACAGCAAGCTATAGCTGTTGTGTGCAATTTTCGTTCCTTACTTGCCTGGAATATCTCTTCAAAGGTTTTATTGGGAGGTACCTTTGTTCTTCTTTTATCTTGCATGAGCTCCTTAATATTAGCTGTCAATAACTTTAATGAGAAATAAATTGAGACTACAGCCGAATAATCGAGATATGAGCACACTTAATAAACGTCTTGGCAATATTTATCCTCATTGTATAATTGCTGTTGGTCAATCTCGTCAGCACTCACACAATTATTGGGATCGGTTTAGAAGAAACACACCAAAATGAAATATCATCAGCCGAACTCAATTTTACGCTTACATATGCTGAATAAGACAGCAAAACTGAGTGTTAGAGGGTGATTGCTGAATCTATCTAAAATGAAAATATCTCAAATAAATCAAATTGAGAAAAATTCTGTCCCAAAAGGTAGTAGTTCTGCAAGGATCATTTGTTTATCCCAAGAAAAAGCCCCAGTAAATCATTGAATTGCTCGATTTGACCGTAATTACGTGGACTATTCCTCACTTATATCTATCTAATGACGTATGCTGAAAACTGAGTTAGGATATTGGATGCTACACTCCATAGCATTTTTTGAATTCTCATAATAATAGACCATGTAGTCTCACTCTAATGATTTCGGATGATCCATAAGCTAATCTCGGATTCATTTTGAGACACTATTTCAACTGTGAAGAAACAACTGAAATCGTAGCAGCGGATTATCAATTTTCTAATGATACATTAAGAAGTATAGGCTTCATATTGAAATAAATGCTAGTGCAAATGAAGAGCTACAGAAAGAACATCAGGAACTAAAAAAGTCTTTTTGGAAGGATCAGATAGTAGATTTTTTTTGTTTGCTTTGAGGAGGCTTCTGCTTTATGACCTTGCTCGCGTATCTCGTTGAAAATTTATCTGCTTTCGAAAAATTCATAAACCAAATTCTTAGTAACAAAAAAAAAGAGTATATTATCAAAAGTTCATAGTTTGAGGATATTTCGGGCTCTACTTCTCATCTCATCGCACCCAATTATTGGAGATTATATCGTGCAACATGAGTAAGGTCGTAAATCCATTAGAACATAAAGCCTTAATAATTGTACAGCCTTCTTTCTCATTAACTAGCTTCCGTTTCCATGAGTCTGCTTTTTCCTTGTCTAAAGTAGTTGAATCTGTTGAAATTCAGAGAGCTCCTTTGTGTTAAATGATCTCTAGGGAATGAATCATCCTACGTTGATCCATGCTTTGGTTAGAAATGCAGATCCAACCAAATTGCACTGTCTGCGGCTTGAATATGAAAGAGCTGCGAGTTATTCACTCTTTTTTTTTAAACTCATTGAAAAAATCCCATCATTTACAGAATATTTTCCTACCAAATAAAATTGAAAGAGCTTTAATGAACAAAAACATTGTTTGACCATAGTTAGAAGCCAAAGACTGAACAGTTAGCATTATCATCTGCTGCCCTCTGCTCATGCAGATTTTATCTTTTTGCAGCTAGAACACACTCTGGATAGATCAATATTCCCTTATCTAATTATTCAATGAAAGACTACAAAGTCAAAAGAGGCTTTGCTTCCCTTATATGAACTGAATTCACAAGTACCCTAAGTTCCATTCCGCAATTTTTTTAATGGTCCTATATGGTAAAACTCCAAGCAAGAATTGATCAAAAATTCTGGTATTTCTTTGTGGGATTACCAGAGTACAGAATTCCTTTTGGTTATGCAATTCAATTTTCTTTAAACGAGACTACTGGTTATTCCGTCCTCCGCCTGAAGGGTTATCAGGTGTGGTATATACAAGGAAATTATCTTGGGCTCTTTTTAGATTTATGACTTAAAAACGTAAATGTACAATAAATTTTCAGAATCTAATTTGAAAATTCTATCACTTTTTGCATGAATCGTGTTACCATATCACAACCAAAACTTGTAATTCAATCACAGGTACAATTCCAATGAGATTTCAAGCAAAGGTAAAACATGTTTAAAGCATCATTAAATGAATATAAGTAGACTTGTCTCCTGAATAATGAGACATTTAGAAGGCAGAATACAAGGCAATAAAGAGAATTTTGGTACAAGTGTAACCATATTTATCGAAAGATGACTATACCATTTTTTTGTTTTAATATCATTATGATTCAACTCAAGTCTTAATTATTGTTGAAAACCTGCCGCGAAGTGAATATATTAAAGCATAAGGAGCACAGTTAATCACTTATTAATCATTATGCCTCAAAATTTTTTCCCTATCGACTGTTTATGTATGCTTACTCTACTGTCTAGTCTGAATCTTGAATCATATTGAACACCCAAGGAGAAAACAGAAATTTTATTCAAACTCGATTCTAACAAAGATTCTCACAAAGGAAATGAAAAAAATACATTACCTTTTTCACTTTGGAAGACACCTTATTTCATAATTGATTTTATTCCAATGTACCTTAATCCGAAATTAATTAGACTTTCGAGAATACAGCTTAAAATTTTGAATTGTTCCGAATCGGATTGACTTTGACTCGTTTGTAATTAAGAATTGCATTTTTTTCCAGTATTTTAGGGAACAATACGGCTGAAACTAATACAAAAGTTGTTGTTAATCAACATTTTATATATTTTACGAAATTAGGATTTTTATTCCGTTGAGAGACCTGTATTCGAGATTTTGAATCGTCGACCTGGAGCTTTCCGCGGTCAATGAAGCGACTACAGACATACCAAGTACTGACTTTTTATTCTTCAACAAATAGCAACAGCATATGTTATAATGGTGGCCGCACCTTTGATTTAGCGAGAACTAACTTTCTTAGTGAAACGCCGTTGGTTGTATCAAAGTAACTTTGAACAGTGCCGTTAAAGGTTTTCGCCTTTACTAATTAGATGCTAAAGTGATTTTTCCTATTGTAAGTGGCCAATTCTAAGCAATTTCGTTAAAAGTCCTCTCTGATTTATCGGCTTTAAATTTCTACAGAATTTCAAAAACAGTTGCTTACTTTATTCACTTTGTCCTGTATGTCCTAGTCAAAGCTCTTATGTAAAATCTGTTTATCGACAAATAGATTCTCCACAATGATTGTGAAACAATGATTAAAAGGATAACATCAGTAAAAGTAATATAGATCAACAAGATTGGAAAACCTCATAGATCAAGAGAGGTTTTTGAATTTTTCATAAACTAGAATATCGTATGGGCCCTTTATTGTGCCATGGAGAGACAAATGAACCTTCGATGGGACTTTTACATAATCTTTCATATTTTAGCCTGAAATCATATATGACCCAGAGTATACAGAAAGAAGAACCAATAAATCCGAATTTATTGAAGTTCTATTGATTATTTGTCTCACAATCGGAAACCTGAGGCAAGTCTCATGTTTTCACTGTTTTTTTAATTCATCACAAAGTTTAATAGAAGGACGCTAATCTTGATTTAATATATTACGATTTTGGGATTAATTTTCGGGAATACTTGTGTTCTCGAAAATGGAAAAAATTCTGTCGAAAGGTGTTTCAAACGATCTCCCTAAGGGCTTGAACAAACTCAAGAAAACTTTCGAGGAACGCAATGAAAACCTTGCGTAGCTTTTCAATTTTTAGTCTTGTGTAATATTGTGTGATTATTTTAACAAAACATCCATGGAGCAAATGTCCCAAAAGAAGTTGCCTTTGGTGAGGTTTTTGACATCTTTTGTCCGGTTGGCTCGTAGCCAAACAACTCTGTCGAGAATGAAACGATGAAATTTAAATAGCTCGCTCTATCTTCTCAAAAACATTCGAAATTGATATCAGAAATTAACTGACTAATTCTGGAAATAACTTGGGTTTTTACTTCGAGATCACACTTTTGAAATAGTAAGTAATATACTCATTTGATCGTGTATAAAAAGGAGCCTTCTCTTAGGGATTCAGTTGAATTTAATAGAAATAATACTGAATTCATGGAAATTTTGTCTCTGAAAGAAAAGCTGCTCAATAGCAGGAGGATTTGGGATGAAATCTATCACTCACATTTTCTGGCAGACCTATACGAAGTACTAGACGTAACTCATCTAACTTCAACGTACATTTAAGTGACTTTAATCAGTGTGTTCAAACAGAAGATATAATAACCTGGAGCGAAGATGGCAAAATGATATTGATTAAGAGTCCAGAACAAATAGAACAAGAAGTCCTCCAATATTTTGAACTGTGTCATACAGTTTCAAGCTTTTATAAACATGTAAAATGAAGTTCTGTTGAGATTCATATCATTTTGGGTCAGCTTTCAAAGACGGGGTTCGTGAAGGTCGTAGGGGGTCATTACGGAACCGCTTGCGTATATAAAAATCAGTTCTATACGAGAGACAAAAGACCTGAGTTTATGACATTGGGAGAGCTAAGAAGAAAATCAAAGAAGACAAAGAAATTCAAAGGAGAGCAGTCTAAGTTCCAACATGATTGTACTAAGAAGGTAAAGACTGATAATAAAGAAGTAAATTTCTTTTTTTACTTTAAGTTGGATGATCGTGATGTAGGATGGTTATCATTTTCTGAATCTGATTTCCTGTTATGGTGAAACATCGACGATATTTCAATTTAATAGAATGTTGGAGACAATCGGAAGTCATTCTCTGAATAAGTAATCTTTTCCAAATAGAGGATTTCAACCTATCTCAATATCTGTAGTACATTCCAGAAGATAATGACACAAATGACAATCTTCCAGCAATTGGAAAAGACATCAAAATTTTCTTAAGGAACTACATGAATAATTTATTATCATTCATTATGGAGAAAGAGGTTATAAACCTCAAACATTAGAAAATTTTTTAATTATTTTATCGTTGAAATATTGCTACCGTGTCAGCGATCTTTCAGAGCTGATTTTATATAAAGTGCTTAGCGCCATTTCTTTATATAACAGATGTTCTAGAGAAAAATGAGAGAAAATATATCTTATAATCAATTGCTTTATTAATGAGTATAGAGTTAGCTAGCCACTTCAATGTTAGTACCTCTCAAAAAACGCACAGTTTGCCTTTGTTTTTAATTTTCAGTATCCCCATAATCTAGCCGGCTTCATTCAATTTACGGTGGTCTATTTTTGTTATCTGGAAGCTGCACGGTGCTGATTGAAATAAAAGAGCACATTAGATTGATAGAACAATGCGAATGGAGTTTCCTGAATTCAGGCGATGGCCATATAATAAAGTCCTTCCAATTTGAATCTAAATTTCTACTCTTTGACGACAATGAGTTGCATCACAGGCAATGACCCTATCCTCAAACTGATTTACAACTCTAGGTTTTCATTCCTTTAAGACAATTACATTACAAAGAATCCACCAGACGCCCTTTTACTGTTGCCTTACCCAATGGGTTTCACTCGGAAACTTTTCAAGAATGTGAAATAAATTAGAAAACTTTCAGAAAAATTTTATGAGGTTTCAAGTCAGCGCGATTTCTTAAATTAAGAATCGAAATTCTTCTGAAATTTTTGATTTCAAAATCTGACCATGACTTTGGTTCAAATTGAAAGTAGTATAATTCCTAAATGTGATGAGAATCAGATGTCAGCTAGGCTGATGAATCGTCTCCTCCCAAAATATCACATATTTCAAATGATATTAATCGAAATTTTTTCATAGATACACATAATCAGCAACCGTTATATAAGTAGTTATCACTATTTTCTTCAGTTTTACAGAGTTTTCGGCACGGTTCCTTGCCGATTCGCTCCTTTCCATGATGGAAGTGACAGGAACGCCTCCAAATCCATTCAATAAATATTCTTGTTGTTCCTTTTTCTCGATTAACAATGCAGCTGTTCTATCTTCTAGAACTAAATTCATTTTTGATTCCTTTTGTTCTGTTAATAGAACTTAATCAATCTTCTATCTACAATATCAATTTCAGAACACTTCATTGTCTTCCACTTCAATGAAGAAACAAACAGCTTCAGAATCTCTTTTAGGTCCTGCTGCAGGCATTTGGTCTCAGTTGGCACTAGGAAGAATCTCTGAAGGTCGAATCTTCGAGTTTTTGAGGAGTTTAGGAATTATTCGAACTTCTGATTTTTTTGAAATTTCAGAACACTTTGAAATTTTTCAGAAGTAATTGGTGTTCGGGACTCATCGATCTACTTAATCTGAGTTTCCTCATGACAAATTATAATTTTTTCTTGCCATAAGCAATGGAAACCATCAATTTGAAGGACAAGCTGATCCGCAGCAGAAAACTATGGAGCGAAACAATCGACACGAACTTCTTAATTGACCTCTATGAGACCCTCGATGTAACTTTCGTTCTCTTTGTATATTTGTGACTCTAAATTCCTTAGTGTCCTCGTTATGATAACATAATCAACTGGAGCAAGGACGGCAAAGTACTTCTAATTTACAACTCGGAACTTGTCAAGACAGAGGTTTTGGTGCACTTTGAAATCTGTGGAACATTCAATAGTCTCCTTTCCAAGATAAACTTTTTTTCATCAGACTCTCTTAATGGTTAGTAGTTAAAGAAAAATAAATTCGTCGAGATAGCTGGATACCAAGCTGAATATGCTTTCAAGCATCAATATTTCACACAACATAATCGTCCGATATTCGAAACTTGGGAGGAATATCATTTTAAGAAACAGCATAAAAGAGATTGTTACCAGTCAGTTGAATTAATAGAACATGAAGGTGCTTGTAAGAAAATTAAATATCAGGTAATTTTTGAGATTGAATTTCTTGAGTTGAGAGTTTAATTAGGAGTTCAGCAGCACAGGATCTACCATGAGCGGTACAGCTGGGCAGATCTATCGCGACTTTTACGAATTTTATAATTTTAATCGGTAACCTTCTGAGTTTGTTGAGTAACTAATCTCTTTTTCATAATAGAAGTTTGCAGCAGGCTCTTAACAAGGTTGAGCTTCTTCAGAAGCTTCAGCATCTTTCTAAATCTGAGTGATTTTTTATTGCTTATTCCTTTTTGCGTGTGTCTTGATAATCCAAAATTTTCAATAAGAGATGTATATGTTAGTTGTTTGTAAGTGATATAAAATTTCATTGTTCCTCATTCATAATTTAATATCTAAATCGCTTTGCTATGGCTATTACTTAGAGAATAATAATTAAATCCTTTCGAGAGGAAGAATTGTTACTCTTTGAATAAAGATTTCAAAATGCTTATCCACCTGTTATTATCTATCTACTATCTGAAATTTGTAGGATGGAAGCTATAGGTGAATATTGTTTGGGAATGAAGATAAACCTTGATTTGTACGTTGCAGTCAGTATTATTGCACGGTTTTCGATATTCTTAGATTTCTCTGACTTCTCGTCTAAAGAGACAGCAATTCAACGTGGTTTTGATGATTCATAAATTATAAACGCATTTCCAGTTCTCTCAATCGCATTAATAATCAGATCAATTCTAAGCTTGATCACCAAATGCGTTAATTTCTAGATATGCTCATCTTTAGAAAAATCACAACCAAACTATAAAAATCATAAGCATTAGCATAAGGTGTCAATAAATCATTATCAATTAGATAACATAACACAACACTGGGCTCTACAATAGAATATTTTTTTCCTTTATAGAGAGTTCGGAACAGCTGTTATTGTTCGATTCGTCCAAGACATTGCCTTGTATCTGGAATTCACGACTTCCGATGAAATCTCGCAATCTGAACTGTCTGATACTATTGTATATACTCTGTCATCCTGGTGGAATGAAGCGACATTGCGGCCGTTTCTTTTTTTACAGCATCTTGCGCTCAGCTCGTTTTTTATTTTCGCCTGGCTTCCATACGCGATCGAATTAATGAGTCCTTGCGCATTCGAGAGCATTATTGTTGTAACAACAAGCCACACCGGCTCAACGTTCAGATTTCCTGTGCATATCATATAGATCTCAAATATGCTCAGAGGACAGTTGCAAATGATTAAAATTATAGGGAAGAGTAGCAGCTCGGCATACATATCTCCTTCAAATCGGCGAAGGTTTCTCACAACACCAATGTAGCATCCCAAGCAATAAACAATCGCGAGCATAATAGGTAACGTCGTGAGATAGAGATCCATCATTCCCAGTGATGTGAAGGCATTATCCTCGCTGCCGAGCCGAAGAAGGTAGAAGGCTATACCAAATAGAAAGGGCACAAACATAGAAATTAGTAGGTATGTCTTCATATATTTGCGGACTACTTCTAATTCACCAGCTCTCACGGTAGAATATAATGAGTGAGCAAAGCAGCAGCACCAGAAGATCGAACCAAGTCGGCCGACCTCTGTAAAATATTGAGACCAAAATGCAGCGGTCGTAGTACTGCCAGTGAAATAACCCAAGCAGTCGGCTATACTGGAAATGATGTCCATCAAAGATATTCCAATGACCATTTTGCCTGCATCTGATTTATGAATTTTGAATCCGATAGTTGCAATGATATTGAAAAGCGATCCTGAAGCAGATAGTAAGTCAATGGCTTGACAGCCTACTCTCAAAGCAGTGAGTAGAGTACCACTCATAACTAATGTATTTTTATTGATCTCGTTAAAATTGATTCGTATTTATACTGCGCATTAGCATTAAAACAGCCTCATGATGCGCCGGGAAACGTATCAATTATTAATTACATATAGAATTCATGATGTGATTAATTAATGGACTACTCTCATGTGGTTACTGAGGAACTGAACCTCTCACAGACCATTGCAACGTCACTCTAATCATGAATAAGATTTAAGATAGAAACACCTCGAAGTGTAATCTAGAAGCCTAGCCCAGATCTAGCCATTCACAACTAAACATGCAATCTTTACTAGAATATCTCTGCTGGCATATTTGACTTGAATCTTTAATGAATTAGTAATATTTCATTTAAGGTGAAATATTCAATCACGGTATCCACCTATTTTTGAGTCTGATAACTGTAAATCGTACTTGACATCAAGATTAGCGTTTAATCGTGACGTTTTACATCTTCTCTTGATCTTCCCGAATCTATCGAAGCGACTTAGATGACGCAATGGACACAAGCCTGCTGAAAATATCTATGGATTCTATGATTAAGCCCAATCATCGGCAAAATTACTTATGAAATAAACCGTTGATTTATTATCTAAATTTTAAAGAGATCTTCAGGACACTTAAAAGCTCGCAAAGTCAAGAAGATGAATAGAGAGCACGTCAAAGGCCAAAGTATGCCTAGTTATTGGGAAATCAGTACAAATGAGAGATGCACCAACTCAACTTAACTCATTTGAAGCAATGCCGTATTTACTCATTGAACTGTTATTTGTCAATTTAAGTTTCGACTCTAACGGCTTATCTTTCACTAACTCGCGAATATGTATCGCTTCCATAATTGTAATAAAAGTAAATCAATTAAGCAAATGACTGCAGAGCGTAATCTTCAAAATACGGAGTCACTAGAGCGATATTCTTCAACTATTCTGCAAATAGCATAATTCTTTGTTGTATATCTACTATCGTATTTAGCCTTCATAAATTCAAATTTCAAAGCAAAAGATTTTAGCACAGAATGCACGAGATCCACTGTAAAAATGCAAAAAATAGCGCGCTCTATGAACAAAGAATATAAGAGAATCTCAATGCTTCATAATTCTGGCCCGAGCCCACCTTCAGTCACCGTTCAGTTTTATTGATTTTACAACCCAAAAGAGCAAACTCAACCGAACTGATGTTTTGATTAAATAAATTCTCAAATTAAGAAGTTTTAATCCCAAATCTGCACTTATAAGTTCGACAGAAATTTTTGCAGCTCTTCATAAAGGATATAGACACAAACATAGAGGCGGGAAAAGCTTTTGTTGTCGAAAGCGCTCATGGTCCTGCAATTATGTGACTCATTGCCTTGCTTTAGTTGACATTAGCTGAGGGAAGAGGTTTTTTCACATCGACAGAATACTTTTGGGCAAACTGTTCTAGATTTGAAGCATAGCCTCCTTTTGAAAACAATCTAGTGGCCATTTCAAAGTAAAATAGTAGAATTATTAACTTGGAACGACTGGCATCCGACGATATTCGAATGACTTTTATCTCACCAACCAAGACATATAGCGAAGTAGGCGTCTACATAGTCCCTGTTGTGCTTCACAAACTTCGAGCTCTTCCTCATGAAGGCAATGAATAAAATTTCCAAAATTGGTCTTCATTTTTTTTTTGTTTGAATCCACATTTAGCTCCTTATAATTGGACATACTTAGCACTACGAGTTCGCACTAGCAAATTTTCGCTGTTGAACATAATGGTATACTCTCCTATTGAAACCCCAAACGAACCTGGTGCTTATTTTCATACATCACTTGTAGCAGAACGCAATTACTTAATTCCATGTTAACAAAGTTTAAGGTTCAAATAGATAAGCATTTAGAAACGGTTATATACCACAGCAATAAAAGTGTTTTAATTATTCAGATTCCGAGTATATTGCAGAATCATTAATTATTATTAACGAAGTGGTCATTTAAATCATGCTGGTTCTAAAAGAAAAAAATTCAAATCTAGAAGAATTTTTGTTATAGATTTACCTTGGTTTCTAATCAAATCAACGGTCAATTCCAATTAACTGACTTGATGATTCCAAATAAATTTGCTAACCAATTAATTACAGTAGTCAGAATATTGAATTCAGCAAATACTAATCGTTCAACTTGGGTTCTGAAGATTCTGCCCAAAATTTAGCTTACGTCGTGAATCGTATTCACAGAAGATGCATCACAGAAATTGGTGTCAGGAAGGAGCAGAAATTGAGGTTATCAGGCTGTTTTGACGAACTCTAATGTGAAGCAAAGCCGTTGACGCTGCTTCTTGGTGTGCTTATTGTTGGATTTAAAAGTCTGAGCAGTATTGTTCGCACAGAAATCCAAGAGGACCAAGCAAGGTAGTATGAATAAATTATATGGGATACTTCGAGGAGAGAATCGCAACGGAGAGACCCACTTTTAGAGCTCAACAGACCAGGCTGAAAACATCAAAATCAACTCTACACCTCCCTTTGTCAACCCTCAGAATTCTCTTCTGTGAGTTTTTTGTCTTTAGATTGACAATCGGACCCAGCAACGCATCACTAATAAATTGTAAGTCAGCGAGAAATACCTTTGGGAGCCAAGTCGCGGTGAAATTGGAGAGAAGGTCGCGATGGGTCCTCATTTGATTCAAAGAGTGGATTTGTAATTAATATTTTGAAAATTGCTAATTTTTTTTTGGAATTGATTATTAAATTCAAGCATCTCTCCTGTTTATAATGCCAGTGCTGTTAATTAAATGGATAGTTGTCTCTCTATTCTTCACTAAGCGGAGTCGAATGTTCCTCTTTCCGGGATATGACTCTCCTAATAAGTCTCTAATCTGAATCTGTTTGCTGATTAGAAGTAAGACGGCTAACATTATAAGTGATTAAGAATGAATCATATTATATCCTCCTATGTCGAGCTTTTTTTAAAGAATATCATGAACTGCACGAATCTTAACATGATTGCAGCGAAGAAGAGTGGATTCGACAGCTTCTAAGATTATGATTGTCGCGGATTTCGCGAAAATTTGTTGATAATGCCACTAACTTCGTAAATCTCAAACAAATATTGGTTCCACTCTCTCCTCTGAGTTTAACCTCCCATTCAAGGAAGCTTTGAAGGTTTTCTGTATACAGGTTTAAACTATCAAATGCTATTTAAGACATCCATTCGAAAAGAACATTTCTACCAGACTTGGCGGTATGCTTTATAACGATCTGTTCCATCAGGCCTACTGAAAACAGCAAGCTCGAAGATATAATATTTTGTTGACAACTCCAAATCAAAGCGTGTCAATTTCTGTCAGAATAAGAAAGACCAATTTTTCTTTAAGTCGGAATGTAATGCGGAGTACTCGATTTCAATTATAGATCTGCCGCTATTATATGAGAGCGCTTAATTATAGTAGGAGCTTTAGCAACGACTGCAGAATTAGTAAATATACAAGACTTTTGAGATTATGCTTAAGAGCCAATAACATTCTCGAAAAAAGTTTCTCCGATTTAATGTTGATTCAGTTTCTGAGGGCCTAGACCGCGCTCAGGCGTATCAGAAAATAGAAACACACGAGCGGAAGCAACTCAACCTATTGCAGGTAAACAAACCAAAAGAGGTATTAAAGAGGGTATTTGCTTATATTTTTAATGGCTATTTAAAAATAATAACTTAAAGAGAAAATACAACTTCCTGAAAACAATCTGACAAGACCACTCATCTTACTCAAATCAAGCTGACTTACAGGTTTTGAGAAGCAACATGCAAATAAAATCGAAAAAAACCATCTTGCATATTTAATCCTGAGAACATGACTCCGAGAAGGAAAATATTGGTTCTAACTAGAGAAAACAATGCCAGAAGAATTCAAATCGACTCGTTTCCATAATTTGATCGCATCCAGCTGGTATGGCTGTGCGATCCGTTGCGTTTAAATGATTTCGTCACAGTATTGCTTTCGTGCAACGGGTTTTTTGATTTCGGAAGAAGCTTCCTTGGGAAAAAGCTGGCCAATGAGGCTTCGAAGGGTGCTCGTCTTCTAAGAACTTACTTTCTCATTGGTGATTTGGTTTCTTGGTTAATTTCGGTCCAATTTGAGTGCATTTTTGGAGCTGCTGATAGAACACAGCCGTAGAATTGGTTTCAGAACTGAAGAAACTCCTGAATGTGCTAACTTCAAGCCTAAGAAGTATTTCAAATAAAAAAAAAAGTTTCTCCAAAGTGAGTAATGAGCAGCACTACACTGGTGATTTGAAAAAAAAAATCGGCGGATAGAAACTTAGATCCCAATAAGAACAAGAAAGCTAATTGGTGCAATTTAAATGATTTGAGAGAGATTGCTGAGCGGGATTCGTTAACTCAACCTCTCCTTCAAATACGCTGAATTTTGACATCTGAATTGCTTGCTAATTATAAATCTTCAATGATTCAATGAAACTCGAATGGATTTAAAAGAAAAAACTCTTTTTTTAAAAGCGAAGTGCACTGCTAAAAAAGAGTCTTGTCTTTGAGAACCAAAATAATTAATCTTTGTCTATTTCTTTTTGAGGTATTTCATTTAGAAACCCTACCATCTTTAATTATACTAATCGGAATAAAAAAAAGTGTTGGATGTCTCTTAAATTTCTTTCCATAGCAAGCATACTAAAATAAAACCCATTTCAACTTAAAACAGCTAATAGAAGGGTGAATACACATACATATCTAATAGAAATTCCAAAACATTACGAATATCTCATTCCAATCTAATCTTGTTCAGTCTGTTTATAATTGGAAAAGGATCAACAATTTTTTCAATGTAGTCTAAGACCAAATAGAAATCATCAAAATTGGGATCTATATAGAAATTCACACTATTTAAGCACCATGTAACAAGGATGCATATTGAAGAAAGGTTATTTTGAAAGCAATACAGTGAAGAGGATATAATCAAGAATGAATTGTAGAATGTAAAGCTAATTCGATGTTTCTACTAGCTTTTTTCAGAGGTACAACTGAATAACAAGTTCGTTTTGAAAGACTAATCCGAGGGAGCGTGAACTTTTTTTGTCATCGTCGTGTCGATGAAAAAACAAGATTTTAACTATTCCTTACAATTGTTTGTTGTTGAAGATTATGGAATGTCATCGTAATATCATCCACAATGTGCCCAACTTACTAGATTCACAAAAAATAATTATCAGTCAATTTCTATGACCTCATCGCGATTTAAATTTGAGTGGCAGCTTAGTGTGATGAAATTCATATAGGCTTCTCAAATTATTGTTCAGAGTTCAACGTTGGAATTCAAATAATTTGACCAATGCTAGTTTCCTTGAATAATAATAAAGTGATTGCCTTGCACTAATGGGATATAGACTCAAAGTTGCTTCATTAGAAGGGAACAAAAATAACTATTAGTGGCTTGGAGAGAGAGAGCCAGTGTGTTATACACAGGAACTGCAAATAATTATTACCTTATATTGTTGTGAAAAGCCTTGATAATTTTAAAAATTTACGCCAAGATACTAAAAGAAAATTCGTTTGAAATGCGTTCCAAAAAAAAGGGGGTTCAAGTCCTCAAATAGATGGACAGTCGAACATTTTCAGACATAAATAGCGGGGAATATAGAAACAGGACTGAAGCTCAGAAAAAGAGTTCAAAGCATTCACCAAATAACGTGAAATGCTAACTAAAAATACCATTTGATGCTTATTTCTCCTGAATATAGACTTCCGAGAAGGATGTTCCTTCAATCTATCATGAAAAACGCTGTATTATGATGGAATTCGACGCATCTGATATAGTCGGCTGCTCCATTTGTTGCGACGCGGAAAGCTACGAAGAAGACATTCTCTTCTATTGCGACGGCTGTAATGCCCCAGCTCATCAGCACTGCTATGGAAGTGAATTACTAAAAAACACATTTCAAGGTTAATTCCTTTGAAAACCTCATATTTATATCTCTTCTAGAAGATGAAGCCTGGTACTGTCAGAGGTGTCAGGAAATAGAGAATACCGGCAAAGATTATACAGAAATTTGTTGTTCCTTTTGTCCTGAACTCAAAGGAATCATTAAATACTATCCAAAGCAAAAATTATGGGTATTTTAATCATACATGATTAATTTTACCTTGGATTTATGCCAACCCAAAAGGCTCACGTTGCTTGTGTGAACTGGATACCCGAAATTTATTTTACGGGTCCTCGGAAGTATTTAAGGGTCCGCCTTCCTGATCTCAACTCTATCAGTGAGAATGTCCAAATGAAAAATTATAATAAAGAAAGAAAAGAGATATTCTGTGGGCTTTGCAAAGTAAAGTATGGAGATTGCATCCAGGTAACTTCAAGCCATTTTGTATAAGAACTTTAAATGAATTAATCTCTAAGTGTGATGAAACAAATTGCAACTACTCGTTCCACGTGACCTGCGGTCAGAGCCATGTAAGTCTGCTTCCTGTTGTCGTGGTACTAAGTTTCTAGGGTTTGATTTTCAACTGTATTGCCATGAGTAAAGAGTCTCAGACTGATGAATCGAACCCAGAGTAAGGTTCTCTGATGCTTATTTTTCAATGGGTCTGTCCTATGAGTAGATATAAAAAATTGTATTGCAAGAAGCATATGAAAAAATTGAGATACGGTAATCTTTTTTATCAGTGGCTGCATTGAAAATCCTCTGAAAGAGATGTACTCGAAATATACCGAGCCCATTAGGAAGTTCTATAAAAACATGGGGGACAAACTGAGCTGTCTTTTACCTCGGACAATCATCTCGAAGCTATCGAGTCAAGACAGAGATAAACTCAGTAGTGATCGAAAGCAAAACAATCAAATTAAGTAAAAGATGTACAATTCGCTCCTTGAAATCTTGTAGGAAATCATTTTCAAAAAGTCCTCAGAAAAAAAATTCGGCGTCAAAAGCACGACATCACAACGCATCTGAAGAGAAAATACTGGAGAGTGATGTTTCTACGGGAGGAGAAGAGACAAAGAGCATCTCTAAATTAAAATCAAGATCTGAGGAGAAAAGATCGGTTCCAGAGTATCGATTAGCTCCTGAGGTTTGTGAGATATTCAATTGCGAAAAAACTGTGACAGAGGAAGAGCTTCGTAAAATCGTTCAAAATTTTGCTCAAAAACACCATTTAAATAAACCTGGATCTGATAAAATTACTATAAAAAAGTAAGGCTTTATAACTCTATCCTGTATAACAAAGATAATAGACATTCCAAGCTGCATTCTTTATTTGAGACCGACGAGATGTCAAAATCTGAGTTACTTTCTTCGCTTTTGAAATTCACGGCCACTGTTAATGGGGCCATTTCTAAACATATTGCCATTGAAAAAGCCAAAGATCATCAAGTTTCCAAAGCAAAAGACACTCATGCCCTTGCCAAACCTTCGACAAAGCGGGCTCTTGATAGTCGCCCTCATTCCAATGCTGGCATTAAGAATGTAACGCAAAAGCACGGCAGAAATGAAATGAAAAAACTTAGTAAAGAGAAAAGTATCGCAGCCAATAAAAACACAGGAGATTCAAATTCAAGGGTATCAACCTCTCTTGACAAACTATCGGTCAAAGAAAAGTTAGAAAGTAAGCTACCTGAGATTAAAAAAACCCATCAAACCACAAATAAAAAGCCAACAAGAGAGCCAGTTTCATTAGCTACGTAAGAAATAGACTGAAGTAATATTTTCACAAATTATGTTAGTTCAAACAGGACAACGGAATCTGATATCGTATCCAAAGAGCTTGAAAACTCAAGACAACAAAGTACGGTTAAGCCAACAACTCAGGCCGATGAGATTCAAAAACCTCCCACTACTCCTCCAAAATTAACTAAAACTGAAAGTGATAATACACAAAAGAGTGGGAAAGGTAAGCTCGTATCGCCTAACGAACCTGCTTTGCAGAAGAAAATTGACAAATCATCAAAGAAAGAGAGCATTTCGAAGTATATATCCTAGAGTCCAATTTAGAATGCCTAAATTTTTTGAAACTTAAGTCATGCAGCCGCTAATAAGTTCTTATCAGATTTATTTGCAGTCCAAGAAGAGCCTCCTAAAAAGACCCAAAAGACAAATAATCTGATGCAGATTGTTGTTGGGAAGGACCTCATAAACCTATTTGATCCAAGGCTAACATGGTACTGGACGCAGGAACGGTCTATGATCAAATTATCTGATCTTCGAAGCAGATTTGGACAGAAATATCACTGGGTTGAAGGAGAACTTGACTAAGAGGCTTCCTGTTAATAACTGGGATCTCGGAAGATGTATGTATAGGGTGCAAGAGATTAAGAAAAGTTAGTTATTGTGAATATTTATATGAGTGAGAAGTACATATAAGTGCATATTCAGCAGTGTTATTATTTACAACTGATATTCACTGAAAAAACTAAAATATCTTGCCGAACAGGAACAAAAGCATCACATGTTGTCTATTAGGATTATTTGTTTTAGAAATAGCATAAGGCAGATAATTCGCATTGGAATTTGTAAAACTTTGTTTAATAAGGCATCATAGCAAGGGGCTGCTCTGTTCTATGTGAGGGTCTATCACTTAGATTTGAGATTAGAAGGAATGAAAGTAAAAGACAACTGCTCAGGGTTTAAATGAGTATGCTTTACATCAAGTTCAAACAAGAAAAAATTGAAAGGATTTTGCTAATCGTGGATAATTTGGTTTTAGAAACAGAATCAATTGAAACAACAAAAAAAGAGGAAGAAGAAGAAAAAGAAAAAGCAACTGCATCCGAAAATTCATCAATTAAAACCTCCTTCACTGCATGGTTTCGGAGTTCAGACCCCCAATTCTTTTAAAGTCTTTGCAAGTGTATGGTAGTCACATGGCTTTGTGAGGAAGGCTTCTGCCCTAATATTTCCTGTAGGATCAGTGCATTCTTGCATTTCTTTTTCAATCGCATTCCCACTAATGATGACTATTTTACTCCCTGGGGCTTTGCTTAGATTTTCAAGCCTTCGTATTTCAGCAATTGCATCCTTCCCTTTCATTACAGGCATTTCGAGGTCCATGGTGATCACATCAAAGTAATTAAATCCCTTTTCTTGGAATATCTTAACGGCCTCTAAGCCATTCTGCGCGATAACCACCTCCCCAATCCCATATTTTTTTAACATTTCTGCATTAATCGTCTGGTTGATCGGAAAATCCTCCACAACGAGAGCTCTTGTCTTGGATTTTTTCCCTGGGCTTTCTGAAAGATCGATCTCGTCTATCAGCTCCGAATAGCTTGACGCCGCTGGAATCATTGCTGTGAAGCAGCTCCCTTTCCCTTCTTGACTATCAAGCAAAATCTCTCCTTTATGAGAGTTAACGATCATTTTAGAAACCCACAATCCAAGTCCAAGTCCTAATTTTTTTAGCTGCTTGCTGCTGTTGACATGAGAAAACTTCTCAAAAATCATTGTTTGATGATCCTTTTTAATCCCACATCCTGTGTCTTGCACCCGAATCATCAAGGCCCCATTTTCATCTCTATAGCTACTCTTAAACCATTTTGAATTATACAATTCCTCTTCCTCCTCGGTTTTCTCCTCCTTTAACCCCCATGCCGTCAGGAAAACCAGGTTTTCCGTGGTAGTCTGCTCCGGAAGCCAGCTAAAAGAAACTTTGATAGACCCTTGCTCTGTGAACTTGATCGCGTTGGTTACCAGATTAAATATCACTTGAGAAATTCGCTCTGGATCAATGCACAAACTCCGAGGGAACCCAGGTGAAATATCAATAACTGGAGTTAGCCCTTTCGCTCGAATCAAGTCTTTACACAACATGCAGTTCTCCTCGATGAATTTCTTCATATCAGTTGGAGATGGAGCCAGACTCAGCCCTTCTAGACCCTGTCCGAGCTTCCTTGAGTCGAGTATTGTCAATAAAATATTCTTTAATATTGTTGAGCACACCAACGCCTTTGTAACTACCAGCTTTGCTTGCGGTGAGAGAGGCATCTCAGAGAGCGTCTGAAGATTTCCAAGAAGCCCATTGAGAGGGTTTCTAGTTTCATGTGAGAAGCTTAAAATGAAGGTTTCTTTCTCTTCAAGCGCTTTGTTCAATTCCTCGCTCGATTTTCTCAGCTGTTCGTTTTGATCGGCAATCCGTCTTTTGAGAGTTGTCCATTCTGCAGTTATTCTCTCTTGAATCAAGATCCTCGCACAAGTTTGACAGCACATACTAAAAAATACCCGAAGCATCGCAGCAAAGCAGCTTTGAACTGCTAGAATAATCTCTTCGTTGGATGCACTTCTGATGCTGTCTTCGATCTTTGGTTTGATAAGGTACCAGGATATCACAAGAGTAAAAATAGAATAAACTAGGAGAGATTTCTTCGAGGAGCCGAGAGTTAAAATCATAATGAGTCCTGTATACGGTGCAAAATAAGCTTCCAAGCAGTAAGGGGAATTCCATGAGGATATTAGCATTGAAAAAACTGAAAAATAAGCGATCGCGCGCACAAGAGTGTAAGTTCGTTTCCACACGAAGAAAATTGCCATCGCATACATGAAGTAAGAGAGGATGATTCTTTGCGCAGTCATATTGCCAAAAATGGAGCCGACTATGGTTGAAGATAGCGTGGCGCACGCAAGACCGTAAACCGTGAAGTAATTTGAGTATTTTCGTTCGGTGTAAGCCAAGGTTCCTTGAAGCGATGATGGAGGTTTGCAGAGAGGCTTGACAATTTTAGCGTGAAGTGTCCACATTTTGTAAATTTATTGGAAGAATCAATTGATAGTTCTTTAAATCGAGATTGGTTGCTTTATTATTTATTTTGTGTAATTAAAGTCAGAGGGAAACTCCAAAGAACCCTGTTTAATTATCAACTACCTGTTAATTGGCATATTGAGCATATTTAGTGATCCTTGATCACAGCTCCGGCAAGGTTCAACTGAGTAACTTTAGAGCTTCTTTATTAGAGTGATCCTTTAATTGGTGCCGATGAGAAGAATTTTCAGCTCTAAAAATTGTAAAATTACTTTAAAGGAACGATGATTCGAGAAGGAAATTCATATCTGAAAATTTTAAGAAAATAAAGTTCGATTAAAATAATTAAGAATCTTGGATGTTCTGCTGATGCAACGGTTGATGATCTACCATTTAAGGAATTTCGTTGTCTCCGACACGCCATCAGAGTCAAGAGAAACAAACCTTTCAAGCAGGGTGAAGCAATTTTGAAAACTATTTCTTATTACTATGATAGAGCTCATAACCATAGATCCAAAGGCGAATATAATCTCCGAAATCGTTGTTACCTGCATTCTATATTCTTTGGTGGAGAAAAACTCACACCTGATGCCAATTGATCTTGAGCAATCTATGCCGATTCGATGAATGTTGAACTTATATTTAAATTTTAAAAAATGTGGTATTCTCGATGAATAACTCCTTACAAAATCTAAGTAATAGGAACCTAAAAGAGAAACGCTATTGTAGATTTTGGATGAAGGGGAAAAATCGAGTCACTTGTTTTGTAACAATCAAAACGAATGAAGTACTACTCTTCAAGCCTTTGCATGCTCTACAGGTGAGTGAATTTTAATCAGTCGATTCTTGTGTATGCTCGCTCATTCCGAATCGTTCGTGTGTATTGAGGAAACAATCCTCTATAAAAAAGAATAGTAAATTAGGATATTCTACTTCAGAGAACGAAATTGTACTACTTGAGAAAACTAGTGAATATTCACCGAAAAGTATGTTTTCATTAATAGCAGTGGCATTCATAAAATGTTGTAGGCAATGCCATCATCCGAGCTTTAGTCTTTTATCGAGCTCAACCTCTAAAATTTCTTCAATGCTGAATTGAGTTCTATGCTCACATTTTAAACAGAATCTGAAACATTCAAAATAACGATTAAAATTATCCAAAGACAAACATCATCAGATTCAAATTATGGCAGATTCCAAGGTAAGACTACAACCAAATGCTCATCTAATCCATTAAGACCTACCATAACAACTTCTCCCATCCAACTCCCTATCAGCAATAGTAAGTCCCGTTGAAATATCCAGTTAATTTAATAATATTCCCAGTACCGTTGCTATTGCTGAAGATCTCTCCCAGAAATACAAAGCTCTTATTGATTCTGAGCGAAAGGTACATCTCAAATCTCTCATCACTAAACAAAACTCGATAACCACAGCATTTCATTCATTTGGAGGGTGAATATAACCAATTCATTTATCAATTAGATATGCTCTACAAGGTAAGCAGCTTCTCCTTGAACTCATGTCAAATTATGCTGTAATATAGGAGCTATTATCAAGATATGAAGCCGTCCAAAAGGATAACGAAAGACTATTTCAAGATGTTAAGACCCTATAATCATCATTCATTGCTTAATTGCAGTGTTAGAACCAAGATTTGACTCGCACATTAAAGAAAATACAACAGGAAGATGTGGAAAGGAGCAATACACTCAAAAATATGTATTTCGCGTATCAAAAGCAAACAATGCAGTTGAAAGTACAATCCAAAAAAAATTCAAAGCACTCCAATGATCCATAGGAACTTGAAAAAGCGCATAATGACCTCAAAGACAAATTAAATGCAAAGCACGAAAAAACTCTTGTAGCAGATGTAGCCTAGCGCACCAATTCTGTGGATTATTCTATTTAATTAGATAGAGACGAAAACAGCAGTAGCTCATCAGAATATACTTCAAGAGAGACTAGAAGAAGTGGAAGCAAGACTTCACGTATGTATTTCGATGAGGTTGATGCAAATTGATTGCTTGTAGGCAGAAATCGATCGCCGCGGGAAAATTATTGATGATAGAGACCGATACATTTCCGATATAGAAAAAAAGCTCGATGACTACGCGAACCTCAATTTACGGGTTACCGAAGAGCATGCTCAAATGTAACAAACACAGCTGTTTATTGCATTGACATTAAATATATCAGAAAACTTGACCTTGCAACTCAGAAATCTAACTATGAGGGTATACTACACAAACAGTAATCGCTTACATAGTCTTCTCATATCAATACGAATCGTTCCTCTAGACGTTTAGAAATCGAGCATCTAAGGAGAGACCTTGATGATGAACGCGTGCGCTCAAAGGTTACAAAAGCTATGAAATCACTCCATGAATTTTTCGTGAAAAGGCTTATCAAAACTTCTTGGAGGCTCAAAATACTATTGATAAAAAAATCAGAACCAAAGACCTCGTTGTCAAACCAGACACCCATTACTACGAAGAAGAAATCCGTAGGCAGCGAAAAGAGCTGGAGGTTGCTCATGTAAGCAATGCCTGGTTTTGATGAGTGACTTTATTATTTAGCAAAAAATTAATGAGTTGAGAAGAAATCCACCGGAGCCACGAGTCGATTATAAGGATATCTTTGTCGTCGCGGGCCATTTAGACGATTTTGCGGAACGCGCAGACAAAGCCATGTCAATGTCTGAAAGGAACCACCTAAATCGCATTCGGAAAACCTATGCGTTTGCATTATGGAAGCTTCTTCAGCAAAATGATAACTTAAAAGAGAAACTCGAACTCATCCGAGAGTAATTAAAAAAAAAACTGTTCTTGAATGAGATTTTATTATTCAGCGATCCGAAAAATACAGCGTTGATGAAAGAAGCTCCACAAGTGATTATTACGCCTGAAGTCTCTGATATTATTGGTAGCATTTGAACTAGAAGAATGGTACTTATTGTTACAATAGAGAAATTGGATGGAGTGTTTTCTCATGTGAAAAAGACTATTATGGAGACCGTTTTGGAGATATTTATTCGAAGTGCCAATCATGCACACGAAAAGAAACTGTAATGAGACTAAATCTCAAATGTTAGTCTAACATCTTGCAAGGAACTCGTTTATTATTTTTGTGGTAAATATGGAGGAACTGAAGCCAGAGGATTCTCACCTCCTCATTGCTTTCATAGAGACCTATGAGATGTAATACACTGGAGAATAACAGAGTTGATGAATAATATTAGGCTTAAAGAGATACTATCTGGAGAGAAACGGGAAAAGAGCCTTAAAGATACGCAGGTTATGGCTGCAGTGCAGAAAGTACTAATACTTTCCTGGAAATCTCAATTGTGATTATTATGTAGTATCTGAAAGCGAGGGAGGTTGATATTGAGTTCAGAGATAATATAAATACTTGGATTGAAGAAACGCTTGATCAAATTGATAAAAAAAGAGATTACTCAAAGGATAATGAAGTTAATCGGGTAATGAAAGCTGATTTAGTGCTTTTTTTTTTTGCTAATCACTCTTGTTCTTCACAATGATAGGAATATCTTCATCTTTTCAGGCTACTGGCACTGAAGTACCGATGTGTAAATCCGATGTCTCATAAAAAGATAACAATCGATCCTGATCTTCAAATCCAACTTGAAGACAAAATTTGTCGTTCTTTCCTCAGGTAAAATAGCTTTCTGCTACCTCTCTGATATTTTCTTATAGAGGACTTCAAAGTCGAGCGGCACAAGAACAACCCTGAAATTGAGCTCGTTTCTAAATTCTTTTTTTTTTTGAACAATTAATATGAAAAAGACGGATTTATTTTATTTCTTTCTGGATTTTTGTTTCAGTTTAACATTTGAGATATTGTTGATAGAAAAGGAACGCAGGCCAGGAATTTTGTTCATATCCCTCCATTAACTACACACAAAAATAATTTTTATATTCCCTTTGTTTGACCCGGAAGGAAATTTTTGTTGAATACAAAGGAGACAGACAAAGTTCAGGTTGAAGAAATACATAATAAACTAGAGAAATCTTACTGAACTCACTTCAATTTTTCAAGAAATGTTGTATGGCTTCAAAACTAAATTGTTTCTGTCTGTACCCGTTATGAGTCTCTCACTCATCAAATAGACATTGATTATTTTTCTGGATCTGCATTTGCAATTTTGCTTCGTCTGCGTTTGTTTCTGAGAAGGAATTAGCAATGATTATAAAACCAGAATGGCATTAAAGGGTGCACAATGTAATAATTTATTTGAAACTACAGAGGATATTTTCAACGTTATGTTTACAAAATGGCTCGATAAGTCATTCCTGAAATTCCAGAGAGAGAAGCAGGTTAGGTGTCTGTCTTGCCTAAAGAAATTGCATTACTCGATTCATCCGTCTATTTCTGCAGCACTTTACAGGCATCCAGTACTACACAGATTGGGAATTGTATCTAAATTGCCATTTATTTGGGTTCATTGAATTAAGATCCTCAGACCATTGTATATGGAAATTACCTATTTTGAGTAAGCTAAAATTTCATTATTGTGAATACTTTCCAACTCAAGTTAGATTGCAAAGAATAGCTGATGGAGTATCCACAGCGAAGCAGACACTCCTCAAGGATAATTTCATTTCAACGAGATTGCCTCGCATCTTACGTGCTTAATTGTACTATTTTTCTCGAGAAGCCTTTGCAGGCTTCTTTTTATCTCTTCTGATGAAGAGATTCAGAGTCAAAGTTTCAGGACATAGGAGAAGATGGCTGATGAAGTAAAAAGCAAAAGCAAACTTCAACTTCAACAAGTTTCCTTAATTCTGTATTGTTTGCGTTTTCGCTGCCCTTGATTTTTATAACAGCAATTAATTTAATTAAAATTTATTTGTTTAAGTGATAATTATGAAATTGGAGCTTTCCACTAATAAATTTTAAAGATTAGCAGCAATTCAGGTTCTGCAAACTTCCATCCGTGTGGCGTATGTTGGAAAAAATCTGTAATATAGTTAATTTCGAGGATATCCTATTTGTTGAAAACACGAGGTTATTTTCTTTGCTATCTTTACAATTCATGATCGAGATACTATTCCATATGAAATTAAAAAGTTTGATTCAAAAGCAATTTATTGTATTCGAGATATCCCGCTCTTCACTATACATAAGCATATGCCTCCTCTCCATTGGGTTATACAAAAATACGCAAGCAAAAATTTTGAGTATCAATTAAATCAAGTAATTTCAAGATGATTCGCTGTATGACGCATTATTGCCTTTTCTTAAATAAAAAATATCAATGATTCTGTTCCAATTAATTTTTATTCAATTAAGGCGCAAAATACACCTATACAGCACAAATGTGGATACACAAAAAGTTCGTCAGTCCTCTCTGCAAACCACCTAGCACTCTCAAAGGCCAATTTGCTTATCACGAAAGAAAATTTACAAACTTATACATGATTTATGGAGCGTTTGGCACCGCAATTCCAACGGTGCTGGGCGGATTAGTCACTGGCTACGCGGGAATCGAAAGGGTAATTTTCGTTTTTCTCACAATCGCCGTCCAACTCTTCTTGATTTGGATGAAACAGTACAAGAGTGTGACTTACTTAAGCACTCTGTCACTAGCCGCATCACTGTTTGTGTATTGGAAATCTCCTCATCAATTAGAGGCTTTTTACGTTCCAACTTACGCACTGGTCACCCTCTCTGGTATGGGAGCATCAAGGTCATCTCTCACGTTAATTGCCTGCTCTTCGTGTTATATGGTCTGGTTTCATGCCCAGCCAAAAATGAAGTCCTTTTTTCAATCAGCCTCAAAAGAGGAAATCGATGAAGCGATTCAAAAGTCAGTCATTGTGATGATAAGAATGTTTGTGAATATGTTTCTTCAAGTACTAGTAAAAAGCTGCCTTCAGGAAAAGATGTATCAGAAATGGGCGACGCTTAAAAAGAAAATCGCCGAGCAGAATGAAGCTCTTACAATTTCAAACGAAAAGCTCCAAGATGCTGTCAATTCAAGAGAAGAATTTATCCTCAGCTTCTCTCATGAGACCAGAAATCCTCTAAATGGTCTTGTTGGCAATCTTCAAATATTGAACGACATGAATTTGCCTCTCAATGTAAGGCAATTGGTAAATAAGGCGTCTATTTGCACTAAGATCCTGAAAAATATTATTCTGACAATTCTCGATTCGAAAAAATCTGGACATTCTGCTGTTGATATGCATCTCATGGCAACCTCCATCAATATGAAGGTATTTATCGAGGAAGTGTCAACCGTTTGCAAGGACCTTATCCAAGGGAAGGGTTTGCTGCCTATAATTGAGGTATCTCCTTCTTTTCCGAATTGCGTTGCGTTTGATCCAGAGAGAATGACGCAGGTGATCCTCAACTTGGTAGGAAACGCAATCAAATTTACTCAAAAAGGGTCGATAACACTCAGCTTTGCCTGGAATCCTGAAAAACGAACCGAAGAAGGCTTGATAACCCAGTTCAGTACAGCACTTGATATTCCGTATCCTAAGGAACAGACTTACAAGCAGCAAGATTTTTCATTCAATTTCAAAAAGATCGACATTGAAGAAAAAGGTCAATTGATTATTTCAGTCACGGACACAGGAAATGGAATCAAAAAGGAGCATCAGGAGACAATTTTCCAGAAATTCGCCCAGCTCAATGATAGAACAGAACTAAAGAGGCTTGGCCTTGGGCTAGGCTTGTGGATATCGAAAACAATCGTGAATTTACACAAGGGAGAGATATTTATTGACAGCACCGAGGGTGTTGGGAGCCGGTTTACAGTAGCCATTCCAACAGTCTGCGTGTCTGTGGCCACTGCAGACCAAACCAACGACACCAAATCCTATTCGACAGCACACTACATGAGAGCATTAGTGGTTGAAGATTGTCCCATCAATCAAGTGATCAGTACAGAAATGCTTCAAAAATATGGATTTCGCGACATCGAGATTGCGTCTAATGGGAAAGAGGCTATTGAAATCTTCAAGAAGAAAGAGCCGAATTTCTTTGATCTCATCACTATGGATCTAGAAATGCCAGTTATGAAAGGGAAAGATGCTATCATACAAATAAGACAGTTTGAGCAGAGAATGATGCATCTACCTACTAAAATTGCAATCATCAGTGGTAATGCAATCGAGAAAGAGATCAAGGAGTGTACTGACCCCACAGGAAAAATCCGAGCTGACGCTTTTCTACCGAAGCCTTGCGACTATAAGACGCTGGCCACCACTTTGAAAAAATTTGGATTCGAGCAAGGTAAAACTAGCCATCAGCTAGGAAAGAAGGTGAAAGTGTTGTTCGCGGATGACGATTTCTTTAACCTTGATGTGATGAAGAATTTTGCTTCTCAGCTTGGAGTGGATTATTTTGTTGCAAAGAATGGGCAAGAGGCTGTGGAGGTGTTCAAAGGAAACAGTTCTGAGATTCAAATGGTCTTTCTGGACTGTGAGATGCCGATAATGAACGGATTGGACGCTTGTCTGGAGATAAAAGAGATCATGAAGAAGGTGGGGAAGAGTTGTCCTGTGTACCTGGTAAGTGGAATCGATCAGCAAGATAACATTCCAACTGGCTTTGACGGCTATATACAGAAGCCATTCAATTTTGAAACTTTCAAGAAAATCATAGGAAAACCATTTTGAAATTGAAGTCATTAGACAGTGAAAAACTTAAGCTTTGGTTAAGTGTTACTGAAGTACAGTTATTGCTCTCTATATTTGGTATTTAAAAATATCAATTTTGATTTTCCATATGTTTTACAGTAGAGATTTAGTATTTAAAAACGAGATGATTTCCCATCTGATTTTTCCTGAGTTTTTGATAAGAAATGCCGTTTTCCTTTGCTCAAAATGGTGATAACTGGAATAGTATAACAATGGCTGTAGTTGTAACAAATCCATCTCTCACTATATTTGAAAAAATAATAATAGCAATTAGATCCTCTCAAATCTTTCGTGAATTCTGATTTAGGAAGCTATCTCAACATCTTGGATGGCTATTTTCTTCAGCAAGCATATTTTGCAAAGAAAAACGCACGACGGACTTCTCGATTGTTGGTCGGCACACACAAAAAAATAAAAAAAAGGGATTGTTCTGACTTTATTCATAATATTCGATATTGGAGTTTTACATTTACGTAAATACAGTTGACTCCAAGCAATAAATTGGTTTGAATGTTGTTGTGAAGGGAATCAGATTCGACATTGTAATTCATACTTTGACGATAACGCAAAATAAGGAATATCATAGCAAGATGGCCTGTTGAAAGCTCCTTCACCACTCTTCACCACTGAAAAATTAGATCAGCAAAGATTTTAACAATTGACTTCGAATTCTATGTATGTTGTTAAAGACTCACTTCGAGTGTTGTCCAGCAAACATTCTTTGATCAATTTCTTAATTAAATGAAAAAAGGAAGGACTTGTTCGTAAAATCTAATAAAATACATTAATTTAATCGATTAAATTCAGTTTGTTAAATAAATTCTCCGGATAGCTTCATATTGACCAACTCAGCATTTAGAGCTTAAAAAAAATACAAAACGATGTCATTTGCAATGCCTTTCTTCTTTTTTTCTCTCATATTCTTGAAAAACACTAAAAAATTTTTACCTCAATGATGACAGCCAGACTCATTTTTCCTCGTTAGCAATTGCATGATAAAATTTATTAATTTAAATTCCGGAATTTAAGTCTATTGAATGAATTATCACAAGACCTTAAATGTCTCTCAGAAGGCAACTACTGCTGAGATCAGAAAGAGTTACCTGTTTCTTGCTGAAAGATGCCATCCAGTAACATTTTCAATATGTACACTTAACTGATTTTTCGAAAAATAGAAAAAACAAATAGCCTTGCAATCAACAGCTGATATTGACCCTGCAAACTTGGAACTCTTTAGGGCTCTTTCAGAAGCATACGCTGTTCTTTCTGATTCTTTCATCAGATCAATATATGAAGAATATGGGATCCATCGACTCAATGCGAGCTATGAATGTGGACTCATACCTTGGCCTCTTGGCGTGAATCCTCGCGTACAAAAGTCATTTAAATTTTCAGACAGCATACGGTCGCATATGACTCTGGAAGGAGCATTGAAAGTGTTTGAAGAGGCATTTGAGAGGTAATTACATAAGTTGGTGTCTCCAAATTCTCACCATCCTGTAGCGAAAGGCCAGATCTGGGTCCAGTTTCAGTTGAACAGAAGCGAGCTGTTGACGATGAGTTTGATTATTATTAGTAAAGTGAGATAATTTCATTCTTTAACGGATTTTTAGCCAAAAAGCCATTGCAAGGCAACACAAAAAAAACTTCAGAGTTGACACTCAAATTGTTGTTACTGCACTACCAAGTAAAGGTTGGAAGGACTTGATTGAAAATAAACAGACTAACAGTGCAACTATCACAAGTGGGATGGTATCGAAAGCAGGGAGTGGAATGGTTTCAAAAGCAGAAAGTGAGTTGCCAAGCCGAAATAATTCTAAACCTGGAACTCTTATAATTACTCCAAGTCCGAATACTGACATGAGGGGTGAGGCAAGGAGCATGGCGAAAGGCGATAATCAAAGATCGAAAAGCGCATTGTTGCCAAAGTGGATTAAAAGAAAATAATTGTGACCATAGCTTCAAATTGAAGCTTTTAAAAATATTGAATGGAACACTATATGATCATGTAATTGATGTTTCATAATTGTCAAGTTCTCTCCACAATTTATAGGCTCGCATAAGTTTCGTTGAATTTGCACTTCCTTATTTATGAATTGAGTCCGATTATATTATTTCCACTTATAGATAAAAATAACCTAAGATGTATGAAAGGTCTTGTGTAATTACAAATGCTGCTAAGTCAAAGTTCGAGAGACTCTGATTTAGCACTTTACTCAGATAACAGAAGAATTGCAGCTAGTATGGATGCTATATAACTATAAAGCAATAGGATGAGCAAAATAAAACTCAAAATGAGAATATACTCTGAGTACTTAAGTGAGTTTGCAATCAATAATAAAAATAATATAAATATATCTCTGTTTCATTTTTGGATATGAAAGTGAGTGCAAATACACACACGTTTCTAAGAGTAATGGTTAAGAGAACTTATTCT
>ENA-UOTX01000396-UOTX01000396.1-compost-metagenome-genome-assembly--contig:-NODE-396-length-47818-cov-24.750571_pt1 | contig 47818 bp, 41 predicted proteins | sample MGYA00238143_ERZ746982 | MGnify/ENA primary metagenome ERZ746982 (study PRJEB28758, sample SAMN06268862) | compost metagenome | isolation source: single cell | place: USA: California, Emeryville, Joint... | reverse complement strand
GTATTACTCGTCTGTTTTACTGTCCATGGAGTTCATCAGGTCTCTTTTCTGCAGTGTGGTAGCATCAAACGAATCTTTCAGAGAATTAAATTTAGATTCTTCATTAGAACCGTTTGAGGATTGCTTAAAACTCAGGTGACTGTCGTTAGACCCTACGCGGATAAAGGACTGGGTAGCTAATGAAAAATTCAGCGTGCTATGAAGGAAGGAGTAATACGATCGGTTTTGGCTTGCATTGGGATTTTATTCTGAGTATGTTCCAATTCTGATAAAATCTAGCTCATAAGCTTGAAAAGTAGACAATGCACTCTGAATAACCAACTTAACAAAACGATTCAAATGCCACTGTTTCAAAAAAAAATATGATAGAGACTGGCCTCAGCACTGCTTTTCATACCCATGAGACGAATAGAATTCTATTCTCTCTTAATTTCATTGTCAGTGCTTAGGAGTGGCACTTAGCCAGCCAGCTAGAACTCGAAAAAATACACTATCAGAATAGTTTTCGCTTTATGAGCTTTAGTATGGATGAATTTCTTCTAACTCATCGTATTACAAATTTCTTCTTCTCCTCCTTCTCCTCCTCAAATACCATCTTCATCCCAAATAGTATTTTTCAGTGAAAAAACTTTTTGATAGTAATGGATGGATGATTCACGAGCGTTATAATGACATATTTATTAAAACATAGCTATATCACCCTGAATTAAATTTAAAAACTCATAAACTCGCCCTTTTCTCCTTGAGAAAGCTAGCAAAAGAGGAAACTGTATTCTAGATTAATGCAGGTTGTTGTTTCTGCGGAGACTCCATTAACTGGTACTGCTTCTTTAACTCTCTCGTGTACGCAATTGACTCTACCAACGCGTCGAACACAATATGATTATTACACTCCATCAGCGTCAGCTGCTTATCCAATTGCAAAATGGACTTCAATATCGCCTTGGTATCTTTGAAATCCCTCTCGAATTTCTCATTAAGCTGCCTCAGCAGCTCCTCAGGACCTACGTCCATCTTCCCGATCGAGTTCCTCGTTTCAGAAAATATCTCAAGGCTGATCGCTAGTCTGCTCTGCAGCTGCTCCAGCTCCTTTTTATAGAAGCCCGTCCTGCTGTTATTCCCCCTGATCTTCCTTTTCAAAGAGATAATTTTCGCGAAATGCGTCACAACAGTCGCTGCTTTTATCCGTAGATCTTCCTTAGCTTTGAGTCTGAACACGATATTATACGCGTTCACTTCTTTCGGCTCCATCGTCGAAGACACTGTCAGAGCCAAGATGATCAGCGATGATAGGTACACGCCCAAAAACACGACGACTACAGCCATGCATCTGCCCATATGCGTGACGGCGAAGAAATCCCCATATCCCACTAATAAGCGATTATTAATTAATAAAAGAGAACGCTTTACCTGTTGTCATCGTGATGATAGTATACCACATCCCATTCCAGAAGAAACTCCAGTCTTGGCATCCTTCTTCGCATTGATAATAAACCGGATACTCGAAATTCCTTATCACGAGCCCAAACACCACGACTGTGGACACAACCAGCACTCCTAGCGAAGTATACGGCATTTCTTTCATAAAAGCCTTAAGCGCGAAGGTGGTCGTGGCTTCGCAAGACTCTGACTCGCAGCATTTCTCTGCCTGAAGTTTTTTCCATTTAGAAACAGCCGCGAAGCCTCTGAAAAGCAAATAGATCCTCAGGTACATGAGATTGAGCATTATCATACAAAGAGAGTAGGTAAACGTCCGATCCATTTGAGAAACTTCAAAGGTGTAGTCAAAGCCTGGTGGCATATGCACTCCGCAGATGAAAAATTCGATTACCATGAGCTTCAATTGAATGGATTTGTAGAAAGGGATGTCGTAGGTGTAAGGGTTTTTGAGCTTTTGATAGTGGAAATCAAAGATGTTTCTTATAATTATGACGATAATGAGCACGCCAGTGGAAATGCTCACCATAGCTCTCATTACATTCGCGAAAGATGCTCGAGTATAGCGCTCTTTGCCGTTATCAGAGTAGTAGTATTCGTATTCGACGGTCGCGATAAAAATTCCAAAGAAGCCGATTAAACAAGCCAAAATGTCAACAACTTTCATTTTGAAACGGAGCTTTTCAACGCGTGATTCGGCCACTGAACCTTCCGTCTGAGCAGCGATGTCGTCACCTAGTTTCTTATTGGCGTTCATTGCATCGAGATCTTGAAGAATTGCATCGACGTCGCAGGCTAAAACTGGAGGGAGCTTGTGCTCCTTCATTCTGATTTGTCTAGCTCCGAAGACAGCCGCCATTTGTTAAAAATGAAAACAGTCGGTCGGTTTTTCTGAGAAATTTTATATTCTTTTTGTAGTTCTAAATATAGCTGCCAGTTTTATTAGATTCAAGCCGCGTTTGAATGCCGTAGAATTTTCTTCTCAGCGTTGCGGGTGGTTTCGATGGGCTCTGCTGAGGCTGTTTTGAGGAAATTACTGAGAGACTTCAAGCATGAAGATTCAGCTAAGGAGAGAAATGAAGATAGCAGAATTCTTGTCAAATTGGCTTTGAGAAAGGGACAGGGTGATATTAGCGGGTCTCAGAGAGATTATATCTGTTCACTATCGTGATTAAGGGATATATTGACTCTTTTGAATGAGTTTCTGCAGTTTTTTTTTGAAAATTTTTGAAAGAATGGCCATAATTTACTAGTATAAAATTTGGATTTGAGCTTTGCATAGTTTATTAAATTTTTTCAGAAGAGATGCACCCTGCTGCATTGAAATAGAGAAAAAGAGGAGAAATTGTTTGCTTTATCTTACTTAATTCACAATAAGACAATGGGATTAGAATTGAAGGACCGGGATAGGAGAAGCAGCATCTCTGAATCTTGTTTGTTGATCAGCGAAGGACAGGTTATGTCCAAATATTCTGATTTTTACACAAGAGATCAGTCAGTTTCTGGGAATATTAATCAATTCGGAGTTTCGCTACCCTCTTTGAGGGTTCGATGAGTCTCTTCACTGAAATATTTGACAATGAAACAAAAAACTGAAAAAATCGCTCAAAATGAATGCATTCGTTTTTTCCTGCGCGAATTACGTTCCTTGAAAAGCGTAAAACGTTTTCTTCAATATGAATACACATTGAAGAATGCAGCTCATACTTTTTCCTTTACTCTGATTTAGGAACTAGCTTCAAACTGTCCAAAATGTAAATTATGAGCCTTTGCAAATAGATTTTTCAGTATTATGATTCTATGAACTTCATTTTCGAGCTTCAAGCAGTTATACTAAACACTGCCCCGTTATTTGAAAAAATTACTTGAAATAAGCATCCATTCGGAAAAATCTCTATTCAAAAATATTTGATGTGAAAAAAAGAAAGCTGATTATCACATCTTATCATGTAATTTGCTATATGAGCGGCAGATATTTCCTGAATTCAATAGAATTCACTCACCATCATCTTTCTGGAGTTAGTGCCGTGCAGTCATTCAAACACGCGCATTATTTATTAGTTCTACTCGTTCATTGACTATCTCATAGTATATAAATTTGATGATGTAAAACCACTCTGTAAAAGCAGAAAAATATTAAATCTTTATTATTGTTTCAAAATAAACATCGATAAAGTATTTTTCTATGATAAAAGGGATAGTTAAAGTACATGTAAACGAAGCAATTCATTGGGAGCATAGCTTTGGCAAATACAGTCAGACTCAAATTAATTAAAACTAGCAACTTTGAAAACACGTTAATTTTTTTAAAGTGTGTAGCATATTTCAGCAGTTACAAAACAAATCTATTCTCATATGATAACGCTTACTTACATTCATAAAAGAACGCTTAGTTTTCTTACTACTCAATACAATCTTCAACTCTCACTTTGATTATTACCAGAACTAATTTCATTATTTTTTTTTTATTTTTAGTTCCATCGAAACTTTGATTACCAGAACCGGAAAAGAAAAGGCAGAATTTTTACCAAGTTACCGTTTGGTTGAATCAATAATAAAAAATCAACTCTACTCAATATATCTTTCTCACATGTTTGAAAATTCCCAAATTAATTGATTAAAGAATTATAAAATTTACAATAAATCAGATACAAAGCCCTATGGAGTTTAACAAAAAAATCAAAAAATGCATGGCATTTTTTGGGTTTTTTATTTAGGAACTTGATCAATCATGCACGGATCCAGACGGTTGAATCGGAAATTCGCTATGGGTTGTTGAATTTGAATTTGAATTTAAATAATATATTAAATATGGATGTAGTGTAAGCAAAGTTGCCTTATAAGGCTTTCCTTTTCTTTGAAATATCTAAGCAATACATCAGCAATGATAGATTGGGAGGAAGGCTTAATCTCTCCTGATTTATCTTAAAGTGAAATTTAAAAGAAAGTACAAATTAGTTCGATCTCAATTGTTAGCATCATTTTGCAAGTGTTCTCTTAAACAAATGAGATGGCATATATGAAATATATAGATTTTCAACTTAGATTATCTTTTTCCACACTTTCAATCCGATTAGCTTATTATCCGTATCAATCCACATATCAGATAGAGCTCTTGCTTGGGCTTAATAATGGGTAATTTATGATTTAAAATTAATTGAAAAACCCTTCTATATTTATTAATAATTCCTCACAAACAATCCTAAATTCCACTTTCTCTACTACCCATCACATTTTTGACCCTATTTCCCCTTTACACACAGGAAAGCAAGTCATCTAAGTCGCCTATTTATGGATAGCTAATTATGAAAATGGATTGATCTCCTGACTTGCGATGCTGGGAACTACAATTGAATAAGGAAAACAGTGTCTAAGCTTCTTCTTAAATATCCTATCACAGGTCGAACATGAACCTCGAGTCGATTAAATAACTCTACACCTTCCTGACTGCTTGAACGGATTGAGAGAGAGAAATTTCACATGAAAGGCTCTCAGATGGGGTCAAGCAAGGGTCGTGGTTTGGTTATAAAGCTTCTTGTTTTCACAGCTCATGCAAGACGTGAAGCAAAAGAAGCCCTGATGAAGAGTTAGTAGTCCTCCTAGCAGACAGCCTGCAAGGAAGGTTTCATCAGTTAGCTTTGCAGCTCCAGGCTTACGTGTGCTGTGAGTGAGTTGTTTGTCATCTAAGAACCAACCCCAATCGGTTGGGTTCAGCTAAGAGCGTGCATCCCAGAATAGTGATCTGAAATTTGCTGGAGTTTGAAAAATATTATAAAATTTTTGGTTCATTAGCTCACGACCTCGATAAATTGTTTGATCAAACGCAAAATTAGCGATCAATCTCCAAAAGGGTAATTAAGGAATTCCTGACTTTACGTGAGTTCCATTTAAGAGCGTCACATATGCTTCTTGAGGAATGAGATAGCGTTCAAACGTATTTTCTGTCTTGGGACACGAAATATTTATAAAAAAAATAAACATCCTCTCTCATTGCAGTTTAACCTGCGCTATAGCAGCACTAGGCTGTTTGGCGACACAGTTGAATTTGTAAAACAGACTCCCTCTCCCTTAAAGATGAAGCAGAGTTGTCTTTCTTTCTCATGAGAGCCGTTCATAAATTTCCTTACTCCAAAAGAGAGGTTTTAATAGCTTAAAAAACCTCTTTCAGATATCGGAAGTTAGTTTTTAGAGATCCATGACTTCGGGACTATGAAAATAAAAGGGTGGTGATTATTCACAATTAGCCCACCAGTATCTTTCAAACACAATAAGTTAACGTTTGACATGCAATCAACACAAAAGACCGAAGTCTAATGAAAGCCCGAAACGTGTCCACAATAAAATGATATTATTTGCAATAGATTAGTTCTCTCACAATCTGAACTGTTTTTGATTTTTTTTTTTCAGTTAAATTCAATTGATTAATTACAAATAGCCGGCAGCAACATACATATATACGAAAATGAGATTATATCTAGACTCAGTGCACAATCACGGGTGTCATTTTTTAGTTTACCCCAAAAAATATAAAGAACAAATTAATTGCCTTACCTCACTTATTTTTTACTCACATATCTTTTCGGGTTACATAGATATACTTCCAAGCGATGTGTCTTCATCAACCATCGTGCTCTTGTCCTTCTCAAGCAAGCAAATACTTTCTTTCTCATCTCCCTCTACTTTCTCCTCTTCCACCGCAGGGGCTGATAATTTCTGCAATCCAACCGGATCCGCAAAGAGCGCTACACAGGCGATCACCATTGCAACTCCAGAGACTCCCGCCAGGAACAATTGCGAGTAAAAATACCCATAACTCACTTCGACGGTGCTATCCTGCACTTTACCAAGCACAATCATTCCAAAGACATTCAATAAATTCATCCCAGAAATCGCGAACCCGTACCCGATCGCCGCCATATTCGGTTCTAGCGAAAGCAGCAGACACGACCAACTGACCGTCTCAAAAACAGCGTCTGAAAACCCTAAGATCAGCAGAGGAAGGATCACAATAAACCCTCTCTCCTGAACGTTTGGCAGGTAGCCAAGTAGTGCCTGACCGACCATCCCAGTGAAAGCGACGAAAATCAGCCATTGAACTCTGTTGCCGGTCTTATCCACGAGTTTTCCGATGAATATCGGCACTATTACCAGCTGGAGATAGTAAATCAGCACCAATTGGCCTGCCGCAGTGTTGCTGAACCCAAACCGCTTATGGATCTGATCATTGATGGATACAGTTACACCGTCGATAGAAAGGTAGAATATGAAAAAGTACGCGCACATTATCCAGAAAGTCTTCGAGACTCCTTTGATATCTTTGCATTTCGGCTGATGCTCCTGCAGTATCTCGGCAGTTTCATTGCTTCTCATCCTCTTATGCAAATATTGATCGAGGATGACGTATCCAACCCCACAAACAAACGATAAAAAGCAAAAGAACGTTCCCACGAAGCACGGCACCCACAGTCTCCCAGTTACCGCAAACAACCAAGGCGAAATTGCAATATTTAGATTGCTTCCCAAATAGCCGAAGCTGGTGTTCCAGCCTAATACTGTCGTTAACTCCTTGCTGGAAAACCATTTCACTGCCATGATCGATTGCGCAATGGACTGGCTCTCTGCGCCTAGGGCGTAGAACATTCTGCCCCAAACCATCATGGAATAATCGCCGGAGCTGATACCGCAGCTCAGTAGCAGTTGTCCTGCGAAAGCAAAAAACGTGAAGAGCAATACACTGGTGTTCAAGCCGATAAAATTGATGAACAGCCCTCCCAGGAAAGGCAGGAACACGTTAGGAGTTGAATACACCGAATAAAGCCCATTGAACTGAACGAAGGTGAGATTTAGCGGCGGACTTTGAAGTTGGGTCTGCAGAGTCTGAGGAATATCATAAGCAAAGCAGCTTCCGAAGCCGATCATCGTCATAAGGAAAATCATGAGCGTCCTATGTCCTTTAAGATGATCCTTATCCTTTGGAGCATCCTTTTGCATTGTTTCTTTGGAAGAAATCATTGCACGGTAATTTTAAAGCGAGTGTTATTTTATTTCAAGTTAGCTCGACGTTTTGATCCGTTTTGCTTAGAATTTCTACCAGAACTCGCGTGAGATAATTCGAAGGTAATTCGCTGGACTTCGCATGGGATATCTATTCTCTGAGTCAGCGATAATTCATCATTAGGATCTAGTTTAATTGAACGTATTTACATGAATACAAGGGCGGTTTTTCCCTTAGGATACTGTTTATGCTTTTATGTAGCCGCTACCTGGAGTAATAGCAGACTAGAGCATGCAATGACATTCTGTAATAAGTATTAATATGATGCATTCGACTTAATTGGACGCTGATTTGCGAGAGATAGATAACAAAAAAATTAAAATGGAGAAAAAAATGTAGCCGTGATTTTGTTGTCAGGAAATGTTTCCTCATTTAAGAAAAATTTGTACTAAACTTCAACGCAGTGATAGGCGCACTGAACTTCCTGTTTTTCGCCCGCTCAATCTCGACTTGGTTGGTCTTCGGGGCGAAATGCGACGGGAGCTTGTTTTTCTTCCTCCCTGAGAACTTGCGGTTCGAGCCGTCCAAAGAGTCATCATTGTCTTCCTCTGAGCCTCCAGAGCCTTTCTTCTTATCTTCAGCAGAAAGAGGTTCTTTGCTGTTCTTCGGCTGCTTGTTCAAGATCTTCGCGGAAATCTCATTGGATTTTTTCGAGCATTCCTCGAAGAAGGAGTTCCAACGAGACTTGTACTTGCTTGAGTGGATTTTGGTGAAACTCTTTTGGAGAGCAGTTTGGAGGACCTTTTTCTCACGGTCGGCAGCCAAGTTGTACGCCTTCAACAGTACGAAGTTTCCGTATTTGTTCGTCATCATTTCGATGAGCTTTTCGTTCTTGATAATCGCTTCAATGAGCCTTCGTCGATTCTCCTAAGGAGGTGGTTAGAGGAGGGAATAAACTGGGGGAAAGTGTACAGCTGAAGCGGTTTCAAGGCATTTTTCAACGACGTTCGAGGAGAATTTCTGGTTTGAGTAGAGGAGGATTCTTGCCATGATTTCCTCGCAGATAGCAGTGCAATCCTGCTTGTAGACCTGAGAGAAGGTTAGAGGAGCTGAGGGATTCACGCGTGTACCTCAAAGATATGCTGAATCGCGTAATTTCCAAAACCGTCTTCAATGAGTTCGTCCAAATTCTGGGCTACGAATTCAACGACAGTCTTCTTTTTGTCAGCGTCTTTTTCGATTTTGTTTACTAACGATTTAAGCTACAGCAGTGTTAAATGACTCTAGAAATGCTTGTAGAGCTCTTACAACGCAGAGTCCATAGGAATGCTTCGACAGTTCGATGAAGCCATTCATAATCGACTTAAACACGCCACCGATTCTCTCCAAAGACAGCGACGCAACAAGCTTTTGAATGAAATGCGTTCCATAAGGATCCTAACGTGAGATAAGAACGTTATATCTAACAACAAGCATAATCATCAGTACCTTAGACAGCTCGACGATATATTCGCTCAGGCTGGTCTCAAACAACTGCTCTTCTTCGTCTCCTTTGATAATCGAGATAATCGCTTGGAGCGAGTGAGTGCCTTTTTTATGACAAGCCACTTGAGGGATCAATGGTATGATCTATCAGCAGGAATAAACTCGACGTTAAAAGAGACTAATTGCTTACATTAGAAAGCAACGTGATGCGCTGGGTGGGTGAAGAATGATGCATGAGCGTCTGGAACATATGATTCGCGTATGGGTCCAGCAACACGTCAGTGAGATGAGGCTTAAGCTCGAAGATAATAACGTCCAACTCGAGACTATTCGCCTTTGGGATAAAGTTTTGAATTGCCCTGTAAAACGTAATAATAAGCTTAATAACCGCGAGACAACTCCTACCTTGAGCCAGAAGGTTGCTTTGAGAGCTCGAATAGTTTCCCTTGATAGTCTGAGAGTTTAAATGGCACATCCGAGAACTTTGACTCATCGTTCTCGTAGTTTGGAAGGAAGGATAAGTATTGCGTTGTGCGAGATTGGTTCAGGCTGTCGTCAAGGTTCGAGCAAGAATAAGATTGAGATGAAGGGAAACTGCGAGAGGGCAAGTTAGATCAGGTCAAAGATTTTTGAGTTTACTTTAAACTGTAGTCAGAGGCCTTGCTAATTTGCATAGGACCACCACCGCTTTTTTCAGTTGCTGGACTGTAAAACCCTTTCACCGCGCCTTGGGCCCAGGTAGTTTGCGGGATCTTCTCAGACTGGCTCTTCTTGTCCTTTCTCTTGGAATTGCTGTCATGAGTTGTCAACCATTGGTCAGCTGTGAGATCGTCTGTAGAAAAGCTTGAGATGTCGTCCTGCAAATGAAAACGTGCGCTTAGTACACATTTACAAAGGCAATTTTCTACCTTGCCAAGAGAACTAATTTCCTGGAAAATCTTTGGTCGTCTCTTGTTCTCGTGCTTAGGAGAAAGGCTACCTTCTTCCTCTTCAATGATCTTGCCATCAACGGCCTGAATTTCAGGGATTTTCGTTGGCTAAAACACAATGTTATTCTCTGCAAGAGGAAAATAAGCTACCTTTCGGAGGAGAGGCAGGGCGAGGAGTAAGTATTTCAAAATCAGAATTTTAGCTGGTTCCTGCATGTTAGGTCGGTCAGGCACCGCGATTTTGTAATTGAGGTTTTTGGTCACTCTTCCGTCGATGTCAAGGGAGACTTGGAAGCCCAATCGCAGCTGGTTTCCGTTCTGAGTCTAGAAAGCAAAGGTGTTAATCCATCGACTCGCAGATTATAAAAGTCCTTACATGGACGCATTCAATAGATTTTTCTGGAGTCTCAAGCGTCAAATTAGGCAAGGCGACCAGAAACTCGAAAGTGTAAGGCTCCTATTATAGCATTATAAGACTCTTTGCATTAGAACATCTCAAACCTCATTTGAAGGGCAGCTGGCAATTGTAAGATGACAGCGGAATTCCGGATACAAGATCACATGTGCATTCGGTTCATAGATCGAGGTGCTCTTCTTATCAAAGTTGTAATAGAGCACTTGCTTTCCTTGCTGAGGGTCTTCGATGGCCGTTGCAGATTTCTCGATCTTACAATGCAGATACGAGCTTATCGGGTGCAACGCCTCGAGCGAAATGAAATGTATCTTCCTGTCTCTGCGAACATATTGACTCAGGTCCGGCGCTTGTTCCCCTACGTTGATCTTAGCAGCAGGAACCTCAGTAAGCGATTTGATATTGAAAGTTCGGTCTTTCGCTTTGTAATAGCAGTCGAAATGCGTGAGATAATGCTTCTTTGTTGTTTTGGAATAGTAAGCAGAGACGTTTTGGAAATTGATTTTCTTCAAGTCGATGTCTATGCACAAAATGCCAATTTAGCCTCAAAAATCACACTTTTCGCTTACATTTTAAACAGAATGGGCAGTATGGGTCATGGCTGGCAGAAATCTGAGGTAAAATGGATTCGATTCTCTCGATCAGGAAAATATCATCGTTGACTTGCACGTTGTAAAACGAGTTTGGCCCTGCGGTTTTCTGGTTAAGCCATGTGAAATTTGCTAAAAGATTTAGGCTTTTTTTGTTTTTTCTAAAGGCGTTTTACTCATAAACGGAGGCGAACTCGTCTTCAAAGGCTCAAAAGTAGGCTCATTCTGTGTGGTACTCTCATAGCCTTTATTTTGATTGGTCCCGTATTGAGGCAGGAGAGGAGAGAACTGGTCCTTAGAGTCTAATTCTTTGTGTTAGAGTCGGAAAATTTCTGGATTGACTTACAAAAGACAGGTTTCGGCAGTATAAGACCTGGAGGAAAGGCACGTGAATCATCCGCTCGGAAGAACTGGTCCTCAGGGGCTTCCTCCGAAGCAGAGTCGTCTGGAAAAAGGTTGAGTGAGCCAGACCAGTCAGAAAACAGTATCTACCAAATATCCCTTTAATGTGATCCATCATAGCTTTATTGCTTTCCTCTTTCTGGCCCATTGCACCGTAATCTTAAATTCAATGAAAAAAGGTTATTTCTACTCGATATTTTTGTGTTATTACTGTAATTGGTGCTAGTGAGTTGGGGATCCTGTTCGAATCGACTGAAATTCTGGTTAGAAATGCGCTTAGGAATGAGTTACTTGGAGATCGATGCCGAAAAGTCGAAGAATGGAAGGTTAGTCATTGAGTTAGTTGTTAAATGGACGTTCTGACTTAGAGTCAATAGTAGATTCGAAAGGCTGCGACAAATAATTAAATGAATGCTAAATCCGACTATATTAATTTTGATATTTACTGGATTTTTTAATTAAAGAATGCACCAGCAATTCAGAACCTTCAGGACTCACAAGGCAAAATTTAGAATTATACGTTTTTCAAGTAACTAACTTCGCTTATTTAAACGAAGCGAATTCATTTAGTATGTATATGAACTTACTTGGAAAGAAATTATTATAGATCGATCCCTGTGTTTTGTGCCAATTAAGTCAAATGTCTATGCCAATTCCCTGGTGGCAGGGAGATAAGCTATGTCTTCTTATGTAAGGGTATTGTGATGGATAATGTTGAGTAGAGCCTGGTTCTTATCGACCTTAAAATGGTAGGAATTAAATTAATATAGTCCAGCTCCACAACTAATGAGTTTTGGAGTTAGAACAGTTTTGCTGAATTAATTGAGGAAAACGCTTATTTCAAATTAATTACGAGCTGATGCTATCGCTTCGAGAAAGTTTGGTATGAGATCCTCCACCGTTTCTAAGAGGTTGTCGTTGGATCATATGAGAGATATTATAGTTTGGATGTAGAATTCGATAGCTTGTTAGGCGTATGGCGGAGATGCATAAAAGAATTTATGTAGAGTAATCAAATTAGTTCCCTAATAAGACTCCATATACTCAGTAGAAAGACCTATGTAGGATGATATGCTATCGGAAATGGGTGTAGAGACCCTAGATCTAGACTTTGGCAGAGGAAAGGTCCTTGCCGTTGAGCTAGTATTTGAACTTCTTGAAATTTGAAGTAACAAGTCGCTTGAACCTAAACTACTGGAGGCGAAGCCTTGAGATGAGCTGAAATCTTTTCAATACTATACAGCGGAGAGGTTTTTTAGAAAAACTATAGAACAATCTATCTTTGGGTACATGGATCGGTTTAATGGAATAACTAGTATTTCAGGCATCTGAGCCTCGAGGGAGGCCTCTAAAAGGAAATTTTTGGTGGTCCTTTGATTCCTTGAGGGTTTGTTTGGTTGTTTAGAGGCGAGAAAATACCACTTTTAATTTTAGAGTTAATTAGCGTTTTATCATCACGTTGAAATTCACGCGCTCAGACGGCCATCAGACTGTAACTGAAATCTGTAGTACCATTCTTGTCATGGCGGCTTGTCGACTCTCGCATGCCTGAGTCTAGGTTATTCATTAGTTAGCCACCAATGAACCCATCGAGGCTGGATCTTCAAATCATACCTTAGTTACCACTATGATTTCTTCGAATAAATCTTCAATTGCTAATGTTTCCCAGAAGGCTGTTGCAGTAATAGCCGCTGTGTGTGGGGGTTTATTCATTTTTTTCATTCTTTCCTATCTTTCAAAAGTATTCAATCGATCCTCCTATCCTATCCTATTATATCCTATCCTATCAACTATTGGATTCTCTAGCTTATGCAAAACAACTCGCTATTATGAAGCTCCTCTCATGAGTTCTCCTAAAAATCTTCCAGAGAAAGGGTGTGTTCTCATTTCATTTCTATTTATTTGTGTCTTCCTCACGTTTTCTGCTTAATTGATGCACTTATCAGCAAGCACATAGTGGCAATACGCTGCATTGGCGACTGAGAGCCTTAGGGAGTCTTATTGAGGTTTTCAGAACTTAAGTCGCCAGACTCTGTTACTGCTCTGCCCGTTTCAGAACTTTTAATTGATTCTTGAATTAGAAAAATTAAATTCTCATTTGTTCTGGCTCACAAACTTTTTCGACCTTCTGGAAAACCAGTAACCCTCATTCTCAGCTATTATCAAGAGAAAACCCCAACAATCCTCCTCGCCATGGATGAAACCATCATCAAGCGCTCACACCGATTTCCACTCGAGACCAGCTCATATTCTTTTGTTATCTTCCTAATTTAAAAATTCGCAAAAGAATGAGAATACTAGCTGTTGCGAATATTTAACCCTGTGGATCGATTTTATTCTCAAATTATTTCACAATTCAGAGAATTCCGAATTTTCTGTCAACCATGATCATCACCAAGAAACCCGTCAGTCCTCTCGATAGCATGGAGTTTCAGGACAAACCCTACGACACAAACGGGAGATTTTGCATTTACCTCCCTAAGGAGAAGAACTACCTCCTTGATCTCTTGAAAAGCTACACATCGCCTAAAGATCAAACACAGAGCTCAGGAGATGGAACTCAACCTGACTCCAAAGCCAAGAGCAAACTACGAAAAGAGCTCGAGGAAGCTCGATCAAACGCCGCGGAGCTCTCTGCTCAACAAAACAATAGAAATGGTCTCGAAATTCTAGACAAAGGCAATGAGCCCGTCCCACAATCCATCTTAAAGAGCCCTCAATCGATCCTGAAGAACTCGGGATCGTATGGCCAGCGGTCTATCCCCGATAGCACGCTTTATCAGAGTCAGCAATTGCGGCCACAGACGTCGTCTCAAGTCTACAGAGATTCAATATCTCAGACTAGCCAAAGAAAAAGCTTACGATCAAGCGCGTCAAAAAGATCTCACCTGAGTAAACATTCAAGCTCGACATCCCTCCGAGAGACGTTATATTTCGACCCGAGGACCCAATCGGTGCCGAAGAGCTCGATCAAGAGCAAAGTGATCGAGGATTTGGTTAGAAACGAGCAGGATATCGCGGGAAATCCAGTATTGATGGAATCGTTGGTTAAGCTGAGAGACCTGAATTTACTGAAGGACAAAGATCCGCATTTCAAGACGTACAAGGGCGCTGGGAAAGTGGACTTTATCTTTAGTCATTATCACTCAAGGGAAACGAATCCTGGGTACTCGAGGAACAAATTTGGTACTCCTTTCTATCATTAATCAGTTTTTTTCGATGCTAACTCAAGTTATTGTATTTTTTTTTTTATTTTAGATTTACTCATTATCAAATATTATCAAATGGCTTCAATTTCATAATTCATGATCAAAATCTATATACTGAACGAGAAGAAACATCAACGGAACATTGCTCATAATGAAAAAATATAAACTTAAGCTACATTACTAAGACTTTAGTAAATAAGCAGCGACTTCCATGCGAAAAATGAAATACAATTTCATTTTTGCTGGCATTCTTTTTAGTTATTATTGAGCAGTTTCATCGACTATCTCTTCCGCAATACCACCTTCTTGTTTCTGATCATCTTTCTTTTCAACGGGACTCTCTTGCTCGTCCTGGTTGTTCTTTTCAGGAAGCTTCTCCTCTACCTTTTCCTCAACTTTCTCTTGGGCTTTCCCTTCAACTTCTTCTTGATTTTCCTTTTCATTTGAGTGAGGTTTTGATTCTTTATTCTCTTTCTCCTCAATTGTCTCTTCAATCTGCTCATCTGACTTAACTTCTTCAATTTTCTCTGGATATTTCGTTTCTTTTTCACTCTCTTTCATTTTTTCAGGCTCTTTGGCCTTAGACTCCACTTGCTTCTGGTCAGCCTGCTTTTCTTCATTCTTCTTCAATTCAATTGGCGCCCGTTGTTCAGGTTTTTTCAAATCAGGTTTTGGAATCCTTTTAATGTCATTGCCCTTAGTAACCAAGCTCCTGTTCAAGGAAGTGTTCGCCTGAAGGTTCTTGGTGCTGCTGGACCTCTTTGGTCCCGGTAGAATCGCAGAGAGCTCAGCATTGGAGGCATTTCTTTTAATCTGGACTCGAATTTGTCGTTTCTCATTCGTCTGTCCTTGGGGCGAGCCGTGGTCTAAATTCATAACGATATCGATAAATTCGCTATAGGAATCAAGTTACCGATGCTTATATTCTTCTTATTCGCATGCGATGTGCTATGCTCAAAGCTCGTGTTGAACTAGCCATAAAAATTATTACTCGAAAAAGGTCGAAACCAAATTACATTAGATTTCTTTTCGTCTAGAGGAGGCAGCTTTCGAGACCCTCGAGGAGAGGCTTCCATGCGCTGCATGTGCTTCATTAGCTCGGTATGCTTTTTATATTCCTCTTCCAGCTTTTTCTTCTCAAATAAAGGTCGTCTAGTTTCCAATAAAATAACCAAAAACTCGCACGAATATACTGAGCCATTAGCCTCTGCGCCAATGCTGCGTTCTCATTCGCGATTTTCTCTTGCTGCTTCTTACGAAATGTTAAATGAAGCACTTTCCCAAGCTTGACCTCTGATTTCGAGGGAACAAGCGCTCGCTAGTTGGAATTTGAATGAAGATAGGAGTTGGGAATAATACGTTTGGAGTTTTTGAAATATGCACAAGCCGCTCAAGTAAGAATTGGTTTTCTCTATCGATTTCATTCAATCTCTCTAATATGGGTTAAAAAATGAGTTTTTCATGCGAGAGAGGGTAAGACGAGTCACCATTGCTTTGGAAGCGCAGGGATTGTAATTTAAGCTCTCGGCGACGCTCCATTTCCTGATCGATTTTATCAACACTTTTGCGGATGTCAGCGTTTTTAATGTTCTCCAGTCTCTTTAAGTGCCTTTGGTATTTACTAAACCGGCGGGTTAGGGATGACATGCCGTGAAGTTGTTTACAGTTCCATCTCTTGTTTTTGATAGGCATCCTTTAGGATGTAGCGTGCGCCCATTCGGTTACTCATTTTTTTGTTTTTAGAAGTGGAGTTGCTGGCAGTTTTACAAAGAATATTTAAGTTCAAATTTTATCAGTGAGTTGGCTGTACGATAAATAATTAAGAAACTTATAGGCAGCTGGAATTAATAATCTTTTTCTTCAGCAAAAGAGCCCTGCTCTTTTAGTTCCTAAGGAAATTAAAGAAAATATAATGGCTATAGATGATAGAGGACTTTTTCTATATTCTTCTTTGATTGAATGGAATGAAAATTTTTATGGTTCAATGCTCCCTGCCATTGTACTTTCAAGGCTCAAGCTTATATAAAACCCCTTATTCCCAGAGAGACAAGCAAAAGTAATGCAATTATATATTTCTCAACATGCGTTGAATATCCAGACTTACCTAAAAGCATTATTGCTAAGGTTCAGCGGGCTCAAAGTCGATCTGAATTGCTTGAAATAGCGATACACAATGATATGTTTCGCTTCACGTATCTCAAAGGCAACGCAAAAAGGGCAGATATTCAACTCCTTGTTAACTGTTACACAAGCATGAAATAATAAAATGTATTTACCGCTAAAGTATTAGCAATAAAATAGTTTATCTGATTAAATTTTGACACCAGTTTCAATAAAATTTCTCGTCTCAGATGATAGAATCGCCCTCCACAAGCCACCACATTATCTCTCCTTCCAACTTTCAATTGTCAAAATCAATATCCGCACCCCTCTTGCTAACCTCTCCAAAGCGCAATCACCACAAACATCGTTACCTCCGTCAGCAAAAAACAGGATTTATCAGGTTTTCTCCCACAAAACGCGAACTGGAACCAAGTTTACAGCAGCAAAAGTCCATTTTAGAGTTTGTTGATAACATCGATAGCAGAGTCGATAAAGTCTTGTTTCGTAACCATGGAGCAATCAAATATCGCAATTTACGAATCCTCGAAACGATTAAACAGCTCAAGAGAGAGCTTGAATTAGCACAGATTCGCTTCAACAAACTCCGCGAACATCTTGAAAACAGCCCACAATTGGTTCACATCCAACGTGAAAGCGATTTTTTTAAATCATTTCATGAACAACTTGATTCTTACCAGCAGAATTTCCAACGTGACATTGAATATAACAGACTCCGAATAAAAAACAACCAGCACGCTTGTGCACGGCTTAGAAAGGAATTTCATGCGAAAAGCCATGACAATTTAGTTCTCAGCGCGCAAATCTTTCGATTAAGGGCTACTATTGAAGCGAAAAAAGCTCAAAATCGTCCTAATATACACTCAAAGCCTCGCGCTCCCAGCCTTCCTAAAAGGATGTCAGTTCATAGTCCAATATTTGCGGTAAATCAGGCCAAAAAGGCTCGGTTAAAGTCGCTAGAGATCTCGACTGAGCAAAAAACAAGAGATTTGCTAACTGAAGCGACATCGGCTGGACACGATTCGACTCTCAAGCTGCTGACAGATAATTATCCTTATATAACCTCGCCAAATTACAGCTCGCGTTTTATTGATGAAAGCGTCAGTTTGAGAAGAGAATTAAAGGAACTCAAATCAGAAAACCAAAAGGCAAGAATGAAATTTTCTGCTCAGTGCTCTGAGTTTATCGAGTTAAGCAGTTTATACGCTGAGTGTTTCTCAGTAGCCGAAAAATACCTGCAAAAAACCCAGGCGATTTCAGTGAACAGCGGCATGCAAGGGTCACTGCTACTAGCCCTCATGAATGAAATGAATAAGAAGTCGTTTTCGGAGTTTGGGCCTTCGAAGCTTACCATGGAGAATTTTTTTAGAAACTCAACTAGTAAACGGAGGTATGCAAGGGAAAGTAGATCCGAAGCGAGGGACATGGTGATGAACGCGTTCAAAAAGATGGAGAAGAGAGCGAGGAATAATAATGAAGAGAGGCTGGAGAGCCTCATTCCTCAACTTACGCCAGAATTGATTAGGGAGTTCTCGCCGATGCAATTGCTTGGTGTACTTTTTGTCAAGCAGAAAATATACAAAGAGTTAAAGGAATTGCTGTCGAAGAAATCACGAGCTGTGAGTTTTGTTGCCGCTGAGGCGAAACCTTCTGAGAAAGCGCTCAATTCTTCTTCTATTGTATGAAATCGCCTTCATTATCGGCAGTGTATTTAGATATCTTTTCCTTCTCTCTCAACGAGAGTTAATTAAATTGTTTTATTCAGAATCTGTATGATTTTCCATCAATAAAGGTAGTATTCATTCCACAAGCAGTTTTTTCTACATGTCTCATCCAAACAAACTATTTTTCCTATGGCCTGAGAAAAACTTAGTTTTTGAGGCTGGTCCCATGACCGGCTTGATTAATTTTATATGGGGTCTTTTGGACATGCATGTTTTAACATTATTAAATACACGCAATCACTTTACACAAAAAAACACAACCTACACACTATATGTTTATTAACTGCACGACAAGAGATCTATTAACAAAAGATACAGCTGTCTCAGTGCCTTCTATAAGCAAACAGACAGAATTTATTCTATTAAACTTTCTATTTAGAAAGCCTTGAGCGGTGGCGATCTTGTGCTCGCACGCAACTGGTTCGCGTACAACTCTTGCTGGAAGTCTTCTTCTTCCACAGCTATCTCTTTAGATTCAGAGCCTTGCTCTTCTAAAATGTATCTAGCCAGTCTCTCTTGCTTGGATTTGCCGGCTTTAGGGATGGCTTTGAAGTTATTCAGGACGATCTCGTCGCCTTGGATGACGAAATTGGTAATTTGTTCGATCTGGAAGTTCATCAGAAAACAGGCTTTGGATTGTTAAGTTAGAGTTACTTGGTGTTTAATTGATTATAAGGTAGTCGAAAAGGCTTTTATAGCCAAAAATTTACCGATCTGATCGGGTTTTTTAAGCGTTTAGGAATTAAGAGCGTTCTTATTTTCAAAGTCGAATATGGTATTTTGAAATTGAGCTTCTAATTCCCTTCTAACTCTAATTTAAGAAAATATTTTACGACGGCATTTTGCTTAATTACTGAAAAGTTATGTGGCGGTTCCAGTAAGAATCATCTACACACCGAAGGAGATGCCTTAAACCATAGGTTGTGGTTACCAGGAATGAATTGTCTCATTGAAAGAGAAAGTTTTCGTTCTATGCACTGGATTAAAATAGCATTTGGAAATTCGAATTTGGGAATAAGATTTTACTCTATCAGATTCCTAAAGAATGTTTAGTCGTTTTAAGGTTTTTTTTTCGAGGGTGATAAGTTCGTTTGGCGAATTCCCCGTGTTATCTGGCTGTTGGATCTCGCAATTAGAAGGAAAGAGAAGCATTTTAGGCTGCTTTTTATGAGAAGGGCTAGGTCTAACAATTGATCATAGAAAGTATGGAAATGCTGATCGACATTTTATTCATGTGAAGGACAGTTTTTTCTATCGCTGGGGAGCTAATTAGGCGCGGATAAACAGTGGGAATGGAAGATAGAGGGAATTTGGAGTATTATTGGGAATATAAATGCAGTGTAAGGTGGCTGAATGGAGTTTCATTATAATAGTAATTTTCAAGCGAGAGCTCTATTGTGAGGAGAAGGGCTGCGATTGAGTTGTCCATAGAAAAAGCCTGGCAAAGTTGAAAAAGAGGCAAGGAGCATTATAATTCGACAGTTTTGGTAATTCATTATGTCATCAGAATCGAAGAAAAATAAGCTACTTTAATGCTCCAAGTTGCTTTGGAAATCCCTGTGTTCAAGAATTTACTCCTGACAGCAGCGATTTCAGAATACTCCAGAGAGATACGCGAGATCTCAACAGAATAATTCAAATCAAAAATGCGCATTTGTTAGCAGTCTCACCAAAAAAAATTAAATTAAGTCTACCTCTCGGGTTAACTGATGAACGATGGTACTACTGGTCTTCGTATCATTTCACCGGAAAGGAGAATCTTTGCAGCCTCTTCTGCAATTGTTTTTGATCGCAAATTAAAAAATAACTTAATTACCCCTCATGAATCACTTCGACAATCCCTTCAAAATGTAAGATACTCATACTGTTAGAGAATCAGCTAGTGAATGCCAATTTCCTATGGTTTTTTCCATTGAATCAAGGTGCTGAAAATGCCATTAAGTGAATACTTTACTACACACACACATGCACGTAATTGAAAAGCTAGTGGATCTTGATTAGCATATTTCAAAGAAATTCTTTTATTAATCTTTAAGCTTATGATGCACTTTTGGACCATTAGTTAATTTCTCGCAAATGATGGCCTTTGCTCGCTGTCATAATAACTTAAAACCTCTATCAAAACGAACATTCACTTTTTCACAAACACCTACGCCTTAAAAAACCGCATTTTGCTACCTGCTGCCTGTGTTTTGTTAATAGCCATTTCAACTCAAACATCACTCAACAAATATATCCAAAGTCTCGATTCTGATGATATGCACGCTAATTTCTTCAGCATATAGCAACAAATATGATTATAAACCCAATATATATCACCCATATCTATCCAAGTCTACAGAACTCCCAGCTCGAGAATTTGATCAACTTTCTTTCTGCAATCCTCACTGATCTCTTCACTGAAGGCCAAATCATCGCACAGTTGTTTAATATCCTCGGCTCTATGCTTACTCGTTTGATACTCCTTCGTGTTCAACAGTCCAGGCAGGATGTTTAAGTACATCATTCGGATCTCATCCGAACTCGTATTCGAAATTTCTCTCACCAGAATATCCACCAGCGCCTTCAAATCGTTCGTGTAGAAAAACGATTCTTTGGTCTTCTCATTCTCGAAGATATTGTCAATCAGTTTCAAAGTCTTGACAAGAATCGTCATTTTTCCCTTATTCAACAACAAAAGCAAGGCCTCAGCGAAATATCTCGCGCTCTTGTGCTCAGCGGCATACTTAAGCACCAGATTTTTGTCGAGGCTCGGCTCGTCGTATGAAATGCTGATCAGAATATGGACAATGCAGAGGAAGACCTTCTCATCCTTGATGTATTCTAATGACTCAAACAAGGCCTCGACGAAAGCGTCGGAGGTGACGTCTTTGAAGGCTGAGGTCTGGAAAATTTCGACAAGGAGGATAAATCCGTCACCTTCGAGGTCTTTGAGCTTGGTCTTAGAGAGGTAATTGGCGATGGCCTTTGGGAAGTTGGTGTTTTCTCGCATTTGTGGGAGGACGAGGTCTTTGCAGTATTCGTTTAGGATCTTGAGGCAACGAAGGACGGAGTTGGCGAATTCGATCTCTGTGAGCGAGTCCATGAAAGTAAGAATCAGTGAATCGATAAGACCGTATTCTTTGGCGCAGATTTCTTTCATCCATTCGATGATTTCAGGGGTTTTTTCTGACTCCTGGACGTTTTGGATGAGTTCCTTCAAACCTTCGAGATTATCGTCACTTTCAACCATTTTTAGATATGAGCTAAGTTGGAAATAAAGTAGTTTATTATAAATGAGTCGGAATGAAGGTTAAATGCGAAGATATTTAATCAAGAGCTCGCTGTTATCTTTTAAGGTTTGTTAATTGTTAGATAGTAGACGTCAGTAGTATAATATGAGGGTTTTTTTTTTTTACAACTATCTTGCTTCTCGTATATCAGCAAAACGAACTGTGCAAAACTCAGTATGATAGTATATTCTAAGTTAGAAATATTGTTAATGATAGAGTGCTATGAAGTATTTCTTCCTTAAAATACTAAGCCTTAGAGTTCGAATGAGACTTGATATGACTTTTGACAAGTGCAAAACATATTTGTGATGTGAAGGTACTTTTATAATAAGCAATTCGGTTAATATAGAAAACTTAATTCTGAAAGGGTAGCGAGGTTTGAGTTTGTTGAATTAATCTTACGTCAGCAAGAACCTTTACATTTATCTTTAGAGATTAGCAGGAACACTTACTCAATATTTACCTTGTCCAAATTTTGACTATAGAACGAGAGCAAATAAGATACCTTTACAATTCATTTTTGAAATTATTTGAATTTCATATTTTTTTCTCTATATACCAAATACTCAAATTTGATAGGAGCGTTTGTTACAAACAACTTCTCAGCAGTTGGGAGTGAAAAGAAGAAGACTCAAAAATATTGCTTGAGAGGCTGCTATTTGGCTGGTATTAGCTCTTGATTTTATGTTATGGGTTTGAAGATTTCAATTTTTTATTTTTTAGGAATTATTAACTTCAAATTTATTACTCGTTTTATACATATTTCAGCTAAGCTTGTCTACTCTTGGGCTTGAACTAAAGAAAAATCTTGCTGTAAACAGTTACATACATTTCTCATTTCAAGATATCTTATATGATGTTTCTAAAGATATTATTCGACTCAAATGGTTTCATTAATTAGTAATCTTGCATTCAAGGATGACTCAGAGCGATATACTTAACACAGCTAATATTTAGAGCATATCATCAGATTCTCATTCAGATCCTCAATGACCCATTGAGCTCTGGTCAGATTCTCTGCTCCTCTTCCAAAATAATGTTAATTTTTAGAGATTATTCAATATAATACTTACTTAGGTGATCGTATATGCCAATAATAAGTCGCATATATCAATAGAGTTATATGATTAGACATACAAGAAACGCAGTTATTCATTTGAAAACACTATTCCAAAATCTTTAAAAAAATCCCTTTTTCGATTTTGCCACCCGCACCATATCAGTTTGAATCTTGTTCGCATAGCTAAACTTCTCAAAGTTCATTGGAACACTCTGCTGCTCCATATGCACTCTCGCCTTCTGAATCATCGCATGCTTTCCTTGTATCTCATATACCTCTGGCTTAATATTCTCCAAAGCCGCCGTGAACTCTTCAATGAGCCCTTTCACAAGCATCTCCCCTTTCAGCGCCGAATTCGAAAGCTCTTCCTTGAAATTCGTCAAAATTTTCTTCGCTTCATTGAATTCTTTCGCATCAGAAAGCCTTCTCGCGTTATCCAAGGCCTCTGCGCCTCTAACTCTATAGAAGTTCAGCACCACATCCTTATTGATTTCAGATTCCTTAAAGTCTTCGGCCTCATTGAGGAACGTCACTGCAAGACTCGCCTTCTTAACCGCTGGGATATCTGACTTCTTCAATGCCGACCTCATCTCACAATAACCAGAAGCCAAGAGGACGCTATTCTCGTGATCAAGGAGCTCCTTAGTTGTTGGTGGTATCTTCAGCATGAGGACATAATCCTTGACCTTTCCTGAGATCAATTGCTCGATTCTAGCAGTGTAAGTCTTGTTAACAGGGTCAAAGGTCCATAAGCTATCCCCACCAAACGCCTTTGTGATCTCGATTTTCTCGAAAATAGGCGAAGGCTCGGCTTTTATAACGATTTTCACATCTTCTGCGATAACACTGAGCAGTCCTCCTAGACAATCCACGAAACACTCGTCGACGGTATCAAGTTTATCGATGTAATAGAACGCGCCGTCTTTAAGCTTAGCGATGTCGTTCATTAGCTCTGGACTGTGATCGTTGCCGTAACCAAAGGAGTTAATTGTGAAATTATCTTTGATTTGGTAGTACTCAAGGGTTTGCTTGACCTTGAACTGCGCATCGGTGTCCAACCCGTCAGACAGGAGGAAAACACCGGTGACTGGGTTTCTCCATTTACGCTCCTTGATGACTTTAAAGGCGTGTTGCATGCCAAGGCCAATATCAGTACCACCGTCAGCGGTGATGCTCTTGATTTTGTTCAATGCGATTTTCTTGCCTCGCTCGGTCATTCGGATAAGCCTTGTTAATCGCAGGGCTTGGTGGTCGAAGATGATAAGGCAAAGACGGTCATTTGCTGTGAGGAGAGTGAGCAAATACTCAAAAGTGTCTTTAAGGAGCTTTAGTTTCTCGCCTTCCATGCTTCCGCTGTGGTCGATGACACAGATCAAGTCCAAATTGGCCTTTTTATTCGTTTTGATCTCGTCGACTGCGAGAGAGACCAGCATTGGGTGAGTTTGAGCTGAGGCGGAGTTCAATTGGAGGATTTTGTGGTTAAGTTTCATCGAGAGGTTGACTTTTGTGGAAATATCCATTTCTTCCTCTTGTACTTTGGAGTCAGGGACGACTTGCTCTTCCTCAGGAGCGAGTTCTTCGTCATCATCGTAGGTATCGGGAAGTTCTTGGATTTTGAAAGAGATTTGTTTATTTGGTTGAGGGAGGTAAAGCTGGCTTGGTTTTGAAACTGATTTCGAAACGGGTATCTTCTTTGCTGCTTCCATTGGAAATATTGATGTTCAGGTACTAGGATTTAGATTGGTAATTGTATGAATTATTAAAAGCTGGGAGTTTGGGTTATTATATATCCGGGAGATCTGAGTTGATCAGAATTAGCTGATCAAGTTACAACAAAAATTTCAGAAAAATTTAAAATCCATGAACATCTATATTGGTACATTGCTGCTTTTCTAATGATTTTCTTTCGGTTGCTTCGAGGTGAGGAGGCACGAGCTGAAGAGTGGGAATATTTTAAGAGATTCGCATTAATGAGTTATCGCTAGAATATCAGTGAACAATAATAGCTTTCCTATAAAGCAGTTTGCAGACCTTTTCAGTCTAGTTAAGATAGAAATTCGCTTAGGCCTTCGAAGTTATTTGTTGATTTTTTTGTAGGAGCAAGTTAATACCGTAAATTAATCAGTTATCCAAAGACTGTATCAAAAATTTCAGGGGTTTATTTTAATATTTGCAGGTGCTAGCTGTGCGTTATTTGCAAGTAGAAAATTCAATGCTTAGAAAGAAGGAAAAAGAATACGCTAGTCGTTCATGGAGCATAGATGAAGCCTAGAATTCAGTTCTAATCACAAATATAATAATTTCAAATAATGCTATTCAAGAATTATGATGATTGCAGATCCCTGGGCACTTGAAGGCTCTTTTCCGAAAATATGTTTTCAATCAACTTTATCTCACTTCTATGGTATTTATTGGAAAGCTCATCATCACCATACATCAACCATACATCAGTATTTGCTTTTCTTTCTGGCGGAGAACTAATTACAGGGATCTTTTCTTATTTTGGATAGATTGTTCACATCTCCTCGGTATCCTGGATTTAGTGTACTTGTCCTGGCGCATCTACGAAAATAATTTAGTGATAGCTCTATAGAGAGGGGGGGAGAGCGACTTGTAGGAACTGTAGTCAAAAATTTGAGAGAATTCGGAGTTTTACGAATTCAATTTAACTCTGAAACAAACGACACTTTAAAAATCAATAAAAGATCCCAATAATGAATTTCATCGAGTATGAAGAATCTAAGCTTGCCCTCGAGGCAAGCCAAGAAATTGATGTACTTCTTGAGAAGACCGACCCAACCACCGTTACCGAAATAGACCTCAGTGAAAAAAACTTGACTGCTAAAAACGCTGCATTGATAGGAAGCAACACCTCCTGGACCAACCTCAAGAGACTCTTACTAGATGAGAACGGCATCGGGGATGAAGGCGCTGCTGCCCTTGGAGGCAATACTACTTGGATCAACCTCGAAGCGCTTTTCCTTTCAAACAATCAGATTAGCGATAAAGGCATTGCTGCCCTAGCAAGCAATTCCTCATGGAAAAACCTCAAAACGCTTGTGTTAGGTCAGAACTCGATTGGTGTCGAGGGCGCTGAAGCGATCGCCAAAAACACGACCTGGGAAAACCTCGAAGAGCTGTCTTTGCATTTTAATAAAATTGGAGCTAAAGGCGCAGTGGCTATCGGGAGCAATACCTCTTGGAAAAACCTCAAAAAGCTCACTTTAGAAAGAAACAAGATCGGCGACGAAGGCGCCGACGCAATTGGAAAAAATACCACCTGGATCAATCTTGAAGAGCTCATTCTCAATGGTAATCAGATCGGCGATAAGGGAGCTGTCAGCATCGGAGGAAATCTTTCTTGGACGAAGCTTAAGAAAATTACCTTGGCAGAAAACAAGATCGGCGATGAAGGCGCCGACGCAATCGGGAGAAACACCGTCTGGGTCGACCTCGAAGAGCTCCATCTTTCATCCAATCGAATCGGGGATAAAGGCGCAGTGGTGATAGCGAGCAATACCACCTGGAAGAATCTTAAGGGGCTTTCGATGGGCCAAAATAAGATTGGTGAAGAAGGCGGAGAAGCCATAGGGAAAAATACGACTTGGAGCAATCTTCAAGCGCTTCATTTCGGTGAGAATAAGATTGGAGATAAAGGCGCTGTGGCGATTGCGAGTAATGCTGCTTGGAGCAATCTCCAAGAGCTGGTTCTGAAGGAGAATTCGATAGGAGATGAGGGAGCTGAGGCGATTGGGCGAAATACGGTTTGGGGCGAGCTCAGAAGCCTTTCACTCTCAGATAACCTCATTGGAGAGAAAGGTATGGTTGTGATCGCGAGCAATACGTCGTGGAAAAAGCTGGAAGTTCTATTACTGGCAGTCAATGAGCTTGGTGATGAAGGAGCTGAGGCGATTGGGAAAAACAACTCTTGGATCAGTCTGAAAAAACTTTCGTTGTCGGATAATTTGATTGGGGATAAAGGTATTGTCGCATTAGCGAGCAATACTTCCTGGAAGAATCTTGAGGAGCTTGAGTTGAATATGAATGAGATTGGTGATGAAGGCGTTGAGGCGATCGGAAAGAATGAAGCGTGGAAGAACTTGCTAGTTTTATCGCTGAGCAAGAATAATATCGGGGATACAGGAGCGTTGGCGCTTGGGAAGAGTATGGCTTTGGAAGGTCTCAAAGAGGTGTATATTGACGGTAATAATTCGCTCACTGTAGCAGGTATGGCTGCCTTAAAAAGCAATAAGTTCTTCGGAAGTAATGTAGTATTTTAGAGTAATAGCTGAGATTCATCGTTGTTTATAAGCACATATAGGGCATTCTTGTATTTGCCTTCATATTTTCAACAATGCATCGATGTGAATCTCGAAATGAATGAATAAATCGTTGTTTTCATCTAAAAACTTGTCAATAAGAGATAGATATTTCAGTATTTTTGGCGTCTGCGAGTAAGGATTTTTCTCGTAATTTTACAATTATCTTCTAAGTCTGAGATCCGGATTAGTCCTTTTGAAGCCGTACAAGGTCGTTAGACTCAGGAAATATCAATTAATGTTCCTTACTTGTTGCTGTGAGGCAAAAATTGTGCAATCCTATTTATTTTGACACTAATTCACCACCTAGTTAAGATAATTGGACTTCACACAATTCGTCAATTTTCATCAGTTTTGATGAATCAAAGAATTTCTGAGCTGAAGATGGTATGGTCAAGAGATGGACTAAACTTAGAACTATTTAGCTTGAGCGCTATAACTCGAAATACTTGAAGCTCAGATAAATTAAAGAGGAAAAGTTTTTCTCATTCAAGAAACTCGTCAAAAAGAATTAAAATATTTTCATATGCTCTTGTAGAAGGTTGTGTTGAGAATGAAGAGACACACTCTAATCTAATGTAAAAGCTCATATCATGCACTTTTATAAGCAATTCTTTCTTGTCCTGGTTGGAGTAACTTGACTTGAATAAAGGTTTTATGGTGTACTAAACCCCTTCAATTGTTATTTGATTTCTGTGAACATCAGAATGCTCAAAGACAATTTCTTATATATGTCTAAATTGGTTTTTAAATCGTCTTCAATGATGAAAAGGCATTTCCAATCATTTCATCAACTTTCAGCGTCATTGCCTCGTAATCAAATACATAAATCAGGAAGCAGGCATGAATTATATCACAGGCCGGCCTGATGTTCTCCGCTATTAACTGTGTTCGCTATGTCTTGATCATCTTTATTTTGACTGAAAAGATTTTTCAATCTTGATGTAGAAACAAAATAGAACTTTTCTGTTGCTGTTTTAGCCTTCGATGAATTGATCTTTCCTTTTCGCATCTTGAAAATGTAAGAGAATTGTCTTTGAGATTGATTTTTCTCCCCAAATTCTCTGAGATTCTGGCTGCCTCCTCCGATTTTCTTTTTGAGTTCTATGCTAAGAGCTACAGCTTCATAGCCAATCGGTTCCAAGTAAAAAAGTTGAGGACTTGCTGTCCTGTTCAAAATCCTACCCTTCTGGCCGACTCAAAGTCGACTATGTCGAGTTCTAGTAGGCTGAGTTCTTTAAGAACCAGTGAGAACTCTTGAGTATATAATTGAAAATTATTCAAATCGAATAAAACTAAGATGGGAGCAGCAAACTCGAAGGAAAAGGAAAAGATATCTGAAACATTTAAACGCTGGATTCGAGAAGCGCAAGAGAAAGAAGAAGTCGAACGAGGTAATCGTATGAAAAATCTAAGTGCTGGTGAGGATAACATAGATGATCCGGAAATTCAAATCAAAACCGCTTGTTTCCAGCCCGCACCAAATAAGATTAGCAAAAAGGAAAATATCAAAACATGGAACTTCAAATCCAGCCCAATTAGAAAAATGATTCCCATATTCCCAAAATTCACTGGCAAGGAAGGGAGTCTGAATGCTCTCTTAACTAAATGATGCTTTCCAGCTATTGTGGTTCTCCACCGAATGTAATTATGACTGAACGATTCAAATATTGTCGTAATTTTCAGACAATAATTTTTTCAAATCGTTCTCCACTAATTTCTTGTTGATTCGCAATTCCAGTGGCTCCTTTGGCTCCAATTTGATTCTCTCTGATTATAAATTCTAGATCCTCGGAGGTAATACTTTTTCCAATAACTTCTCCAAATTGAGAGACAATTTCATTCCCAGATAATTTCAGAAGATATTATTACTGATAGCTCTCACTTTTTGGTCTCTTGTCCGGTTGTCGTGTATTAATAGCTTTTCTAGCCTATTCCAGAAAGAATTCTTTATATTTCTCAGATAGCAAAGGTTCCTTTCGATTATTCTACGAGCTATATTGCAAGCCTATTGCCGATTTTATTGCCTGAGTAGTGAAATACCTTCAATTGTTCTATGTCATATTGTTTGAGATTTTTCTGCAACTGAATGTTTATAGTGACGTAATGTTCTCCGTGGCATTATTGTCCGTACTGCCCTCTTCATAGCCAATTCTATTTCAGAATACTTCGAGGGTGTTAAATTTTTTTCCAGGTAATTCGACTTAAACATTAACATTCTAATTTATAATTCTGTGAATCTGCATTCACTCGTATACAGAGGATGGGTTTTTAAGGACTTTCTCTAATACGTGAGTCATTGGGTGTAAGTATGTATAATGACAATTTTAGACTTCTCTTCATCTCGAGGATGATTCTCAGATGCGTTGATATTTATTTTTTCCCTACAAAATCGACTGAACCAATTAATAAATATAAAAACACATCTCTCCTGAATAAGGAAACGAAAAAATTGTTAACTTCCTCTAATCTAACTACGAATATATTATCTCCTATTACCTCCTCAATAGTCTCCAATCTTAATCAACCTATCCTTTTATATTTCTTCTCAAGCTTCGAAAAATCTGCATTCTTTGCATTTTCTTCACTCATCAAGCCTAATAAACCATACAAAAGCATTAGTAATCCATCTCGGCTCAAAAAGTACCTATTCTTGTTAGATACTCAATATGTTTCTGATGATCCTTTAGCCCAAGCCATTCTCTCAGATTCACTTTAATTATTACATAATTATCCTTTAGCTTCGCATGCAATATCCTGTCAGTAAGTATCGCTGGACCTCGCAGTGTATTTCCCTCCCCACAATAATCAAACGTCGTGTATACTCTCACCACAGCACCCCTATTTTCGGTTAAATAACTAACTCATCCATAAAAAACAAACCAATTACTTGTCTTTTCTCGGAAGGAAAACATCCACGCTTGTTTCATTTATTTTCGCATCGACGACATGCTCTATTTTTGCCGCAGCTAGATACTCCCCTATCTAATCAATATCCTTTAAGCAAAAGAAGACAAAGAGGGCTCTGACTTGAGATTTAACAGTAGGTGCTCTGATGAATTCATTGTATTGAGCAATTTGTTGCTCAAAATTCAACGAAATCGCCTTCAAAATCTTGGCATATTCAGGTGTCTGAGGATAGCTTGTATTGAAATAATCATAGAGCAGCGCCGTCTTGTCCACCTTTTCTCCATTTTCGGAAAGCTTGGCAAAGATTTTTTTCACTAACCCTTGCTCTTGAGGGTGTCTTAGAATCAACAGATACTGAAGTAGAGCGACCGCGATTCCATTTTCCTTTGGTTCGATTGAATTGATAAGTATTTCGATGTTTTCACTGATGATATCACTTTGATATCCCGTTGCATAAAACGACGCCAAAAATCTTCTCAAAAACCGTTTGTAATGCTTTGGGATTATAACCACCTGTTTCGTCACATAGTCAAAGCTCAGCGGAGGGGCTACCCCGAGATTCGCAAGTGCTACGATTGTTCTAACGTTTTCATGAGGTTTTAGGTTCTTGTGAATATTTGGCAATTCTTCCACTATTGTCTTATAGAAATTATAATTCGTATAGTTTGCCTCGCTTAGCTTATCCAGGACTCGAACCTTATCCATAGCGCTGAGCTTGCCTTGATATTTCGGATATGCTTCAGCTAATATATTAAAGAGGGAATGATACAGCTCAGGAGACTGAGAGCAGTATTCCGATGGAACCTGAGTGATAATGTTCATGTACGCTTTTTTGGAATTCCCATTGAGATTTTTCCTTATTAGCTCAGAATAAGCGTGTCTATGAGCCTGAATGACCTTCGGAGGCATCGAAACAAGTATCGCGAGTTGGCTAGGGACGTGTTGATTTTCCGCGATCCTTTTCTCTATAGCTTTGACGATATTATTGGCCGCTGAGTGCAGATCCGGGTTGTTTTCTCCTTTACGAATCGCATAGAAAATCAAATTCGCATGAGCAGTCTGCATTTCTGGCCTTGGATCCTTTATCACTTGGAACAGCTCCAAAGCCTCTTTTCCAGTTAACATTTCATTTGAAAGAGCATACGAGATGTAATGAGCCTCGGTTGTGAGTAAAACGCGATCTCGCTTGATCGTTTGGATCAGCGAAGGCACGAGGATAGCTTTATCAAAGGCATTTTTAGCATATCCTTCAGCGTTTAGTTTCATTGAAAACTTTTGCAGATAATAATGAGGGACTTTCTCGATGATTTCCTCTTTATGCTTAAGGAGGAAATTTATGAGGAAAAATAAGCTTTCTGACGCTGGCGCCAGCACCTCGAAGAATCTTTTGGAGCTGATCATCGCTCCGATGACGATTTTCCAAGGAATCATTGCTAAATCGAGGTCTCTGATGAAATTTATAAAGAATAGCGCTTGATAAAGATTCAGATCTGGATGATTTTGCAACGTGTAAGCAAGCTTCGCGATTGCTGTTTTATCAAAGGAAATTCCTTGAGCTGCTAAAGATTCGAGGGCAGCGACCTTGGTTTTAGTGCTGACGATGTTCTCAAGCATTATTTTCCAAAAATGCGATGTGGATAGGTTTTCAAACTGATCACTAAGCGATTGAATAGCCTAAAACGTGTTTAAAGCTTTAATTGCCATTACATGCATCAAATTACCTGAATAACCTCGTCTTCTATGACTTTAGTCTTGGATCGAAAGGCTGAGAGGTAATTTCCATATCTAAAACAGTTCGCCTTATCAGCAAGAAGGGTCTTCCAAATTCTATTGATTTGAGGCTCAAACAGTTTTTCGTTCGTCGCTTTCATCAGTACGTATGCCTGGAGTTGAGTTTGCTCGCTCGTTCTCGTGAAGAACTCCTCTTGATTCACAGTCTTCACATAAATATATAATCATTAGGAATCATTACTAAAACTGCATTACCTTTTGAATGATAGGAACAACATTTATCCCGGTGGCCTTAATCATGAACAGCGCATGGCCATTGAAAAACACTCCAGTGTTCGAATGATTAAGGATATATTCACTAACAGCTTTTGAGAAAGTCTGGTCCTTGACGTCGAATCTCGAGACTATCTGGATCATCTTATTGAAATTTTCGGCGCTTTGGAGGGGCTTTTCCTTTCCTAAACGCTGGGAAAGCTCATTGAGAACCACTTTCAGCTTGGGCAGGTTTGACTGTTTGTTCGTCGGCAACTCAGAAATCACCGAAAGAAAGCCCAAGATAAACTCTGTAGATAACTTACTCGGCGCTGATTGGATCGTCACAATGATACTCTCTCTCACATCATCTAAGAAATCAGCAGGAAAATCCCTCGGAAGCCGCTGATAAGCTTCCAAAACTTGAATTACAGCCTTCTCGCTCAACTGATCCAGCATTTTTTGAAGCTCCTTCTTCAGCGCGTACATCACGAAAGGCACCTCATACTCAGGCGGCTGCGTCTGGAGCTCCAACCAAGCGAAATTCCTAAATAATGGCGCCTTTTCCTCAAGACTCAATTCCATAAAGGCTTCTCGGTGGAAGGTCGTTAGCTTCTGAATCAGCGTAAAGGCGAAGATATCCAATGCTTGTCTCGAAGCGAAGACTTCAATAATTTTGTAAGCTAGAGATGGGGTAACCAGGGCTGGGTCGGTTTTGATCGATTTTGAAATCAGGAGGGTAATATCGCTGAAAGGGAGATTGAAGTAGGCGAATTTCTCAAGTAATGTCACGAGATCCGCGACGTTTGACGTCGAGATTTGCGATTTCAGCCTTTCTGTGACTTGATCGCGGATTTTGGCGCTGATGTCACGAGTTTTAATTTCTGTGCCTGGAAATTCATCGCAGATTTGCAGGAAATGCATCATTGCGGCGAGCTCTATGTGATAGTTTAGTGAGGGTAATCTCTAGTAAGGCAACTTTACCTGCAAAGCCAAACGATCTGATTTTATTGAGAAGGCTTTCAAGGAATTTGTGGAAAGAGACACTATTAAAGGGATTTTCCTTCGATTGTAATTCTTGCAATTCTCGGTGTTCTTTGATAGCAAATTGAATAATATAGAGTATATGCTCGTTTTCAAGGAGGTGAGAACTGTAACAAACCATCTCCATCAGCTCAATAATAGAGTCACAACTTTCGAGTTGCTTTTGAAACTTCTTCGATACATCGATCAAACCTTCTGATGAAAGATAAACTGACTCATTCTCTTCTCTGTGGAGAGGCGCCTGCACGTTGTCGGTAGGAACGGACGAAAAATCGCGAAATAGACAACTGCTGATAAAGTAAAATTGTTCATTTTGATTCTATTTGAAACTGTGAGGAATCTGAATCGTTAGAATTGCATACTTTATATACAAACCCGCGGACTGGCTGTTTGAAAGAAGAGTGCTGAGATAGGCCACTCAGTTTAGTGACTTGACGGCTGAGTGATTTTAACATGGACTATTTTGAAATTTTATTTGTATAATTAGCTTAGAGAATATTCCCGAATTATCTTTAAGGATAACCAAAGAAAGATTTTCAATGTTTCAGGGGGGTCCCAATGTGTGATCCAGTGGGGTTGTGCCTAAAGAGCAGTTAGTATAGGTAGGTAGTGATAGCAGTTGCTATCATTGGGAGAGGAAACATTGAATTTTTAAAAGATTTGAGGTTTTTTTCGATTCATGAAGATGAAATCCAATAAAATTTGCCTAAGCAGCTAAATGGCTCAACCAAATAATTCATAAAAACCGATCTCACATAGTCACTTTACAAATAGACAAAAATATATGAATTCTGCTAGGAAATCTTAGGCTACTAAAACCTTCTTTTTGTGCCTTTTTTCTTGTTTGGAATGCCTGGTTTTTTCTTTGTGTATGGCTTTTTGCTATAATTACAAAGAAATATGAGCTACTTCATCACAAAAGAATGGATTTACCTTTTGCTGAGACTTTCCGAAAAATCTTTCTCGCTGTATCCGTAATTTCCGAAATGAGAGTCCTAAGCAGAAGGTTAAGTTTCTAATCAACGTAACTAAGAATTACCATGATTCTTTCGTTGGTGACCAACATGTTGTTGATTTTTTCGCTGAGGTGGAGTGCCAAAGCCTCGAGCTTGGATGTTTCGTCACGTTGGAAGACAAGGCAGTTGCTGTCGGAGTCCAAGTAAGCTTTGATTTCTCTTCCGCAGACAAGCTATTCGCCAATAATTAGCTCAGGCACAAAACTGCTGGTTTACCTTGGAAATGGATGATTGGATGAGCTCTTTGCTCAATTCGAACTGCTTAGCGAGGGTCTCGACGTTAAGAGTGTCATAGCAGGATTGGAATGAGGAAAGGAAGCATCTGAATGCCTGTTCCTTGACCTTCTCGAGCAAGTTGGTCTTTGCCTAAACAAATTTTAGCTTAGGACCTTAAAAAGCACTTATCTCTTACCTTTTCGATGTGAGAAGGCATTTTCTCCCAGATCTTGATGTTTATAAGCTGCTCGTAGCTGGCTTGCCAGTTTCCTTTGATCAGCTCTCTGCTGGCGACGATGATTCTTTCCTTGTAGGTCTCAGCTGGACCGTACATGTTCTTGTACATTTCGTAGAACTTTCTGAAATATCTGACGTTTCTGGTGTCGTTGCTGGCGATCAATGGGATTTCAACGAGCATTGAGGTCATCAAATAAGTGGCGTCAATGAGCTCGGTGTTTATATGGAGGTGGTAAGGAAGGATTCTTCTTCTTTCCTCCTTCTCGTTGGCGCTGTTCTTTGAGATGCCTTGGGCAATGAGTTCTCTAACACGGCCAGTACCGCAGATATCTCCGAGGATGGAGTAGCAGTCGCTGATAAGTCCATCTCTGAAAGCGGCCAAACCGAGTTGGATGAGGACGCGATTGTACATCGTCTGGATGTTGAGGTCTTGTGATTGAGCGAAGTCAGGGATGTGGGACATCAAAAGGTAGTCCTTAGCGATTTGATATCGACCGTTGATACTAGAGAAATGATAAACAGCTTAGTCAAGGGGATTTATCTAAGGGAAATTACCAATGGTGATAAATCTGGTACATCATGGTCTTGATCTTCAATTTCTCATCGCTGGAGCGGTAGATTCTCAAAGAGAGGTCTTGGATGAGCTTTTGAGTGTTTGTCTCAGCAAAGAACTCGTTTTTGAAGTCATAGCCCTTTTCCTTAGCGGCTTGTCTCATCTTTTCCAAAACGATGTCGCTGATGGAGTAGGTGTATTCAATGATCTTAAACGCGAATCTATTGAGAGAAAAATATCATAAGACAACGTCCATCACATGGGAAGTTTACTTAATCAAACTGTTTTCATCACCCAACAAGTCGAAGTAGTTGTAGCCTTCCTTGGCGAGCTTGTAGAGCTCAGCTTGATCTCTCAATCTCTCTTGATATTCCTAAAAAACGCTGTAAGAAAAGGGCATTCTAATGAGAAAATCAATACTGGGAGGTTGTGTTCAATGTTCTTGAACGCCTTGTAGAGCTCGTTGTCCAATCCATCGAAATGAGTGGAGAAGGACTCAGTGATCAAGTGCTCCTTGTAGTAAGAGTCTCCGTCCTTCTGGAAGGTTCTGATTTGGTTGATGTTGAGTCTGTCCTTAGTTCTGATGAGTCTGAAGACCTCTTGAAGGTTCTTCAAGCTCTTTTCCCACAAGCCGCGGGTCATGTAATGCGAATTGACGGTCTTAGCGTAATCGAATCTGATTGGCAAGAGAATCAAGAGAATCTCGAGTCTCTTTTGGTTGTCTCTAGTCTCGCTGAGGAAAGCCTCGAGGATCTCAACGTCTTCCTCGACGCCTCTGGACTTGACGGTCTGGAGCTTCTTTCCGGATCTTCTTTCGATGATCTCAATGATCTTTTTCTCCATGGCTTCTTGAGTGTAAACAATCTTCTCCTTGGCGGATTTCGCGAGTCTTTCTCTTTCTTCTCTGGCTTTCTCTCTTTTTTCCTGAGCTTTAATTCTTTGTTCTTCCTTTCTCTTTTTTCTTTCCTCTTCCTTTTGCTTCGTAACCTCCTCGTCTTCCTCTTCTTTGTCGGTTCTCAACAACCAGTAGTTTCTTCTGACTTGAGGATCAGTGGACTGAAGGTATTTCTTCAAGTCCTCTTCATCAGAGCTCTCGCTTGAGAGGGATGACTCATCACTTGATTTTTCCAAATCATCATCGGAAGATGTCTCATCACCCCTGCAAATACATTAGAATTGATAGAATTGCTGTTAATTACTTTTCTCCGTCGGATTTTTCGCTTTCGCTCTCAGATCTCTTTCTTCTTCTCTTCTCTGCCTCATCATCAGAAGACTTCTTCTCGTCTTCAGAGAAGACTGGGTTCTACATTACAGAGGCTTAGAGCTAGTTTTTGAAGAGAAAGGTACCTTTTTGAACTCTTCGAGTTGGGTAACGTAGTTTTTGTTGTTTTTCTTCAACTTGGACTTAAGAGCATTGAAACCCTTGTTATTTGCGGTTTTGAGGTTCTTCTTCTTTTCAGGAGGGTAGTTGTTGATGTAATTCTCGAGCACGTAGCAGATTCGGATGTAGAAGCGAGGGACGCCTTCCTTCTCAATGATCTTTTTGGCTTTATCCATATTTTTGTTCAGCTCGTCGAATTCGTCGCTGATTGCGGCGAAATCTTCAATCTTTAGCTTTTCCTTGATCTTCTTGATAACGTCGTTGATGGCTTGGAATCTCTTGTCTTTCTCTGACCTCACGACTCTTTTTTCTTCCTCATCACTGGAGCTTTCCATATAGAGGTTTCTTCTCGCTGGTTGAACTTCAACCTTCTCTTCCTCCTCATGCTCAGAGGAGGAGTCGCGATCAGAATCAGATGATTGGTCGTCTTTGTTACCGAAGAATTTTGCTGATGACATATTTCCTTTTTTGTAATTATTGTTTAACAATTATTTTTGTGCAAATACGATTAGAGTGCATATATAGTCTTCATATCCAATTCAAGAAATTCGGAAAACAATACATCTAATAAACTCTAATTCGCTGCAAAGTGTCAAAATACCTCCTAGCAAGGCTAGCCCGATTCCCTTCTAATTATACAGTGCGCAAATTACTGAATATTATTGTACCATGCATGTATTTGGAGAAATTTCAACATTGCCATAAAAGCTTTCTTTGCTACTTGGATAAAGGAGTTCATATCGCAGGCAGCTATAGTGAGCAGGGTTTAACAGCGGTGGTTTTATTGAGGAGATTCGGTTAAAGTGCGGAAAAGGCTTCATTGGAAGGTCAAAAAAAGCTATTTTTTGCAATTTGTAGTTGAAAGCGCATTGAGATATTCCTCTTGGATTTTGGCTCGTATCGCAGCTGAAGGAACATATCGAGGAAAGATAAGTATTTGTTTGAGTGTTTCACTCGCATAATTGTAAAAATGAGATGTCAGATCGATTAGATCTTATATGTCAGAAAGTTGGTTAGGTTGCAAAGCGAATTGTGTTGTCTTAATAAAGCTGCTAGGATGGGAGATAGTCAGCGGAAAAAAATTATTAGAAGAGAAGTGAGCTATTTTAGCCTAGCTCATCTCGCTAAAATCACAATGAGTCAAATCTTAATCAAACAATTAATTGCGCCAAGTCGCGGATTAATGAAATGAGAAAAAACTTCAAACTTTTCATATTCGTACTGGAGAGAAAGCAAACTGCTCGTACTCATTATTATCATTGTTTCTCCCGTTCTGCTCACAGAAAATCGATCTTACTCATAATCTCAAAGTTTATAGCTTGGGACGAGCATTTAATCTGGCAAAATCAGTATGTTGTTATCCATTATGAAACCCCAGTTATTGAAGATCATGCATTTCAGAAGGCAAACATAAAATATTATTTTGCTAGTTTAAACGCATTCTGGTTTCCAAATCCGCTAGTTGCCGATCCTAACAACATCATTACAGCCTACACTGGAGTAAAAAGCCATTACGTTTCATTTCTTTATATTGCTTGTTGTCAGGTTGGACCTTGGGAGATACATGCTGATATTTTCCAAGCTTAAAAGTCTCATTCGGATTGTCCCTTGTGGCTAAGCTTCCAAGCTTTTCTTTGGCGACTTCCTTGCGGAAATTCTCGGTTTTTGTTGATCGAGGATTGAAATCCTTCATTGTTGCCGCCATTTTCTAGCATAAGATCAATTCAACTAATCTCTCACAAAAGCCATCCTCACCTTCTCCTCGTATCGAGTCTTATACTGCTCTTCTGACATCATAGCTGCGACATTACCATAATCATTACCAATAACCTGGTTTATTGGTGTTGATGGCCTATTAGTATAAGCAAAAGGCTTTATACATGCTCATAGAACAAAAAGAGTTACCTGTTAGCTTTCCCATAGGCATAGTCCTCTTCAGGCAGATACATCGGTAACGAATATTGCCCTTCCTTAACTTTTACTCTTACGTCTACATTCCGTCTGAATTCATCGACTTGCTTTAATAACACTCAGTTAGTATAATGGAAAACCTCCACGGTGTTTACTCTAGCATTGGTCTTATTGTTTGCCAGACTCAACTTGTTTAGCTTTCGAAAATCGCGAGGCGGCACTCTGGTCTTGGTAGGTGCATGATAGCTCCAGTTATGCAGTACTGCACCGAGTAAAATTCAAAATTAAGAGAGGCGTAATGGCAATTGATGCACCTTCTTTCACTCCGTAGCGATCTTTGGAATCTTGCTTTCCGTACGCAAACTCGGGGCCTGGAAGCTGATAAGGAGCTGGTTTGCCTCTCCCAACATCATCTTTGCTAATCAGAACGTTACGGGCGTTGAGGAATTGGTTGTTAACCGACATGGCGCTTTGGAAATAAAAAATTAATAAAAATATTCTGAAACTTTTCGTTTTATTACTCGAGGATACGAATAATGCCTCCCTGCTAGGTGAGATAATATTTGCCTATAGATAAAGATTCAAGCCTTCCAGCTTTGAGATAGAGCAATTAAAATGATCACAAAGCAAAAACTCTATTTTTTTAGTTGATTTATAGAATTAGACCATGAAGATGAACGATCTGATGAAAAATCTCATGCAAAACTCTAACGCTCATTTTTCTGCAGTTTTTGCTTCTTCTTGGCCTTCAGACTCCGCTTTACTTGCGGGCGGCTCGGCTAACAGCCAGGCTTCACCGGTTCTATCTGGAACTTCGAAAGTAGGAGCTATATTTTCTGCATACACGGCGAATTTTTCTAAACTTTGTAGTCCTCCAATTAATGATGCTTAAGAGCAAAAAATGAATGGTTAGTCGAAAGTTAAACAAGGTATAAGCTACCTCCAATCCAACTGACGATATTAGGAGGGTAGATATAATTCGAGAAGGCAATAGTCGCTCGATGGGTCTTCAGAGCTGCGAATTCTGGGCAATTTTCAAGGAAATCTTCCATTTCTTCCCTCTGAGGTCGCAATTTAGAGAGAGAATAACAGAAAAATTTTCATACCAATCGCCTGGCGAAGCCAGGTATCATCACAGCGCCTCCTGCGAGCACAATATTCTGAAGCACCTTCGCACGAACTTCCAATTTCAGGTTCTTCGCGCATTTGAGCAATGAATAAGCGATGTTAAAATCATCGTTCTCAGGGTCTCCAAAGAGGACCTCACAGGCTGTTGCTCTCGTATAATAAGAAATCTTAAAAGGATGCGTTTAATGAAAGCGATAAAGCGATGCTAGCATTACCCTCAACTGTGAGCCTTCAGCGATTTTATAAAATTTCTGCTTCATTTTCTCGACTGATTCTTCATTTGCAAAATACTGCGATTTCTGCTCTTTTGAAAGAACAAAGAGACAGTTTATCTATGATGAATGCATTTAATCATTACAGCTGAAAGTAATCGCTGTACCTTATATGCCTCGAGGTCCTCCTTGCTGATTTTCGCAGCTTCTTTATTCGCAGGCTCTTTTTCGTTATCTAAAAGCAACAGTCTCTTTATTTCCGTTCCAATAGCCTCTCCGCCCGCAGGTATATGCTCCAATGCCTTAACAAAAGGATACCCATCTACGGTCTAAATTTTCATTCATGAGCATATTGCACACTCTATCACGCAATTACCGGTGTGATATGAGTTTCGAGATACCCAGCGTCAACAACGATTCCAGAGAAGGAGCCGGTCACATACAGCGGCAAGGTATTCTCAAAAAAAAAAAAGATTTTTGGAGCGTCGTATTTCGAAAACAATAGCTTCGCCAGGATATTAATCACTTCTCTCGACGAGAATAAGTTCTCGCAGATGATAACAGGACGGTCCTTCGGGTTCACTAAAAGGTCCCTGCAAGCAAACAATTAGTTCCTCCATAGCTTAATTAAAATATACTGGAAGTATAGTCTTTGCAATAGATTGTCTAGCTTCTGCTCGATCTCCTTCAGAGTATTTTCATCGGACTCGTTTTTCGCCTATCATATCTCTGAGACCGAAGTCTTAAGCCGATTGGTTTTACTTTAACTTTGAACCTCGTTACAATATGGTCATGGACTTCATCAGGCGTTATCACGACTTTCCGTGGCGCGTTTTCTCCGAGCAAACCGTATCGTGTGTACATAGTGCCGACCTGGAGGATGATCGGGTGTTTGTCGATTCCCTTGAATTTTTCCATCATCATGTTGGTGGAAGTTTTCCTGAGGATTTGATAAATAAATTTCTTATCTTAAGAAAGATTTATTAGCAATTTGCAATACAAATAACGTTCTCTTGCAAGAAGGACCTTAGCTCAGCTTTTTAATGGATGGTCGCTGATATTTACAGGACTACAGTGTAAAATCGACTCCATGACATTAGCTAGGATTTTTTAATAAATCACTATCACAATACACAATATCTTCTTTACAATGATGAAGTTGAAAGCCAAAAGGAATCAATAATTAAGTAATAAATATGAGGCTATTTAAAGATTAAGAATTATGGATTATTGCTGAGTATATGTGTCACACCCATTCCAAATTGCTTAAACGGGTTGTCTATGCTGTTCATTGGTGCAAAACTTTTGCTGTTCTCACTGACAAGACCAGTGCCTTCTTTTTCCTTTTTCGAGTAAGTCTCCATCGATGATTCTGGCTGGAAATTCGCGTTGAAATTCTCCGCATTAAACGAGATGTTCGATGAATTGTCGCTTGTCAGCCCAGAGCCTTTTTGCCCTCGGTTCGCAGAGTTGTCCCTTGATCTTGTGTTTTGCTCCCAGAAAACGTTTTGGTAAAATCCTATTATTTTGAAAGCTTAGAACACCTCCAGGAAGGCTTGCCAAATACCTTTCATGTCCTCGTTCACGTTGAAATTAGAGAAGTAACTGCTCGAGAGCGATGATTGTCCATTAGTTTGGCCATTTCCTATTCAATTGCGCGGTAAGCAACATATGCAGATAGAGCGAGTATTTTATACCTGAGTCCTTTGGATGGAAGCCGTTTTGTCTCCTATTCGTCGAATCCTTGAGAATCGACGTGCTATTGTCTCCCGACTTGCTAAAATCACAGGATCCAGCCCAGTCCGAGAATCGGCGATTCGATTCGCCTCGATTGTAAAAAGTCCCCCCGATCTTCGTCTCATTGGGTCCATTTCTCCTCTGGCTGGAGGTTCCAGCGAGTCCATCAGGACTTTTCGTGTCAAATTCGCTGATATTCACTTGGGAAGGGTTTAATGTGTTCGGATAGGAATGTGGGTCTTTGCTGGAGAACTCATCAGTGCCTTTGAACTCCTGACTCGAAAGATGCTGCATCAGAGGGGAGTTCAAGAAGCTGTTTGCGATATCTAAGATATTATGCATTTGGTCCTCGTTTTGGCTTTTCGTTTGACTCACATTATTGCTTTTTTCCTCGGTGATATACCCTACTTTGCGGGTTTTGCCTACATAATAGGAAGGGGGAGTCTTGTTATCTTGCTCGGTTCTTCTGATAGGTTTATGAGCAACTGAGGACTGTGAATCCAGCAGGCAGGAGCCATCTCTATCGGAGTTCGCATTGGCTCGGTTAGAGTAATCCTCCTTGAAATTGCGGTAAGGAAGGGTTCGGTTTTCCTCCTTTTCGAAGACTGTAGTCGCTTGGTTTTGGTTAAAGGTGTTCGCAAAGAATTCCTGAGATCTGCCACTAGTAAAGGCTTCTCCGGACCTGCCGCTAGTGAACGCTTCATCCGCCGAGACCTCCTCCGAGGGTTGGCTGAACTCCTCGAGTCTTTTCTTGTAATAACTATTGCGGGAAATATCCCTTTGGAAATTCGCATCTTCCCTTAATTTCGATTTCACGTGGTCATAGCGGCCAGAGTGGCTCGTTTGGTTCAGGACCTGCCTATTGGCTTGCGAGTTCGTCGCCGTGGCTTTTCGAGAAAACCCGTTTGTTGGAGTGGTCGCTTGGGTGGTGTCCCGTGTCTGATTTAGAGTGCGTGAATCTTGAGATTCCATTGTCTTTTGTACCTGCTTAGACTCGATATTATAGAAGATTTGCGGTTGGATAGGCGTTTCATTGTGCATCTGGAATTTGGAATTATTGCCAGAGACAGGTCGATTGGCATGAGGCAACGGAGCTCTTGCGTTTCTGGATTGGTTTTCTTTGTTTTCGATATCGTAAAAGTTATTTCCGTTAAAATCGCTGGTGGTAACGCTGTCGGCTTTTTCAGTGTTGCGGAAGTTTGGCGAGAGATATTCGTCAGTCTTTTGAGTTTTGAGGTTGGCGTTTTGAGGAGAATAAAGGTTTGAAGGAGTAAACTGAGCAGGGTGAGGTTTGTTGTTGAAGTGACTGTGGACTTCGTTGTGATTTCTCGGTTGGCTATTGAAATTGAACTGTTTTTTTAGTGTTTCTGCTTCTTTTTTCGCTTTGGTGGATTTTGGATTAGACTCTGGCAAGTTCGCATCGTAGAGTATATCCTTCATCATTTGATCATCTAAATGATTGCGGATGCGTGGGACTTCGTGCTTTTGAGGGAGGGCTGGGGCTTCGATTTGAGTGATCTACACGATTGAGTTTAATAAAAGCGTAATGGCTTTATAATCGATACTTTTGGAGTGATTTCTTTTTGTTCTTTTTTGACTTTGGGCTCAAGTCGGCAATTCTCCTGCCACCAATCTGGTTGAGCTGGCTGGTTATTGCCTTCGCTTGATTTGGACCTTTTCGGTGGAGCAGCTTTATATAAATCCAGGATAAAACAATGCGAAAACAATTCAGGTTTTTACTGTTTGTCTGAGCTTTTTCCTTAGCTTTCAATGGACTAGGTGACAGCTCTTTTCTGTTCGTTCTCGCGCCTTGAGCCGCTGGCTTTGTATTGCTCTTAGCGGTACTTTTCTTCGGTTGTGTGTTAACTCCAGCCTTTGTTACCTTCTTAGATTTGGACTTGTCGCTGCAGAAGCTCTCCTTCGATGTATCATGGCTCGGAGTTCTTCCAAGGCTGTTAGAGCACATCATAGGCGTATGAAAGACTTACTTCATTTCCATTTCTAATTTCTCAGTAAGCTTCAAGACATCGTTCTTCAGGCTGAGGATCTCCTTCTTAAGGCTCTTTTCTTCCTTCTGTGATGCCGGTGAGGATATTGACTCTAATAAATGTGTAAGCGATGCTCCGATGAGGCCAAGTACTTGCAAGTTTTTGGATCGTCTCATAAGTAATTGGTGGTTTGTGCAGCTTCCGCACAGCATCAATCCCGATAATCGTGAGGTATTTGATCAGTTTGAGCCCGTTGTTGGTGGAGTAGTTTGACATAAACTTCTTTATGTACTTGTTTCTGACGCTAAAGTCCATCGCGGCGAATTTGATCTTTTTGATTCCTAATTTTCAATTTTTAAATAGCAAACAGCAACAACCGAAAAAATATAAATTCAAATTCTACTTTAATTCAAGCATCTTTTGCCACATACAAAACCACGATATAATTTTCCTCGAGCAACTTGAAGGGATATTGCACAGGAATTCGCAGCCACAACTATCTAAATGAACCCTGCAAGGTTCAGCGATCACTACCCATTATAATTGCCATTAGAAGCACATTTCTAAAGATGAATCGATACTTCAACAGCTTAAGCAATGAACCCAAAGCACTGTCTAAGTCGCTACCTATTATGTGCTAAAATAGGTCTACTGTCTTATTTGTATAAGAAATATAAGATAAATCTTTGGTTGTCGTCTGTGGGATCTATAACATTATTAAAAGCAAATCTAACTGCTAAGTGCTTATTTAAAATTCTTGTTTCAACAGCCTCAAAATTAATCAATCTTTATTAAAAAAATTCGCTAAGAAACTTAATTCTAAAACCACCATGAGTTTTCACACTTCAGATTCACTTATGACTGGCGTCCGCACAGTCCTCCTCTTCGCAGAAATCGAAAGACTCAACGCCATCAACTACGAACTCCAAAACGAACTTGACCGTGGCGGTTTCTCCGGCGCCGATCCTGATCGCATTGAGCTCTTAGAAAAACGCATCCGGATCCTTGAAGACGAAAAAGCGAATCTTGAACACCTACTCGACTCCACAATGCGAGACAAAGACCTAGCTCGATCTAAAGACTCACATATCTTCGAACTCGAAAGGTATATCAAAGATCTCAGCGAAGATAATAAACGGCAGGCCGATTTGCTCAACCAAGCCACAAAAGACATCGAACTCTGGAAAAACCGCTTTTATGAGCTCGACAACAAAAAATACGAGGCTGCTGACGCGCAGAGGCAGAACGCGAAGCTAGTTGCTGAGCTCGAGCGGCTCAACAACTATGTCGAGGATAAAAACCGCGAACTGGAAAATTACCGAGACCGGCTTCATAAAGCTGAAAGAGAAGGCATATTCGCTCAGGAGACCCAAAGTCGTTTAGAACTCCTCGCGGGCGAGGTAGAAAGACTTAACGATATTGTCAGAGACAAGAACAGAGACATTGAGGAGTGGCGGACCAAGTACCTGGAGCTTGAGAATAAAATTCCGCTGATGGTCCACGAGAACGAGCGACTGAACCGCCTTCTCAATGATGAAGCCTCAGAATTGACTTATTGGAAGGAGAGAGGCGTCCAGGCAGAGAGACTGCAAGTTACGAACTTGGACCTTGAAGGGAAGCTGAGGAGAGCCGAGCTGGACATTGAGAGATACCAAAAAGCTATCGAGGAGCGCGGAAAGGAGGTAGATGAGTGGAAAGGGTATTATTTCGAGCAGGAGAGAAAAGCGAGTCAAGCGGCTGATGTCACGAAGAAAAACGAGGCGTTGGTCCGGGAAGTGGAGCGATTAAGCAACGCGCTAGAGGGCAAGCTGAAAGACGTTGAATATTTCCACAATCAGACCAGAGAGCTCGAGTTAGAGAACAAAAGGCTCTCGGAGTACGAGGATAAAATCAGGCTGCTGGTTGAAGAGAACGATAGATTGAACAATATCATTGCGGATAAACTAACCGAAATGGAGTTATTGAAGCAGCAGCGGTTCGACCTCGAGAGAGACTTAATGGACAAACGACATATCGAAGATAAAGTCGAGATGCTTATCCAAGAGAACGAGAAGATTGGTAAGGTGCTGTCTGAAAAGCTCAAAGACCTTGAAGAAGCGCGTTTGAACCAAGGCGAGCTTGAGAGGAAGCTTTTGAGAGTGACCAGTGAGAACGACAGATTAGCCAGTCAGACCGACGGACTCAATCGAGAGGTCGAGCTGTGGAGGAATCAAGTTAGAGACCTCGAAAAAGCGCGCGCAGAGCTCATAGATACGAAGCTAGCGCTCAAACAAGCTCAGACCGAAGCAGATCAGTTGAGGAAACTCGACGAAGGGTTACGAAAGGACCTTGAACGGCATGTCAAGCGAGAAGCCGATTTAGCGGAAGACGTAGCGCAGGTTCCAAAGCTCGAAAATAAGCTCACTTCATTAGTCGCAGAGGTGGAAAAATTAAACGATCTGCTGAAATTCAAAGACGAAGAGGGAGAGAAGCAGAGGAGAGTAATCGCTGACCAAGACCGCAAACTCGAGGAGCTTTATTTGGTTCGCGCGCAGCTCGAGCAGGGCCAAAAAGAAAACGACGCACTGAAAGAAATCACGTCGAGCAAACTCCAAGAAGTTGATGATCTCAAGAAATTATTAGGAGAATGCGAGAAAGAGCTCTCTGCCCAAAAGCAGCTCGAAGACAAGCTCGTGCTATTAGCAAAGGAGAACTCCACGGTCAACGAATACCTCGCTGAGAAACTCGAGGAGCTGAATTCCTATAAGAAGAATTCCGCTGATTACGAAGCGAAAATCCAGGAGCTGGAGAAGATTCTCACTACTGCTGACAACGAGAACGTGACGTACTCTCAGATGCTGAAGGAGCGAGGCGAAGAGATTGAGGCATTGAAGCAGCTCTTAAGTGAATTAGACAAGAAAGTCGGGGATACTCAAAGCCTTGAGAAGCGAGTCAATCTCCTCAGAGATGATAACGATAGGCTGGAAAAGGAACTTGAAGAGAGACGCAAGGACGTCCAAGTTTGGAAGATGAAATGCTTAGAGCTTGAGAAGGGCGAGCTTGTAGTGAATGACCTTCAGAACCGAATTGCGCTCCTCACGAAGGATATTGAGCGACTTCAGACGCTATTAGCTGAGAAAACGCGCGAAAATGACTTCTTTAAGGACCGGCTAGCCGGGCTCGAGAGAAGCGCGATCATTATCAGCGATTTACAGAATAGAATCACGCTGCTTCAGACTGAAAACGATAGATTAGCGACGCTTTTGCATGAGAAAACCAGAGAAAACGAGGGGTTGACGGGCAAACTTTCGCTGACGGAGAAGTCAAGAGCTATTATCCAGGACCTGGAGAAGAAAATTAAGCATATTAACACTGAGAACGAAAACCTTTTGAATATTATCCGGGAAAGAAACGCGGACAGCGACGAACTAAAGCGGAAAATCCGCGATTTGGAGAGAAATCTCGAGGCGGTGGAGAACCTTAAGAAAGATAACATATCGCTGACTCAAGAGCAGCAGCATCTGCATAAGCTGCTGACGGATAGAACCCGCGAGCTCGAGGAATATCGACACAAGGCGCTGCTATTAGGAAATAAGGACAATGAGAATAATGACTTGAGAAGGAAATTGAATGGGTTGGTCGCGGAGAATGAGTCATTGAATGCTACCGTAGCAGACTTGAAGAAGAAAATGGAGGAGCTGGAATACAAGGTACGTAGCGATGAGATCAAATATGCTACTGCGGTGAAAGAAGCGGATAGACTGAACAAGCTACTTGCAGAGCAGGGCAAAGGGTCCGGAGAGTCCAGAGCGCAGTTGACAGAGCTCGAGAAGGATGGGTTGAAGTATAGAGACGCTGAGAACACATTGAGCTTATTAACAGCTGAAGTTCAGAAATTAACCCTTGAAAAAGAAGATTTGAAAAAGGAGTTAGATGACGCAAAGCTGAGATTATTGCATATGCAGACAGCGGACCAGGCGACCCAGACGCTTGAGGGGAAAGTGACTTTGCTTCTAAGCGAAAACGACAATTTGAGCGCGATTTTGCGAGCGAAGACGGTGGAACTGGAGGAATTGAGAACCAAATTCCATGATTTGCAGAATAAGGCTGGGATAATCGGAGTAGGTTATGATAGACCTTCTTCATTAAGAGGAAGTGATGATGACTATCATAATTTGAGGAGGAGCCAGGTGCAAGACGCGGAGAGAAGAAGTGTCCGTGAGCTTGAAAATCAGATGCAGCGAATTATGTTTGAAAATGAGCGACTCAATGAATTGTTGGCGCAGAAGATTAAAGATTCGGAAGATTGGAGAAACAAATTTTTGAATGAGAGATCTTCGGCGGAGATTGGCAAGGCGAAACAGATGCTTGTTGATGATCTGCACACGAGAATTGCGTCGTTGGTCGCTGAGAATGAGAGACTTAGGGCTTCTACGCAATTGCCTAGAACCTCGCATCATTAGACTTCTCTGGATATCTGATATGATTTGCTAAGGAAATATTCGCTCTCTTCATGTTTTATAATTAATAAGTTCTATGGTTTGGTTTGTTCTCCATGTAAACCAGCA
>ENA-UOTX01000394-UOTX01000394.1-compost-metagenome-genome-assembly--contig:-NODE-394-length-47919-cov-14.481752_pt1 | contig 47919 bp, 29 predicted proteins | sample MGYA00238143_ERZ746982 | MGnify/ENA primary metagenome ERZ746982 (study PRJEB28758, sample SAMN06268862) | compost metagenome | isolation source: single cell | place: USA: California, Emeryville, Joint... | reverse complement strand
AACTCTTTACTAAACCAGTTGTTGGGCAATGTCTCAACTTTTTCTTTTGTCAGCGACAAACTCGTTTCCAAAAAAAAAGAGAAATGAGTATAAAGTCGAAACGTAACTACATCAAACAAAAAAAAGGCTATCCAGCAGTGAATAGGAAAGTATGAGGGATAAAAACAAATTATGTATATATAAAGGGTGAATGTCCCTGTAGGTAGAATTAACACTTCCAAGTTCGTCCTTCTTTAGTTGAATTCAATATTATTGGCGTTTTTATGTGCGCGTGCCTTTTGTGTAACACACAACCACCCGTAAAACATCGCGACTTTTATGCGATAATCGTGGAATTTCTAATTGTTTTTTAAGAGGTTTTTAAAACACTTGTAAATAATTTACTTGTGCAATATGATAATTATTCGATGCCTGGGAAGTCGCTTCAACGAGCTTGGCAAAATATTTTTGTTTCAGGTATTTTTCATGTAAGCACTCTGTTAATGCGTGGATATCAATTTCTATATTAGTGATATGCTTTTCAATAACTCTTTTCTCCAGCGCCTGCCCTTGAGCAGTTGTAATCGAATCATCTTCTTTCTTATTCGAACTGAATTTTTTCTTGAATGAATCAGAATTTGACCATAATATCGATCGTTCTCGCTGTGGTGTTTGATAAATGAAATCTAAGAGGAGTTAAGAATGTATATTTTGTGAGAGTTTGTACTATTATTAGGCCTGGAGGTAATTATTGGACCTGTATTTTCTTCTGGTGACATGTTTGGCTTGGCAAACGATTTTTGAGGGGTTAATTTCCTGAAAGTGCCGTTTTTAGTTCTCGATGTTGAACCTGTTTCATGTGATTTTTTTGGAAGGGATCTGCTTGAATTGAGGACTTGTCTGTTCTGTCTTGTTTTTGCTCGCTTTCGACCTAAATAAACCGATTCGTAAAGAGGAGTTAGATCTATCATTGTTCGGTCGAGTTTGGCTTTCATTTTAGTTCTTTCGGTATGAAGACCCGATCTTCATGGAGAGGAAAAAATATCAGGACACATATTAGCGGGATTAATTTACAGGGACTGCTTATGTGGTTGGATTTTCTCTTCGTTATATTCTGAAATACTTTTTATGAATTCAACAATATGATGATGAATAAGGAACTTACTTTGGAAATAATTGGGAAATTTTGACGTAGGGAAGCATTTCGATTGGATTTCCCTTAAGATTGAGTTTTCGAAGTCCAAGTTTGTTGGGTATTTTCAGCAACTCCTTCGGATCGCTGACCAAATTGAATTTTAATGAGAGAGTAGCCAACTTTGAAAATTGTTGAATTCCATCCAAGTTAGATATTTTATTATGATCAAGGTACAACTCAGTGATCTGCCAATAATAAGGATTCACATTTCCGATTGCGTTGATCTCATGGCAGCGAAGATTTATGCTTGTATTTGTAATTCCTAATTTCACTGTGTGTTTTTCACCATATTGTTCAACTAATTTATTGATTTCTTCATCCATGATGCTAATTGTGCTCGTAGATATTCTCTTGCTGGCTTGGATTTTAGCTATTGATTCTGTATTTCGAAACTTGAGACACCTTCTTCAATAAAATTATCAATTAATTTTATTCTCAAAGACATCGTGAAATTTATTTAAGCTAATTCTTCTCCGAATCAAGAGTTCACATAGCAATTGCATCTTTCATGATCCAACGAGTGCCCCTCACTTTCTTCTTGAATTATGATTTGGAGTTAAATATCAAATATCATTAGGCCTAGTTGCGAAAGAAAAAGAAGAAAGAAGCTTCAATATCGAAAATCGATTAATGTTTTTATGGAAAATTTGGCTCGAAGAACATGTTTTATAGTTGAATAACTATGCCTATAAAATTTTGACAAAAATGCTTCAATACATATATACAATATATCTTAAAAACTTTATTAACAGTGGTGGATTAAATTAGTCACTTCATTCTTTATTTTGAAGGATTTCTTATTAAAATAACCAACTCGATTGAGTCTCAACTCAGCAAGTTACGGCTCCAAAAAGAAAAAATAACTGCTAGCACTCGCATTGGATTTCCTCTTCTATTTCATTAAGGTTAAAGGAAATCTTTTGATTCTTTGGTTGATTTCATGAGCATCAATAGAGTCATCCAATTCTTGGACTTTGTTTGATAAATCAGTTAATGAGGGCTTCCACTGAAGTTTCTCTATTTCATATAATTACATCAATTCATGATGGCAAAATTACCAATTGACGCAGTTGACGGAGTAAGGGGTTTGTCTATCCGCGCGCTCTTGTTACTGAAAATGGAAGGGCTTTGCAGACAGCTGCTTTTTCCTGAAGGGAGAACTAGAGAATTTAGCGAAAAAACCTCTATGTCATTTTTAAGTCGCAGCCTCTTTTGCTGGACACTCTCTGGAGAATTCGAAGTGCTTAGCTGTGTATTCGGGAGCACTTAATTAAAAAATTAGAATGAAGCATTGGCCGATGTTCATTCTTACCAGCTGATAAAGGAGTGGAGGTTTTTCGACAAAAAGGAGTGCTCCTAGAAAGCGGAAGACTCCGAGACTGAAAAATCGTTGTCACAGCACTATCAACGAGAGGATTTTTGTCATTTGTGTTATGAGGCGAGTTGTCTGTAGACTGCTGTATAAGTTTATGTGAATTTTTTCTCTTGAGCTATTTTGGAGAGTAAAAATTTTGAGTTATCTGAAGCACCTTACTGTAGCTGAATTTCCTGCACTTGAGACTTGAGGACTTTCCACAACATGATCCAAAGAACTAGGTCGCTCCTTTTCTGTGACTTTCTTCTGCATATTCCTTTTGTTACGGATTTCAAAATCTATGAGATGATGATGACTTAGGATAAACAAGACTATGAAAGAGGTACTTTTTGTAGGAGAGTCTATATCTTCAGAGCTCATTTGGGTTGATTGAGAGTTTTTCTTGCTTATCAGTAAGGTTTGGGATCTCACGGCTCTTTTTAAAGCATTTGCAAGCTCTTTTTCGAGCTGTTTAATGCGGATTTTTTGGCTTGCTTCAGTTGATCTTAGGTGATCAATTTCCTGATGATAGTGATTATCAAAATATTATAATGCTGCGCTCTAGAAGAACACTCACCTGACTTAGGGCCTCTATTTGCTTTCTATGTTGAGGAAAAACACTTTTTGACATCGCCAGTCCCACTTGATCTTCTTCACTGTGCTGTGTCGCAGTGGACTTGTTGGACGAACAGAAATTATGCTTGTTTTCAGAATCATTTTTCCTATGCAGGTTCAGTTGGAATCTAGCATCTTCCAACTCTTTGACGGCAAATGAGACCCTCTCTTGGTACTTCTTTAGCTCTTTAATATGTTCTTTCTTGATGTCATCCAGGTGATTTTCCAGCTTTAAACAATAAATAAATATCGCACCAGCACTTCAGTCAGAAAAATCTTACTTCCAGTTTAGATTTGAGAAGCAAGTCGAATTCTAAAGCACCAACGGATTTATTTTTCAATGTTAACTAACAAAGCTTAAATATTTAGTGACTCGGGCATTAAATTTACCATTGTGAGCACTTCCTCAAGTTTTCTGCACTTTTCTTTCAACATTTCATTTTCTGTTTTGAGATTTATTGAGTCAGGCGCATCCATGAACTCTCTATTCGCAGGGCTGTCATCTTGAGCTTGGACTTGTTTAAAGTTGCGACTTTTCATATGAGACATCGCTGCTTGTAATTCTTCAATTCTTGCTCTCATCTTTCTGATGGTTGCTTTCATTGATTCTGGATCTAAATTGTCCTTTGATGTTCAGTCAGCACTTCCAAATTATTTGATAGCAAGGATATACCTCAAAATTTAATGGGAGTGGAAAGGAAACTTTCTGAGAATCAAAAACATGTGTGAGTATAATATAGCGCTTGCCGTCTGCTTGGGAGGGATCTTGAGTCTGCGGGCTGTGCTTGAATCTGTTAAGTTTTAGTTCTTTAAGTTGCCTATAACTATCATCATTATTTCTTGTAAAATTCATTCCGCAAAAACAATCTTACGAGTACACATCAAGCGCAACGAATTCACCTTCTCCACTCAACGCTGCTGCGAGCATGTTAACAAAAATGTCATATTTTCGGAAACTTCCAGCTTGCTGAGTGATTGCTTCGACCTGTTCCACTGTAAAAATGTTCTTCCATATGAAACCGGTAATTTTTTCTTCCACTTGAGCAATTAGTCTGTCTTCGAAAGCTTCAATATTGACCATGTATTCTTGCTAATCAGATATGAGCACAAAAATTAAGCAGAGCGACCATACGTCATTCGCTAATTCAGCTGAGAATTTTTCCACTAGTTGGGTCATGGACTTCGAAAGCAACTGGGCTCTCCTCGAAAAATTATTAATTAAAATTATCAATTCAAGATAAACGGCTCTTTCAAGAAGCTATTGATATATACGAGTATTAATAAAAGATTTTATCAAATCGCTATAATATTTCTCGAATCGCTGAATTTGACTTTTTACAGAACAAAAAGACTTCGCTTATATTAGCGATTTTTTCAAAGGACAATGAAACTTTTAAAAAAATTTTCATTTACAGTGGCTTCTTCAAGTTATAATGAGAGAATTAATGTCTTTTGAAGCACCTCTGAACCAACTGGTAAGAAGCCATTAACGCTACTTTCAATACTAAATTTTGGTTATCAATCTAATCCAAAATCAATTTTCCTCCCAAATAATCTGGAGCAATGCTTGCATTTATTTTCGACGAATATTTCGAGATATCCCCCAGACGGTGTTTTTCAAGGCTCAAGGCTATTAAATTCCGACGAAGTTCAAGGCTCTTATTTCTACCGATTTAAATTTGCGAAGATTTTTAATTTCTAAGTTAATTTTTTTATAAAAACCTCCTTTTTTCCAGAAGGATTTTCCTTGTTCTGCTATTCTCACGATACTTTAATTAAGGCTAAAATAGGGATATTTTTGCTACTTCCGTATTTTCGGATAAAAAGGTAAATATGGCTCCTTCATGAGTCGAAAACTCTCTCTTTTCAAGGAAATAAGTTTGAGTCAATCTCACTAGGTTGGAGAGTTGTGAATAATTTTCAATGGTACTAATAAAATAACAGTATTTCACTCTTAGAAGCCGAATAATGGAATTCGAAATGCTACATTATTTCTTTGTTGGCAGTTTTGAGAAAACTCAGAGCCTTTTTGCAAACAACCCCACACTCACTGAGATCACAATTGAGAACTTTCAGAAATTAAGGTTGAAAAATCAGTATGAAACCATCCAAGTTTAAAAAGTCGGAAATTGGCGTTTTGTTGAAATTAGTATCATATCAATGATTTATCGCTAAGATTTCTTTTCCGAAAGCTGACTGCACTCTGAGTCCTCAAATATAAAGTTTTGGCCGTATGACAGAGAGCTTGTTTGGATTACAATATCAGGTAAGGGACCGGAAAACACGAAATAAGTGAGGAGGATAAAATTCAACCTTTTGACTTTTCATTTTTCGTCAATAGAACGGATTTATTCTTCGTGTACGATGCTACCATGAAATTAAATACATTCCTCAGACTTTGTTATAGCGAAATTCCTCCCTCAGCTCAAGAAATTTTGAACATTACTGCCAACTGGAATTTCGGGGCCTTATAGGGCCACATGCTATCACTTGTAATATTTTGTCATTATGCTTTCTTTCGGTTTTTTTTCACTCTTTAGAAGAGGAACCATCCGCAGCAGGACATTTTCGAGTAAGAAAAATCTAATCTTGCCAGCTTGAAGTAGATATAGCTCTGAAAATTTTATTTAACGAATAATTCGAATTACTGAAATTCTTTCTGCATAAATTTGTTTTGTTAATCGGAGGAAAAGCTTTCACCACACAGAATACTCTCATTAATAAAAGCATATCCATCTCTTTCAAACTCCTCAAACGAATAGTATTACATTACCAAGAGATTAAAGATACGATCCACCTCATTTTAATTCTTAGGCGATCAATTTCTCTTCTAGAGAAAGGAAAACAAAATTAGCCCATTTTTGTTTGTTTTTTTTTTAGAGCAAGTCATCTCTTGGCCTTTAGTTTATTGAAGCATGATGAAATGAACGAAACAAGTTTTTGTGCTCTTCTTTTGCCAGCTTCGTTTTTAAAGAGATTAATCATAGGTTCAGATCATTAACACATGTTAAATCCTCAAAATTTTGTTGAGGGTGCTCGCTGTTGCGTGTAGTTTCTGAACCTTCATTCTTTAGTAGTTCTCAGTATGTGCCAAGTTAAAAAAGTACCTGCGGGGTAAACCATCTAGATGTATCCAAATAATGAGTCTATAGAAGAACCATTAGTTTTTCGATTTTATAAAGCTTTAAACTGCCGTCAACTATTTATTTGAAGTATCTTTCGAGGACAAATATGAGGTAGTTAGTGTTTTAGATAATTACTGATCAACAGCAATTTACTTGAGAATATATTTGAAGTTTTATCGCAGAAAATTACTTTTTGAAAACAGCATCGCAATTGCATATATTATACTAAATGCAGCTCTAAATTAGTTTCTTTTTTAGAAGTTATATTTCAATTCTTTTTCAGATAAATAATTCAAACATTTAAATTAAAAAGACTGACGTTCATTCCTTCTATCGTGAATGCTAGCGAAGCATATGACCTTAACAGTAGTCCGTGTAGGCTTCAAGTCTATGCTACGCTCGTCAAACAGTTAAATATATGCTTTTTTGAGTAATACTTTCTTTCATTTTCTATTGGGAGTACAAAGATTGAATTTCAGCGAAATCGAAAGCGGTTGTAGTCCTAACAATTCGCATAATGCAATCTTACCTCAAGATAATGAAAGCAGCATTGGTTCTTGGAAGAAGGTAACTCAGTCTGAAAAATTTGAAAGGTAGAGGTCTAATATGATGAGTAATAAGGTTAAGGTCGAGAGCAGCGTACATCTATTATCTAACATCTTCCATTCTAAGATCCTTTGGTAATAAATTTATCAGGTTTCCTCGCATTTTTCTGATGTTTCTGGTTAAGCCGTTTGGTAGTTGTTTGTTTTTGGTAAATAACCCTTCATTTCGCAGGTAGTAATTAATATATTTCTGAAGCGGAGTTAACTAAACACTGGTAATTGATAAATTAGATTTCCAAAAAACTGAGTTGTTTTAAGCATTTATTCATAGAAAGACATATAAAATAAATTACCTTCTGGTGATGAAAAATTATACACTGGAATTGGGATTATGGTCTGGGTTTCTGGTTTTCAAAATTTAAGGATAGGTGGATTAGAATCAAATCCGCTTCGTAGTTCACACTTTTCTTTTCTTCAGATTAAACAATTCAAGAAACCCATTTCAAAGGATTCAAAGGGAAAGCAATCAATAACACGAAGAAGTCTATTGTTTGCTATTCAAAGATATAATAAAAAATATTAAAGTGAGTTGCACTTTGTTCAAAGGTTTTTCTTGGTTGTAGCCAATATTAACTCCTTTCAAACTAAGATAGTTTATTACAGAAAATCGCAATCAAAATTGATCTCAAAAATTATAAAGTTTGAAGTCGAAGAGCAGCTCCTGGTCTGTTTTGTTTCTTCGACCGACACTATTCCTCGGTGGAAGTTGGTCTTCAATTTAACAGCAAATAAGCTTTGTGAACCTAGACTAGCGAACAAAGAAAATCTAAACTTAATTCTCAATTAGATTAAGGCAAAATGTTCTATTCAAACTATAAATGGGGCAATATATATATATCTTGTTCAACGTCAAAATTCATCAATCATTAGTGAGAAATTTGGTGATCTTAAAGGATTAGCAATTTTGCAGACAGTCAAATATAGATTTATTAGTCTGATAATTATAGGAGACATTTATGGTTTGGAGACGCTCTTGATAATTGAGTCAGCCTCAACTCTTCTCTGATCGGAGTAGCTCACAGCATTTTCTTTAACTGAAAGACATGAGAACATTGTTGGAAAATCAACAAACTCATCATAGATTTTTGCTTCATTCTAGGTAGTATGGAGATTGTCAAGGCAAGCTTGTTGATTTAAGTTATTTACCATAACTCTGTGATGCATCTGTCTTAATATAATGGCGGCAGATTTACCTGTCATATCGCAAGGTCGAACACAATGTTTAATACCATTTGCCGCATAAGAATTTTCTAGAGGAACAGGAGTAAACACCTTATTCTTATTAGTCAGTTTTATTACCTTCGAGTACAGTAATACAGCCTCTTGGCATTGGAATACAGAAAGCTCCGTTGCAAAAACCATATAACTGGCATCCAAACGACAATCGAGCATCGGAAAATAATCTCACAGTGAAAATCGGTTGCTTGAACCTAACCGCATCGTCAAAGTGCTGTCCAAGTCCCTCCTTTCCATCATGATAAACATTCATTGCGATAGAATTAATAAAGTCTTTCTCTATTATTCCTGCTTCAACAAGAGGTTTCTCTACAGTTTCTTTCATCCACCTTGGTGGCTCTGACACGTCTACTCTCACTCCTAGTGGTACAACAACTTTATTTAGAAATAAATGAGAATGGCTTGCCTGCTCCAACCATTGAATGGGGCTCTGAGAGCTGTTGCTTCGTCCAGATATATCTTGCTCCGAAGAAAAACTTTGTTCTTCTCACTTTCTCAGTGGTGCAAGTCATTTGACCTGTCATCGGTAGGAAATGATCTAAGCAGAATGGAAATTTTTGTTACTCCCCTAACAAGCCAAGTTGAGAGGATTCTTACCTGAAAAGCATTTTTTCTCAGTTTGGTAAGTTGAAGCTTCCATTTTGCTGAGTTCTTCATGAGTGAATAAGTTATTATAAGTTACAACTCCGACTCTATAGTCAGGAAATTGGTCCATAAAAGCAGTAAAGTTCGATGGATAGGAATCCGGATGGAAGAAAAACTCTATGTTAAAGACAATATAAAGTTGATTAGAATCAGCGCAGAGCAGTAATTACCTGTCTTTACTACTGGTCTTCCGAGCATAGTCACAATAGTAACCCTCTCAACCAAATCAAATGCGAAGCAATCTTTTGTGGTCAAGACATATAGAGGGAGCGAGAAAGGGTGGATGGTTTTATTGCTGCCATAGAACTCTTGCATCTCGTTTAATGAGGGAGAATAGAGGTTGCTTGACTTAAACTTGAATTGGTTGCGATTCCTGGGGCTTGCAGGCTCTATTGATGTAATATTTTTATCAAAATCCCAACCCCCAACCCAAGAGAGGCTCTGAGATTCTCGTCCAACTAAGTTTGAGTCATAAGGAATCTGGACTGATCTAAAGGTGGAGATTTCAAATTAATAAGAAAATGAAAAGTAAATTAATTGTTACAAAACGTCCTTGCAAGGCTTTAGATATTCTGAGAATGTTTCGTCTTCGAGCAATTTTTCCGAGCATTCTAACTTTTTCAGAAGATAATTTCTAATCATCGTCCAATTGCGGAGTTTTTCCTCAAAGATATCCTTCATAAAGGTAACGAACGAGAAAAGCATATTCTTTGTATGGGCACTCGAATTCTTCCAAGCTTCTTCCGATGTGTAGAGTTCGAATTTAACGCCATTGGTCACGAGTGATTTAGAATTCTCCTTATTGATTTCTTGAATAAAATCTTTGTATGGATTCTCAGGAAGAATTTTTTCAGCATTGATTTCTCCTTTCTCTTCTTCATTGATTGGGAGATGTTGCTTTTTTGACTCTTCATCTTCTTCATTTTTCATCATAGTGGAAGAATTTTCTTCATGAGATATGGCCTGGTTTTGAGTGGTTTTCCCAGTTGCTAGAGGGTAGCAATCCTGAGCTTTCGAGGAAGGAGTAACAAAAGTCATTGCAGTATCCGTAGTTACTTGAAGGTCGCTAGAAATTTGTCTGGCTATCTTGTCATTTTCCGGAGAGGCTTGAGTATCAGTCATATTGTGACCTAAACTTTCGAAACTGATATTAGTGGTTTCTCTTGTACTAAAGCTATTTTGTGTGAGTCCAGAAGTCTCAAAACTGCTGTTGGAATTTTCGATCCTAGAGGTTGGCGTTGTGATCATTGCTTGAGGCTGACTGAAATAGGAGTCCTTTCCAGTCGTGTAAGAATCCTTAAAGGATTCAGATATCGTATTTTCGTCAATGTTTGGGTTGAGTAATGAAGTTGAAGCTCCAAAAGTAGCTTGTGATTCAGTTGGAAATTGACTGAAACTATTTGAATTTTCCACATCCATTTGTGTTCCTTGATGATGGCTTAATTGTGAGGCAGTCTCATCTGCTTTTGTGACAGTGATTGATTCTATTTTAATGTCATTCTCTAAGCAAGCATCATTTTTTTCTTCAGCAGATTTCTTCTCTTTCTTTTCGGATTTTCTTCGTTTTTTCACGATGTCTTTGAAAAGAATATCCATGTAAGGCTTCATAATATTTTCAACGTCAGCTAGAAATAGATTCTTCAAATCCTGATCCAAATCAGAAAGGCGAATGACTTGACTCGTTATTGAAGACACATATTTTGTTCTTGCGGCCTTCTCATACTTAGAAAGTTTCTTCTCTTTCGGAGGCTTCTCGGCCTTGATTTTCGGCTCTTTTGGAACTTTGGGTTTTGGAGTCCCATCCAACTTCTTCTTTCGACCACGAGTCTCCTTCTTCGCACTAGTTTTTCCCTCTTCTCCTGGCTTCGCTGAGGCGTCCTGAGGTTTATCTGGTTCTTCTGAGTCCGAGTCGGATTCGATTTCAATTCCAGTTCCACTCAAAAATGATTTCAAAAACGCCTTTTTCCCGCTTGTACTCTTCTTGAAGTGTAGTCCAAGAAATACGTTACTTGTCTCTACAACTTCGCGAATCTATCAGAAATATATATATTATTCAAAGACTCAATAAATTTTTAACGTACTCTTTGCTCGTCCAGCACAGAAAGATCAGGGGCCTTGAGGAGCTCTTGCTCATCGTAGATCAAATGAATGCACAAAAAGTATTTGTCTTTAAGGAAATAAAGGAAATTTTCTATATTCTTCACGAGCCAAAATCTATTATGAGTTAAGAGATTATTACATATAATTCCATACAGAAAATCATTACCTCCCTTTTGCGATCTCAAATCTCTTCGTAGGATAGAGCAGATACTCGCGAATTAGATTTTCATCTTCAGCTTCGAACCAAGAAAGAAGGAGAGAGAATGAGTCACTCTCATTGCAGAGGATCTTTTCATAGACTTGACGAAGGAAATCTTTTTTGTCCTCTTGGACTTCACATGAGATAGAACCTTGAATTACGAGATGCGGCAGCTTCTGGAAGATATGACCCACATTTATTTGCTCGCTCTCAGTCTTTTTCACGTAGGAAACTCCACTACACCTTTTAATGTTGACGTTTTGGCAGGATTGCTTCTTTTTGATAAAATGATTTTTAAAGTTGAATGCCTGTTCCTGCAACTGTTGCATTTTTATTGGTTCATAACCGCTTCGATATTCTGTCACAAAACTCAGTTCTCGGAAGAAGCGATCACGGTCTTCTTTCATCATGGGATTTGGGATCTCGTCTATTTGGGGTGCCCTCCCGGAAGGAGGATGACTCACTTTGATTTTTTCAACCTTGTTAAAATTATCCACGATCTCCATGTCATATATGAAGTCTGTTTTCTGAGCTGAAATCTGGGACGAGGTTGAACCCACTACTATCGGGAATTGCAGGTCCAATGGTGGGAACTGGCTGAAATCTCCTTCTCCAGGTTTCTTCAATGTAAAGTTCGCTTTGCTTTCGATGAAACTTTCAAGAGATTCAGGGTTCACGGAAGGGCACACAACTTTATCTGGTTCAGTTTCAATTTGGGATTTAATTGTGAACTTCTTTCTGGGCGTACCAATATCGGTTGAATCATGAACTCGATTGGATATACTCTGGGCGTTCTGATCTACGGATTGGCTTAAATTTGCCATTTGGAGCTCATGTGATATAGAGCCTATTCTCATGATCCCCTCGTTTGATGGCAGATTTGATTTTGTAGCGAGTACTTCTGATGAATCAGGGACCCGAAAATTAGTGATTCCTTCCGGAGATATTTGATGCACGAGACTTCTTGTCGCTTTTTCGCTGGCGTCTTTTCGCCCAGCCTTCGATCTTCTGCGAGAAATGCTCAGATTGCCATTGAGAGAGTGATCATTTATTTGGTCTTGAGCTTTCGCTATTTGAGAAAGCGAGATCTTGATCTTGGTAGTATTCGTATCTTTGCCTCTTGTCCGAGACATTGAGGCTTGAGAGAACATTGGTCCAAGGTCATACTCGAAGGCAGGATCGAAATTCTGCTTTTTTTTGCGGAAGATCGTCGTAGAAGGAATTTGTATCTTCAGGTAGTCATTAGCATCGGTTTTTTGGATTTTGAACGTGTTCGCGACTTGCTGGGTTTCAATTATATTTTCTCCATGAAAAGGATCTAAAGGAGAGAAAGGATTAGAATGATTATATTTTCTTTTATAAACAAGGCGTTAAAAAATATAAAAATATAAACCATATCAGAGAAGAGCTTCGCTCCGATGTTTACCATTGTTTTCGAATTTAAGCTTGCCTTTGGAGCGTAGAGACATTATTTTTCCTGTTTTAATTTTTTTCTATTCCGAGCTTTTATACGGACTTATTATTATAGTTGTTAGAATGGAAAGAGGAACCGAATTAATTGAAGATTAAGATCTGTTATTATTTTTATATAAAAAGGAACTGAGAAACTGACTTTCCAGGAGATATATATAAAATAAACTTGACTTTTAATATGGTTTTAATTCTTTAATAGAGGCATGATCATCGGAAACTTAGCTTCGGCATTGCATATTGAGTTGATATCGTGAGCTAACCTTGGATTTAGAGCATAGATCCTCTGAAATTAGTTAATATTATTTATGCATTATCAATTTTTTTAATCGGCCACAGGCCAATTCAGTTCCCATGAGCACTGATTAAGTGCTTAGTCAAAATAAAATCCGAAAACCCCAGAAAATATAACCCTAGGAATGTGAAAAGTACTCAACCCATCGGCTCCCTCAAAATATAGCAGAATCATGACTTTTTTTGAGGAATTCAAATAAACTCTGCTACTGGATTTCCTTCAAAGACTATTGAAGTCTCACGTAGTTCCTGCTTTGGCTCCTTTCTTGGCAGCGAGTTATTCTGTGAGTGGTTCGATGAAAGTCTATGCAGGAAAAAATTAGAACGTTTATGATCCTGGCAATTTAATGGAGAATTATTGACTGAAGAATGTGGTGATCTATTATCTTCGAGCAAAGGTCCAAAAAATCTAAGTTATCGAGAGAAACTGATGCAAGCAAAGACAATAAGGCCATAAGCTCGAATAATTGGCCCCATAATCAGATAAATATATATTTGTTGATGTTAAAAGGTATGCTTTACCAAGGCCAAGGGTGATTTGAGTAAGATTGATGATTTGGATGAGGGTAAAATGCGATGCAACACGTCGTTTTCGGCGAAAATTGGGCTTTATGAAGCTGCTGTTAGGGATTATTGAAATCCGGTTGAGAGCGTTGAGGTGTAAAAACGAGTCCGTGCTGCTAATTAGAGGTTTCAACATATTGATCTAAACTATTTTTTGAATTTATCGATGGAACAAAAGCTTTGTACTCATACTTTGATCATCTCCTCTGTGTCTAACGGTGAATTTAGATATTCGAAAAAAAACAACTCAGATATTGAAAGCTAAGCTGTCAAGTAATATCACAACAAAAAAAGAAGGAAATCATGACTCGTTAGCCCTTCCAGAGGCACAACTAATAAATGCTTTAGCTCCCGTCGGCCTTTGAAATAATAATTATTATTATCTATTCCAGAAGACCGGAACCAACTTCGAGTCTGATACTTCAAAAATCACGGATCATGTAGATTAATGTGCAATATGGAGTTTAAGGAGCCCAAAGAGATAGAAAGTAGTTTTCAGTAGAACGTTGCATTGCTATAAATATGGGAAATATGGTTTGATCCCTAAAAATTGAGTCTATAATATGAGGTGACAACTTCCAATGTAAACAATGGGATCCAAAAAGAATATCGAATAGATTATGAAATAAATGAATACTCATCATTTTTATTTGATAGTATTCGGATGATCAATCTTGGAAATTATTTATTGATTCAAATATTGCAAAGATTTGAAATCCACCTTATGTCTTGCTGGATGCATCCAAATTTAGGAGAACTTTGAAACTTATATTTGAGTGTTGAACTAAGATTAATAACTAAAATTGATATGAAGACTTATTTAAAAAAATGTTTTCCCTTAATTACTTTGAGCTCAAATTCACATGCATATCCTAAAATTCGTACTATTTCTGAAAAGATATATGATATTTCTTTAGAAGGAGTTATACAACTTCTACAAACAAGTAGGAAATGGATAGAAGAAAACTCAGCCTTCAGCTTTTCGAGAGAAAGAGACAAAAATTTTTTCTATTACTTCAAACTAGGCATTGCCAATTTAATGAGCTCAGATAAGTGAGAGATTATCTCTGTAATTTTCAAGCACATGTTGTGTATTGTATTCTCAACAAGAAAATTATAACGACTTTTAACAGGGGTAAGGTCGTCGTGCATACGAATGAAGAGCTTGTCTGCCAAGCTCTTTCCGCCAACCCGAACCAAATTAAACTAAAAATTTAAGAAACGGTTATCTCTTTCTTTTGGGTCATCAAGAATAAGTTGCAAAATCATCAAAAACTTGGAGTCTAGCAAATTTTATTAGAGTTTCTGCAAAAACATTTGAGAGGAGAACATAAACAGTCTGAGGTTTTTTCACAGTTAATATTTATATGCTTATGAATAATACAACAAAAACGACCTAAGAAACAACCGAAACCAGATATATTAATAAATCTAGGTTTCAGGAACAGAACATTTGTTGTACAGATAATGTTTCTAAGGTTTCCTTAATACACGAGGATGTCTCCGTATTTGAGATTTCATAATTTTTTCCCTAGAAAACACTTCCTTTATAACTCCTTTTTTTTCATGCAATCGTAGTGGGGAATTCCAGTGCTGAAATTCTTTCTTCGCAGAAATCAAGGCTTCTTCTGCTTTTTTTTCAGGATATCTGGTCAGGTTCGTCTGGTCATTAGAATACTTATGGCTCTCGAATGGAATATAAACAGTCTTGTCTGTTTTCTTCGATTGAAGATGGGATTTGCAGTCTTGAGAACCCCTTCTTGAAATTTCTGCCTGAAGCAGCAAAGTGTCAAAGTGATTACGGTGAGTAGTTGCTTTTGTCTCTCGAGCCTCTGCAATTTTAATTGGAGGTAGAATGAGTTTTTTCGGATGGTTCTTGGCAGAAATGTCTGATATTTCAGAGCGTCGAATGGCAGCCTGCTCGATGACCCGGTCAGGGCTCAACCGTCTTAATTGTTTAAGATATTCGTTTTGCATTCTTTGCAGGAATTCCTCTTCCCTTTCAGCGGAACGCTGTCTTTTATAACTGGAACCTTTATGAAAATAGACAAGATTTTCTTTGTTATTTGCATGGGGTTGCAGGACAAAATTATTTTCATGACTGATTTGAATTTCATCTGCGCTCTGCACACGAGTGAAAGGGAAATCTATCCGTACTTTGCCATCTTTTTCAGCATTGTCCTGTTGTGTTAAGAGAGGTGGATCTTCTGTTAGTAATCTTGTGCAACGGTGTATATTGGCACGCTTGAAAACCTCGTAGTTAGGCTTGAGAAGCTGACTTCCGCCTACTGAATGGATGCTTTGAAGTGTTTGACATGTTCCGATCAAATTTGAATAGCAAAATTCCAAATTCTGAGGAATATGAACATCTTGAGTATGTTTCAGCAAACTAGAATGATTTAGTAACTGATCGCAAGAAGGACGCTGTACTGGATTGGTTCTCAGACATATCGAAATGATATTATAAAGTTCCGAAGAGTACTTCAACGGAATTCGATCAAACGCCCCTTGCACTACTTTCGTATAGAGTTCATGTGCATTCTTCGCTCTGAAAGGAGGTTTAAGGGCAGCCATCTCATATATTACACATCCAAAAGACCAAATATCTGACTTAGTATTATAAGGCTGACCTCGCCATACTTCTGGTGATGCATAGTATGGTGTGCCTGCTTGGGTTTGTGCGAGACTGCTGTGTATTATTTTAGCCATATTAAGATCACCGATTTTGATGTGCCGTTCCGAAGTCATGAAAATATTAGCGGCTTTCAGATCTCGATGGAGGATTTTTTTTTCATGCAAGGCCTTCAGACCTTTTAGTATTTGAATAAGAAATTGCCAGATTTCTTCTTCTCTCAGGGAGCAGTTGCTCCTTATGTTTTCTTCAAGCAACTTTCGCAGGTCACCGGCGGAAGCCAATTCCATGATGAGATACAAAGTCATAGAGTCTCCATCGAAAAAAGCTTCTTTGTATCCGATCACATGAGGTGATTGCACTGAAGCCAAAATTCGCACCTCATTTAGTGCATTTTGTTTCTCTTTATCAGTCAGGAGGCTCATATTGACTTTCTTCATTGCATATTCCTGTCTGGTGCTGATACAGCGGACCTTCCAAACGGTTGAAAATGCGCCTGTACCCAGTTTGTCAATTATTTCAAAGTTTTTAATGCTCATCCTTCAAGAGATACTTCAGCAGTGATATCACAAATTCTGAGTTCTCTCTTTTTTTTCGTTGGTAAAGAAAATACTCACGGTTCAGTCGTATTAGACAACTGATTGAGAGTTCTGTTTCGAAAGACTGATTAACTCTCAATTCAGCAGGTTAATTGATTTATTCTTTTGGAATAACGATTTTCCAACTGCTCGGGGCAACGATAGGACGATTTACTGAATCTCTAATTTTTTCCCGATAAACTCAAATAATTATTTATTTTCAAATGAGTTTTGTTTGATTCAAACGGACATATAAAGCTTAAGTGACATCTCATCCCCTAAAGTTATTATTTAGTGTCTTAATTTCTTGCATTCCATTCGACGAAGTTCCTAGTTCAAGCTTTTTCTTCCAATCAGTTCAGTCAATATCTTTGCTTCTGAACTCTTTTGCTGTACCAAAAAGGAATTGAGAACGTCATGATGCAGTCAATTCTAGAAAGTAATCAAGATCAAAGTTTGTGCATCACGGAAATAGCAACGAACATATTCCTAACATTTAATAGTCAAGCAATCACACTTTTCAGTAGAATCAAAAAAATGTCATATTATTCCATTTATCATTTCTCATTTCTCGTGGGCTGATTTGACAACTCCCTTATCATTGCATCTTCTTTTTTTGGTTTTGTTTTGTGTATGCTCAGGTTCTAAAGAGTAGCTGAAGAGTCCTATTAGGATGATTTGACACAATAAAAAATTCATTTAGACAAATTCCTTGAATGGATGTTTTGGTTTTGAAATTGAATCAGCACTCACAGTAATTAAAATCACAGAAATAAGAAACTAAAGATCTTCAAAAAAAAAAATGGACGACGAATTTACCAAAAAATTAGAGCAGATGGATAACCAGCTCCAGGCGAGAATGGGAAATCAAAGACAACCTCCTCCCAACCAGATGGCACACAAAATTTATATCGTAGCAGCTATCAACCAAGTTTTAGCGACACCATTCTATCGAGTTGGTTCTCTTCTGCAGACACAAGCAGTAAATGACACTTTAAAAGAGAAGTACACAGGAGTTATAGATTGCTGTCGTCGTATCGTATCTGAAGAAGGGGCTTCTAAGTTTTTCAAAGGAGGTCTCGCAGCTTTTCTCAAAGCTCCGTCTTCATTATTCCTCACAACAAACCTCAAAACTAGCTTTGGACATTATAACAGTTCACTGCAAAGATTCTTGGGGATTCTTGCCATTGAGAACCTCGTATTTGTTCTGCATTACCCTCTGGAATTCACCAGAATTCGTTATGGAGCTCAAGTAATCTCAAAGAATAAATTGGACGCAATGTTTTTTAGAGGTCATATTGACTGTATTCAGAGGATAGTGAAAATCGAAGGGGCGCAAGGATTATATAGAGGCTGCCTCACTGGAGTTATTATGCGATGTGTTAATGATGGGATCGTAAAAGGAATAATGGCACTCCAGACGAATCGTAAGCTGGATATAAACACTCGAAGCAATATCCTCTTAGCGTCAGTGCTCATGGGATTTCTTGCAAGTTATCCGTTTCAACTGATTTCAAGCCAATTTGCGATGACGAGCGGACTCAAAGAAAAGCCCTACACAGGAATTTTAGATTGTATGAATAAAATCTATCAGAAAGAGGGGATTTTCGGATTCTATCGAGGATTCTCAATATGGGCATCATTCTGGGTATTTATGGTGGCTGTGGGAAAGGCAAAATATTTCATGACTGGAAAAAGACGCAATCCATAAAGCTTTGATATATGTGATTATATGTCTCCAGTAAAATCATTTGCCTTAGCAATCTGTAAATAAATAGACATTTGTAATGAAAAATGCAGAAAGACTAAGTATTGCGACAAGGAAATGGTACCGGAGTAAATAACCTAACACAATTCTTCGAGGATCAAAGAGTTATTATTTGTACTAGTCTGCTAGTGAAGTGACAAACGTTATTTTGAGTTCGGATCATGGGAAATCTATGATTTATAGTTGAAGCGATTGTGAGCAAACAAAATAATATGTTGTTATGCTACTCCATAATGTAAAATCAAAAACAAAAAGGACGAATTCGATGAAGAAGCGAAATTATTTTGACTTTCAAAATGATTAAAACCTAATGTACATATAGTTCCAACATTCTTCTACTCGTAGTAACTTGAACTCCAATAAATGATAATGATATCAAGAAATACACTATTTATTTTAACGGGGCTAGTGAGTTTGAACTTCCAGTCCTCGACAAGACCACGTTTATATATCTTCTGACATTGAATCTAGAAGCAAAACACGCAATGCACAAATGTGCTCCTGACCTCAAGACAGTAAGCATAATGCGTGGCTCGAAATCAAAAATAAGGTGTGTAAAGCAAAAAGTACATACAAAATTTTTCGCTTCAAACGAATCTTGCGAAGCTGATAAAATTCAAAATTTAAAATTTTGGCTTTGTACTGTTAGTCAGAAGTTGAAATCCAACAACTGTATTGCAAGGCTTAAAAGCTAAAATAATATGAATCGTTCCTTGAACGTTAATTCTAATAATCGAGAAGAAATAATGTTAGGAGAAGGAGCAATTGATCGACAGCAAGCACACGCCAAAACGACCTTTATTGCTGATGGGATCGAAGCTGAAATAGAAAACTGTTATCTTCAAAAATCTTTGTATATTTATCCGTTCCTTCAAAATGTGGAACCAAACGAAGTAAATCACACTGAGGTTATAGAGATGCAAACATTACTTTTCATAGGAATTGCGAATCATTTTGCCAGCATGGGTCTCAGCTGAAGCATTAAAAGTGGTTTTGCATTACTTAAAGACAAATGAACTTGACTGTACAATTGATTATACGAATCAAACTCTCATTCAAAGGCTGCTCTGGCTCACTGACTTTCTTCAGATTGATGAATTGCAGTCTCTGCTTCTATGCGAAAGAATTATCCCATCCCTCAATGCTCAAAATTGTTTGCTTTTTCTTTCAGAATCATTCAAAAAACTCAAAATCGCCGAGGATTCCTCTGAGCTATGGTACAAACTGTTTAACAAGTCCATAGAGAGCCTGGCGAAACATCTTGTTTGGAATATCGAAAACAAAAAAGCTGAATTGCTTGAGACGAACGATAAGATTCTGGAAGAAGTTATTGAGAGGGCACTTAAATTTGCGAGCTATATGGGAGATACAAATCAGCAATCAATCATTAACCTCTTCCTTGAAACCCAAAATTTGAAGGATCCTCTCGAGTGTCTCGCTCAACAGCACGAAAAAATAATTGCTAAAAAATTCCTGAGTAAGTTGAACTTATTTCAAACAATGCTAATAAGTGATAATTCAGATACAGAAAGCCCAAACATAAGCTGGAAACTCAAGAATCTTTCTCAGATTACCACTAAAGAAACCGCAATCTTCAAATTTGGAGGGTTTTCTTGGAAACTCATTGCAAAACCAAAGACTGTGTCTAAAACCAATGAAACTAAAATTCTTGAGTTATATCTTAAATATGAAAGCCCTACGGACGTAGTTACCTTGAACGAGACAGATGGATTCAGTAAACTGTTTCCTGGCTACAAAAAATCGGGAACTATTCGTTCAACCCACAAATCTAAAGAAGGGAACTTTGAAGAACTAGACTCATACCCTCGAAGCGGATTTCTAAGCGTCTCATATAATATCAAAGTTAACGGGGAATTAGTGAAACAACAAACCACAATTCGGAGCTGCTTAATACAAAATTCTCCATTCATTCTGCTTAGTTCGCTTCGTTTAGAAGAAGACAGTTTTTTAAACGAGAAGGAAAGCGAATTTACTATCTTCCTGAATCTCGAGTTTGTTTACTCTTCCCTTTTGTTGCATATCTTCAATAATATGGAAACTTTTACAAAGAATGGGAAAATTGGATTGATAAAAGGGAATGACCTTTCTGTGATTCTACGAAGTATGGGGCCAAATGTCCAATCTTGGAGAACAGGGATCGAGTTGGTTCAACGCTGGAGTAAATCTCATCACCATTGGAATAATAAATGACCTTTTTAAACATAATCATAGTGAATGAGAGTCCAAAACCAACTCAAATTGACCTTGAAGATGTTTTCGATGCTTTTGAATGGCAACATATTCAGCCTGATCAGCTCTCTGCTCTCAAGAACAATAAAATATTGTCAGAGTATGAATCAATAAAAGCCAGAATTGAATCCGAAATCCACAAAAAAACACCTCAAGGTAAAATTTCTCTCTTCTCCAAAAATAGTGAGTTTTTATACGAAAATATGCAGTGACTTATGCCAGGAATTATAAACACTATTCCCGAGAAAATAGCCCTCGTGTGTATTCGGGACGAGTTAACAATCAAAATCTGTTATTGGACAAAGATTTCTCCATAGATCAGAAGGGAGCTGTTGACAATTCAAGAGGATATAATTTAAATCAAAGTGATTTAAGTTCTCATCTTGGTAATATTTGCAAAGGAACCGGAGGGTATCCTCCGAAATTCGAACAAGACATCTCTTTTTCTACTATTTCGAATATTCCTGCGAGTATTTACGACGATACGCTTTTATCACGAAATGTAGTGACAGAAACTAGTTGCATAGCCGATACTTTCGATATTGACCTCAAACCTCGAGAAACTGACAACAACAAGAAACAGGAGTTAATAAGCACTTTCAATAGGAAGCCTTCAGTTCCTGTCACGCCTGAGAAAAAGGCGAAAATTGTAGAATCAGCAGCTGGAATCCTTGGCTCAAGCAAGAACTCAGCCAACAAAGCTATGGGCTCAAATCAGATTCCACCAACAAACTCAAAAATAGATGAGTGTGCTTTAGCAATTCCTCAGGAGGAAATTGGAAATGATTTAAGAGAACGGCTCGCTTCCAGAAGTACACAAAACCATTTTTCAGCGTCGCTGCTAAGACCGAGCTTGGGTTCACAGTCTCATATGAGCCTCAAGACAGCGAATTTGGCAAACAATCAAAAGTTAATCCAAAGTCCTCCTCTGACTTCACGAACTTTAACGAATTCAGTTGTCAACACCAGCTTCCAGAATTCAATGCAGAATGAAAATATTCATCCAGAAGATCCCTATAAGCTCGAATGCATGAATCGTGTTGGTGCAGGAAGTAGTTCCAGAAATTTGAATTCTCTTCAATCAAATCATGATCACACGTTTGCTGCAGAAATTTTGAGTCCTAACACAAGGAAGGTTGTGTCAATTGGTGCAGTAAACAGCCCTAATTTAAATGGGATCCCAAAAAATGACTCTGAACTACTAAAGTCACCTTATCAGCAACCTCCAAACAAGTTAAAGAAATTGCGAGCTGGTGCCAGTCGACAGTCCTCTCAAAATTCAAGCATTATCCGAGAGACGTCTGACGAGCGGGGCTTTATCCCTACAGCGAATCGATCAGCTGGGACAGCAAATTTGGGACTCCCACCAACACAAATACAGAGATTTAGCCAAAGTCCTCAAGGACCATTTACATCAAACTCGTGCTCTGCGAAAAAACTTTCCGAGAAAATGAGTTTCAAGAATTCTGTAAAGAACCTCTCAGGTAGTATACAAAAAAGTAACGAGAGAGCTTCAGTAAATTTGATCCAAGCAAACACACCTAGAAGCAACGAAGTCACACCGTTCTGTCTGGGACAAAACCAACCGAAGGCAGCAAGCGAGATTTATTATGCAGAAAAACCCTCTAAGAACGAGAATGGTGGAAGAAATTGTACTCTTGACAGCAGTTATGAATCACTCGAGACTCTTGGTGAACCAAGTTCTCGGAGATTGTTGAACACAGTATCATCAAATCTGCCATGTAAAGAAGAAAATGCTAGCTCCCAAAGACTTCCTGATTTAGAGCAGGCCAGAATTTCCCATCTCCAAGAAAAAAATACGATCCCCATTGTTCCATTAAATAAACCAGCAAAATCGCTAAAAATTAATATGGCAGAAATACAAGCAAATAATTCTCTGATTGGTAAATCATTTTCTATTGCTTTGAAGGATCTAATTAATCTAAATTAGACTTATCGAAATATGTATATTTTATTGCTCAGTTAAAAGCCGAGAAGGAGACAATTCATGACGTGTTCCGGGAGAAGCTCCAAGAAGAAATGAAGTTGAGAAAAGAAGAGATCATAAAAAGGATTCTCCCAAAGCAATACGCATAAATCGGCTGAAATCTAAGCTTCTGATAGTCTCTCAATGTGACAATTATTTATTTTGTTCAAAGGAATTTTGAACCTCTCATTGGTTTTTATCTTGATCATAAATAGTTTGACTTGAATCGCTAAGAATTGGGCTGTTGCATTAATTAAAGATACAACTAGAAACAATTCTATGATGTTGAGGCTTGTATTTGTTTATATCAGTTTGATTAATGTGAAAGAAATTTTAGTATATATTTTATTGAAAAATCTGCTATTGAAATGATTCGTGACTCACTAGTGGATAAAATCGCTCCACCAGTTGTTCCTATCCAAGAAGCACCTATTCTTTATCTTTGATTTTGAGACTTCAAATATTCTGAAGATTTTCTGAAGAAGTGAGAGTTGAAGAGAATACACATGCTTTCCATCTAAGTACTCCAATCTGCAATTCAAGCAAAGAAGTTATATTTTTCAGATCAATCCCTTGAGATTTCTGAAATTAATTGCTGTTGGTTTTATATTTTATAGTTGCATGTTGAATTTTTCGTTTTGAAGTACAATTTTTCAACTTCGAACGAGTAAAATTTTATATCAAATATACTGAGAGAGTTAAAAATTAGATCGATATTTTATTGAGATTTAGCCTGCAGAAATTCAAATTCAAAATCTTTATTGCATCCAAGATCAATAAATATTATCTAAATCGTAGCCAACTTGACAAACAATTTGAGCTTAAGAAACTCTAAACATGCCGATTGATAAAAATGCTGATAATATACAGGTCATGGTTCGAGTTCGGCCCCTCAATAGCCGAGAGAGATCAGAAGAAGCAAAATCATGTATAACAGTTGATGAAGAAACTCGAACCTCTCTAGCTATTGACTGCAAACCTGATCAAAAGATCTTCTCTTATGATTGGATTGGAGGCGAAAGTACTACTCAGCAGATGATTTTCGAGGTTGTTGGCATGCCTATGGTTGCAGCCTGTCTTGAAGCCTTTAATTGCTGTATATTCGCGTATGGTCAAACTGGTGCTGGCAAAACTTTCACAATGCAAGGAAAAGGTCTCGAACCCGATAATAATGATATAGAGAGTCGGGGACTTCAACCTCGAGTATTCGATTATATTTTTCATCGAACGAAAGAAGAAACTGAAAAAGACCCGAACCTTCAGTATTTGATCAGTTGTTCCTATCTCGAAATTTACAATGAGCAGATCTTGGATTTGGTATACCTCTCTTCCTCTAAAATCATATAGTCTAATAATGCATGCTTTTTCTTTAAAAGCTCGATCCTTCGAATACTAACTTGCAGATACGAGAAGATTTGAAGAAAGGAGTTTATGTCGATGGAGTCAGAGAACAGATTGTCACTAATTCAGATGAGACGATTGAACTTTTGCGCCTGGGTGCACAAAACCGTCATGTAGGTGCAACTAAAATGAATTTTGAGAGTTCGCGATCCCATTCCGTGTTCTCAATGAATATCGAAAGCAAAGTAAACTCTGCGTGTTATGCGACTAATTTAATATAATGCATATCTTTCTTTAGAGAACTTTGAACGGAATGATTCAAGTTAAGAGTTCGAAATTCCATTTTGTGGATCTTGCAGGATCAGAGAGACAGAAATCAACAGCAGCAAGCGGGGAGAGGCTCAAAGAAGCTGCAAATATTAATAAATCTCTGACGGTGCTGGGAAGCGTGATAAACTCTTTAGTTGAAATCGCAGAAGGAAAACAAAGGCACGTGAGATATCGTGACAGCAAGCTCACCTTTCTTTTGAAAGATTCACTGGGAGGCAACTCAAAAACGTGTATCATAGCAAATGTCAGCCCTGCGAACTCTTCATTTTCAGAGACTCTCTCAACCTTGAAATTCGCGCAAAGAGCCAAACAAATAAAGAATAAAGCTTCTGTGAACGAAGAAGCATCAGGAAGTGTTGATAGCTTGAAGAAAGAGATCAAACGGTTAAAAGAAGAACTGACAGCAGCTCAAGCTGTAGTAGCGAGTCTGAAAGAAAATGGAGAGAGGTTTCATTATCGCTCTCCAAAGTTGACTCCCCAAGGATTTGTTATGAATGAGAGACAGATTCTTGAGCAAAATCAGCGAGCCCTTGAGATCGAAATCGCCTATAAACAAGCTATGGACTCACTCATAGAGAGCCAATTGCTCCAGCAAACGGAACTCGAAAAAGCCAAAGAAAGTGCAGAAGTAATGCGAAGTGCTGTCGAGTTCTTCACAGCCAACGAAGTTCATTACCGAACTATAATACGAGGACAAGCTGAAAGAATACAGCGATTAAATTCCATGATAGAATCGAAGCACATTGATTTCGACATGCATCTAAGGAACGAAATTAACAGTACCCAGCTTGAAAATGACCAACTTAAAGAGCTCCTCATGAACATGCCCTTGGTGATGCGTGTTTGTGATGAAAATGTGATGCTTAGACAACTTCTCGACGATTTTGAAGGTGAATCTAATCCAAATTCATCGTCTTCTGTAGTTTCACAGATTCAAGATAGTGTTTTCCTGCTGAAAGAATGGGCGGCCAAGCTTGAAGTAAGAATTTGACTGATTATAAACAGTAGGCTAACATCTGAATACATTTAGGAAAACATCAAAGAAAGGAAATTCATCAGTGAAAAGCTTGGAAGAATGAGTGTATTTAAAGGCTTAAGTTCCCCTGAAAAACATCAAAAAATGGAAGAACAAATAAATTTATTGACCCAACAGCATGAGCACCAACAAGAAATGCTTCGAATGGAACTTCAAAATTCTAACTTTGAGTTGAAGGAAGCAATTCGTCAACTATCAAACGAAAAACAACGAGTCGAGTCTATGATCAGAGAGAAAGAAGCCCTCATGAAATCCAAGCTGACGGAGCAAGAATCCTACGAAAAGAGAATATCGAACCTGCTCAACTCATTTGAACAGTTACAACAAGACAAGAAGCTGTCTGACAACCACCTTGAAAACGAAATCTCAGAGCTGAAGTTTAAGCAAGTTCAAATTCTGGAGCAGCTACAGAAGGCAGAAAACTCCAACCAAGACCTCAAGGCTACTTTGCAGGAAATAACAATTGCCAAAGAATTCCTCGAACAGAGTAAAGCCACACTTGAGAATGATTTCAATGCTGCTCGAACAAAATTTGTGAGCGAAAGGACAGAATTACAAACAGCAGTCAACGCCTTGGAAGGAAAAATTTTAGATTTGACAACTTCGCTCTCAACCTCGAAGGATGAAGTTGACAGACTCACGAAACAAATAGAAGTATTGTTTGAAGAGGCCAACGCCGCCGCATTGACGATTGATCAACTCAGTCAGGAAAATTGCACACTTCTGGAGAAAGCTGACCTCTTAGAATCAGAGAAAGCACAGAAAGTTATTGCCTTAGAGAAGATAATAACACAAGCTGAACTCTTGAAAGAGGAAGCAGAAGCTGAAAATAATAGACTCAAGGAAGAACTAGACACAACAAAGCAGACCCTAGCGTTTATGACTGATGAATCAGAGAAGAAGGTTAGTGAGTTGACTCTGCAACTGAAAGGTCTGAATAGCACTGTAAAACAATATGAAAAATCAATAAAAGAGAATGATTTGACAATTGCTGCCCTCAAGGACGAACTCTTCCAAATGAAAAAAGAAGACTCTATTTACAGTGTTGCATTGAGAGAAAATCCCCTACTTAGAACGAGAATAGGAGAGCTTGAACTAGATCTTGAGAATCAGGTCAAAAAATCTCAACTACTCGATGAGGAGTTGCAAGAGCTTCAAGGAATGTATCGCAGAATTCACAAATCAGAGGAAGACTTCCGAAATGCCTACCACGAAATGAAAGAAGAATACGACAAGCTTAGACAAGAAAATGAAGCTAAAACTTCAGAGCTCCAGCAAAAAGAAGAGATTATTAGAAGCCTAAAAGAAAATATTGAAGAGAGAGTAAACGAACTGAAAATCACAAAAGAAAGTGCAGAGGCAAAATATGCTGGTTATGAAACTCGTCTGCATATGCAAGAAACTGTTCAAAACCAACTAAACATACAAATTAGTGACTGGCAATCGAAATACAACACACTTTCGATCGATGTTGAAGCAGAGAGGAGAGCCTCCGAAGAATTAAAAGAAGCTCTGGAAAGCCAGGTCCTCACTTACACTCAACAATTCGAAGAACTATTCTTAGTGGAATCCCAAGGGAGTGACCTAGATATAGATTCATTGGGTAAGCAACAAAGCAGTTCAAATCCTTTATCTGAAGAGGAACGAGCGATTTTTGAATCTAAAAATATTGTTGAGAAAATGAGAATCTTGATTTCAAAAATATTGCAGAGAACGAAAGAAAAGCAAGCAGAGACTAGACAACTCATCCAAGCCCTGGAAAGCGTCAAGCAAGCCTCTCAACAAAAACTTCAAGAGAAAGACGAAGAACTATCTCAATGCAGCAAAAAGATTCAAAGCTTGCAGCAAGAAATTGAAGCGATCTCTCAGAAGATGCAAGAAGCTGACCTCGAACATAAGGAAGTAATTCTGGCATTAAAACAAGCTGAAATCGAGAACATTGAGCAAGCAACTAAGGTTGCAAAAGAAAAGATCCAAGAGCAAGAAGCTTTGATTGAAGAACTTCAGAGAACAAATCAAGATTATGAGAAGAAATGCGAGATGTTACAAGAAACCAAACTTCAGCTGGACGAAGCTGTTGAAAGGCTCGAACAAATGATCCTTGATAAAAACCAGCAACTTACCACCTGCAATGAGAGTCTTCTCTCTCTGAAGGATCAATTAGAAAGTTACTGGGATGTAATTTCCCAATTGAACGAAATTGATCGACTTAAAGAAGAAAACTCTCTCTTGAAAGAGCAGGTTGAGAACCAGTCTTTCAAGGTGGGAGCTCTTGAAACTCAAACAGCAAATCATTTAATTGTGAACGAGTCAGAGCTTCAGCGACTAAAAAATGCTCATTTCAAACTTGAAGCACAGCATCGGACAATAATCGCTGCAGCTGCAGTCAAAGAAACAGAGCTTCAAAAACAGAGGGAAGAAATTAAGTTGTTGCTGATAGAAAAAAAGCGGCTAATGTCAGAAATATTGAATTTAGAGGAGCAAGGAGCGAAATTAAAATCTGCTTTGAAGGAAAGTGAAGAAGTCAATCTAAAGCTTCGGAATGAGAGGCTTGCAATACAGATCGAAACTGAAGAGGCACTTCAGAAAAAGATACTAGCTTTGGAACCAATGAGGTTTCTCTTTCTAATGCTAATTCCAAGCTTAATTTTTTTTTTGAAATACAGCGATAAGGCGAACGAACAACGAGCAAGGCATTATTTAAGTCTTAAAGAAGAAAATAAGAAACTGAGAGAAGAAAATACAAAGTTACTCGAAAGAGTGAATCGAATGGGCGAGAGAAATGACAAATTTGAGAAGGTCGTGATATTTACTCTTACAACACTAAATCCTCCAAATTTTTAGAAAGGAGATGAAGCTCTCAAAAAATCGTGTTCCCTCACTGATCAAAACAAGTTAGCAGGAAATAAACAAGATGACTACCATAGAATTCAGAGCGAATTGGATGTAAATAATTTCTATAATGAGAAAGAGCCGATGTAATTCTGACCATATTCTAATTAGCGAGAAAAACGCAACACAAAGAGTCTGACTGAAATCATTAACAAGATCCGTGAAATTGCAACCGAGCAGATGGATGTTGCTCCCTTAAAAGAATGTGCTGCTGATGATCTTGAAACAAGCGTTCGAGTTGTCCAAGAATTGTTGGATCATTTCAAAGTAATCAACAAAAGAAATTAGATTCGTCTAAACCTGACTTTGTAGACCAAAGAAAGAATGTTACAGGATAAAGAACTAGAATTAGAGGCGCAATCTGTGGAGAGAGTGATCCTTGAAAAAGAGCTTGCTTTGATTAAACAGAAGTACGCACTCTCAAATTCGGCGATGCAAGAACGAATGTTTAATTTGAGTGATGAAAAAGAGAACATTTGGGAAGAATCGGATGCAAACAACGATTCAAATAATGCTCCAATCAAAAATAGCTTTAATTCTCAAAATAGTTGTACGTCTCTAAATGAGAAAGGATGTAAATCTGGGTCTCTTATTCCAGAGAAGACTAGGAAAATCGTTTCTGTTTGTGGCAAGAAAACCATGAACTCCAGTGCGGCTGCCTTGCTGTTGAGTAAATTTCAGAAGAAAGCAAGTTTGGACATTGACAAGAGAAAGGCTGCATCTGGACCGCAAATCCAAAATGTTATTAAACGCTTGGATATGAACACGGAACCCAATGAATACGATGAAGCTTATAAACAACAGTTCGCGACTAAGAAAGTGAAGCTAAAGTTTTAGAATTGTCCCTTAAGTTTAGCAATTATTTGGCTTTTTTGGTTCAGAGCCATTAAATGAAAATGGGAAATTTTAAGAATATGATATAATAGATTGGTGTTTATTTGTTTGTGAGTAACTAACTATATGTAGAAAAAATTTCTTTTTCATCTTAGAATCTGATAACACTAAAAAGCTCTTGTAGCATTCATGCCATTCTAGAGTTTCATAGCGTCATGATTCAAAGATCAGTAAGATTAGTGTCGCCGAGGATGGCCAACTAAATTCAACGTGTATTGAAAATGGAAAATTGTTTCTGCAACTTTTTGACTGCAATGAGAACTTGGCTATTCGATGGTTAAATATTGTGTATTTATTGATCTATATAGAAGACCTACAGGAGTGAATTTGCTCCTACTACACGCCTGCATAAGAGAATATGTATTAAATGTAAAGATGTGGAAATAGATATTTTGATGAAATACTACTTCCACTCATAGAATGAAAATCTCATATGAATAAATTGCTCACCAGCAGGCGCAAGATGCTGCTTAAAAACAGAAGCAAAAGATTCAATCATCAACTATTTCAATTCTTGTGCAGCAGATTTTTGATTATTTGAAGAGCTTTCTTTATTTGTCTCGTTGACTGCGCTCTCAAATTCCACCAAGCGAAGGAATGGCAGAGGTATAAGCATCGAGAGGTTCGCAATAAGTATTAGAATCCAGAGATTGTCAAAGTTGCTTTCATTAATGTTCAATAAATAGGCAAGTACACCTCCTATTTGAGAGGCTAACATACCGCCAATATTGACGGTTGACATCAACAACGCATACATTGTACCTTCAATATTTTTTGGGCATAATCTGCAAGCAAGTATTAATATTGGAAGGTAATTTATTTCGCCAATAGTTTGAATGATAACACTATCGCCAATCGAAAAGAATTTGTCGGGAATTCCTAAGTAGGAATTCCATCTCAGAACCAATATTATCTGGGTTAATCCGAGGGAGACACATATTATCGTCGACCAATAAAGAATCTTTTGAAATGGAATATTTTTGAGATACTTATTGAAGGTGTAGACCCCAAGAATGCTTGCAATAGAGTTCGCAAATCGCAATTGTCCCATAAAATCCGGAGAAAACTTCAATTCATTCGTGTAAAAATAGAACATGGCGCTTGAGCAAGAAGGAGTAATCATAAATATTAGCAAAAAAATAATTGGCCGAAGGATAGCAGGCTTTTTCACGAACTCAACAACTCGATTCCAGTTACTCTGTTGATTTATATAGGGCTCATCATGTATGTCGTTTCGAGCAAAGTCCCCAATCGTGCTTTCTCTATCTTCGTAGTTATGAGCATCTTCTCCTTCAATATAATCTGGAATATCTTCATAAGGCACAGCCGGTTTCTTAGAAGTCCTTGGTGTTTCTTTCATGACAAAAGCGCCTGCGAGAAATACGAAGAAAGGAAGGGACCCTGCAAAAAAGAACACGGTGTATTTGTCTATATATTCTAGGAGCAATCCACCAAGGTAAGCAGTTGTTAGAGTGCCGAAATATTTCACTCCGAAGAATAATGAGACATTTTTTGATGCTTCAGCCTGCTTCTTTTCTTCACTTACTGGCTCATCACCATCACCACCTACGTCTTGAGCAGCTTCAACAAGGAGAGCCTCTCCGATTACATTGTTGAAAGCAAGAGACACTTGAATTAGCATCAAGAAGAGGACTCCGAGCCACGGACTGCGTATCCAGGTTGCTAATGAAAAGTAATAGAAAATCTGAAGGAGACTCCAGAGCATGATATAAGATTTTCGACGATACCCAAAAAATGAAATATTATCTGAGATGGCTCCCCAAAGAGGCTTGATAAGCCAAGGAATAGAGGTGATACAGAGCACGAATGAGACCTCCACAGGTCCGAATCCATAATTGTCTTTATATAGGTAACTTATTGCGAGATCAGCAATTTGATTCATCCCTTGACAAAGCGCGATTGTTACAGCGACAAATACTATTGGGCGAAGTCCAGTAAAGATGGAGTATTGCTGAGAAAAAAATCTGTCCAAGTAATTCTTCCAGCGTGAAAAAGCTGGAGCTGATTTTGAATAGCCCATTCTTAGTCTTGAGGAAAATTTATTCAATTTAATGTGTATGTTCTGTCAATTTAGTTTAATGTTTGCAAATTGAACTCAATTTTTTTCCTCTCTTACAGCCGAAACGACTAAGCTGGCTCACGTTTTTCCGTTATTGCTAACGAAAAACAAAAATCATCAATGTTCAAATTCAATTCGATTCCTTCTGCCCTGTTAGATCAGGATATTTGGAAATCTGAAACTGTTGTACAACTCTTCCCGGTATTGAAGTTCTCCTATTTAAGTGATAGGAAAAGAATTTTTCATAGATTTCAGATTTATGTTCCTTTGAACTTTTCTTCCCCTTTTGATATAATTTTGGATTCACAGATTTGATGATTACTTTATATTCTTTGGTGCCAATAACTTCAGAGTCCAGATAATGGATAACATTTATTTTACTGTGAATTCTGTGAACTAAATTTTTTTAGAGCTCATTAGAGGTGTGACTTAGAATCAGGCACAGCTCTATAACCATACCAGCAATGAATTCCCAGTTAATATATTCTTATTCCACAAATAAACACATACAGCTAGATATTCAATACAACGACTAAAGGAATTAGCTTTTCTTGAAATGAGGTTATTCGAAGAGTAAATAGAGTTGACTCAGCTGTTAGAGTGAAAATTCTAAAAATCCAAAAGGCGTAAGTCAAATCATGTGCAATTCAAATTAGCATACATGCTTTTTTTATAAAGTTTCAACTCCAAATATTATACAGAAGAATCTGTGCTTTAAAACAGCTTGTCGCCAATTTAATTGTTAAATTACGTTGTAGGTTTCATTAATTTGCTGCTGTTTTGCATGCTTCCGAGCCAGAAAGAAGCGGAATTAAGACAGCAATTTATCTCACAAATTCGATGTAACTTTATTTCTACCGTAAACTTCTTTATTAAGATCCATAAAAGGCTCCACAAGCGAGCGATCATATCCATTTTCAGAAAAAGCTGATCTAAATAGGATTCATCATCTCTAAAATTTGTTCTGTGGTCAAAACTTTTTTGGCTCATTGCTCATTCTGCGATTTGAATTTTTCCTCTCTAGAATAATATTTGTCGAAAGTAGCTTGATTCGAAGATTTACAGGAGTTTTAGGAAAACTCCCTCCAAATATTTGAGTACATCTTTTCAAAATCATCTTCTTTCTTTCTTTTTTAAAAAATTTAAGTCTTATGTTGGCACATCCAATAAAAGTTTGCTAATATGTCACTTTGAGATGTTGAAATAATCCAAAACTATAGATTTTGTACTTTATTAATGCGAAATCACTCGCAAAGAAGAAAAAAATATTTTTCTCTTGTTTATATATGCTATTGGATGATTTTGTAAAAGAATGTGTCTTGCATCAAAAACCATTAAATTCTTTTTACCTTCATGCTTGTATAGAATAACAACAATTTTTACTCAATACACCCATATTAAGCAGATTGATGATTGACAAATTCATACCATGAAATTCAAAACTTTGCATTTTTATTAGACTCAAAACTTTGCAGAAATATTCCCGGTACCAAAGTTATCTAAAAGACTGCGATATCCTTCGTTTCCTAGAGGATTTCAGAAAAATTGCAGCTCCATTCAAAATCATTTTCTGTCTTTTAGGGACTACCGTTAAGAACGGAAGCTATTAACGATCTGAAATGTGCTAGCAATTTCCATTTTTTCAAAAAAAGAGAAAGAAAATAGAGTTTCAAGCTAAAAGTCAGCTTTAAACATACCGGTTGTTTGGAAGCAACCTTGCTTTCTGCTGATCCTTCAGACCCTGATTGGAAGCATCGATAATGATGAACGCTTTAATCGTATTTCAAGAATTCGCAGTCTCTAAAATTCAAATTGATTATTCAGAAAATCAAAAGAATTATTTATATTGAAGAAAAGCGAAATATATTAGTTGAGATTTTATCATAATTAATTAACTCGTAGTATATTAGTACAAAAGTAATTCATACACCTCATCAAACACAGGTTCCAAGTATATTTCATGAGTTAGTAGTAGTCTAGTTGGTTCAGTAGTAATTAAATGAGGGTTAGTCGAATTGTCAAATAGTTTAAGTATGTATCTTAAAGAGCCTCAGAGTCGCAGTCAACAGTTCCGAAAATAGTATTAGAAAGTGATGCCGACTGCGGCCCAATTAAGACCGCTATTCAAAAGTAAAACTAGTTATGAAACTTAATTTCAGATAGCTACAAATAATCCTCCCTTCAAAACTTATCGTTTTTAACACCACATAGCTAATAAGAGGGAGATTGAATTGCTACTTTCGGACTCCGACTGACATTTCTGATTCAGAAACCCAGATTAACAACTAATTGGGTCAAAAATGCTCTTTTTTAATTGCAAGTGTTGCTCACATTAGTACGATGTAATTAATTGGCTCGGACTTATTAAGTAAGAATTTTTCCTCATTCATATATTTTCTGAAAATAATCTATTTAGAACCATCGTCTCAACTAAGCAGAATAGAGTGTCTACTCTGCTATTGTTCGCAGTTGCGTACTTCAAGTTTCACTGCATATGGTTTCTCAAATTGAGTGTCAACTTTTAACTCTCCGAAAAAAGATAGACCGTACAACAAATCTAAGAAGTTATTTTGAAATGAGTCAATTTTCAATTGAACTTCTGAAATGTAAGTTTTTTTCCTCAAAAAAATGTCGAAAAGGTAACGAAGAAAACATTTCCAAATTTACCAATTCATCTAATACACTCAAGATTTGTACTCGAAAAGCATTTTCAGTGCTATTCGGAAAGTATTGCTATTGTCGGAGCCCTTTTTTTGTGACAATATCAAGAAATAGTATGCTTATAGTTGATCCCATCTATCTAATAGAGTTATCCAACAGAAAAACGTATGTCCTATTTCCTCAATTTTGGCGATTCCTACAAATACATCTAAAACTCAACATATTAACAGTAGTCGTCAATGTGCCTTAACACCTAATACGGATCATGATAACCTCAGAAAAGATTTCAGAGCAGAATGAGTTTAATTAATTTTCTCGGCTCAATTTTGATACTCATTCGATCAACTTGAACTCATTCGTATCTTTATTATAATTATCAACGATATACAAATCATCTCTCCATCCAAGATGAAATCTCCTATAATCCACAGTTGGCTTATCCTTGTTTCCTCATTCATTTTCTTCAGCGGCCACTTAGTGTCTGCGCAATACATGTACCATGGGGTTGATCTCGGATTTCGGGCTCCTGGAGAAATTAATTTCCAATTAGACCGATATGTCGAAGAACTTTCATACGAACCCGTCCTGCTCAATAGCACTTACTTCAACAACTGGAAGAGATCTCCAGCACCTTTAGAAATTTCAGATATTATGAGGCTATGGACCGTTTCTGGAGACATATCTCGATTACAACTTCCCGATATTAATTTCTTTCAAGCTGTCAGGCTAGAAGTTCAGAATAAGTACAATCTCCTAATCCAATCGAAGAGTGATACCCGTTTATACGAGTTTCAGTGTGAACTGCATGATAAGTTTAAAGAAATTGATTGTAGTACATTCAAATACTACATGCGCAAAGAGGGAGTAAAAGCCTTCTCAAAAACAAGTTCGTTTAATGTTCTCCTGCGACAAGACCAATCCAAAGGCAAAGATTTCATTGAAATTTCCCGAGGACCTCTGGATAATCTCTACACTATCATCGAAGCTGATCAAGGTAGTTTAAACTCACGGAAAATAAGTTTCAGAGAGTTCAACGGAGTAAGCTACCTTCTTGTCCTCAAAAAGGATCAAGTAACAATTGATGTTTATCAGCTGCCAAACTCGTTAGATGTCAGTCCTGAAAATTATCAGAATAATCTTCGACCAACTGTTACAATCCACGCATCTAAGCTTGGAGTAATCTGGATCGATGAAATTTACGGAGATGAATTTATTCCGAATCTCTCTATTCTCAGATCCGGAAAGGCTTTCCACATTTTCAATACCGACAATCTTACATCAACGTGGAGTCGGCTTGCTCAATTTACCCCTGAGTTTAATCAACCCTCACCGACTGAAGATCAGCGTCTTTCTGTTTACGTTTCATTCCCAAAAGTCGTTTTAATCAACCCAAAATCGAAGCAAATCTTGGAATATGACATCAGCAAATTCTCCAATATAACATTAAGAAGAGAGTACATGACATTTGGATGCGATTTTACCAGAGATCCCTCGGAGGGTGCGAGAAGTGAGTTTACTTCGGGACAGAATTTACTATATGTCTTCTGCCAACCGAGTCAGACGACTACCTCATCCTATATCTTCGTCTATGACGTCGAAAGAAATTACAGAGAATTCTCACTTGATTATAACTACCAATTGTTCAACTCCTACGCAAATCTTCGAAAAGCAATTCAGTTTGATTCCATCCCACGATCAAGTTTCACTTTTGCTGTTGCTTCCGTTGACTCTGTTTCTGACCTCGTGTTCTATATCCAAAACGAGAAGATTAACGCATATAAGCTATTTAGACATTACCAAGTGACTGCTAACATCACCAAAGATCAGTATTGCTCTTCGGTAGAAGAATTCGACTGCTTTTATCATGCATTTATCTCAATGACTTCCAATCTCAATCTTACGAAACAAGATGAAACCAAGTTTGTAGAAGAACTCTACATTGATGTGACATTTACCCAAGTACCACCGAAAGTCAATAAAGGTGTTACCCATTCAACTCTGAGTAATCATGCCACTCAGTTAAACACATTCGAAATATTTGATGGTTCTATCTTCAATTTCACTATCAAGCAGTCTGAAGGAGTGGATCTAACTATCAAGAAGCCTCTAGAACTGTTTAAGGAGATAGCATTCCAGTTGCCATCGAATGAAGCCGTTCTTGATTTTAGCTCAAACGGACTTGATAAGATCTTCATGACGGCAGGAAATAGACTTTATCTATTTGATGTCAATTTACATGGAGGTACAGTAACGCTGCAACGAGAATATTTCGTCGGACCAAATTGTCGGCATGTATATGCTGTTCTAAAAACCGAAAATTTTGTTCTCGCTTGCTCTATTGACGATCAGCTTTACAACGTTAGCAGCTATAGATTGGGAGAAATGACTTCCGAATTATTGCTTCAATGGAGAAAAGTTGTAAACTCTCACAGTTTTAAAGGCAAAATGTCTCCAGACGGGAAGGCGTTCTTCATCCTTTACGATATCTCAGACACAAATTACCACTTCATAGAACAATATTCATTGGAACCTAGTTCCGCCGCTCCAGTTTATTTCGTTCCCTTCCAGTCAACTGACTTCTATCGCAAGATCTATAACACTCCTCTGGCTAATAACACTTTTATTCAAGCTTTCGATGTCACAATTAATAGAGATGGAGATAGCTATTTAGTGTTTGCCATAACAAACGATCATCGAGTCGTCATTTGCCGAACATCAATTACTAATGGCAGCAACGCGACCTGCCGTTCTCAAATTGCTTCTATTTTTGAGCCACGACCTGAGCAAAGGCCAGAACCAATCATCTACAACGAGTTAAAGATACTGAATGATACTCATTTTCTAGTGAATACTCTAAATAGCTATACATACTATTTCTCAACATTCAGCTGGTTCCAGGACAAGGGAGACCTTGGTTTCCTTTCTTCGGACGCAGAAATGGGTTTAGCTTTTTTCAGCGATTATCCTAAATACCCACATATAACCCTGGACAGATTCAATAACAGCCTTATTATCACTAGTAATGGGACTTCAGAAGATCCTCTAGACTGTGTCATTTTTTTGTATAGCAATGACAAGGCCTGGACTGACAATGGGAGAGGTTACGTTGAACCTCCTTTAACAGTTCTGAGTCGATCATGCCCTCTACCAACCTATTCCCCGAAGATGCTACCTTTCTATAATTACTTGCTTCTGATCGATAGCAAAAAATTTTCGTTTTACTCAACCCAAGCGTCATACTCTCTGGAGCTCAATCACTCAGGAATGTTCGAACCGAGTCACATCGAGTTGTCAATCACAGCCGCCAATCAGTATCACAGTATAAATACGACCTGGTTTGTATATGGAAATCTGCTGTATCGTCCAATAAACTATGTTATCTGGATAGCAGACGCCGCGGTTTGGCTACTTGTGATTCTATTCTTCTTGAAAAGAAGTAGTGGAGTGTGTAGACAGTTGCAGTCGTCATTAAGGAAATATTCCAAGAAAGTTGCACGCAAGGCCAGCGATCTAGCATGGGAGATGTCTCTTCCTATGTTTACAACATTCTTTATATATTTCTTCGGTAATATTAATATTTTTCACCTATTGCTTAGAAGAAATCACGTCACTAGGCCTTTTCACGAAAGGAAGTTTGAGGAATGGGTTTTTTGTCTTCTTTTTGGTACTGTCTTTCAATGGCTTCCTAAAATCCTTGATTTCAACCATGGTTCAAGAAAAGCAGCAAAGGCTCAAAGAATATTTAAAGGTAGATTTCTATTCCTTCTCGATTGGTTTGAAAGATTTTTTTCAGGTTTGCGGCATGAAGATGAGTACTTATATTTTAAGTTTCCTTATCATGGGGCTTATAAAAGGGATTATAGTAATGCTTTTATTGGAAACTTAGACGCGAATCTTATGAAATAATTTTAGATCGGTTTGGTACAGCTCCTAACAATATGGATGGTTAGTGATTTGGATAATGTAATTGTTGTTACTAACTTACAGTTGGTCTCATATATGGCTGCTTTGATTAGATTTTCTGGATATTGTTGGGATTGGTACCAACAATAGCTTCGATGATCCTTAGAACGCTAGCATTCTCGTCCTTCTTCGAAAGACATCGTTTCGCTTCTGAGTGGACTGGATTTATTTTTGGAGTGCTTTCGTTGCTAGTTTTCATCCCTCGGTTCAAAAATGGATACCAGTAAATTCACTTTGTTTCTTGAGAACCGAATTATTTATCATATCAATAGATCAACGGCTTGGAGTTGCAGTATTTTCCTCCCTGAAATCGGTTATGCATTGGGTGTTTCAACTTCGGGGTTAAGAGACAAACTTAACTATGACTTTTCGATTATGGATACCATCAAGCTAAACACGTTTGGTTCTTTAATTTATTTACTTGCTTTCCTCTATCTGGATCAAGTGAGCAATCCCTGAACTGAAATAAGAGTTTTTCACACCAATTATCTCTAGATCGTTCCGAATGAATATGGAATCAGAAAACCAAAACTATTTTGTCTTCCAAAATGGCCTCGATCTCTACTGGCTGGATTCACAAAGAGAGTTTCCGATCTAGGAGTCCCAATGGTTCAACTTCATGAAATTAGAGCAGATTTTCACAGTGAAGACGATCCTGTTGATGCAAGTTCAGCAAGATTCCATGAAAAAAATCCTGAAGATTCTGGGCTCACAGTAAAAATTCTTATTTTTTCTTTAACTTTAATGACATCTTCTTATAATTCGCAGCGATCGATTGTTGTTGATACAATTCGAAAGAAATTTGCGGATGCAATCGCGATCAATAATATCTCTTTTGTTGCTTATGAAAAGCAAATTTTATGGTATTTAACGCTCTGATTTTCTATTCCTCATAATTCTACAGCATCTTGGGCCACAAGGGATCAGGTAAATCAACGCTCATCAATCTGCTGGCAGGAATGTACAACCCGGACTTTGGAGATATCCGATGTAAATTGAAGTCCCTAATAAACATTTCTAAGGGAGTTTTTAAGATGGACTGCTCGATTTCAAAGAATTCTTTTCTGATATAAGAAGCAAGATAGGATATTGTGCCTCAACGAACGTTCTATACTCCTATCTCACAGTAGAAGAGACCATGAGACTGATTGGGGACACGAAAGGAGTTCCTATCGAGAGATTAAATCTAGAAATAAATGATCTCTATGACAAGGTAGAGCTCATGTAAATTACTCACGCAAATTATTTTCAAAACACAGCTCGGGTTGCTCGAAGTCGGAGAAACTCAAGTAAAATATTTGACAAGAGGACAAAAAAGGAAATTAGGTGTTGCCTTAGCCATACTTGGTAACAGAAAATACATTCTGTTAGATGAGCCAACAGCGGGTAAATCTTCCAAAGTTCCCTGAACTCCTCATAACTTTTTCAATACTTTAAAAAACAAAGATCTCGATGCAGGCTCGAAGCAAAAAATTTGGGACCTCTTGCGAGAATATAAGAATGAAGGAAAGACGATTATCATAACAACAAAGGATCCTAATGAAGCAGAAGCTCTTGCCGATAGAATTGCTGTTATCAACCATGGTACATCTTGCACAATAACTATGAGAAACCTGGCTAAAAATAAATACCCTTTTAGGACAACTTTTTGCTCTCGGAAACGCTGAATATATTAAAGAAAAACTCGAAGTAGGATACAAACTCTTTATTACACCTGCGTAACTAAAGCTCATTTCTCCTTTTTAACCGAAAAACTTTGATTCAATTCGAAAATAGTTCCGAGCAACTTACAACAGAAGAGTTTACGAAAATAATATCAAAAGTAGAACAGCTTATTCAAGAAAAGATTCCACTTGCAATAAGAGAAGAAAATTCTCCTCCACGGGTATTACAATTCAGATTATCTTTCAAGGATGCACAAAAGTTTGGTGCAGTTTTTGAAGAACTTGAACAACTCTCCCAAATTAAGGTAAAAACAATTCAAATTTCACGACCTTTAAAAAAATCATACATAACAATATCTTAGTTATTGTTGGAGCTGACGCAATTCAAAGATGCCTTTGGAAACTTAAATTTTATAGAGGAGAAATACACCAACACGGAATCGTATTATGCCTGGTTAGAAGAATCGTTCGGTATTAATTCTGAAGATCAGAACAGGGAACCACTCTCTTCAGAAATCATTCAAAGTAACTCAAGCTACTTCAACTCAATTTGAGACTATATAATTTTTGCCTTAATCAGCCCCACGAGTGAGTTTCTCTTCACAAATGCTTGCCATGATCAAAAGGAAAGTGTACTATGCAAAGAAGTGCCCTCCTGCAGTTACGATGTATGTGCTTGCGGCACTGCACATTGTCTCGAGTAGCATCTTCGCATTCAGAAGAATGCGTGGACAACTAGATGACAATCCTTGGGCAGAGTTGAATATTGTTGGACTGTGGAATATAGTGTTTTGGACCATATTACTGCCCTGTTTTGCAGCTCTTCCTGTCACTGAGCGTGAAGATCGTTTCAAAATTAGAGATACGCTCAGAATGCAAGGACTCGGAACCGGTGCTTACTGGATTGGTACGATCATTCCAGACGTGGTTATTGCTGCTCTTTTCTTCGCTTTCGAGCTGATTATTATCTACATCACGTAAACAAAGTTGTGATCAATAGAAAATAATTGACGATTTTACTCTCTTTAGAGCTGCTGCGTTCCCTTTCATTTATCAATATATGTTACAGCTGAGTGCTGCGACTTTCAGTTATGCTCTTTGCTGCGTGACTTGGGCTTACCTTGTCGGCTTTGCCTTCTCAAGAGGGTCAGACACTTATCGCTTGCTTGGACTTGCTTATTTCCTTGGTAAAATTCTCTTGAAAGCTCTTTTGGTAAAGTCTCTTAACAGCTGCTTTTGCCCTGGGATTCTTCTTCTTTAACATTATTTGGAACAATGGCAAGGGAGACGGTTGGCTCTTTTGGGCTTTAAAATCTATTTATTTCCTGGCTTTCCCAGTCGGGCCGTATGCTGAATGTAATAAAATTCACTTCTATTTTTTTAGGATTTTCTCATATGTACGAAAGCACTTGTGACACTTCACATAGAAAAAGTGAGTGAGTTCTCGAAAATTGAACTGGAAAACCAGTTTTATGGGCATGTGCTTTATACCAATTTCTGGAGCTATATACTGCACCTTCTGATGAGCTTTGCGGTTTACTTCCTTGTTGCTATCTGTCTCGAAGAATTAAATCATTCTTTCCTCGCTAAACCCAATGGTACTGAAGTAGCTGATAACGTATCAATGATTCAACTGGGTGAGTTTATCTTGTTTTTCCCGATGGTTAGAAATAATCACTTTAAATTCTAGATCCAAACGAAATAGAAAAAGAGCAGAAACGTGCGAATGAAGCAAATAACAAAGATCCTATCCTGGTGAGAAGCCTTGGAAAAGTTATTTCTGAGGGTCCTGAACTTCTGAGAAATATCGATTTCGGAGTCCAAAAAGGTATGATTATGGGTATCCTTGGTCCAGCGCATTCTAGAAAATCTACGTTGATAAACATCATTGCTGGAATGGAAAAAAGGTCATATGGTGTTGTCCGACTCCACGAACACGATCAAGAGGATCTTCCTTTAGCGTCCTTGATTGAGGTTGGAATTCACACCGACTATCATCCTCTCTGGGAGCATCTCTCTGTCAGGGAACATCTCAAAATACACTGTTTGTTGAAAGGAATAAGCTGGTCAGAAAATCCAAAGAGTTCACCTGAAGTATTTATTCAGAGACTCAATTTATCCGAATATCGATACAAAAAGCTTAAATTTTTGAGTCCTCAAGCCAAGAAGAAATTGTCTCTGGCTATTGCTTTACTAGGAACGCCAAACGTCGTTGTGATGGATGATGGAATATCGAACCTTGACCTTTCAAGCAGGAAATTTATCAAGGAACTTTTGAAACTAATGGTCGAAAAGCGACAAGCAACGATACTAACAACCATGAGATCAATGGCAGAAGCCGAAGCCTTCTGTGACAAGATTGCTGTGCTTGTCAATGGCCGCATCTGCTCCCTAGGATACACTCCTCAAATGAAAGAACGATTTGCTAAGACTTTCAAGCTAACACTTATGAAATATCAAGTGAGTGATCCAAGCTACGAGCAGAAGATACAATCTATCTTCCCTGAGGCTGTCCTTGTTCCTTCAATGGATCCATTAGAAGAGGTCTTTGAGGTAATATTAAATTGAGCTAGACGGAGAATTGATGATCTTTTTGCTTCTTTAGCTGCCTGATGAGAAACTAATACTACAGAAGACATTTTTGGAATTATCTAAGCTCAAAGAAGAAGGAAATCTAAAAGACTTCTACTTCTGTAACGCGACATTAAGTCAAATGTACCTCTATATATCACAATTCCAAAAGTGAGAATCTCATGAATGGTTTCTACCAAGTTAGAAATAAATACAATACGTAAAGAAAAAACATCTAGCTAAGCCTCAAGTCTTTTCAGTATACACATTATTGAATCTATACGTTTCATGAGATAGACAAAACAAAAAATACCAATATATTCCATAAAACTTTAATAGCAGTAATTCAAGTTTCAATTCGTCATCAGAGAAGGATCTAAAGAAAAAATAGTAGACAAAATAACTTCAAAACTAAAGGCATAATGAAAATTGATTGAAAAGTAGTTTTCATGCCAAAAAGTAGCGCTATTGTCTTCTTTAAGATTTTTCCAAAAAAAAAGAGAGAATAAATATATATATAAAATATTAAATTCTCATAAAATTAATTATGAAGAATATCTTGTCACAAGCCAAGTATTTCAGAATTACAAAAACTAATCAAAGTATTCTTCGAATAAAGAAATAATTAATGAGTTTGCTCCTCCACTCGAGCTAATTGAGCTAAAAAGTCTTGTGTTGTTGGTTTTGGATGCCGCGGACCCCTTTTCCTTTTTCTAACTCTACGGTTTCTACAAGATTTTTGATTTGTGAGAGATATCTCAGGGATGCTTCTGCCAAATACATTTTCATTGGCCACTACCCCTGATAGATATTCCATCCGCTGCTGATGCTGTTGAGGGTGCGTTGAATTATTTTCAGTGATAGATTGAGAGAAAACAGTTTGATTTCCTTCTAGGGAATAGGGCCATAGAAAGTTTTTGTTGTCTGAATTTAGCTTTTCATTCAGTGGTAATTCACGAGTCGCTTCATATTGGAACTGTTCAATAGAGTCATCCAACAATATGAATGATAAATTTCCGAGATAAATGCGACCTTGACCTTGAGGCTGAAAATTATATCCAGGATGCTTCCAAAAGTTCTGTTGTTGATAGTAATTTCTTCTGAGATATTCGTTGTGCTTTTCAAAAGCTTCAAGAATCCTGTTCTCGTATAAATATCCTAGTGAGAGGACAAATGAATAACATCTGTATGTGTTTTTCGTTTCATCGTCAACCCTGAAGACAAGTGTCAGCGTGTTTAAAATTTCTTCAGAAATTTGGAAAAATAATTTTTCTTCATGTTGTCTTCGACAAATATACTTGAGTCCTCTAGCAAAATTTGACAGCAATTTCTCATATTTTTCAAAGATCTTTATGAAATTTCCTTCTATCACTTTCAGTTCCAGCTGGCTATTCTCATTAGAAATATGGGACCTGCAACGACTTTGGGTTAGAGAAGATTTGATAGATCCTGACACAACAAAAGAGGAGAGCAAGTTAATTATTTCCCCGTGAAGACCAGTGGGCTCAAATGTGGGGAGACTCTGATTGCGTTTTAATAAGGGAGCGTTGCTATTGATGCTTTCCTTCGATTTGCTGTATGAGTGCAGCTGGGAGAAAGCAGTCAATTCCTGGAGAGAATTTACAATCGCAAAAGCTATTGGTTGATTTGAAATTGTAAATATCTCTTCATTTGCATCTGCTGAAGTTAGAGCAACAATTTTTTTTAATAATATTGTTGCTTCGATAAATGTTGCTACCTTCTTATTTTGAGACTCTTCTTCAAGCCTATGCTTGAGAGTTTCTAAAGTCTTGAATTCAAACATTGAGAGTTTTAGAAATTATAAATTCTTGACTAATTTATTTAGAAAACTCTCTGCCTGCGGAGGCAATCAGAATCTAATATCCGTTGATTACATTGGTTCATAGCTTTTACATCATTAATAATATTTACAATATCCTAAACTGTCATGATACTCGCGCTTCGAAAAGACTGACAAAATTTATTTCAGGAAGGAGGGGTATCTCCCGCCATCTGAAAGAACAGGTCTTGGAATTTACTGGAGATCCTCCAATAAGAATTATAGAATTCGTTTGATTCAGTAATTCTTTTTTTAGAATTGCTCTTTCTTCATGAATTAATGACATATTTTCGGTTCTCTTTACATTGTAGAGCTTAAGAACTCTTTTCCATTAGTATCCAAAGATCCAAGTTGAGGTGCGATCTTTTTCATTATTGCTTTTTTATTTGTGACACTATTAATACTGAGGAAAAAAGAGTTCTCTTTGAATATATACAAGCATCGTCATTTCTGAAGCAATCACATAGAATATCAACAGTGGTACTTTAATAGCTCCTTCTCAATAACGAAGGATGTAAAGGATTTTTTAAACCAAAAGAATTTGAAGGCTTTACTCTTTTTCAATATTCAGATAGTTGAACTGTTTAAATAACAGCGCCAGAGCACCCAAAAAAAAAACCCCTCATTCCAAAATTCTTCTTGCCTTCTATACTGCGTGGAATCAACGAAAATTTTGAAAAATTTCTTCTTTATGGATTTAAACAATCTGAGGTTAACGTTCCCAAACCATTAAGTTTTGTAAGTTCTGATGAATTTTTAAGAAAATCACGGGTTTGTGTAAACTAAATCTCAAAGGAACAGTCTTCAGGATTATTAATTCGTAGGTTAAATTCATATCGTCTTTGGTGTTTTAGGAGCAAGCTACTATTCAGCGATTTTATGAAATCTTTGCATTTTTCATTAAGAACAATGATTATTAATCACGATGAAATTTCTTAAATTTTAGCTCTAACATTAATAGTATCTCCCACTTGCACCTTAGGCAGAACAGTAGCTTTGTAATGAGTCTTGTCAATCCGCTCTATCAAGACACCATTCGATTCAATTGTCCATTCACCACCACTCATTCTCGGTAAATAGAACTCCGAAACTCCAGTAGTGCATCCATTGAACACGAAAGAGTAGCTGAATGATTTAGTTTTTCGGTCAAACTTGTATGATTTAGGTACTCCACAAGTGGAAGAGAAATAAGGTCTTGACATAATTTCTGCCTTGTTTGCCTGAAGGTTTCCTTCATTGTCATAGAACCCTTCTAGGACGCCTGAAGAAGTAGTGAAATCTCCATACCATTTGAATTGCCAGTAGGCCCATGACTGGAAATTCTCATCAGCATTGTTTACAACCCAGTCAATTTCAGTAATAGCTTTGCTGCTGTTAGTATAAGCGCCAAATTCTGTAAGGAAAGCACCAACCCCGAGTTTCGCAGCTGCTCTTTTGTGAACGAAATTAGCCAGTCCATCAGGGATTGCACAAATGGATGGATTGACTGGATCTCCGACGGCATCGTTAATGCCACAATAAGTATGATAGCTAAGGACTTGCCTGTCATTATATTCAGGTCCTCCTGGTCCTTCTGTGAAACCTAGACCCAGCAGATCAAAAGGAGAAGGATCAAAGAAGATGAGAGTATCATTATCTACAGCTCTGATATAGTCGTGGAGTTTTCTGTAGAATGGTTGGAGGTAGTACTTGTCAGAATAGCCTGTGGCGAGTCCAGTCCACCAATCATTATGAACATCTCCAAGCCAAGGTTCGTTTATCAGTTCATATCCGATGACGTTCTCTTCGTCCTTGAAATAGTCAGCAACTCTCCTCCAAAACTCGCCAAATGCATCACCGATACCGTTCACATTTCGATAGAGGTTATCAAAATTTTTCGAAATATCATATGACATATAGTAATTTGGAAATTGAACTTTGAGGCATGATTCGTAGGTAGGATAACCGTCAGGTCCATATTCAAGTTCTACTTCAATCGGAGCCGGGAAAGAATCTTTAACGACAGCCCAGTCAGGTAACCCTTCTCCACAAAACTGTCGGTTGAGGAGATCTTGATGCATATCGAGTAAGACACTTACATTGCATTTTGCAGCTAGGCGGACTACATCTCTCACTTTCTCGAAATAAGTGTAGTTATAGGCAGACCTTTGAGGTTCAAAAGCTTCCCAAGCAATGAAGAGTCTGATGAAATTGAATCCCCATTCTTGGAAATTTTGTAAATCTTCTTCGGAGAGAGAGTTATTTGTGTGGAAATGATCGATGATAGGGTAGAATGGAGCGACTTTATTGACAACATTGACTCCGTGATAGAGCTTTGTTCTATTGAACTCGTCGATAAGTTGTCTAGTTGTTGTGTCTACTCGAATCCCCTTAGATTCACTAAGAGTGAACAAAGTGAGACCCAAGAGAGCCCAGATGAATGCTGATCTGAAATACATCTTTAGAATTAGAACTTTATAAATTAGCTCAAGAAATTAAAGAAGTTAAATAATTTGTTTATCTCGTATGATTCATAGTCGAGATCCTAATTAATTATCACAGCATTAAGAATATCATATCTTTTCCTGCCCTTTACAAAACAAAGAGATTCTCATTCCCGAATTTCTCTTGGTATATATTTCTGGTAGAGATTAGTAGATTAACTCCCAATGAAACCTGAACAGGAAAGTTTCTTAGATACCTGAATATGTTAAATGTGAAAATACAGATTAAACTTTCGAGCAGGTCTCGATTAGCGAGGATTGTGATGATGTATTAATTCTGACGTTGGAGCGATATTATCGATCAATATCATGTTCTTTGTGTTGGGAAGCAAATTTTGATTTAATAGGTTTACAATCAAATTTATGAAGAAACCATTAATTCTTTCGGTAATTAAATTATTGCTTTAATATTAATGATGTCTCCCACCTGCACTTGAGGCAAGGCACTCGCCTTATAATGAGTCTTGTCGATTCGCTCAACCAATACTTCGTCTGATTCAATTGTCCATTCACCACCACTCATTCTCGGTAAATAGAACTCCGAAACTCCAGTAGTGCATCCATTGAACACGAAAGAGTAGCTGAATGATTTAGTTTTTCGGTCAAACTTGTATGATTTAGGTACTCCACAAGTGGAAGAGAAATAAGGTCTTGACATAATTTCTGCTTTGTTGGACTGTAGGTTGCCATCATTGTCGTAGAAACCTTCCAGGACGCCTGAGGAAGTCGTGAAATCTGCATACCACTTAAATTGCCAGTAGGCCCATGATTGGAAGCGCTCATCAGCATAATTCGTTACCCAATCGATTTCATTGATGGCTTTAGTGCTGTTAGTATACGCGCCAAATTCTGTAAGAAAAGAACCAATCCCGAGTGATTCAGCTGCTTTCAAATGCACATAGTTGCTCACTGTGTCAGCAATATAACAGATGGTTGGATTGACTGGATCCCCAACAGCATCATTTGTTCCACAATAAATGTGATAACTGAGAACTTGTCTGTCATTATATTCCGGTCCACCAGGTCCTTCGGTGAAGCCCAACCCTATTGAATCGAAAGGAGAGGCATCAAAAAAGATAAGGGTCTCGTTATCAACCGATCTAATATACTCGTGTAGTTTTCTATAGAATGGCTGCATATAATATTTGTTAGCATATCCATCAGAAAGCCCAGCCCACCAATCATTATAAACGTCACCGAACCAAGGCTCGTTTATAAGTTCATATCCCATGACGTTCTCTTCGTCCTTGAAATAGTCAGCGACCCTCCTCCAAAATTCGCCAAATGCATCACCTATCCCATTTACATTTCGATAGAGATTGTCAAAGCTCTTTCCAACATCATAAGATAGGTAATAATTTGCAAACGACTTCTTTAGGCATGATTCAATCGTCGGATATCCATCAGGTCCATATTCTAAGTCAACTTCAACTGGATCAGGGAACGATTCTTTTACGACAGCCCAGTCAGGTAACCCTTCTCCACAAAACTGCCTATTGAGGAGATCTTGGTGCATGTCAAGCAAGACGCTCACGCTGTATTTTGCTGCCAGACGGACTACATCTCTC
>ENA-UOTX01000392-UOTX01000392.1-compost-metagenome-genome-assembly--contig:-NODE-392-length-47944-cov-11.850294_pt1 | contig 47944 bp, 34 predicted proteins | sample MGYA00238143_ERZ746982 | MGnify/ENA primary metagenome ERZ746982 (study PRJEB28758, sample SAMN06268862) | compost metagenome | isolation source: single cell | place: USA: California, Emeryville, Joint... | reverse complement strand
CAAGACTAGGGTAGGTTACGTCTGCAAATCAATTTTGCAAACCAAGATAAAGAAATTAACTGGAATCTCAAATACTCCTTAGGACACAAATATTTTAATTGAAATTGTGGTGGGCAGTAGTGCTGGTGGGAAGTCAGAGAGAAAGAGCAAGAGTTGAACCAGCATTACACTTCCTTTTATAGAGTTTGCTCTCAATTTAAAAAAGCATTTTCAATTCGTTTAGTGTAGCAATTTCGGAAGACTTAGATTATAATTATTGTCTCATGATATCTAAATCCTAATACCAGTTTTAGATTATTAACAATTTTAATTGGATAATAATGCTTCAGGATTTGATCGTGAATGTTAGATTATATTTCGTTAGTTTTATTTTCGTGAACTTCTTCGCAGTCAAAAATGGCAGTTTGATCAGAGAATGTCATCATTTTGAAAGTTCTATCAAGAAAATCTGAAGTTGATAGCAATGCTGTTTGAAATGGTTCACCAATATGTGAGAAATCGAGAGGTCCTGAATTTTGGTTCTTTCTAGACTGATGAGCTTCTTCATATGCTTTTACATTGAATCTAAGCTCTTGAGAGCACGTTTAGACCCGGAAATCTCAACAGCATCAAAGATGAGAAGGCAAGGGGTAAAAATCTGCAAAAAATGCAACAAAAAAAATTCGACCTCATCCTCACACTAGACCCCCCCGCCATTCTTCTAAAATATCAATAGCTTCAGCGTCGCTTTGGCAATTTTCATAAGTGGTCATGACTCTCTTCTCTGTCATGAAATAAAATTTGAAAGTATCTTCTACCGGTGTTCTTGTCTAAGAAAGAGTAATACATATACAATAAATAAAAATACCGAGAACCAAAATATTCAAGTATTATTGAGAATCAGTGTTTAGCGTGAGATTCCGTTAATACAAGAAACAAGTCATGAGGTGAAATCGCACGTTTAAATGGATAATATGATTCCCAGTAATTTCGCCAATTCCCAAATCAAACTGCGAATAGTTGATGAATCTGTTTTATCAGTAGCTTATTTCCGCAGTATTTATAACTAAATTAAATGGAATCCGCAAAGACGTTTCAAGACACTGAGTTCTACGGGCTCAAGCAAGTGAAAACTGATGCAGCTCAAGGGCTAGGAACTATGATAAGAGCTATCAACACCGACAGCCAAGAACTCGAGTTAAGAAGCAAACGCTTCGGCGACAAAGAAATAGAAATTGTCGCTGCCTTTAATATTCCTCATCTCCTCAAGCTCGATCTTTCAGGCAATAGCTTTGGAAAAGAAGGCGCTCTTACTCTCGCCAAAAACACAACATGGAAAAATTTAAAATGCCTTGATATCTCAGGATGTACCATTGAGGATGAAGGCGCTGCTAACTTAGCCACAAATACTACTTGGACTCTGCTATCTTCTCTTGAAGTCGCATGCATTAGAATCGGGGCTAAAGGAGCAGCGGGACTGGCAGCTAACACCACATGGGCGAACCTCCAAATATTGGATTTACGAGGCAATCACATCGGAAACGGAGGAGCTGGTTATCTAGCCACTAATAACAGCTGGACACGGTTGCATACATTGAACCTATCTACAAATAAGATCGGAAGCGAAGGCATGGCTTTACTAGCTCTTAATAAATCCTGGACGAACCTGCAGAGTTTGAACTTGACAGATAATTTAATCGGGGAAGAAGGTGCTGCTGGGTTAGCCAAGAATCGAAGCTGGGCAAACGTCCAAACGCTGTGTCTAACAGGATGTAAGATCGGAGATGCCGGTGCAAAAAGCATCGCGATGAATCCGACGTGGACTAATTTGCAATTTCTTTATCTCCTGCATAATAGTATTGGCGATGAAGGCGCTGCAGGGCTAGCTGCGAATAAGAATTGGACTAAACTATTTGCGTTGCAGCTTTACGACAATAGAATTGGGGCAGCAGGTATGGAAAAACTTGCAGCTAATATGGTTTGGACCAATTTGAATAAACTGGACCTGGCATCAAATAGGCTTGATAGTGAGGCTGTGGAGAAGTTGGCTGCGAATACGTCGTGGGTGAATCTCAGAAATTTGGTTTTGGATGGGAACGATATAAAAGATGAAGGCGCAGAGAAGTTAGTGCAGAACAAGAGTTGGAAAAAGCTACAGAAAATCGGATTGAGAGACACGAATATTTGGGATAAAGGGAAAAGAGCACTATTTGAGTTTCAGAAGAAATTTGTTGATTTGGAATTCGAGTTTTGGTCTTATTAAATTGTGCTTTTGTGATTTTTTCCCTCCGACTCTATCTTTCTTCCAAAATAACATGCTAGAAAAATATACTTTTAGACTCTTTTCAGCAAGCCTAAACTCAAATATTGTTACAACTTATTCATTTCATCGTCCTTTAATATCAAACTTCTTCATTTATAAAGTGTTTATGTATTTGACGTTTTAACCGCGTTACAACTAATACTTTGTCTTTTAAAAAAAATCTAAAAAGTAGAGAGAAACATTAGACCTAAAGGAATAAATCAGTTTGGTTGAGTAAGAGGGATGAGTTTAAGATTTTTTTAAACTCAACAATCCATTATCTAATCAGATTTAAAGGAACAGAAAGGAAATGCTATCTCATTTGCTGATTGACTTACAAAATTTTATTTAAGGTTTCCTAATAGCACAAAGATAAACTATAGAAAAGTACCAGATGTCATTCACAACTCTCCTCTCAAAAAAACAGCAAGTACTTGGCAACGGAATCCCTCCAAGAGACGACCCAATTGAGGAAAAAGAAGCTAAAGCTGAATTCACCTTTGTCAAGAACCAGAGCCACGAGAACCATCAACTATCGGATCTATCATACAACTCGGCGAATCCTTTGGAAGATCTTAAATCTCTCAGATTTCACCATCTGTTACACAAATATGACAATACAAACTCAACACATACTATCTCTCTTTATTTTTCTGATCCATCACATTATTCAGAACAAGACTGTTTGCTTGAACATTTAAATGTTGAGGAATTTAACACTGATCTAATTCTTTCGAAAGATTTTCAATTGATCACTCCGATCCTCTTCACAGAAGTCGGGAGAATAATTTCGAAGAAAGATGGCACAACCATTGGAATTGAATATACTTTTAGCTCTGACGAAGAAATTGAAAATATTCGCTTTTGCCGCGATGAAATAGCACGCTTGAAAAGCTCTCAGAATCCAAAAGAAAAGCTAATATTTGTTCATAACTTTTGCTGGACAGCTTCGTATGTCCTTACAACATATCAAGCGTGTTGGCAGAGCCTCGATGATGTTATTATCGCTGATACGAAAACTGGGAGAACTCACTTCCTCCTCATCGGCTGTCATGAGTACAAACAGGCACCGTACATTGAGAATCCGACACCTTACGTTCTGACCTCAATTGAGAAGAAAGATAAAGCAGCAGAGGATAAATGCTATGTGGAATATTCACTATACTTTAAGCGGCTGCTGGGAGATTTGTTCGGACTAACGCCTGAAAAATTGTCGAAAACCTCAATGCAAAAGAAAAACGAAGCTCTATTAGAAACAAAGATTTCATGCTTATTCAAATCGATACCCCAAGCAAAAGATATAACTCACGAGACGCTACAAATCATCCATTCAAGCTTACTTTCTATCTGTGTCTCCTTTCAATCCATTAGAAAAAAGACTCCCAAAGAAAACAAATTCGAGAAAACTCAAATGAAAATTGATAAAGCGATCTGTTGTTTATCAAAATATGTCAATCTTTTTGTACTTGATATAGACTTCATTAAAGGGGCAGACTTCAGCAAATTCAAATATGACATAAGGTCTGGTGGCATAGGAGAGGTCTTCTTCATACACTCAGCAAAGTTTGTCGAGAAGATATTGCCGAACATCAAACAATACAAAGAAGAGCGCATCCAGCGCCCAAAAAGCACGAAGCTATTGTCAGAATTCAAAGTTCTTAGACGCAACGTGCTCTTACTTTTTACGAATAAAGATTTCGCTGAAGCCCAGAAATTCATCAACTTGGTTGAAACAAGAAGAGAATTAGTACCAAAATTGGGAGATGTCATAAAACAAGATATTACTATTCCATCAGAGTGGCTTAGGTTGCCAGCAGACAACAAATGCTTTATTGTCATGGCCAAGTTTGGCCTTTGTACAAAAATCGACAAAGGGTGTTATATCTCGGTGAATGACCTTCATATCGAAAAAGGTTATGTTGTTGATTCTATATTTAAGACGTTATGGAATTCGCTGGGGAAATACATCAGAGAGAGTCTTCCCTATTCCTATCAAATGAAAATTGTTGGAGTATTCCATGACGGATATCTGCTACCGATGAAAATTATAGAAATTGCTGCTAAGCCAGAAGAGTTTGTTGCAAAGGCGCTTGCGAATTCGTTTGGATACATCCAAGCAGTTCAAGCAGAAACAAACCAACCCATTTCGGATATGCACGAAATTTATAAGATACGTCAGAAATTTTCTGATATTCTGAGGACGATTGCCGCATTCTATTGGAAAGAAAACTGCAGGCTTCCAAATAGCTTGAAACAGATAAGAGTCTACGATGAGGAATCTGTGGAAAATGAGAAAATTTTCCCAAATGAAAACTCTGACGACAAAGGCGAGCTTCAAGCCTTATTTGACGAAATTATTGTGGAAAGAAGCGAAGACAAAATTATTAAGGAAAAATGGACATACGATTACTGAAATTTCCTGCCTCTTTTTTTTTGAAAAAAATATTGTTTTGATGGTTGGTTGCATTAGTTTACTTTTAGAAAATCGTATAGGTCGCAATTGCTCAATAGGTATAATTAAAGAGAGGCTGAGTAGCTAAACTATGCTAAGTGAAAAAATATCTTGTTCGAGACAAATAGCCCTCGTACGTCATGCAGCAACAAATTAGGATATCATCACATTTTGACACATTTTAACATGAGAGAAAGAACAAATAGTTGCACAAACTTCGATTTCTCAGATCAGAAATTATACTGCTAAGTTACTATACTCAGGATTTTAGATATACAGAAATTTCAAGAGAGACAGAAGAAAGGAGGAAAAAAAGAGCAAGCCGCTTCAACCAGGACGCTGATGTAAAGAGTTACCAATATAACAGTACTTTAGTTACATTACGATATGAAAATAAACAAAAGTATTCTTGAATGCAGGAACCTGTACAACAGTCGCAGGCTTGTGATTTGCTTTGCATTAAGAACGTGAATGCATTGAATTTCTGAGCTTCAGTTAAGAAAACGCGATTCTAATAATAAAAAGGACAGGTAGGAGTTAAATTTGATCAAGACCAATACTGACTCTGAAAGAGGCACACCTGATCAGTTTGGAGTTCTGACGAATTTTGTATATAATCATCAACACTTGCATCTTATATTAATTGAACCGGAAAAAATATTTTTAAGTTAACATACACGAACAAACATGGAACCAACAAGACAAAAATCATCGCGCTGTGGGCCATATTTCGTTACAAAAACGATAGGAAAAGGAACTTTTGGCACGTAAAGCAATATAACTTTAGCAAAGCCTTATTATCACTGCTAGTGTAAAAATGGGCGAGCATCAGACAACCAAAAAGCATGTGGCTATGAAGTTTTTGGACACCAAAGGCACTGACATGCAAGAGATGATGGCGGAAGTTGAGATTCTAAAGAAACTCAAGCATCCAAATATCACAAATCTCATCGCATTTGACACCAAAGCCATATATACCAAGAAAAACGGCACTCAATTGGAACGTTCAGTGATAGTAATGGATCTTGCTGAGCAAGGTACCTTGTTCGAGTTTCTGAAAGTCGCAAACTCGCTGAACAAGAAAGGTTTTCCTGAGCCAATCGTCAGAAGATACTTTCATCAATTGATATCTGCAATTGAGTATTGCCACAAGCAAGGCGTGGTGCATAGAGACTTAAAACCTGAGAATATCTTGCTAGACGCAAACTACAATCTCAAAATCGCTGACTTTGGATGGGCGACTATCGCTGATAAACTCAAGCATAACACTGATGCTGGAACCGACAGGTTTAACAAAAAAATATGTACTTAGAATGCTCATTTTGATTTAGTTTCCAAGCTCCTGAGATGAAGACAAGTCGAGGATATGACCTTGAGCCTGTTGATGTATTCGCTTGCGGGCTAATATTGTTTTTGATGTATGCAGGCCACCCACCATTCAGAAAGGCGACGCAAACCGATTCATGGTACAAGTTCTTCGCTGCGAAGAAACCGGATCTATTTTGGAGTTACCATGACTCAGCTAAAGAAAAAACCCACGGACCCGGATTTTATACAGAGGATTTCAAAACATTGTGCTCTAATATCTTTGTCGCAGACCCAGCGAAGAGATTCACGATCAAGAATATCAAGGAAAGCAGTTGGTATAAAGGAGAGGTGGCCGATGATGAAACAGTAGCCAAAGAATTTGCGAGATATAAGAGTCAGCTGAACGATTATTTCCAAGCCGAGAAAGAGGAGAGAAAGAAGGAAAAAATGAAACATATTCAAGAATCTCAAGAAAATGCTGCGGGACAAGGACAAGGGGCTTTCAATGGCTTTAAGGCTTATCGAGATGTCTCAATGGTAATACAACGTTAATTTTGACGGGGAAAAGCTTATAAATTGTATAAAGCATATTGATCAGATGTTAGCAGATCTGCAGCTTGATGCTTCGATCGAGTTTGATAAGATGACTGTAGAATATGGAGGGAATATTGAAGAATCGCCTACTGCATTGGTATTCTCAGCGGATCCGGCTTATCTATTTAAATGCTTGACGGTGGCATCAAATAATCTTCTTCAAGATTTTACTCTTAGCAAAGAGGGCTACAAGGTAACAATTTGGTAGGTGACTTATTCTAATGGGCAAATATCAGATTAAGGGAAGTTTCAAATTGAGGGACGATGACGATGAACTTAGAGAGCTTGTAATTAAAATTCTTGAGCGAGAAGCTGAAGGATCATATACAATTAGCTTCGGGCTGAAGCAGGTAATTTTTCTGATGAGGCAAAGAGTCTTATGTTTTATTGTAGGGAGAATATCTAGATTTTATCGAATTTTTAGTCGACAAATTCCATCCAGAACTCAAGAAACTGCTAAATTAAAAAGAAAAGAAGATTATAAAACGAAGAAGAAAGGGAAGCTCAAAAGAAGGGCAATGAAAAAAGATTGAAGAGCTTTGATAAAAATATTTTGATTTGTCGCTCTTATATTACAAAATTATTCATGTATTTCTAAATCAAAGTTAAAAGGAAATTCGATTTTCATATGTATTTCATACCGACAAATATCAATCAAAGTAACTAAATGTCCTCTTGAGAGTTCGATTGGAAAAAGAAAAATACGTGTTAAGGAGCTGCTTCTTAAGTATTGTTGGGAATTGAGCAAAAGATAACTTTGTCAATGATTTTCTTTTGTTGGACTAATCGCCCAAATTTCTTCATATAGCAGATCCAAATCTCTCTAAAATTTCCTATAGCAATTTACAAATTGCTATTCAAATTGATTGTATTCAGCAAAAATGGAGGGTTATATACATAATAAACTTATCACAAAACCAGAGCGTTCTAGCACACTGCTGAGGAAATGAACCGATGAACTTTTACTGAAGCATCTCTTGAGACAGAAACAACAATATCTCCTTTAGAAGACAATATTACACTTTGGATCCAATCTAATTTACACAATTAGTGTTGCTTAACATTTTGAAGCCGTTTTATTACCTGAGTGAATTTTATCATATTTCTTCCTCACAACTTTCTTCTCCACTTCAAGTATCGCCATAGTGTGATCTGAAGACCCAGAAATTACATATTTGCCATCCACACTTATCGCTAGTGATTTAATCCAGTCTAGCCAGTCCTTAACTCAGACAAACTCATGGTCACTTGACTTACGCGAATGTATCGACTCAAACCGATGGAATAAGACTCTGTCAACGATATCAAACACTTTGATCGTTCCATCTTCAGAACCCGAGATCAAAAATCTATTATCAGGGGAGAGCACCAGAGCCCGAACATTCTCTTTCATTCAATGGTGAAATTAGTTTTTCTATCCTTCCTCAATCATTTACCTCGATGAGCATCAGTTATTGTTAGATAGAGTCCCAAGTTGATCAAATCAAACATTCGGATTGTCCTATCATCAGATCCGGTTGCCACGTAACGCGAGTCTGTTGATACAGCAATACAGCGAATAAACCCTTTAATTGAATTAGGTGGCTCTTTCTCATAAAGATACCTGCATGAGCATGGTAAAAAGTGTGGAACAGAGTTAAGTCAGCGAAATTGAAAACCCTAATTGAGCTATCACCAGAGCCAGACACAATATAGCTGTCATTAGGGGTTATTGCCATGCATAGGATCCATCCTGTTGTGAAATATAATTCATTAGAACTGACAGAATTAAGGGGGAATCACCTGTATTTGGCTGCTCGTTGACGATTTTTCTCTTAAAGTTGACCAAATCCCATACAATAATTGCTTGGTCAGGACTGGATGAGACAAGTGTTTTGCTATCCGATGATATGCAGAGTCCCATCACCCAGTCCTTATGTGCATTTTCGAAAATGTGCACGGGCTTTTTGGTTTCGAGATCGAATATTCGGATGCTGCAATCAGCAGCACCTGTCACAAGGTATTTGCTATTTGGAGATATCGCAACTGATTTCACAGCATCTGTATCATTTAGAAAATATCAGAAAATGGATCCATGATTAGAAATCATTACAGTTGGGTCTGATTTCAAAGACGCCATCCTGCTTTAAGTTTTTTAGATTTAATATCTTAATTGTAGCATCGACGCTGCAACTTATTGCGTAGTGGTCGTCAAAAGTACGAATGATATTAAAAACTCTATCTGATAAAGAAATGTTAAAAAACTAGAATTCCTCATAGTTTACCTTGATGAAGATTCTCGAACACGTGATAGAGGGTTCGGTTTCGTATATTAAAAATTTTAATATGGTGATCTGTTGACCCAGAAATCACATATTGAGAATCTGAAGTCAGACAAACCGTTCTTGTTGGACCTATAAACTTATTCATAATCTGTTAAATGAACTCAGTTACTGCACCTTGATGAGCGTTCTTAAAAATTGCAAGCACTCTATTAGTTGTGTGAGAATAAATAACAATAGATTGATCTGCAGAACCGGTTGCCAGCAAATTTCTGTTGACTGAAATCGAAAAAATCGAGCCTAACAATGTCATTCAAAGTACAATTAGATATCATGCCTGAGGTGTTACCCGAGTGGATATTACGGAGAACTCTTTTCACAATTCCTGATCTCAAATCAAAAAATCTGACTGTACAATCGAAAGAAGATGAAACAACAGTTTTCCCTTGATCAATCAGCGCAAGGCAAGTAATTCCGTCTGAAAACGCGCAATTTATTCTTTGAAGAGAAAAAAAGAGAGACTCAGTACCTTCATGCCCAGTATTTATTGTTTCAGGATATAAAGTTCGAAGATTCAAAACCTTAATTGTAGCATCATAGGATCCGGAAATTAAAAAACGAGTATCAGGAGTAAACAACAACGAGCTTATCGTGTCTAAATCCAGCATTAAGTTAGTTACAAGAACAGCCTTATTACCTTCATGGAATTTCTCTAAGTGATAAGCTGTTTGTAGTTCCTTCGTCCTGTAGATTTTTATGCTGCGGTCCTGTGAACCTGAAGCCATCAGCGATCCGTCAGGAGATATGGCTACTGAGAAAATGCTTCCTAGCGTCATCATAATCAACAGAATTAATAAGCAAAGATCTCAGACTCTGCAATGTCACCTTTGTGAGTATTATTAAAGGTATGCACAAGCTTTCTTTCTTTGAAATTAAATAGTTTCAATGAACAATCAGAAGACCCACTCACAAGGAACTTGCTGTCCCGTGTCAACATAATGCTAAAGACAGTGTCTAAGTGCCAGAAATTTAATTTGTACGCTGCTCATTCTCTTATTGAAGAATTTACCATGATGCCCGGCGATCTGAGACTCGTCTCTAATAATCTCACCATTAGTAAAATTGTGAAAATTTGCGAGGATGAGCGTTGAATCTAAGTTGGTATTAGGAGAATCCTCCAACCCATCCAAGACATCATTGATAGTTCTTTTCTCATCGAATTTAAGCATCTGTGCTATCACATTAATTTGTTTCGAAGGATAGGATTTTTGTGATTCTTGAACAACAGCCTCGACGAATTTTTCGAACTGTGTATTATCTTCAAGCAATTCAGCAAGAGATTTTTCAGCAGACAAAGATATTTGTTCAAAGGACTCGTTAATACCAATTGCACGAAGCGCCATGATTCCAAAACAAAAAACATCGAGATTGTGGTTTTTTACAGTCATTTCATGTGCGAGACATATAGTCTCAGGGCTCTGATATTCAACGCAATCGTATTTATCGAAAGTTTTCGTAAGAGGAAGCAGTATTTCTGAAGCAGGTGATGGCAGCGAGGCTCCAACACAGAATCCTCCATGACTTTGGAAGATATTCCATTCATCCAGAAAATTGTTCTCTGTATTTAGCGCTGCTTTCTGAGCAAGTAGTCCTGCATGGATGTCATGCAAGAATATATTCAATTTGCAAGGCGATAGCTTTTTGCGAGCATCTATTCTCTCAAGCAACGTGTATCCAGGTTCGTAGAGTATACAAATTTCTGAGTTTTCGAAGTCACTAACCAATTTAAGGATTCTTTGAACTCCAGGAGACCCAATTTGCTGGCATTTTTCGAGATGAGCTAAGATTTTTGTGAATTCATTGGGTTTGACTCTCAAAAAGCGTGCTAAATAGTCTTTGCTATCTTCTTTGAGCTTTGCAATTGCGAGGAGAGTTAGTTTAGACTTCCGAATACCAACGATTGAGATAAAGCTGTCTGTCAATGAAGTTTGGAATTCTGAATCTTTCAGCATCTTCGATAAATAAAATTATGAGATATCAGAATGTACTTAATACAAATAATAGTAATAGTCAGGCTTTGAACTCGAGTTTCAAGACAAAGAAATCCTAGGATGTACTTTTTCTTGCTGCATTACTTTGTGGGTAGATAGATAGCGATTGTTATACATTAAGCACAGTATTCTCGCTGTGAGTGCGTGGATTTGCTCTTTCTTAAGAAAAATTAACCTTCCTGAGATTATACGTGTGGCTCAAAAAATTGATATACATCGTGGATACGAAAATTTATGTCTAAATCATTCATATGAATGATTTATGTCCATATTTTGTTGAACCATCTCATACCAAAATGACAACATCAATTTTGAGAATAGTTTCAGTCGACCATTGAAATTTAATATCACATAGCTCAATGCTTTAGACCATTAAATATCTGAACATACAAACAAACAATAAAATCCAAATGCATTTTATATCCTAAGCAACATTCACAGTAGTTTGAGCGTTCCATTTCTCTTTCAACTCTTCTATTTCATCCTCCATAGCCTTATCTTTGGTTTCTGGCATTCCATTGAAATAAATAATCGTGAGGATACAAAGGATTATGAACGTGGTCATTGGATTCACTCCAAGCCGATTCGTTATCGCTTCGTTTGCTGAGGCAAGTAAACTCCCAAGCATTGTCGCGGTGTTCACCCAACCCAACCCAAGACTCTTAACTGCAGTCGGGAACAACTCATTCGAGTAAACATAGAGCACGGTGTTACAAACAGCAACATTGAACTTAATAAACATAGCAAATACCTTCTCCATGCTCACGTCAAGACAATCTTGCCCATACAACTCACAGTACCAATTCGCTTGAGGGTTGCTGAACAGAATGAGTCCGATACTGCCAAGGACGGTCAAGACGAGAGTAACTAAAATAACTTTCTTTCGAGGCACTCTTTTGAGAATGGGAATCGAAATTAGGTAAGCTGTGTATTCCGCCAGAGCCATGAAAAATCCATTCCAGTAGATACTGCCATGAAGGTTATTCAAGGCAAACAAAGTGCCATAATAACAAAAATTTGACACAAAAAATAGCAAGAATGCTCCGATGCTCATCCTGCGGACGGACGGGTATCTGAACAGATCAAGGTAGGTATAGATACGATTATCAGCAGCAACGCCAGTATTTTCAGGCATATTTGCAGTTTTATTCGCAACAATCACAGTATGGTTAGTAGAGTCTTTGTCGTTATCAACTGCAGTTGTTATCGTTGTAGTAATTGATTTATTTGATTCTTGCTCGTTTTTTATGTCTCCATTCTCATCTGTGCCTTCTGGACCAACTCTCCCGTTGATCTCAGCAATCTTCTGTAAAATCTCCCTCACAGCTCCAAAATTATTTTTCAGCATCAAGAATCTAGCAAAATGAACCCAGTTAACCATAATCTCAAGCCAAAAAGTATTTTACCTGGGAGATTCATAGACATGATAGAAGAAACCGAAGTTTATTATCGCCGGAAGCGCAATGAAGATAATGCTGAAAGTTCTCCAATTTCTGAACAGGTAGCTAAGTGGCGGAACCAACGCTTCAGAGCTCGCCCAAATAATCATAAGTCCCGTTGTTGTATACTGCATATACTTCAAACTCGAGGTTTCTGCCAGCAACACAATAGTAATCGTCGTGTAAGACCAAAACCCGCTCACAGCCAACCCATAAAAAAGTACAACATACCAGTAATTTGACATTAGCGGGGCCAAAAAGATTGAAACGGCTCCTAGCATATATGCGCACAACAAAGCGAGCTTCCTTCCTCTGTATTCGGCGAATTGAGCAAAGAGGAGAGACAAAACTGCAGCCATAGTGAACGTAATACAACTCGCAATGTACACTAAATTGCTATTCTCACAATATAATCCAAATTCGAACACCACGCTGTGCTGCGAGTTAGGTTTCACGATTTTCTTCTTACAGCCTTGCTCAAGTTCGGTGCACTCAATAACACGAGAAGGGTCTCGTGGATCTTGACATTCGAACCGTGGCGACATAAATAAATAAGGTTGTCCCATAATAACGAATGCGGCTAAGATCCACTGTATTGCAAAGATGACAAATACTTTCAGTTGGTACTTATGCTCGCCTCCAACCTCTTCCAGCTGTGCTTCGACAGAGGGCAATGGCCGAGATTTTGTGTTTATTGATAATTGGGAGCTAGGTTCCTCTTTCGTCATTTCAATTTCGAGTGTTTTGATAGGCAGTTTGGTGGGACTCTCTGCTGATTCCTGCTCGGTGGCTTCTGGCTCGTTCTGGTTTGCTAAGAGGATGAATTATAGGATGAAATGTGAAGGGACAAAAATTTACCGTGTTCTGGGACGTCTTCTTCAACAAGTTCAGTGGAGACCTGACTGATATCTGCTGACATGTTCTAGAGCTATAGATATTTAGTGAGTTTTTTGATGGGAAATTACTTTGAGCAGATGTATGAAAGTTTTGTTGGGTACAAAGGTTTTTATTATTCTGCGTTGAGTTCTGAATAGTCCTTAATACGAGCTCAATTTTTTTCACTCAGTTTTGAGCTGAAGAAAAGAGGATATCTAGGGTTTGCAAACCGTGTTTGATTGAGAATGATTTGTTGGATACCTCTCTCATTGAAGAGTTTATCACAGATCCGCTGTTTCCACTGCTCAGAGGTGAATTGGAATTTTCGAATAGGAAATAGACTTTACTTAAAATTTATAGCTTAAAATAGCTGTGGTGATCTATTCTATGGGAACTATTATTTGGTTTTTGATAACATAACAGGACTGATGATTGAAAACGTCAGGTCTCGACATGAGAGAACACAAATTGAAAAAGTTCTTAAGATATAGATTTGAACAACTAATTCTAATTCTCTGATAAGAAAATGAAATAATCGTCCCTTCCGTCAGCAAAGTAAAGTGCTATCAAAATCTAATTCTAAGAGAAAATATCCGTCTGTCACATGCTACTGCATCAACACTATCTTGCCTCTATTCAAACCTTTGAAATGCAAGCAAGATTCATTAAATATTGATAAACATCAAACAAATTTTTGAAACTTTCGACAGCTAAATCTTCTTCAAACCGAAAAGGCTTCAATTTGGAAGTTAAGAATCTTACAACCGTAAATTTCGCTCCTATACATAAAACTCAAAAAGATTAAAAAAATTTCCGGGACTCAGTAATTTCGATTCGAAAAAAACTCATCTTTTAATTTAATCAAATCTTCCATTGGAATTTTGCAGTGCAGCTCGAAAAAAAGCAAAAGAATCGCGCGGAGGTTTAGACATCGGTAAATGTGAGAGTGATATTTTTCCTGAGCTAATCATCATTAGATCATTATTGAGAGCAAAGTTTTCTCCAAAATTCGAACATGAAATGCCAACTCACAGTTAAGAAAAACAGAATATCTGAATTAATCTTTGCTCGAATTACTCGAATGTGAATTTTTTCCTAATCTACTGCCTTTAGCGCCACGGAAAATTGTTCTATAGGAATTTTCGATGATTGTAATAAGATTTTAATACTCTCTCCTCGATCAAATTGAATAATTAATCTTAACAATGACAGAACTCCAGAATCTCAAAGACGCTAACCAGCACTTAGAAAACCTCATCGAAGCTAAGGCCAAAGAAATAGAGCTTCTTAAATCCCAATGCGCCCAATTAGAAAAGAACTGTGCTGACCTCAGCGCTCAGTCATCGTCACTAATTTCAACGACGCTAGGAAACGCTGAGCTTGAACTCAGAATCCAAAACAACACTTTTGAAGTTACCACCTTGAAGCAAGAAAACGCCACTCTCAAAGGGCATTACGACAATGAGAAAGGTGAAAATGACATATTACGCGAACAGCTCAATGGCCATAAGGCTATGCTGGAAGAGATGGAAAGGAAGATCCCGCTGCTGAAGGAGGAACTACGATCATATACGGAACAGAACGCGGCGCTTAACAGACAAATAGAGCAAATTCGAGCTGAGCAAGGCGAGAAAAGAATTAAAAAAGTTGTGCATGACATAAATAGTGTGTCTCTATTTGACATCAGCCAGCAGATCGTTCATGACGCTGAGATTACGGATTTAGAAAAAGAGATCGAAAAACTTACTCAGGAAGAAGGCCAAGTGAGAGACACGCTCGAGGAGTCTGATCGCAAGGTCTTTTCACTCAATTTCAAGATTCAGGACTTCCAAGGAATGGTAGATAAGTTGGAGAAGAAACGTGATGAGCTTAGGGGAAAGATTGATCATCTGAGGCAGCTGAACGCTGAGAGCGCTACTAATTTTAAGACTTTGTCAGTGGAGAATCGGAAATTGAAAGGGATATCGACTCTTGCAGACAACCCACCGGATATCTTGGACACAGGATCTACCAATAGGTTTTAAGGGTCTCCGTTTTCGAGATGTTATAGGCTATTCTTAAGGTTTATTGTTTATGTTAATAATTCATGCTTTTTGTGATTATTGAGTATCTTTAAGTACGAACAATTAATTAGAATGATCATCAAAGAAACCTTATCTGAAATAATCCCGTGATTATTTGAGAGTGAAAGTTGTATGAGCTGGTGAGCCGGTGTGAATTTTCCTGAAAATTTTCCTGAATCAGTTGAAATTCTCTTCCAATTGAGTGTTAGTAGCTTTGTTTCTTGAAGATTAAAGATATAGAAGTTTAATGAACGGAGATGCTAAGGTAAATTTAGAGTAATCTTGTGTTACCCGTGACGTTCTTCTGACTTACAAGGCGTCTTAACTGATTAATAGTGTCATTCAACCATTTGAGAATTCGGTCCGGTTTGTTGAAAAGTTAACTGCCGATTTAGAATACGAACAAATTTCCTTCCGAGTTTTTACAAAGATACATATCCCAAAAACAGTAATTTTCTAACCTCCAGGCTGAAGAAAGAACCAGCGTGTTGAAGCGTGAATTGAACGCATCGAAACACACTAAAACCAATCTGAAGGTTTTTTGATATTCAAATGAGATAATTGGACCGAAAATTACAACGAGAACCCGACATATGCCCTGTAGCATATCTTCTAAGAGCTAATGTTCGAATGAATCGTCATCCTGGCTAAATTTATGACGAACCTGTAAAGGAAATGAAGAACATCGAATCGCTCTTTTATATGGGTAGTCGGGAGAAAAAAATTTAGTTCTTTGCTAATTCAAACTGCGCATTGGACTCATTGTCTAACTACCATGGAATTATGGCGCAATCACTCATATCTTGGAATTGTATACCCAAACAATTTGCAAAATCAAACTCAACTTTTTGGTTTGAATGAGGACCTGGTAACACAAGCAAAAAAGAACCTCAATCCTTCTCTTATTGATGACAGCGAGTAGAAGAAGCTTTGAATCTGATGAAAGGAGCAGAATGAACATAGGATTAGCTTAGAAATCGAATTTTCTCTAACAGCATTTGTAATTTTGCTCGTACCTATCAACGGACTAGTTTTGGAGCACCTTCCCGAGTCTTAACGGCTCTAGGCAGAAGATGAGCTGAAAGTTTCTCAAAATCTTTCAGCAACTGAAAGAAATTAATTTTTTGAATTTTACATTGAAACGCTGCTCGTAATTTCACAGTAAGGACTAACGCTCTAAAGGGCAAAATCAATTATTTAACAACCGAGAAACTATAAATGTCTTAATGATGTCTAAAAAGTAAAATCTTGATATCAAGAGCAGAGAATTGGAGATATCCTTTAATTGCTCTCTTCAGAGCCTAGCCAAGATGAAGGTTAAGACAAAAAAAATTTGAATGATCTTCAAGCTATGTCGAAAACCGATTGAATGGAATATGTAAGATAATTTGTTTTCGTGACTTTCACTTACATTTCCTGGTTTATCACCAGTTTGAAAAAATGAATGAAGAAACTGTTTGAGATTTCTCGAAACATTCAAATTAATGGCAAGGAGCTCGTTAGCGACCTTGGAAAACTTATAAATGATGAAACTGATAGTAAAAAAAATATGAAACACTGCCTAAAATCTGCAATTTTAGAAATCACTTTGCTACTACAGTCCTGATTGGTATCATAACTTAAGATTGCCAATCTGGAAACGATCCCTCAACTGAATCAAAATATGTTCCCGCCAAGGAATGAATTTAACTCAGTGATGGTTTGAAGTTGCTTTGCTGCAAAATTTTGCATCTGGGAGAGTAGTGGATCCTCCCATCTTTGAACATTCTGCTCTGGCCCGCTGTTAAATTGGTAAAATCTGTCATAGGACATATCTTCTTGCACGAATTGATTGTTATCGTAGATTCCTCTTTCATAGCTTTCATAGATGTATACGGGCTCGTTTGAAAGATATTGCTGCTTAACTTGGCTCTCTTCACAGTTAAGTGGCTGGTCTAATGTTGAATAGGAGTAAGAATATTGCGTATCCATTTGGCAACTCTGGTCATTGGAAGCAATTTCCATTTGTTGATCGGAATTGGCTGTTGGCGTCTTTTTCTTCTTATCAGTGCATTTTCTGAGGCGATGAGGGATCTTAGTCACTCTCCCTTGGGATTTATAAGTATTAATGACGCTTTTCACACTAGAGTAATTCACTTTGAGTTCTCTGGAGACCTAATAATTGATTTTAGGAATCGCCCAATGCAATAAATGCTCATACCTTGGTCATTTTTTCTTTTTCAAAAATAATTCTTCTAACCAGTTCCTCTCGGATTTCATTGGAGATGTGATGATACACGTAGCTCGCCCTTTTTCTCATTGGAACACTCTTATTGGATTCATCAGACTGAAGTTCAATGCCTTCTATGCCTTCAATGCCGTATTCTTCAGCAAAGTCCATAAACATGTAGCTGAGGGGTACTTTTGGTTGTTTGTTCGTTTGTTTTTAAATTAACTTATTATTATTACAACTCCTTAAATAATCCAACGGGCTTGATTCGCGTCGATCGGTTCAAAAAATTTTTTAAAATGCATGGCTTTTAATAATCGTCAGTTTTTTCCGTAATCGAATTATAAAAATCAAATCGTGGTTTTAATTTTTCGCGAAATTTTTCGGCAATATAGGAATATTCGTGCGGTGGATTTAATTATTAATATATGATGTTCACTAGTGCGGAGATCCATAACAGAGGTGCAAGCCCATCATTTCTCGGCGCTATTCTATTGAGATACATTGATTCCAGCGGATTCGCAGTGGTTAGAACACAAGGTCCTTCGGCTTCCAGTGTGCTCTCGTGGGAATTTCGTAAGTATCCAAAATTTGCGTTGTAGATAAAATTTATTTACAACGCGCAACAGCTTTTTTAAAAATGCGTGGTCCATAAAAATATCTAGAGGTTATTGTGATGAGAATCAAATTTAGGCTTTCTCGAAGCTTTTCTTTTGACCATAGAGCATATTTTTTAGTGAAGAGTTCGAATCTTACATGAATAATGATAAAGTCAAGGAAATCAGCCCTGCTGTTCACTGTTCTGGAAATCATATATCCAACCTTGCACTCAAGCAAATTTTTTGCTCTCATGATTGCATCTAATGAGCTAATATCAAGTTAATACATTGGTAATATGTCTGAAAGGTAATGTTGGAACTCAGCACTGGGTTTGGATGCTGGGTTGCTGTGAAAATGTAGATTAATGGAAGCACTCTAGTTCGTCGAGTAAGGAGGTTAAAGCAGGAGTTGGCACTGCGTTGGAGCAATGGATTGTATGAAAATTAATTCTGCAAAATCCGATGGATATTAATAATTTGGCCAACGCTAAAGGAGTTGCAGAGAGTTGGAATTAATCGCTGAGAGTTGGAATTAATCGATGAGAGTTGGATTAATTAAAAACGTTCCTAATTGTTCGAACGCAAAAATTAATTGACGAAACTCTAAATCAAAAAAATTGATGATAACTCCAAACTGTAAAATTGTTGTGGAAATGGTCTCGAAACGCCTTTACAAGCAAATGGACCATAAGCAAATGTGTTATTTTTAACAAGATCAAAAAAAGGAAAATGTATTGCATCATTTGATTTTGAAATTTTGAATACTAATGCAGTACAGTCTCAAACTCAAATTCCAGCTTTGCAAATAAATTCAGGACACACTAAGAAGAGCAGCATTTAATTACAGAGCATTTCTAACTATTGTCGCTCAGATTAATGGAGCTTTAGAGGGATAAACCTCCTGCCTAGGGAAAGAGGGCCCAATTCGGACATTCAATTCAAAGCAAACGCGTTCTATGACAATCAACTATCTTATATTTCTACAATGAGTCTCAGAAAGCAGTTGGATAAAAGAACTTTTTAATTCAAAGTGTTCTTTTAATTCACTAACAGCCTAAATCGGAATTTTTTTGCTCATGAGATTTCTAATATAACTTTGTTGATTCAACTAAAACATATAGGGCTTGCGCCAATGATGGTATTGAGAAGATCTCTCTCAAAGTCTAGCTCGTTCATTGAGTGCTAAGGTGTCCTGTTTAGCGATTTAATTTTTCGCAACACAAAAAATTACATGAAGGTAAAAAGTGATAGCAACCAAGTAGAAATTTTCAACCTATTATCGAGGTTAAATGCGCTAAAAATGCTCTGTCGATGATAGAGAAGAATTTATTGAAACAAGCTCGCAATTAATTGTAGACTTAAACGAGAGCAATTTGAAAATTTTTCTAATTACTTGTAAAATCAGCTTTCTTCTAAGGATTTGATATGAGAAGTTCATTATAAATTGCAATAAGCAGGTTCGATGTGATTTTCATGTAGTTACTTCAGCATTCAACCCAATCAAATTAAAACTGTGCACGTTAATGAAAGTATTAAATTAAATTTTTTATCTTCTGAGAAATCTCTTCAATTTACTGCTCGATGCGACATGAATTACTAAAAATTCATGCCTTAATTTTTGCTCCCTGCTCCTAAACCTTTCAAATTGTTACTGATTAACCTAGCTGCATATGACTCCTTTTTCTTATCACTTTAATTTGAAAAAAAGTCGGCTCGTCCTCCTCCTCAATCTGTGAATAGCTAAATTCTTCTGAAGAGACCTTATCTAATTCACAAATTGCCTTTGTTGACTTGTTCGATTTTCTGAATATCTTCAATATAAATTATCCGATATGCAAAAAATCAACGAAATCGAGACAAATCCAACGATCTTTGATCAATTCGTTTCATTTATTGCGATACGACGATCGGCAACCTCGGTTCTCGCAATCGGCAGACCCACTTGTATTGATCGTGATTTTCTCGTCCGATATTTCCAAATCCAATCGCAGAAATTCAACGAAACGATCATTTTCCTGCAACATCTTCAGAAATTTACACATTCTTCTGTCCAGCCGATTCGATTCATACTAACCGAAATGAAAACATCAGAGATTTGTGTCTTATATGATGCAGAATGCACATTGCTCGAGAGAATCGAAACAAAAAACTTCCTTTCTGAAACCGAACTTATCTCGTTCGTCAAGAAAATACGGGTAGGATTGGCCGCTCAAAGAGATCATATGAGTTCAAGTAATAATTTCTTAGATGAATGGAATATCTTTCAAAATAGCAAGAATTGCTACAATTTTACATACGGTATTGCTTTCCCCGCCCCAAACCAGAAGCTATTAGTTCCGTTGAACGACAAAATAGCTCGATTAAACTGCGAAGCTTATAACAACGCGTTTGACATTCAAAAATTTGCAGTCGATGACATTGATGAGATAAAAGACTATGATACGTTTTGCTTGGGGCTTCTTGCGCTTAAAGCGATAGGAATGCATGATTACTTAAACAAAGCACTTCAAAAGTGTGAGCTTGCAAGGATATCTGATTTCAAGCAAGTTCTAAGGGAGATTTTGGAAGATAAGTTTCAAGCTGTACATGGCAACAAAGAGTCGTTCCAGATAATTAACCATCTGCTTTTTGAATCAAGCGAGTCAATCGACAGTTATTTAAGCACTTTATCCTCTCCTGATCAGATGAAAGCTCCGCTGATATTGTCACCCATTCATAGTCTAACCAATGGTGAGGGATTAATACGTGAACCTAATGGACATCATGGTACTAAATTCAAAAAAACTATTGGTCATTATGATTGATATGCAGATTGCGTCTTTTCTTGCATGTTGTCTGGCGATGACAGGCTTTTAGTCAGCGGCTCAGCGGACTGCAGCTTGAAATTATTTGATTTTAAACAGAGAAAGGTGATTTATACAATCATCAACGCGCATAAAAGTAAACTCTTTTTCGCCTCAAAGCTTTCATTTCCAAGAAGATTCTGTGACAGGGACCGCAATTACAAAGGACGGGCAATTCTTGGCATCAGGTTCCCAAGATTGCAGCATTAAAGTGTTCTCTGCGAATGATAAGACCGAACTACTCCATCAAGAGATATATTTTAGAGGTGCTCTACTGCTTCATGCTTTTATCGTATGAAATTATTTTTTTCCTCTCTCCTAGGAAGCGTGAGCTCTATGGCCTTTACCAATGATAACAAATTTTTGGTTTCTGCCTCTTATGATGGATCCATCAAGGTTCTTGACCTTGAATCTCCGACGAAAAGATCATTGCACATAAAATATGCACATGATGGTATTTTATTGAGCTGCCTAATTTTTAATCGTCATTTTTCTTCCGAAAAGATGGAATTACAAATTTTGTATTAGCAGAGCAAGACAGAATTATCATATCCGTGTCTTTTGATAACACAATGAGAGTCTTTGATATCAAGACCGGCAAACAGAAAAAAGTAATAAGATATCTCCACTCTCGTAAATTTGTTCCTTTCTGAAAAATACATAATTAAATCGGCCAATGAAGGAGGAATCCAAACAATGTCTGCTAATTCGAGATTGATAGCAACAGGTTCAGATGACAAATCAATACAGATTTACTCACTTAAAACGGGGCGAGTAATAGCAAGTTTCCCACATTTGCACCAAGGTATTTAAATTCTAATCTTGGCTTTAAAACCCCTCACAGGACCTGTTGTTGCTATTTGCTTGACATCGGACTCAAAATATGTGATTTCTGGAGGATTAGATAAAAAGATAAAAATTTTCAATCTCCTTGGGAGGAAATTTGTTAAAGTGATTGATAACTATCATCAAGGTCAGCGATTACTTATTCAGTTCAAACTCATCTAACAACAATAGACTCTGTTTATCAAATCTCACCTTCCAATGATAACAAATACATCATAAGTTGCTCAGCTGATAGAACGATAAAGTTTTTAAAGACTGATACGTTCGAACAAGATGGAGTGTTTCAAATCCAGCCAAATTGTAGCAATTTCTCTTAACAATACTCCAAACTGATATCTTTTTTTGGGTGGTAGATTGCATTAAATCATTGGCAATAACGCCAGATAATAAATACATCATTACGGGAGCTGTGGATTCAGGGATAAGAATTTTTAATCTGGAAACCAAGCAGCCCGTCATGACTCTCTCCAAGAGTCAAGGTGGCCATAAAGATGCTGTTATGGGCCTCTGTGTTTCTAACGACTGTACAGCTTTTGTTTCCGCCAGTATTGATCGGTCGATAATCAAATGGGATCTGTCTAGTTACAAAGTCTTGCACTTTAGAGAAGAAACTCATAATGGTATCAATTTCCTGCTCACTTCTTCGCAATAAATGAATTAAAATCATAATAGATTGGATTCTTTGTCTTGCCATTAGCCCAGACAGTGCAATGATCGCTTCTGGATCAGCAGATGAATCAATACATATTTATCGTTTCACAAATTTGCAACTCTTGCATGAGTTTCATAACGCCCACGACGGTATTTCACCTCATCTGAGAAAAGTCAGGATTTAAGCTCTTTTTGGATAGGGTACATCAGAGCAATAGCCATCACACAAGATTCGAGATTTTTAATCTCAGGAGGAGATGATAGCGTTATCAAAATGTATGATTTACGGCACTTCCAACTCTTCCAAGAATTCAATAATACTCCACGATGTATTATTATTCAATTTTCTGTTTAGTCTAAGATGACCTTCTGCAGGCAATGTAAGGGCTCTGAAGGTTACAAACGACTCAAGATTTATTTTCACTGGAGGAGAGGACGGATTCATCAGCGGATTCGATGTGCAGAAGAGTACTTTGCATCTGAGGTTGCCTTCTGCGCAGAATTGTAAGTTTAAAATAACTCACATGCAGAATTTTCCTCATCTGTTCCTCTTCAGTTTGGGTGAAATGCTTAGCACTGACTGATGACAACAGACTAATCTCTGGAGGCACTGACCGTGTGCTCAATATCTTTGATTTAAATTCGAAATCTCTGATGATGGCCTATAAAGACTTCCATTCTGGTAAGATTGTCTTTTTGCTGGAAAAATTCTATTGTAAACCCACCTAGATTGGATTGAGTGTATAGCCTTATCGGCTAAAAGTAGTTTCCTGGTTTCCGCTTCTCGAGATGGAGTCATCAAGATTCACAGATATATAAAGACAGTCTGAGAGCACTCTTGCTCTAAATTCACTGATTCTTAGGAATTTGAAAAGGAGTTGAGAGATTAACTCCATGTCGATTTAGATGTTTTGTATTATTATTTAAACCTTTAGAATTTTTAATCATATATGTGATAGTCAATTTTTTTTCTCTCTTTTTTTGGAATTCAGATCCAATTGATATGATTGGGATGTATTGTTATAGGCTAACTTTTTTGCTTTGCCTAATCATTGAATTTTGCGTTTTTCATTAGAAAGATAGATAGCAGCAACCTTTGGTAATATTCCACTTGCTGATACAGGCTGACTTTTTTGTCATATGGATGTAGATAGAGTCACTAAAAACCTAATTAGTTCTTTGAAATCCAAACTTTATCATCAAGATATCTATTAGAAGAGCAGTATTATCAAACGTTCTGAATTCTCAGCAATCAGGATTTCATGTTATTTTAATTAGGATCACGTAGGAAATTTGAGTTGATGATGAGATAGATAATTTTAAGTTTGTGTTAAGCTACGTCTTCAAAGCATTTCATACTATTTTTCCTGTTTATTATTAGGAAAGATATGCTGATACGGAGTTACGATTAAATCAGATTCTGTGACTTATATCACTTCCTTCTTGTTTCACTTGCCAGCTTTAAACGCAGCCTTTCCTGTAAGTTCTCTTCCCGCCACAAGAGTATTGATATCATACGTACCCTCATACGTGTGAACCGCCTCCATATCCGCAAATCCTTTCATCACATAATTATCTATGATAATTCCATTTCCACCAAGAACCTCTCTACCCAAGGCAGCCACCTCTCTTCCAGTTTTCGTGCACCAAGCCTTCGCCATGCCTACCATACCAATCGTCGCTTTGCCTTCCTGATACAGGTTCGAAATTCTCCACACCATCAAGAGCATCGCCTGAATATTAGCCATCATTCTCACCAGCTTGTCTTGCACAAGTTGGAAAGATACAAGCTTCACTCCAAACTGAGTTCTATTATTGAGGTATTTGATGCAGTTATCGTAGATACCCAAAGCGATACCGACTGCAATGGCGCAAACGAAAACTCTTGAGTGTAGAAGAACTTCTCCAGTGGAAGCAAAGTCTTTTGCGTGAGTTAATCTGTCCTCATCTGGTACAAATACATCGGTGAGTGTGATATGACAGTTTTGGACGACTCTGAGTGAGAGTTTGTGTTGGATGACTTCTATTCGGACTCCTGGGCTCTTCACGTTGATGATGAAAGCGCCAATTTTGTTAGTTTGTGTGTCTCGAGCCCAGCAAATGAGGTAATCGCGGTTAGCGTTTCCAATCCACCGCTTGTTTCCGTTGATTTTATATCCTCCGTTGACTTTCGTTGCAGTAGTTCCAAGGTTACTGGCGTCTGAGCCAATCAAAGGCTCAGTTAAGCCCCAACCAGAAAGCTTTTTCATATCTCTAAAGTCAGGCAGATAGCGCTTTTTCTGTTCTTCATCCCCCAGAGCTTCGATTGTGTACATCACGAGGCCTGCATGAACGGTGAAGAAACTGGCCATAGACGCATCAACGCGGGCAAGCTCGGTAATGATTGGTATGAAAGCAGTTGGTGGCTTTCCTTCGCCATAAGGTTTGCTAAGGCAGATCGAAGTGAGCTTGGACTTTGCAAAGGCGTCAATGAGAACATCAGGGAAGGTTGCCTTTTCGTAGTATTCATTGATGATTGGTGCGATCTCTGTTTCTGCAAAGGTTCGGACCTTCTTCGCAAGTTCTCTTTCCTCTTGAGAGAAGAGGTCGTAGAAGCGATAGAAGTCGACTGAGGAATCGACGATACCTCCGGCGCTTTTACCTTTTCCAGATAACTGATTTGCGACAAGACTCAATCTTTCCATTTTTTTTTTCTGAAGAATTTTAAATATTCTGATGATGCAAATCTTATAATTGTTTATGAATGACGTTTTTATTGAAGATCGTGATTGTAACATTAATTCTCCTGAATCAACTCGAAAAAAACATCTAATCAAGATACATGAGCTTATTTCACTAAAACTCATTGGGAGATTCAATATTCTGAAAAGAGGGTTTACAAAGAGAGAGAGTACATCTATATATATTACAGAATTCATTCTTCGCTCTGTAAAAAGATGATAAACTTGATTGTTAACTCGTAATAATAGAAGCATATGCATGCATTTGTTAAATTGTGCAAACTTCAGAGCATTTCACTAGGCCGCTGACCACGATCAAAACCTCTTTTTGCGAGAATTGTGAAAATTATGCGACATCAGGTAATGAAAGGGAGGCAATCAGCAATTGCAAGATCTCCTTGCTGAAAGAAATCAAGAGATCGATATGCTCAAAGCGGAACGAATGGAATTTGAAGGAGTTTACTCCGAATTTACAGCAAAATTTTCAAAACTGCTGGCAAAAAACAGCAGCATCAAGAAAAAAGATCTTTCAACAATTAGCACAGGAAACACCATAAAACCAAAACACGAAGATAAAGCATTACTGGAAGAAACAGAAAAACTCTGTGAGCGACTGCGTCAGAGAGAAGAAGAAATTCATGCATTGAAAATGGAAGTTGAAGAACTCTCACTCAAAACCAAGGAATGTGGAACTATAAATGAGTGTTTGCAGGACGAATTAAGGAAATATCAGTGTGAATTAGAAGACTACAGAAGACTCAAAGACGCATTGGAGATGGAGATTAGTAATTTGAGGCAAACTCTCTCAGATTCTGAACAAATTCAGAGGAAACTACAGAATGAACTTGAAACAGTTGGGTCAGGCCAGAAACAGAAGACTATCTCTTCACAAAACGTTACAGCTCTAATGAAAGAGAACGAAATACTTAGAAATCAAGTTAAGGAGCTCGAAAATCACATCAAGGATCTTCAACGGAGGAACTCAGAGATTAGCTCACTGAGAACAAAGAATACATCATGAGTGAATGATGATTGAAGCTCAGATTTCAAACTTGAGTGATGTCATCGCAAAACTAGAATGCGAATTAGCACAAATGCAGGAGGAGAACTACTACAAGGAAGATGAAAAGCAGGAGATGTTGGACAAACATAATAAGAAGGTGGCAATGATGGAAGAGATGCTGGAAGTTTCTAAGGCAGAGAATGCTGAATTAATGGAAGAAGTTGAAGTGGTACAATATGAAACAAAGCCTTGCGAGAGCAGATTATGGCCCTCCAAGATAAAGTTCGGTTATTGTTTGAAAAATAAGATAGATTGACCTCTATACCGACCTAATTTCGAAATAGTATTAACCAACCCACAAATGAATATTCATCATTCGCTTAAATTATTGTTTCTCTCACTAACTCCATATAAGAGATTTCACAAGCCAATGCTAAAGTTCGACTCCAAAGAAAGTTCTAAATATTTGAGGTGATGCAAATTCCAATTTAAATTTTTCTTGGGTATTTTCTCTCAAATGCAGTTCCAGTCTGTACGTTATCCTTGTTCATCAAGAGACAGTAGAGACAGTGCTTTCTTTCTCATCTTGAGAACATTTTTCTCGTAACAGCATATGTCGCTAATGTTTCCGACGGCCTTGAGCATGTTGCTGTGAAATCAAAATAAAAGCTTTTTCTAATTCTTTACGATCTTTAAGTCGCTGATACTTATTCCTGGAAGATTTAATGACCTTTTTTTCCCTCTTAGAGTTTGCTGATGTACTTTACTTATTAAAAAAGTCTTTTGTACTTTATGAGTTAATTTCCTATCAATCTATTTTAATTAAGAGCTCCAGTCGAATATTGTCTCATCAAAGCAGATGCATATTTCAACTGGCACACCTTCAGGTTCTATATTCTTCAGAAACGCGCCATTGCCGACACTCTGCATGTTCATCACCCAATTCAAGGTTCTATTAAAAAAATAATGAATAATGATAAAATTGAAATAAACTATTTTTCATGAGTTACTTGCGTTCACAAGAATGCCTGATGATGCTTTGTTATTGATTTATCCGCCTAAGAGATTCATTGGTAAAAGTTCGAAAAATCTGTTAGGTTGGTAATGATTAATTTGAGCTCTTATTAATCCAATTCATGGATCCAAAAAATAAAAAATGCCCTTCCTTCTGACGAAGCAAGGATATATAACTAAAGATGACGATAGTAATACAGTTAAAAACACCAACTAGCAACCGCTTAATTGTAAAATTGCAGATTCGAAAAATTCCTAAGATTTTGAACATTTCCTACGTTATGCAATGAAGATACATAGCCTACAGGTAGCCTGGGGTCCTGAAACCTCGGAAAGGTCAGCGGATTCAGCGCAACATTCTGCAAATTTGCCGAAAGACTTAATATTCTTGAAGCATGCATGATTTCACCCAACGTAGGAGATGATATTTGGAAATTTGGATTTATCGAAGACGATAAAAAGTTCTGGGATGCTTGCAATCGTTGATATCCAGCTAATGGCGATAAATTCAAACCCAAAGAAGGCGAAGGGAAATAACCATTTGCGTTTATATCGCCAATATCTGAATTATTCGAAAATCTGAGAAATCCCAACTCATTCGATACACTAGGGATATGAAACCGCGGCTTTTGAATCTCCTTAATGTCCTCTATTCGAATGCTGTTTGTGAGACTGCAAGTATCTAACTTTGAATCCACAGTAGTATCTTTTTTTTCCTCAATTATTTCTTGTTTAGTTACAGATTTTTGCTCTTTAGGGCTGGATACAGCTTCTGGATTAACTGTTTGATGCTTTTTTCGATTTTTCTGTGGAATTTTTTTTACCCTGCCCTGTTTGCGATAAACATTAACAATTGAATTTGCTGTTGTGTAGTTTATATTTAAAGCTCTTGCCACCTGCAAAATTCAATAAGCTCGACAATGTTAGAATGTAATGCATACCCTAGCGAGTTTTTCCTTTTCAATTACTGCTCTACGGATGATCTCTTGCCTGTCTTCATCTGATACTTGTTTATAATGCTTCAAGCTACGAGGCCGAGGTATCTTCTTCGACTTCATATTCAAATTTTGTTGAGCATCCTCACTTCGAACGCTTTCTTGAGGGTCTTCTCTTGAAACTTTGCCTGTTATGTTGCTTTCTCTAGACGTCAGCTCATGCTCGGTAATGTGAGACTCCATCTTCTCTTTTCAATTTCAAGCTTGTGAAATGATATTAATTATGAAAAATCTTTCCATTCAGGTTTTCACTTGGCAGCTCGGGGAACCATTTAAATTTGCGATTTGCGGTGCTGAAAAACTTCGAAAGGAATTTTCGAGAACTAACCGGCCATAAGTATTTAGATAATATGCGGTATTAATTTGACTGGACTGGGGTCTGAATGTCGATTTTAATTAATTAACTTTTATTAATCAACGATTCTTAACGACTCAAATAAGCTCCGGTATTTGTTTAACTCGAATAAATTAATTTTTTCTACTTTTCGTATTTTCTCGAGATAAATCCAGCGAGTTATAAAAAATCGTTCTGGATTTAATTCATTCTGAAAAGAACTCGATGCACGAATTAGGGATTTTAAAAGAAGACATTTTGGAAAGAAAAGAGATATCGAACAAAATAGATAACTCTGCCGTCCTCACTACGCTTGCAAATCGAGCCCAACGCATCTGAAGTCCAAATACTAACGACTTTATAAAAAAGAAAGTAAATCGAACGATCAGGGAGCCGGTCTTTGATATCCATATCGTTTTTTTTGACGGCTTCCTTCTGATAAACCTTCGGCCTGGACCAACTAGGCCAGCTGAGCGCGTTTTAATGCAGTGGAATGATGTAATACTATAGTTCTGTTGTGAGCTTCCCATCTTTCTCATTGATCTAAATTAATTCGATTTAAAAGTTGGATTCTAACTGGTCAAAAAATTCAAGGAATGGAAGAAAATGCAGAATTTGGATTTTCTGCAACAGATTTTAAAATTCATGAGAACATCTTTTTGAGTCTGAATTGTTTAATGCGGTATCCAATGAACTTCTAAAATAGAACTCAAACCAAAATTTGCTGAATCCCTTTCAATACCATGCCATTAGCTGGCAAACGCTTGCCTTCAAAACTGGAAAATAATTGAGTGAGAGAGGCATTATTTGACGATGGGAGATAGAAGAAACGTTATTTTTAAAGTCATATTGTTTAGGAAAAGATTTCAAGCATTGAGCACTCGATAAGTTTCAGTCATTGCCGAAATTTAGGGAGAGTTTTGTCGAGAATTTTTTCTTTCAAATTGAAATCGTTTCGGAGAAGCCATATAAACTTTGAGAAGCTGCATAAGATCTTTTCTTGGAGGATTTTCGAGCAAAATTGAAGTTAAGGAACTTTTTCTCCTATAAAACAGTGAAATCTGCGACGATATTTGTAAAATAACTTACATATCGCCATATGCTCGCTAATATGCAAAGACTATGACAATGAGATACGTTTTTCGGGGTATAAAACACATAATCTTCATGAAAGTCGAACAAACAGAAAAAAATTTGTGCATTTGAATATACAATAATATATGGTGTCATCTTGGAATCGATAGCTCTGAACAATAGGTAATCAGGTGTCTTACTTGAGAGTATATAGAAAATCAAGGCGTAAAAAGGGAGATTACAAACGAAAGCTCTGTCCACGGTTATTTTTCTTTGATTAAATTAGAAAAGTGAATATCTTAATTATTCTTTTCGGTCACGAATTAAACACATGCTATTAGAGACAGCAAAATTTCTCCCAGAAATGAGCTCGAGTGTGATTTTTGCCTGTACTTGACTCTTGAAAAGCATCCCAAAGTAGAATAATAAAAGAAGAAAAGTATCATTTTCTAAACAGCCGATTAAACTTCCGCATTACTGAAACTATCGAAATATACTTTGATAATGATAATAATTCCGGTGTTAATCTGCTTTACGTTGCTGAAATGATGATGATGGCTAAGTAAAAATACGATAAAATTTGGAGTTTTTGACTTCATCAAGTCAGATTATCAAATATTGGTATTTTTTCAGTTATCTAATGAGAATGCAATATATCCTCCGTTTTCATCTTGCTATCAATGTTGGATTCATACTCGGAAACCACGGCTAAGAGTTTGCATGGTCCTTTCACCACCGATTGTTTTGCAGATTCTGCTCTTCTATATCACTTGAAGACTCAGCATTCATTCTTATTTGTATTGGATTGCAGTCACTGAACAATGCAGAACTTGTTTGCTAATTGACTATGTCCTCCAGCACAGCAGCAACGAGTTGATTCCTGGTGTCCACAATAGAGATGAACTTTATCTTTCAAGTAACAAAAAGCAGCTCAAGAAATTTCTCCTCCTGTAGCAATTTCAGGCATTATAACTGACTCTTGGTCTTCTGTTTGGTCCTCTTCTTCCCTTCTTCTTCGTCTCCAGATCATCTTATTAAAAGTTATCTAAGTGTTCTGAAGATCGATTATTTTTTTCCAGGCTCTAATTCCTGAAATTCAGCATTAGGACGTATAGTAGCTTTCCTTTTTGCCACTTTTTGAGGTCTCGTTTTAAGCTTGGGTTTAAAGAACTTCTTTCGCAGCTTTTATAGCATCATCGTTCTGTTCCTCTTTTGACATTCTTCTTTTCGTAGCTTTTTTTGTTCCTTGTAGTCATCACCTACTCTCTCCAATTGGAGCTGGCTTTTTTTTTGTAGCATTTATATTGTACATGTTTTACGAATTTTCTGATATGACGATATGTTGACTCTTATAAAAGTCGCACTTTGATTTCATGAGGTATGATTCTTAAGTTAGTCAAGTCAAGATCAATATTGAAAAAATAAGTTTTTAGACTTCGAAATTTCTTAAATTGCCAGTCAAGATGAAAGTATATGTCATCTTCGAAGATATTTAGCGCAAATACTGGCCAATTCACATTAAATCCCACCTTGACGAATATAGCATACTCTATGGAAAGGATAACCAGACATTATTAAAAAATTTCTAGTAAAAGTTTGAAGTGGCAGGAGTACTCTTTTCCTTTCAACATTGCAGGCTTATTGATCCTGAGAAATTAACATCATATGATTTCTAATGTTATTTCACATCAAAACATTAAATAGTTAATTTCAATGCGGTGCTTGATGCTGCTCAGGCCTTTACTTTTGAGAATTTATGACGGCCCGAGTTTTTTCAATCATTTTACTCCCTCACAATTGCCGTTCCTTAGAAAAAGTAAATCATTCGAAATTATATACCCATTTTTTTTTTTGGAACGATTTTATTAAATTTCCTAAGAAAGAAATTTCCTCAATAGCAGTGAAAAGCGTCATCAGTGAGATAGAGGGTCGTTTCATGAAATAGTTTAGCAATATCATCTGAGTTGCTCTTGAGATGGATAGACAGCAATGGGGATATTGCAACCATAAGTAAGTAAGCATGGGATCCATGATAATATTACGAACAGTAACAAAGCGAATCAGAGCCATTCTCTAAGAATAGAAAAGCGTTATCATAAACTCAATAATTGCAACTACACATTTAAAGAGTTCCGATCGGATCAAACGCGTTAAATTTTTGAAATAACGCGAATATTTAAATGATCTATTAATTGAATACCAACAGCAGCATTTCCATTACAAAAAAACATTTCTATCAGCAGATTAGAAAAATACTCAAAAATGGCACGCGTATTTATTTATGGCCCTCGACCTAAAGTCACAGCCGATGATCAAAAGAGCGATAGCACTGCGAAAGCTAGCACATCTCAGGCAAGAAAGTCTAGCGTTCAGAAAGACTGTGCATGGAAACCATCAAATTCTCACTGGGATTCTTCTGTAGACCAGCAGAGCACAAACGCACCACTCCAAAATTTACAGAATCAGATGTATTTTCAAGCAGGCTCACCAAAATGTGATCCTTTTATCACACTCTCTATACTGCTAACTCTCACAAGTGCAACTCTTACTCCAAATTATCAATCTGGTGAGAATCACCTTCAGAAGAAGATCAAAAAGGAAGACACTCCGATTGTTTTAGCCGAAAATTTAGAAAGGAAAAAGCAAACACAAGCATCGGTTTTAGAAATGATCAATAAACCTGAGAAATTGAATGAAGAACTCCGTTTCAAGTGTCGCAGCCACGAGAAAATCGTCAGTGGTGATAATAGCTTAAAGTTGGATCCCAAAGAACTGGAATTCGACATGGATAGCAATTTGGACCTTTCTATTTTCGACTCAGATGATGCTAGTGACGCTACTCAATTCACATTTGTACAAAAGAATAATTGGAGTTTATAAGTATAGAAGAATAATCACAATACTTCTAATACTTCTGATGATCTCACATTCGTAACATTAGCTGGGTATCACATAGAATTAAAAAAAAAGTTATGTCTGCATGATAATATATTCTTTGAAATGTTTTTCTATCTAATATTCGTATCTTTGAAAAATATTTCGGTGCTGTGTATAGAACCAAAGGAATGTTTAATTTGCTCACCGATGGTTTTTATGTTAGTCTTCTTCTTCATCCGAAATTAATACAACAAAGTTTAACTTAATCATATCGAGCTTTCAATGGAAATAAACATTGGGATGTAAGATCTGTAGTCCACATGCATTTCCAGATTTCTCTTCAGTCTAATGGACAGCAAGAGAAATAAATAATTATACTGATGAAGTCTTCAAAGGAGATTAATTACTGTTTAAAGTAGGTAAAGTTGATGAAATTAGGACTATATTAATACTGCTCGTGAATAGTTGAGTTCAATCGTTAATAATTCGTCAGCAAAACAGTAATTCTTTGTTTCCAGACAATATTATTCTAATATTCAATGGAGACTCACAATAGAAAAGTTCCACAGGTTTTCAATGATAAATGACTTAATCACTGGGGCTCAATGTAAGGGAACATCTTCAGGGATGAATATTTGAAAACTGAGACACAATAAAATCTTCTGGTAGATATACTGATTCCACATTGTAAAATGAGCAGTGACCTGGTGATTCGAAAGAATAGATTAACAGGAAAGATTTTCAAGGTCAGCAAGAAGGTACAAAGCTCCCTAGCCTTGTGTAGACACCAATGTTCAGAAGGATGCTGCGTGAAGTTGGCCAAGAAAACATTTACGAACTCAATCTTGAAAAATTTTTTTGATTTGGAAACGCATTTTTATTATTTCGATAGCAATGTGGGCCTCCCCCATAATTTCTGTTTAATCCTGACATTCTCAGACATTCTTGCACCGTTTCTCTTAGTTTCAGTCCAATTTTCTCAGTTTTTAAGTCTCTCGATATCGAAAACAGTGGTGTTAATGACTGAACCTTTCCGACAATTCTATCTCGAATGCTAAAATAAATTTAAAAGAAATCTGCACATAAGAAAAAATTTTCTGTGAGTTTTTTCCTAGCGCCACTCTGCCTTCTTTAGCTTTTTCCAAGAAAGTCCCACAAATGAGAAGAATAAGAAACGCTTCTGAACACATTTTTTATAGAAGGAACTGAATATAACGGAGGTTTATCAAAGATTGCCTTTCATGAAAAAGAGTTTTTTGCGAAAAGTCTTAAAAAACTGACATTGGCAACAAGAGAACCGCCTTAAAACAATTAAAGAGATTCTTAAGTAATTTAGCTTAGGATTAAGTTGTCAGCTACGAGATTTAGTTTCATTTTGGAGTCTTATACTTTTTCAGAGTGAAGAAGGTATGGAGATTAAGAATCTGTTACGATTGCAAGCCTGCCTTTCGGAATATTTTACAATCTATGGGTCATCCATCTTTAAAATTTGAATTATCGGGATTTAAATCAGAACAGTGATTTGATTAATTTACACTGGAAATATTATTTTGATTGATTTAAAAAAATCCTTTTCTTCTAAGCATCGACGCTTTATAACCGTTAGAAGCATTTGATGGTTTTAGATTGAAGCTATCCAAGCAAAACTCAATTTTTTAGAATCAAGCATCGATGCTATAAACACTTTTGCTCTCAGATCTAATAATTCTAAAAATTACGTTTGAATAGATGGAATCCCGAGGTCTAAGATCCCAGAAATACACTGGCAAAGCTGGGCCAGACCCTTCTCTCGAGAAGCGCGAGCCAAAATCGAATTCTCGATCGAAAAGAAAAAGAAAACTGCACTATAAGAAAATTTCAAACGAGACAAGAGCTGAAGTGGTGAGAAGAGTCGTTGTAGAAAAGGAAACGATTGCAAAGGTAAAGATAATATATTGAAAGCTTATTCTTGGCGCTTTGCAACAGGTTTCAAGAGATATGAAGCTGAGTTACACAACCACTTGCTCGATTATTGAGGTTTATCGAAAATTTCAAAGAATTGAGAAAATACCTCATAAGCTTAGAAAAAGAAAATTGAAGTTAGTTAAAGCGCAGAAAATAAAAAAGGAAGAAGAACTTAAGCAAGAATTTTTGCTGAAAGATGAAGAAAACCCTTTGAAGAGTGAAGAAAATCCATTAAAAAATGAAGAGGAACCCCAGCTTAAACTGGAAAAAGACTTCAAGACAAACGAATCGGTGATAAAGCACCAATTTTGTAAAAAGGAGGAAGGTTTGAAAATAGAATACAAGAAAAACGAATATCAGGAGCCAATCTCGCCTCAGTCGGCAAGTGTGCATTATTACAAACCGGAAAATCGAGGGATATCGCCGAGTTTTGAAAACTACTATCCAGTTAATAACTTGAACTTAACTAGCCGACTGAATCCAACAAATAACTGCCTCCTGCCAAATGCCCTTCCTGCGCCTTTCTCTACCCCTAATCCTTTTCTCCCTCTCAACTTTCGGGCGTCTCTGAATTTCCAAAATAGAGATCCATATTATTGCTCCTATACAAGGAATCAAGGTTTTTTCTCATTTCCGCACATGAACTGAAAGAAATGCCTAGACGAAAAGGAAGAACCAACAGAAAAAGACCAAAATAGCAATTAGATGTTCCCAAACTTCAATACCCTTAATTCAATTTAGTCATAATTATAGCACTTACTGTTTCAAACAAACATTTGATGTCAGCTATTTCTTTATTTTTTCTCTAAGTTGTTTTTTGAGTTTGTCATCTCGAAACTTTCAAGTAAAATTAGGTGTTTTTTCATATTTGCATTGGTAGTTGATTCTATAAGAGTTATCTCTGTATTTTTAGCACAACTCACCTGATTTTACAATAAACCAAAATGCTCGCAAAAGATTGTAATTAATCAGACTTCAGAATCACTTCGGGTTCGCTTTCAGAGATATGAGTAAATATATCAGGCCTAATCCAGATCAACTTAAATTCCTCATTATGAACGGAATCCAAACTCGTTCATGCTAAGAATTAGAATGCTGGTGAACTCAGATTTCATATATCATTCGGCACAGAGCGGAAGAATCAGATTCAAAGGAATGATTTAAGAAAAAATTTAAGCGACTAAACTTTTAGAGTTATGAGCATTTCATCAATCAATTTAACAAAATTAATCTCATCATTATTGCATTAATGTCAGAAAAGGAGTATATCCAGACTCTTAAAGACACAAATAAGCATCTACATGAGATGATAGAGACGAAAAACAAAGAAATCGAACTACTTCGTACACAATGTTCCCAATTTGAGCACGCTTATCTCCAACTTGCTTCAAAATATTCGAATCTAACTTTAATGAACTCAGTGGATGACAGAGGAGCTACTTCCACCTCTTCAATTGATCTTCAGGCAGAAATCGAGAAACTCAAAAAAGAGAACTGTAGTCTTCGTAAGAGCTTGGAGAAGGAAAAAACAGAAAAAGCTGACCTTATGGAACAACTCAGAAAATCTGAGAGGAGTCTCCAGGAAATGGTTTCCAAAACCAAATTAGTAATGCAGAAAATGAATGAGCTAAAAGCGAAGGAGTCTTTACCGATTCAATCCAATTTGTCTCAAGAAAGAGAGGATGATTCTTATGCAGCGCAGCTTTCTAGTCTAAAAGAAAGCAATGAAAAACTTGTGCAAGAATGCCAGAAGCTTAATAAAATCTTAATTGAAGAAAAGACAAAAGTTCGGCAATATGAGCATGAAATCCAAGACTATAGGTCACTGTTAGCAGAGTCTCAGAAAAAACTCGCAGAGCTTCACGTCGAGAATGAAGAGTTATACAAGGATAATACCATGCTTCGGGTAAAAATAGAAAGTCTAGAACAAGAGACTTCGTCTCTGAATTCTCACTCAAAATGAACAGACATACTCTTAGTAATCAATGATTCTGAAAAAATTTATTGATTTTGAAAAACAATATATTGGTTTACTTTGTTCCTTTTTGGATTGTAAAATTACGTTTCATTCTCTAACTGTGCAAATCTACTCTCCTAACTGATACTCCATAACTTCTGATTTTTATGGCAATCATCAGTTCATTTCTGTGGAATTACTCCAAGTCTATTATGATTCTTCAATTTCTTTTTAAAAAAGATTTCTATTTCCTCGACGCAGTCGTAGGAATACTCGATCCCTAAGGCTGATTCCTCACATTTGGAGCTGCTTTAAGCACAATACCTGATCAGATTCTCGCGTGAAGTATTTTTTTTCCCTTCCTTTTCCACTAGGTATTTCTGATTTATTCTTTGCACAGACTGGTTCGAAAGATTAAAAGTATGGGCAGATATTTTTTGAGTTTACGGATGAATTAAACAGTATCTTTTAATGTTAGTCATACGTATACTCTCTCTCTCCTCAGAGATATAAAGAAATAAAACAAATTCATGAAATCCAAATAGAAAATTCAAAGTTAATGCAAAATTTTATTTTAATTTCGATTGTTTATTAGAAGACCAGATTTATTATCTGCAATTGAAATTATCTTCCAATTCACTCTGTCTTCACATGCTCTTAGACAATGCAAATATAATCCGCTTCTGTTTTCTGTTAACATTGATACTCTCTCCTGGAGGTAACTACTCACAGTATTTTCATTGCTAACACCAATAATTTCTCAAAAGTCCAAGCTACATTAGTGTCACAGCCAAATGATGGTACAATAGTTATTCAAGACGCATTTATTGTTGAAGGAGCCATCACAGGCTGGTCACCAAATTCACTTAGCTCATGCGGTGGAGAGTCAATGATTGGCGGCAGTGGTGTATTTGGAAATGGAGGAACGAGTCAAAAAACATTTTCAGGCCTTCCAGCTCACTATGGGGTTGTAGTTTCTTTTCGAGCTTATTTCATCGACTCGTGGGATTCTGAATATTTTCATGTGTATGCTGATGGGAATGAGATTTATGTCGAAAGATGGGTGTTTACTCCGAGTCCATTGCAATTTTGTGGGCAAGGAAATTTCAATGATATCGGATTTGACCGCTCCACAAACATATTTGCTCACACTGCGAACACAATAACAATATCATTCAGTGCAGCTCTCAATGAAGACGCCGCGAACGAGGCTATCGGATTAAATTCATTGCAGATTGTGCTATTCCCATGTGACACTTCCTGTGCAACCTGTTACGGCCCAAGCACTAACAACTGCGCCTCTTGCACAGGAACTACTTATTTAAATCCCTTTACCAATGCTTGCGTAAGCACCTGTCCTACTGGTTACTATCCAGATACTTCAACAAAACGATGCAAGCAATGCTATCAATTCAGTGAGACGGTTCCGACGGATCAAACTTGCTCCACTTGCAACGGAGGAAATTCAAATAACTGTCTTTCTTGCTACGGCAGCGCGTTTTTTGATACCTCAACTGGAAAATGTCTCACTACTTGTGGTACAGGAAAGTGGTACGATGCTGGCGGTCTCACATGTCGTCCGTGCTATACAACAACAGGAACCGATCCGCAGTCATGCGCAACCTGCTCTGCTGGTGGAGCAACTGATTGTATAACCTGCCTTACAGGCAATTATTACGACACGGTGTCAGCTACCTGCGTAAGTGCTTGCCCTGCGGGCTATTTTGCATACTCTTCAGTGACTCCGAATAATGTTTGCCACCTATGTTACAAACACAACATCCCTGAATCCACCGACTTGAGCTGTAATGCATGTACAGGAGGAAACTCAAATAATTGCCAAACCTGCTTCTCTCCTTTACTTTTCGATACTTCTACGTATAAATGCGTCGTCACTTGCCCTATAGGTTGGTATCATGACATATCCACGAGTTCGTGCCTACAATGTTATCAAGCAGCTTCTCCAACCGCAACGCAGCAGTCCTGCTACACATGCATCGCAGGAACCGCGACCTCTTGCACCTCATGCGCTAAGCAAACTTATCTTTACACCAGCATTGCTGGAAGCGAATGCTTGCTCTCATGTCCAGATGGCTGGTATCCAGACGGCATTATTAACGAATGCATTAGATGCTATCAATATTCAGCGGCTACCCCCACGGAGAACACATGTCTACAGTGTAACGGTCCTTCCTTCAATAATTGTACGGCCTGTGCAACGGGTACTTTCTTAGATTCGCTGACAAACAAATGCGTCAATATCTGTCCTGATGGTTATTGGGGGAACACAGCTTCGAACACGTGTGATCTGTGCTACTTTGCTCCTCCAGCTTCGCCTGACCCTGAGCAAAACTGTAAGACTTGCATTGGAGGGAACAGCAATGACTGTGTAACTTGCAATTTTGGCAATTATCTCTTCCTGAGTAATACTACCTGCCTTACTTCCTGCCCAGATGGTTGGTTCCCTAACTCTACGACTCATACCTGCGATCCCTGCTATCAAGGAAACTTCCCTACTATCGAGCAAACTTGCGCAACTTGTGACGGTTCACAGTCCACCAACTGTTTATCTTGTACTAGCGGAACTTATTATTTTCCTGAGAATAGAACTTGCCTTATTGCCTGTCCTAGTGGCTATTACTACAACATTTCAAACCAGATTTGTGAGCTATGCTTTCAAGCAACTATCGACACTGATCCTTTACTTTCTTGTCTCACGTGCACGGGACCTTTAGCAACGGACTGTTTAACTTGTTATCCAGGAACTTACCTCTTTCCGACGAATACAAGTTGCATGGAATCTTGCCCTGGAATCGGCTGGTACCCCATTCCCAATCAAAATAGTTGTGGTCAATGCTACGCGCCTCCTAATGCAACTGTGGCCGCTCGAGCGTGCCTCACGTGTCAAGGGCCAGAATCGACTGACTGTATTACTTGTTTCCCAGGCACATATTTACTGAAAACGAGTGGTGAGTGTTTAAAAACTTGCCCAGATGGAATGTATAATGGACCGAGTGATTGGGCTTGTGAATTATGCAGCAACCCGAACAAGGATGATACTGTGGCGTCTATCTCACCATGTAATGGTGAATATCTACTGTTAAGTCAGATCTCGCTCAATCTAATGAGGGCGAACTACGCGCTTGCAGCTGTCATACCGCTTTTTATGAGAGGAAGTAGCCTGAGTACAATACTTCTCGGTTTTCATATCACTGACCTGGATCTTTTCAGATATATTAATGTCCATTTCCCTGCAAATTTCGAGATTTTTATCGGACAAATCGGTTTTAATAACATCATCCCAAACCCTTTCACTCTGATGTTGAGCGGGCTAAGTTCTAGTTCAAATATCGGTAAATTCAAGTATTGGTTAGCTACAACTTCATTTCTGGATTACTCTGGTGTGTTTTTCTTGAAAGAATTCGTTCTGCTGCTACTTGCTGGAATTGCTGCGCTGGTCGGTCTGGCGTTAGGAGCGAAGGGTAAGAAAGGCTGTGCTTCATATGTTATCGATCTCTTCTGCTGGAATCTATTCGTTACATATTTTCTGGCGGATTTCGCCAACATGTTCTCCAGCAGCATCCTGCAAATACGAGAGTTCAATAGTGAGTCCGTCTACAATGCTGCCTCACTTGCAGTCAGCGTCATTGTGATCGTTGGGTACGCCTTTTTACACAAGAGAATTCTTTTTATTCTGAACCGCGAGTCCACCGAAGATGGAACATCCAATACTCCATTCACTCCAATGAAGTGGACGAAAGTTTCCTCTTCTCTCGTGATACTCGAGAAGCCTTTCAGATTCAACAATCTCTTCAGGAGAAATTTCATCCTGGCTCTCCTCTCAGTCCAAATTACAGTAATTTCCATAATCTTTTTCGTCCAAGATTTTGGATTTTTCCAAGCTGGTCTTTACGCTGGAATTCATGCAGTATCGTTTTTAGCCGTGTGTATCTTCCTTCCATTGAATGGATTTGTCGAATATTTGATCCTGCTGGTCAATCTAGCCTGGAAAACTGCATTGGGCTCTCTTGCACTATGCATAGGGATAGATGATTTCTTACTAACATGGGAACCGGAAACAAGAAATGCTATTGGAGTCGCATTGATTTATCTGTATTTGGTCTCGATTATTTTGAATACAGTTCTTGCAGTGTTAGCTCTTCTCTGGGCAATCTATCGATTGATTTGGCCAGTTCAACCGAAGCCAATTGTTCGAGTAGCTACACCAGCACCGAGAAAGAAGGTAGCTGGCCTTCAGGCTGTATTTCCAGGGACGCGAGAAATTTATCGACCCTTTCAGAAGGATAATTATGTTTCTCAGTCGGATCATGTTAGCGTTTCTAGCAAAGTTTCTAAAGTTTCTAAGCCAGAGCATGATAGCAGATCAAGCGGAAGTAGCAAAAGTACCAAAAAACGGCTTGGTCTTCAGGTTGTTTATCCTGGAAGTCGTTTAGCGGTAAATTTGAAGAAGAAGAAAGGTCGAGAATTTGCCTCTAAGTACAAAGCTTAAAATTGGAAATATGGTTTAATTTAAGTCCACTCATTTTGATATCAATCATCCAACATATTTACATGTATTAAATATTATCTCTCTGTAAGCAGGCGGTAAGCAAGCGCCTTGCTATTTCTCCATATATCAGTCTCGATGTCAACTAAATTCTGACATTCCTCGTGAATGTAATTTTAAACCTTGTTCTCAGCAGATTGCCAAATACTATGAAAAGAAAACAACTATCATGGACTTAGTGACAAAGAACGAAAATAGTCATAAATTTCTTTATTTACCTTACGCAGACTGCAATGTATAATACGGTAAGACTTACAGGAGAGGTCTCACTATATGATAGTTTAATTAAATGTAATGATAAGCAACAGATGTATGTGTTTTAAGAAATAGTTCAAATTAGAGACTCAGCAAGATCTTCATTTTTTGTTTCTGGAATTATTGACATTCCATTCACTTGTTCAAAATTCATTAGGTTTTGCTTATCATTGATTGGTTCCTGATCCAGTAAAATGAGGTTTTGGAGCTGCTGGTCATGGTCTTGATTATGGCGATGCTGATCGAATTGCTGGATTTGCTGCTTCCCAATTTGTTGTGCACCGTTTAGATCAGGCTTCTGGGCGCTTTGCTGATCATTCTGTGGATTATGCTGCAGATCACTTTGCTCGTCAGGAAGCAGCTCATTCTTTTCGTCAGGCTGCAGAACACTCTTTTGATCAGGTTGGAGACAACTTTCTTGATTACGTTGCTGGTGTGCGAGTGAATCGCGCTGTGCCTCATTTTTTTGCTCTTCTTTTTGATCGTTTTCGGGTTTAATGGCCTTCTCTGCTGTATTTTCTTTCTTTACAATCACCACCACTTCCTTCTTCTCTTTTTTCTCTTTTTTTAGTTTTAGTGGTTTTTGGTTAGGAGATTGAATTTTCGAAGGTTCTTGAGGTTTTGAATCATTCTTGGGTTCAAATTTCTGCTCCGATTGGAGATTTGACCCTGCGACATTATCGAAAACTAACGATTTCATTAATAGCCTTTTTCCTTTAATAGACATCTGATTGATTTTTTGCGTGATCTTCTGACCTTTTTATTAAGAAAGACTTAGAAGATAACTTTCAAAGGTAGCTTACCTGTCTCAGAGCTGTAGAAGTTCACAACAGCATTTCCCAAACACTCCTTTGTCTCGGGATGCCGAACAAGATTAATCGAATGAACGTCAACGCCTGCCTCATCAAATAGTTTGTTAAATTCACTATCAGTTACTTTTGGATGGATTCCTTGCACTTCATACCCATAAATTTGTGGGACTGCAACAGTATTATTATTACCAGGCTCAAAGTTGTGTTCCGGGGCAGGCGCCTCTGGTTCAGGGTCGTCAAATTCGCTATGATCGACCTGGGCTATTTCTGAAAGACTGTGCCTTTTTAAAATTAACTGAGTAATTTGGTCTGCTTCCAACTCTTTGACAAAGCCATCCTGACGCAAAAAGCATTGGAGTCCTTTTCTCGTTATGCTATATAGATACCGTGGGTTGCCAGGCTTGACGATGATCTTAACGACGAAATATTCCGGAATTAATTCGTCCGTGAACCAGTCTCGTAGTGGGACGAACTTGACGCCAACTCTGTCTTCATGGCTGATAGGAGGGTAAAAAGCGCTTAAAAAAGAGAATATATCCAAGCGTAGCTTATCACGAGCGTCATGAGGAAGGTGGACTCCATCTACTCTTTTGTAGACGTCTTCAACGCCAATATACATGCGGCCTCCTATTCGGTTTAGAAAGGAGCAAATGTTCTTTTGGACAGCCCTCATTAAACTCTCGTTGAAAGGGTAGTAGTAGTTTTTGTATTCAACAGTCAGACTTTCCTCACCGGCTAAAGTTTCTCCATAGTAAAAGGAGGTTCTATGATGTGGTGGCAAAGATAAGACGTTTCTTCCTGGATGCTCAAGTTTATTGTCCAGTTTAGTTGGACTTTCTTTCTGGAATGCGGTTTGCTTGCTCTGAAAAATAGCTGACTGAGATGAAAGAGTCCCACTCGTGAATAAAGTATCATCATGCTTTGTAGATGTTGTAATTTCATGAATAATTTGGGAGCAATAGCTCGTTTTGTTATCGAAACGGATGTCAGACTGAGTCTTCGTTGCAAAATCGTTTGGAGATGACATGATTCCATTAGCAACTGGTTGTTGGGCTTCATTATTTCCAAATTGGTTTGTGCGGCCTTGGGTATCTAATTTAGAGGTTGTGTCTCCTAATTTTATGACCAAAGTCATAAGTTTCTGAGCTTTTTCTTGTTGTTTTGGGGACCTTTTGAAACAATTTTCGACTGCATCGATAAAATTTTGTTGATTCAGATATTGGATGCATCCGCTTCCATGATATTCGATCAGTTTATGCAAGAAATCCAAATGAATACACTTGTAAAAATCATCCTCTTTGCCTAAGTCCATCTCCAAAGCTTCTGTCATCAGGCCCAATACTATTTTGAAGACTTCAGGATCTTGACCTAATGAATCAACTATTCCTTCATGTCTAGACACGTAGATTATGGGTGCCAGAGCCTCTTTGATCTTTTCGAGGGAGTACTGACTTCCGGAGGATACCATTTCAGCTGCTTCTTAATGAAATAAAATATATTTTTCTTTACTATCATAATACCCTTTAATTACAGATACCTCATTAACTAAAGTAGCAACGCAGTAAATGAAAAATATGAATAGTCCTACATTGAGACTCCTCAAAAATGTTGCTTATAATACTGGATGCTTCTGAAGATCAGCAGCATGAACAGCTAGAGTAATTTGAAGTGGTAAATTTGGGAAACTTTCGCGCAATTCTGACAAAGATCGACTTCAATAATAATCTAGGCTTTATTTTCGAAAAGGGAGAGAACGCCCAATACTTCTCGTGAGATTGTAAAACTCGAAATCTTCTTAACTTGGTTCAAGATTTGCTTTGATTTTTAGTCAAAACGTGCAACATAAGCTTTATTTCTTTTCCGAGCGAATATAATTTTTAATGTAAAATCTGGCAAGAATTGCTCTTGCATTTTAAGATACGAAGTCAAGATATGCAATAGGACAGTTTTCTTTGAAATAATATCTGAAAAAGAAACGCGAAGCAAGATATTCAAATATTATGAATCAATATTGTAAAACCTAACCTAAAGCCATTACCTATATAGGCTGCCTTGAAGCATTTTTCACTTTAAATTCTAGTGCCTTCTGAGCTTCTATCATCAGAGACGGATACTTCACTCGCCTTGAAGGTTAGTATAGCCTTTTTGTCTGGAAGCTTCTTTCCGGTTAAGATTGTTCCATCTTCCAAAAAGATCAGCAGAAAGAGCGCAATCACTCCTAAAATCAATCCAAGCAGGAAAATCTGACTAAAACTCAATCCTAACACCAGGAACGACTGACTTCCTATATCTCCTGCACTCATGAACACTCCTAATAGCGAAATAATCATCGGCTGCGTTTCCTTTGGGAATTCAGCGCTGGGGTAAGTCACTGAGATAGTCCACATTGTGTGATAGCTCAACGTGCTTATTCCACTGACTAATCCATAGTACCATATATTTGTCTGCGTTGTGGTTTTCAAGAGGATAGCATTAATGATATTGAGGACAAGTACGATGGCAACAAGCTTTCGATTACCTATTTTCTCAGCAAGGATGGGAGTAAATAATTTTTGGAATGGTAATGTTGCTGTGATGACGTTAAAGAGGAGCGTAAGTTTTAAATCGTCGAATTTCATTTCAAAGCCGTAGACTTTGAAGTTATTCAGCAGAATAGCAGGTCCGATCATGGCGAATAGGAGCATTATCGCAAGCATCCATAGTCTTGGGCATTTGAGGGTGCTTTGGAACGCCTGGAATGAACTAAGCCTTTTGGCGGCTTGGATGTTTCCGTCTTCATCGAATAATTGTGGTTCGTTTATCATTTCGTCGACGTTGCTGAGGTTACCCATGCGCTTTTGGTCGAAAGCGCAGATTGCGGCCAGCAAGAGCAGCACGACGTAAATACCGCCGAGGATATTGAACATTTTAGGAACGTTCGAATAGACTTCTGGAGGGAAATATTGGCCGTTTGGAAGAGCGTTATCTGGATTAACAATCATCATTGTAAGTTGACTGAAAAGGATCAGCGCGAAGAAATTCGCTGCGGAAAAGATCCCGTAGAGAAGACCTTTCTTGTTTGGGAAGGTACCCCAAGCGAGACCCATTGGCTGGTACCAAGCGACTCCCATAGCCAAACCCATTATGATTCTGAGTAGAAGCACCCACCAGAAGTTATTGATTAGTAGCATAGGGAACGACGTAGCTGCGAAAACGATGGCAAGATAAATAAAGACTTTCCGAACAGAGCCTGCCAATCGGAGAGATGTATTACCGATAGCTACTCCAAAATTGCTTGCAAATACTTGGATAGACTGCATGATGAGGACATTTTCAACTGTCATTGAAGGGTTGCCTTGGATAAAGTACGAAGCGATGTAAACAGCACGAGTGCCCCAGAGAAAACTAGTGCCTCCGATAGCAAAAGAGACGATTCCGATGACTAAAAGTCTTGGCCAGACGTATTTTGGCAGGTGAACTTTTCTTGATTCATCTAAAAGCGCTTCTCTCATAAGTATTTATTTGGATTGTAATTAAAAAGATTTATCCAGGCATTTCAAGGTTAAAGCTCGCAAAAAAAGGATTTCAAATAAAAAAGTTAATTTAGCACTGATGAAAATTCGCTATTTGGCTCAGGCGTTCATAACTTTTACTTGATCACTAAGAAATGGTAGTCCATTTATTGTAATAAGTGTGTATTCGCATGAGCTTACCTAAGTAGATCCTATCTTGGGTTATCCTTCGTGAATATAAGCATGAAAAGCGCCTTGAATATTTTTTGTGGATAGGGATATAGGTGCTAAACAAAATAAAGTATGAGCGGTTATTGAATGCGCTCTGTTAAAGATTAATGCGAGGGCAAGGTACGAAGTGGAATTGAGTGTCAGCATGAACTGTTCATTTATGTGGCAGTAAAGTTGCTACCCAAACGAAAACTGACTTAAAGTACCAAATTTAACTTTACTTTCAATCTGTTACTGTAAGCAATATAAAATATGAAAGGATCCAACTCACTTTTTTTTCATCCTTAGCAAGGTAATAAGGGACTTCGGAAGACAGAAGTGTCTCTCTCTCAAGACTTATCCGAGTGTTCTGTAACTTAGGACGATCTGGGAAATATAAGCAACAAAAAAAAAAAATGATAATGGAGACAAATTCATCAATACTCTGCTGCGAGGGCACCTTCATGTATTAAGATTTCATTATTTCCAATACAATATATTGCTAGTGTTATCAGCAATTTATATGGACGAGGAAATGATTTTAGATGGCTGGATAAATTTTTCATCGATTCAGTAAGAATAAAACCAGACGAATCCTCAGAAAAGAATTAATATCCAAGATAAGGCATTCTATCGTTACGAACGGTGAATTTAAGTCAGAAATCACGAATGTATTGGCAACTTAATGCCAGATGAGTATTCTAACTCTCAGTTATGCAGAAGTTTCTTATTACATATATCTAACAGTTCGAAATATTGGCAGAAACTTAGCATTTGTTATTATTAGATTAGTTTTATTTCTCAGCTACGCTATCTAAGCCAAAGTAGGATTTATCAGTTTTACTTACACGAATTGAACGATATTTTTATTCATTAACAAACAATTTGCTTGTCCATTAGAAGAGTTTGCTTCGTGAATTTTGAACGACCCAAACGTATCGAACGCAATTAATAGAAATATTCTACTGATTTCAACTTGATGAAAATCTTTGAAGCTGAAAAGGTATAAGCTCAAATAATTCGAATCGAAGCGTATTTTCAAATCCAAAAACACTCCCAGAATTGTGAGGAAAATTTACAAATCGATACCAATCCCAAAGAAGAAGGGTTTCGTCCTTCTTTATGATTCCGTATCCGATATTTCGAAATTGCAATTATTCTAATATCATTTAATAGTTATAGAAAACAAAATATAAAAACACCTTCCATGCATTTATTTTTGGGATTAGGCCGAATCTGAATTTTTTTGCTTTAGACAAAAATAATTGGGAATGAAGCCCGGATAGAATAGTACCCTTCTCGATACGAAAAATGTTCTTTCTTTTTAATTCTGGGTGTATTATGGTATGACAGTCATACATTGTATGAAAGTAAAGTACAATGTTCAACGTCCTAGCCTTTAGAATAATTCGGGTAGTTTTATATTATTTCATTAGCATTACATATTACAATAATTACATTAGGAAAAATCCTATAGCGCATTTTTAGCACGCAAAACTTCAACTAATATATAGCACTTGACACTCAAAACGCTAGTTAGATTACAGGTAACTCGAGGTAAAACCATACAATGACGCAACTTGATCACTCGTCAACTCACGGATGTTAGGGATCGTAACTTCAATGAAGCTCTTTATCATATCTTTCTTTTTTCTCGCTCTCTCAAGTTCTTTCTCGAAATCTGGAGATATTGTCTTCGAGCAGCACACTTTGCATTTTCCGCAGCATTCCAATGCAAACTTCGCACTTCGATGATTATAATTTTTGTAAATCGCCGGCGTAATCGCCAAAGTGAGGAAATTATCAATTTTGTCAAGCGTTCTTAGGTATTTTGCCTTTGGATCACTGTCTTTTAGGATTACCGTCAGCACCAAAATCATTGAACAATGATAAAGAATTCGACCAAGCGAGTCCACTAGACCACAGTTTCCAAATTCTTTGAGTACTTTATTGCTTTCTTGTATTTCCAGGCTGTCAACGAAGCTCTGGAAGTTCTTTATCATGATGTTTTTATCGAAAATGCATCCCCAATCTTCACTCTTCACAATGCAAATTCCTTTATTATGACTATAAGACATTTGCGCCTTGAATTTGCTCCAAGTATCAGCGAAAAAGTCCGTCAACAGTGCCGCAAATTCCGCAGAGTTGGGTTCCGGCAGCTGGTAGGACCTGAAGATTGTTTTTGAAATTTCAGCGCAGAAATTAATTGAGCTCGTGA